>Ga0129317_1000078_pt1 | contig 116795 bp, 86 predicted proteins | sample Cm1ome_FD_94430 | JGI IMG/M metagenome (GOLD analysis project Ga0129317, IMG submission 94430) | Eastern black-and-white colobus group fecal microbial communities from Wisconsin, USA - Cm1105 metagenome | ecosystem: Host-associated > Mammals > Digestive system > Large intestine > Fecal | place...
GGATGTAACCTTTAAGGAGGATGCATGTCGCTCTCGCAAAGGGTTTGCGGCACAAAATCTATCTTGCATCCGTAAGCTTGCGTTACAGATTGTCAAGAGCCACAGCGATAAGCGCAGCATCAAAAAACGTCTATTCCGTGCAGCGATTTCACAAGATTACCTTCGTGAAATCCTTGCCTCGGCCATAATTTGATGCGGTTGCCCTGGCGTTTTCAGCGTTTTAGGACGGGCATATCGAACCATCCGGTACGTGCGTTATTTGCGGACGATGCGCAGACAATGATGTGTGCCGAAAGTGTACTGCCGCTCGGCTGAGACTTCTATGGGACACCGACGGCTGAATGCAAGATGCAAGATTGTTGGTGTGGGTTGTGCGTTATGCCATATCAGCGTATTTCGCTGGTTATGCTGTCGTTGTCTTTGTCGTAATCGATGACAATCTTATTGGCAGGCATCACTTGCGCCGATATTATCATTTCGGCCAAGGGGTCCTCGAGGTATTTTTGTATGGCACGCTTGAGCGGTCGAGCGCCATATTGTCGGTCGTATCCCTTGTCGGCTACGTAATTTTTAGCAGCATCGGTCAATTCGAGCGTGTAACCCAAATCGGCTACGCGTCTGTAGAATCCGGCCAACTCGATGTCGATGATGCGGAATATTGCATCGCGATCCAGTTGATCGAACATCACGATGTCGTCCACGCGGTTGAGGAATTCGGGCGAGAAAGTTTTGTTGAGCGCTTTACGAATGACGCTTTGGCTGTACTCCTTGGTTGACGCATCATCTGTGGCAAAGCCGACGCCGCTACCAAATTCCTTGAGTTGGCGCGAGCCGACATTGCTGGTCATTATTATTATCGTATTTTTGAAATCTATGTGCCTTCCAAGGCTGTCGGTGAGGCGGCCTTCGTCCATCACTTGCAGCAAGAGGTTGAATACGTCAGGATGTGCCTTCTCCACTTCGTCCAGCAGCACGATGGAGTAGGGGTGGCGTCGCACGCGCTCGGTCAATTGCCCGCCCTCTTCGTATCCCACGTATCCGGGAGGCGCACCCACGAGACGTGATACGGTGAACTTCTCCATGTACTCGCTCATGTCTATACGTATCAGGTTTTCGGCCGAGTCAAACATGTATTTTGCCAAGCACTTGGCCAAATGAGTCTTACCTACGCCTGTGGGGCCCAGAAACAAGAAAGAGCCTATGGGCTTGTTGGGGTCCTTGAGCCCTATGCGGTTGCGCTGTATGGCCTTGACTATTTTGTCGATAGCTGAGTCTTGGCCTATGATGCTTTTTTTGAGCGCTGGAGCCATTTCAAGCAAACGACGCCCCTCGGCCATGGCTATGCGCTGTACCGGGACGCCCGTCATCATGGCTACCACTTCGGCTACGCGGTCGGCATCCACGGTTTCGCGGGACTGTTCGAGAGTTTTTTCCCATTCCTGCTTTGCCTGTTCGAGTTGGTCGGTTAGGTGTTGTGCCTTGTCGCGGAATGTAGCCGCACGTTCAAAGTCCTGGGCGCGTGCTGCTTCGAGTTTCTTTGCGGTGGCGTCTTCGATTTCGTGCTCCAAGGCCTCAATCTTTTCCGGGACCTTGATATTGGTGATGTGTACGCGTGAGCCTGCCTCGTCCATGGCGTCTATGGCTTTGTCCGGGAAATTGCGGTCGCTGATATACCTATCGGTGAGGCTAACGCAGGCTTCAAGAGCCTCGGGCGTGTAGGCGACATTGTGATGCTGCTCGTATTTTTCCTTGATGTTGTTGAGTATTTCGAGCGTTTCGGCAATCGTGGTCGGCTCGACCATTACCTTTTGGAAGCGTCGTTCGAGGGCTCCGTCCTTTTCGATGTTTTTGCGGTATTCGTCCAGTGTTGTGGCCCCGATGCACTGTATCTCGCCGCGAGCCAGAGCCGGTTTGAGCATATTGGCTGCATCCATGGAGCCTTGTGCGTTGCCGGCGCCGACAATGGTGTGTATCTCATCAATAAATAATATGACGTCCGGGTTTTTGGCCAGTTCGTCAAGAATGTTCTTGATGCGTTCCTCAAACTCGCCGCGGTATTTTGTGCCGGCCACTATGGAAGCCATGTCCAGTGATACTACGCGCTTGCCAAAAAGTACACGCGGCACCTGGCGGTGTATGATGCGCAGTGCCAGACCCTCGACGATGGCGCTTTTGCCCACGCCGGGTTCGCCTATCAGTACGGGGTTGTTCTTCTTGCGTCGGCTTAGGATTTGTGCAAGACGTTCTATCTCGGTTTCACGGCCGACCACCGGGTCGAGTTTGTCTTCGGCGGCGGCGCGTGTCATGTCGTGTCCGAACTTGTCCAACATCGGTGTGTCCGAGGCCGTTCCCTTGGCAGACTTGTGCGAGCCGCGAGACGGGCTATTACTACCTTGCGGTTTCTCTCCCGGTGCTTCGGCTATATCGCCGTCGTCCGTGTCGCCAAAAGAGCCAACGGCTGCCTCCGCCTGTTCGGTCTCGGCCGTCTGCGTGGTGCCGTTGCCATTCGAAGCCTCGGCAAAAAGGCGGTCATAAGTTATGCCCGCAAGTATGAAAGGCTTAAGGAATTCCATTCCGCTTATTTCGCAATTGTGGAACATGGCCAGCATCAAGTGCCGGCAGTCGATGGTATCATCGTGCAATATGCGGGCTTCCAAGGTGCTGAGCTTGACTATACGGTTGGTCAATGTGCTCACGCTGAATTGGCCGTCCCCATTGTCGTCCAGGTCGTAAAGTCCGTCATCAAGATTGTCAAACAGTCTGCGCACAGTGGCGTCATCGCTCACCCCGGTAAGCAACCTATAGCCGCAATTGGTCTCATCGCCCATAGCAAGTAATAGAAATTCCGGCCGCAATGTTTTGACATTGTGACGCGTGGCCAGTTGTGTGCTTTGCTTGATTATTTCGTGTATTTCCTTTGAAAACTTATTCTCCATTGATTGGATTTGGTGATGATGTTCTGAGATGGCGAGCGATGCTGGCATTACTCGCCGGGAGGCCGTGTCCTCGTGAAAAGCGCATTGAAAAAAGCGCATTGAAAATGCGTGAACACGACAATCCAGTATATGTGTGCAATATCCGTGCCAAAAATACATGAGTGTCGTCTGTTTAGGTTTTTTTGTGCTATTTTTGGTTTTGATAAAGGCGTGCATGAGTGTTTTCTCGAAAAAAATGCGTAAATTTGTATGCTTATTTGGCCTTGTCTGACGATTTTGTGTCGTACATAAGGCCTAATCTTTTGATAAATAATTAAGTAACCATATAAACAAGCATGCTCGAAGACGATCACATAATACAGATTAACATCGAGAACGAGATGAAATCTGCCTACATTGACTACTCGATGTCGGTAATCGTGTCGCGTGCCTTGCCTGATGCTCGTGACGGTCTCAAGCCCGTCCAGCGCCGCGTCCTTTATGGTATGGACGTGATGGGCAACACGTACGACAAACCCCATAAGAAATCGGCCAACTGCGTGGGCGAGGTTATGGGTAAATATCACCCCCATGGAGACTCGTCCATATATGGAACGGTGGTGCGCCTTGCCCAAAATTGGGCGATGCGCTACACTCTGATAGATGGACACGGCAACTTCGGCAATATTGATGGTGCCGGTGCTGCTGCCATGCGTTATACAGAGGTTCGCTTGGCACGCCTGGGCGAGGAGATGCTCACGGATATTGGCGACGATACTGTGGATTTTGTTCCCACATATGACAACTCGCGCAAGGAGCCCGTGGTGCTTCCGTCGCGCTTCCCCAACTTGCTGGTCAACGGAGCTGCGGGTATAGCCGTGGGTATGGCTACCAATATGCCGCCACACAACCTTACCGAGTCTATCAACGCATCTATAGCGCTGCTTAACAACCCGGACATAACTATTGATGAACTCATACATTATATTCCGGCACCCGACTTTCCCACCGGCGGCACCATATATGGATACGGCGGTGTGCGCGAAGCCTACCATACCGGACGCGGTCGCATAGTTGTGCGTGCCGTGGCCGAAATCGAATCCGAGGCCTCACACGAGTCCATTATTGTACGCCAGATACCCTACGGGGTTAATAAGGCCGAGTTGGTCAAGTATATTGCCCAACTTGTCAACGAGAAAAAACTCGACGGGATTGCCGATGTCAACGATGAAACCGACCACGAGGGCATGCGTATAGTCATCAAGCTGCGCAGCGATGCCAACTCAAATGTCGTGCTCAATAAGTTGTACAAGATGACGCCCATGCAGTCGTCCTTCAGCGTCAATAACGTTGCGCTGGTCAATGGACGTCCATGCACACTCAATCTTAAGCAAATACTCGAAGCTTTCACCGCCCATCGTCATGAGGTCACCATACGTCGTACACGCTACCGCTTGGCCAAGACACTGGATCGCATACATGTGCTGGATGCGCTGATAATTGCATCCCAGAACATCGATGAGGTGATATCGATAATACGTTCGTCGAAAGATGTTGATGAGGCCAAGAAGCGACTGACCGAACGTTTTGGCTTTACGGACATACAGGTGAACGCAATAGTTGAGATGCGCTTACGCAACCTCACAGCCCTTGAGCAAAACAAGCTGGAAGACGAAAGAGATTCGCTTCGCAAATATGCTGCCGAGTTGCAGCTCATCCTTGATGACGAAAACGAATGTCGTCGAGTGATGATAGCCGACCTCGAGGAAGTCAAAGAAAAATACGGTGACGAGCGCCGCACACACATCGACTACTCCGCCGGCGATTTCAATGCCGAGGACTTCTATGCGGACGATGATATGATTATCACCATCTCGCATCTGGGATATATCAAGCGCACCCCGCTGAGCGAATTCCGCGCTCAAAATCGTGGCGGCGTCGGTGCCAAGGGCAGCAATACGCGCGAAGAAGACTTCATAGAATACATATATACGGCTTCTATGCACGCCACTATGCTGTTCTTCACAAGTCGTGGCCTTGTATACAAGATGAGAGTGTTCGAGTTGCCTGAAGGAGCCAAGAACAGCAAGGGTCGCGCCTTGCAAAACCTGCTCAATATCGAGCCTAATGACAAGGTCAACGTCTTTATAGCCTGCAAGCGTTTGGACGATGAGGAATATGTCAATAGCCACAACCTTGTATTTGCCACCGAGCGCGGCGTAGTCAAGAAGACATCTTTGGCTGAATATGCACGCGTGCTGGCTAAGGGCAAGAAGGCCATAGTCCTGCGTGATGGCGACCATCTTGTCAGCGTGCAGCTCACCGATGGTAATTCGCAGATTTTGCTGGCCAACAGCGGTGGTCGTGCCATACGCTTTGATGAGAGCAAGATACGCCAGATGGGCCGTGTGTCAACGGGTGTACGCGGCATGACCCTCGATGGTGATGACGACCGTGTGGTAGGTATGATTTCCATATCCCCGGACAGCAGCAACACCATACTTGCCCTTAGTGAGAAAGGTATGGGCAAGCGCACGCCGCTTGAACCGTATCGTGTCACAGGACGAGGCGGCAAGGGCGTACTCACAATGAAGCGCAGCGAAAAGACCGGCGAACTGGTGGCTTTCCTTAGCGTCAACGACGACGAAGACCTGGTAATCATCAACCGCTCGGGCATAGCCTTGCGCATACGCATTGCAGATGTCCCCGTGCTCAGTCGCTCGACCATGGGCGTGCGCATCATCAATCTTAACCGCCGCGATGATGAAATCGCTTCGGCTTGCGCTGTGCCCACCGACCCCGAGGAAGAAGCCGGAGTGGTAACCGTGAGCGCTGATGAAATTGAGCAAGCCCAATCCATCGGCGAAAGCGATGCCGAGGCCTCCCAAGACGATGTTGATGTCGCCGAGGATGACGCAACGGACGAAACAGTTGAATAAACCAATGATGCATACGCAAGTCTAAATCGTATACATTAAATAATAGAGAACAACCAACCCAAAAAACAACACAACCAAACAACCACCTATCAGATTATGAAAAAGCTTAGCCTCTTAAGCGCCTGTCTTTTGGCAGGACTGACCGTGAGTGCGCAACAAGCCGTGGTAAAGGACGCCGAAAAAGCCATGAAAGACGGCAAGTCCTTTGATGAAGTTGCACAGATAATGGCTCCCGCTACACAGAATCCTGAGACCAAAGATCAAGCCATTACATACTATATCCCCGGCAAGACGGCGTTCAAGATCTATGACGACATGCTTGGCAAAAAACAGTTCGGCCTCCTCAAAGAAGGCGATGAACTGGTGATGGCCAAAGACCTTCTCGGAGGTTATGAGTACTTCCTCAAGGCTGTAGCCCGCGACACCGTAATCAACGAAAAAGGCAAGGTCAAAACAAAGTACTCCAAGGAAATATACAACACCTTAGCCGGTCACTACAATGACTACAACTTCGCGGCCCTCGACTTCTGGAATGCCAAAGACTACAAGAGTGCCTACAAGGCTTGGGAAATCTTCCTAACAATGCCTGAGAATCCCAGTTTGGCCAAACAAATCAAAGTTTATCCCGACTCGACACTCTCGCAGGTGTTGTACAACCAGGCATTGGCAGCTTGGCAGTCTGACGACTTTGCCGCCGCAGTCAAGTCGTTCCGTGGCTCTATTGCCAAGGGTAACACCAAACGCGATGTATTCGAATATGCTGTAGCTGTGGCTAATAATGCTAAAGATGAAGAAGCGATGCTTGAGTTCGCCACTAAAGGTAACGAGCTTTACGGCAAGGAAGATCCCAGCTTCATCAACAACATCATTAACGTGTACATCATGAAGGAGGACTATGACACTGCCCTCCAGAAGCTGGATGCCGCAGCAGTCACTGACCCCGACAATGCACAATACCTGGCTCTTAAGGGCCTTATTTACACCAAGAAACGCGACAATGCCACGGCCGAAGATCTCTATCGTAAGGCATTGGCTATCGATGCCGACAACTCTTTGGCTAACTTGTATCTTGGCGCAACCATACTCGAGAAGGCCGGACAAATTCAGGATAACTTTAATGACCGTAGCGGTGGCAACTTCGCAAAATATAAGAGCGAAAATGTGGATCCGCTGCTCCGCGAATCTGTTGATTATCTCGAAAAAGCATACAAACTTGACGAGAACAATCGCAGTGTCTGCCTGACGTTCCTTGAGCAAGCATACTATATTCTTGGCGATCAAGCCGGAATGAATTCTGTAAAAGAGCGCAAGGATGCTGAATAACTCCTGACAATCGTATAATCGTATATAAGCGAGGGCGTGTCCGTATCTCCGGATGCGCTCTCGTTGTATCTAAGCCTGTCTTTTTTTCCGGGCATGTGGTTTAATTTGGACTTATATGTCTTGTTTTAAACCGTTTGAACGGCTTGCGAACACCGTTCTCTTCGACGAGCGAGGGGAAAGCCTCGTGAAGCTCGTGGAGCGCCTTCATGCCCGAGAAAATGAAATTAGAGCGCGAGAGACGGCGGCGCATGGCATCAGACATCGGCACTTGTTCGAAAGCCGCATCCAGGTTTGCGATGTGTATGAAAGCCATGGCGTCAGACGAGGTGACGATATCGATTGAGAACAGCGCTCCGCGTTGTCGGAATAGCGTTCGCATTATGGCGTTGAAGAGGCGAGGCAGTCAGCGGCGCAGCTCCTGGGGGACGTCCTTGCGGGCGAATGCAGACGGAGCCGCGCCGATGATGTCGGCATAGCGGTGGCGCAGCCCCGGGTAATCACCGGGGGCTCTGTTTTTGACTTGTGCTTAAATGCGGTTAAGTCGTGTGGCGAAATGGTCGGCGGGCATCGAACGAGACGGGTACAAAAAAAGCAGGGCGTCTTCACGACGACCTGCTTTCTCCCTTAATACTCTGTTTAACTCTAAATGAAAAAAACGGTTGTAAGTCTATGTGTCGGATTGCTTCTTAGGATAGATTTCAATTTTAGGAAGAAGTGCTGTTGTTGACTTCTTACGCTGCAAAATTAGTGGAGCTGTGTCACATCATAATTGAGATTTTAATACAATTATATTAATTTTTAATTGCGTTATGTAATACGCTGTATGACTGTTTGTTATCATGAAATTTGGGAAGTGAAAAATCAATTTCAAGGCCTCCGCAGGGATGTATTGCGGACTTGATCGTGCCACCATGGGCCGTAATGGTGTTGTATACGATAGCCAGTCCGAGTCCTGTGCCGCCGGATTTGCGTCCACGTCCGCTTTCTATTCTATAGAATCGTTGGAATAATCGCGGCAGGTGTTCCGGCGGTACGCCAATGCCGTCATCGTAGAATCTGAAGTAGTAGAAGTTGTCGGGGTCGGAGCTTGCATTGCTGTCTGTTGTGATAGAGTGTGTATCGTTAGTCTTTGAGACTGTGGCGAGTTCATCGGCTGTGGGTCGGTACATTTCGAGGCGGCAATAAGTGCCGTGAGAGTAGTTGGCCGAGTTCTTGGCCAGATTTAGTAGCATGGCAGAGAGTAGGGCGTGGTTGCCCTTGACCATAGTACCTATAGGCACGTCAAAGGAGAATGTCATTCCGTTGAGAATGCCGCTGGTGGTGATGTCTTCCGATACGGTGTATACTACATCGTGATAGTCCGTTTGTTCTGTGACAATAATATCGGCGCCTTCGTCAAGCCTTGTTATTGCAGAAATGTCATTGACCAGGTTGATAAGTCGGTCGGCATATGCGCGTGCTTTTGCTATAAACTCCTCGCGGGTCTTCTGTGGCAGATTGTTGTCGTCGGCCAATATGTCGAGGTATCCTTTGATGACACCGATGGGCGTTTTGATTTCGTGGTTGATGTTGTTGGTAAGCTGGCGCTTTTGTTGAGCCTTTTCTCGGATGGCGTTGATAGCTATTTCGTGTTCGTGGTCACGTTCGCTTCGGGCGGCCATACGTTCGTTGTGCATTGTGACAATTTGACGTGCAATATCGCCTAGTTCGTCGTGCGGAAAACTGTCGTGCGGCATGAAGTCCGGGTCCGTTGTACTGCGTTGCGCAAAGTCGCGCAGGATTTTGATGTTGCGGCCTATGCGCCACGATGCAAATCCCTCGCTGATAATGATAAGCAGCGCAAATACGGCGGCGATTATCCATACCTCATTGGTATTACCTTCTATGTAGTCGTCCAAGGCCGTGTTCATGGGAACGGAAGCCAGGACGGCTAAGGTGCCGTCAGGACTGACTGTACCACGATATATGTAGTCGGATGTAGCTCCCGAGTCTAATTTTTCTGATGATATCGAGACTTTGGAAGGGTCGGAGGTGAGGCGTTGGATGTCGGCTTGAGACATGCTGTACGGCTGACCCATAACAAAAAGAGGTTTCCACGTGTCTGTCCCGTAAATGGACACGCGTATGCCGCGCGAGAATGTATGGCGGCTGTAGTATTGGTGTACGAAGTCGAGAAATTGAGGTATGGATACGCCGCCGTTGTAGCAATTGGCGGCGCGTTCGATGACGTATCCCAGTTGCTGCTCGACAAACTCACGATGGTAGTTGCGCTCGCGGTATACCTGCCACATCGCCATGGTCACGAGTAGTGCCGTGACTATGGCGACGCGCGGTATAAAAAGTCGCCAAGCGTAACTAGCGCGACCCTTCATCAAATACATATCCGAAGCCCGAGCGAGTGCAGATGTATTTGCCGTACGGGCCTAAGCGCTTGCGAAGGCGTGTGATATTGGTATCAATGGTGCGCTCGCTGATTACTACGTCGTCATCCCATACGTTTCGGATGATTTCGTCGCGAGTGTATACGCGGTGTCGGTGGGTCATGAAGAACAGCAGTAGGCCGTACTCGGTACGTGTCAGGCGCATATGGCGGCCGTCTACTTGACACCCCTTGGTGTTGGGATCCAGAGATAGTCCGTTGACCTTTATAAGTGGTTCCAGGTCCGGGGCGACAATGGGTTTGGTTATGGGCGTAGGTATGTATTGAGCCATGGGGTTGAGGGCGGCAGCTTTGGCAAATTCTGTGGCTAACTGCTGCTTCTGTACCATGGTGCGACGCAGTACGGCACGCACACGTGCTATAACTTCCGAAATAGAGAATGGTTTGGTGATGTAGTCGTCTGCGCCGATATTCAAACCCTTGACCTTATCGTCTTCGCCTTCGAGTACCGAGCAGAAAATCAGAGGTTTATTGGCCAACTCGGGAATACTGCGCAGGTGCTGTGCAAATTCAAAACCATTAGTGCCGTCCATCATGATATCCACGATGAAAAGGTCGAATACTGTAAGATCCATGGTCAGTGCTTCGTCCGCACTGGAGGCTGTTTTAACTCTGTAGCCTTCTTTTTCGAGGCTGAAACGAAGGATTTCGCACAAGGCATCCTCGTCATCGATTACTAATATATAGGTGTTCATCAGTGTTTTGTGGATGAAGTTAGGTGGATAGTTATTGAATAGAAAATTGTGTAATGTTCTTCGTTTATGCCCGGTTTGGGGTAGCCTGCGGCGTTGGTATAATGCCGCGACTCGTGGTCGAATATTAACGGTCGGTAGTGCTTTTAGAAAGCATTTGTTAATTTTCGATGCTCAAATTTACAACATTTAGGTTATGTGTATAGTTAATGAAGGTTAAATATTGCTCTCGTGCACGGTATTTTAGTGAATAAAGGCGAAAATGGCCAATGAGTATGAAAGTAAAAACACTAATAAGTAAAACATTTAAAACGAATCGGAAGCATTTGCAGACTCTAAAGTAGAGGCTTTGGCAAGAAAAAGGCGAGGATGCCGATATGGCATGTCCTCGCCTTTGTATTGGAAAGCTATGTAATGTAGACTTAGCGGATTACCGCTTTGCGTGTTTTAGTTGTTCCGTCGGCATAGCGTGTCACAATGATGTACAGACCGGGGGGCAATGCGCCGGTATCGATTGCGCCGTTGTCGTTGCGTGCTACAGCCACTCCGTCAGGGGTGTATGCAGCCATGAACGAGACAGCATTGGTTGAAATGTCTGCCACGTTCTGGGTGCTGTTGGTCGTAGCATAGATTTCGATGTAACTTTTGGGCGCTCCGTCACTGGTGAGCTCGACATATCCGGTGTGTAAGGTTTCGGTGTGTTCGGATCGGAAATTGACAGTGAAATTTCCTCCTGTCGGGGGTAGGGTGGCGGTAGACAATGTGAAGTTGGAGGCATGGCTTCCTACCATCTTGAGTTTGATGTCGCCGGTGAGGCGTATTCCGTTGGCTGTGAAATTGGACACGTGGTCCTCGTTGGCGTTGCAGGTGAATGACTCCTTTTTGGTCTCGGGGCGGATGAACGGAATGTCGCTGCGTCCCCAGGTGACATCGTCGAGATACCATACGGCTGAATTGTTTTTGCCGCGTATTCCGTCGTAGTTGAAGCCGATGAAGAATATGTCCGAGAAGTCAAGGCCGTCGAGGTCTACTACAAATTCCTGCCATGTATCGTTGAACGCGGCTCCGGTAGAGATGTTCACACCCAGGTCATTGGCGAAGTAGTCCTCGCCGCTGCGTTCGATTTCGATCACAGTCACGGGGGTGATTTCGATGTCATCGCTGAGGTTTTGTCCTTTGATGCGGAAAGTAAGGAAGCGGTTGTCTGCGGCTGTATTAGTATAGTCCAATGGTGGGGTGATCAGTGTAGCCAATGTTCTGGAGTCTTCGGTTGCAAAGAAATCATATCCGGTGAACTTGGCGGTTTTTTCGCCGTCATCGAAGACATAACCCCACCATGCGCGGGTGCCCAATTGTGCGACGTTGAGCCATCTGTCAATTTTCATCGGCTTGTTCTTAACTGCTGCATCAAAAGGCTCTACCATATACGTCAGCGGATTGGTCTCGTCCGGGACAAATTCGTCTCCCTCCTTTTCCGGGGTTGGGGCTGTACCTGTTGCCACGCCCTTGAGTGGTACGATGACTGTTGGTGCACCCGGAGCAGTCAATTCGATGGCGTCTGTGAAGGTCCCGGCTGCTGTGGGCGCGAAAGTTACAGTGATGTGTGTCGTGATTTGGCCAAACAGAGCGCTGTTGCTTATTCGGAAGGCTCCGGAATTGCCGGAGATTCTAGCTTTGCCGGTGACCGGCGCCTTGAACATGAACACACTCAGTGTCTTGTCCTGTGTCGAGCCCACCTCGGCGGTGAAGTCCTCCATGGCCTCGGGCGTCGGCTCTATGCGTGGCGGATTTGCCGGGTCTATGGCTGTTGCCGATACGGAGACACCCGTATTGAGTGTCGCGGGATAAGTTTCGATGCCGATGAAGGCCTCTTTATTCCCCACAGTTGTCGCCCTGAAAAAGACATTGACCGTAGTGACGTTGGTGCCTGCCGGTATGGTGGTATTGTCTACAGAAAAGGTCTTGGTGCCTGTTTCGGAGACATACACCGTGCCCGGATACGTAAGTCCCTTGGATGTTATGGTCAGGGTCGCAAATTTGTATCTGGTGTTGATGTTGGCAAAATCGTCGGTAAAGACCTTGTCCACCTTTATGTCGATGTATTGGGATGGCCGGGACACCACATCTGCGGCATTGCGCGGCCTCAGGGTGACTCCGTTTACGTTGTGGCTGATACCGGTGACGGTGGCATTGCCAGGCACGGTAGTGCCTATGATGTCAGTGCCGGCGAAGGGCTGTACGCTGATGGGTGTCGTACCGGAGGTGCCGGTGTGTTCTTTGACTGCGAAAGTGACTTCGTCTCCGCTTTCGTCAAATGTCACATCGTCCGTGAGGGTCAGCAGGCGGAAAATGTACGATGCCGGATCGAGAGCCACTTCGGATGCGCTCACTTCCAGCGCCTCCTTGGGTGTGGCGTCATGTGTCAGGGTGTAGTCAGTGGACAGAATCTTGAATACGTTGGCGCCGGTGGATTCCTTGACAATGTTTCCAAGGACGTTTTTCAGCTTGTCATTGACGGCGAAGGACACTCCGTCAATGGCCGAGTAGTCAAAGCATATGCCGCCCACGACGTCTTGTGCGTAGAAGCGCTTGGAGGGCGCATCGACATACGTGATGGTGGCGCCCAGTCCGACATAGCGGTACAGGGTGCTGCCGTCGCCTGCATTGTTGTTTATGAAGGCGGCCGAGGATATTGTTTCGATGGCAGTCACGCTACCCGACAGAGCCACGGAGGTGCTCTCGGAGCCGGATGCCGAGGCGATGACTGTGCCGGATTTTTCGCCGCCCGTGGAGGCTGTCATGGTGACGGTGACCACGACGCCATCGGCGAACATGGCGTCTGTGGCGGGTATGCTGCCGGGAGTCACTGAGAAGTCAGCCGATGATGTGGATAGGGAGACATCGCTCGATATATTTGTGGCCTTGACGACGAAGGTCTTGGATACGGGGGCGCCCTGAAGTGTCGTGCCAAAGTCCAAGGCTGCCTGTGATACGGTGATTGTACCGTCCGTCGGCTCCGGTCCGGGATCTTCGCCGCCCGAATTTCCGAAGAGCTCGGTCCAAGATGTAGTCAGGCGCAAAGCATCGAAGCTGACTGCGGCACCGGTCCTGCTAGCGTTGCCGCCCTGCCGCAGGATGAGGATATTCACGCCGTTATTGGCGGAGAAGTCTGCTCCTGTAGACGTGGTGAGTGCTGCTGTTGGTTCCTGTTTAGCGTCTGTGGCTGGATTGACCCATATGGAGCAGATGTCGTTGCCGGTGCCATCGACAAATTCGTACTTCAGTACGACAAGGTAAGTCGTGCCCGTATCGTACTCGGCATCGATGTAAGTGCCTGTGCCTTTGTTCTTGCTGAAACCGAGGCAAAACTTGCCGGCGGTGCTGCCCGCCTTAGTGAAGATGCGGAGGTTGTCGCTGCCGCTTTTGTCGTCCTTGCCGAAGTTTGTTTTGCTAAGGCTTCCAACGGCAAAGCAATAGGAGTCGTCTCCCGGGGTGGTGACGTTCATTAGCATCGAGACGTAGACGCTGCCCGAGGTGATGCGGTCATCCCACGAAGGGAATGCCAAATAGGGCTTCTCGGAAGTCGATGTGCCCGGCACCAGGACGGCTGTCTTGCCGGTGGCCGTATCCCGGTAGCCTGTGTAGGTGAGGCCCGTTCCGGCCAGCTGTACCGGGTCCGCGGTGTTGTTTGTGTTGAAACGGTGCCATGCGGAATTGCCCACAAGAGGTCCGGCCGCATAGTCGAAGTCCTCGTTGAGAACGACTTTTGCCCCGGCATTGACGGGAGACAATAATCCGCCGAAAGCCAAGGCCGCGCATAAGAGTTTGGTGATGGTTTTCATAAATAAAAAATTTAGTATGAGACTTTATAATCCTTTTGGAGTAGTACTTTTCAAACCGGCGTATAATCACAAAGGTACAAACAAAAGTTAAGACGGCAAAAAACTGATGTTAAATTTTAAAAAAATAGTGCCGAAGTGGTCGATATTGGTCAAAAAAAACAGTTTGCTTGATTTTGTTTTCGAAAATAATTTTTGAGGACGTGTGGAATGACTTCATGCTTTTTCTGAAAGATCATCCCGGCGAAACGATAATCATGCAGTTGAACAGCCATACGGACGATGACAAAAATACACGACACATGCGAAAAGCGCGAACTGGTATGTGCCGCCATCAAGGCTGCCTGCGACAACAAGAACAACAAAATTCATATCATTTTCAACAGCGTTGCCGGTCGTGTGACGCATATGCTATTGGACTACGCGTGGGGCGAAATCGGCATCGACCCAGAGATGAATCCGGCGCTGAAGGACATCCTTGACAGCATTGGTAATGATAACAAGGTTCGACTGCTACGCGTGGGCGCTGTTTTGCTTGACTTTTACAACAAGCACCGAGGCGATGATACCTACAAGATTGTAGAACGCATAATCAACTTCAATTTTACGACACCATTCATAGCCATAAACTAATATTGTATAGCGAATGGCAAAGCACACCGCAATGATTGTGTAGTATGCGACATGGCACAATTACAAAGGTCGGAGTTGAAGTAACGGCGGTATGTTTCGGTAACGGACTTGTTCCATCACAAGAAAAACGTGTGGATAATACTATTTGCACAAAAAAAATGTGTACATTTGCAGGGATAAAAGAAAAATTTCCACAATTGGCAGAGCCGAGGTTCTGTCTAGTACTCTAAAAAATTCAATACCGGTATGATAACCAAACTTCAGCAAATAGTAGATGAGGCTCGTGCTCGTGGCCGCCGTCGTCTTGCGGTAGCCTATGGTCAAGACTCGCATACGCTTCAGGCAGTGTACAATGCTTATATGGAAGGGCTTGTTTTGCCTACAATATATGGAGAAAAGGGTGTGATATTGGATGTGTGTCGTGCCGAGGGCATAGATACTTCCGACTTCACCATCATAAATGAGGCAGACCCCGTGAAATGTGTCAATTTGGCGGTGCAAGCCGTGGCTACAGGCAATGCCGATGTGTTGATGAAAGGTTTGGTTTCGACAGACAAATATATGCGCGGCATCTTAAACAAGGACGCCGGGTTGTTCCCGCCCAAGGGCACACTGAGTCATGTCTCCGTTGTCGAGCTTCCGGGTTTCGACAGACTACTGGTTATTTCGGATGTTGCTGTAATTCCGATGCCAGATTTCAAGCAAAAGACCGTACTTGTGCGTTATTTGACACAGGTGGCAAATTCGCTTGGTATCGAACGGCCCAAATTGGCAGTAATCTCTTGTAGCGAGCAGTTGCTGCCATCGGTATTGTCGTCCACCGAGGCTGCCATCATTGCCAAGATGGGAGACCGCGGTCAGTTGGGCAATGTAGAAATCGACGGGCCGTTGTCCTTGGACGTAGCCATGTATACAGAGGCAGCCGAGCAGAAGAAAGTACAAGGCAGTCATGGTGTTGCCGGACATGCCGACTGCCTGCTTTTCCCAAATATCGAATCCGGCAATGTGTTCTTTAAGAGTGCTTCACACTTTGGCGGGGCAGAGATTGCCGCTCTCGTTGTAGGTACCAAGGTGCCGTGTGTGCTTACTTCGCGAGGAGACACCGCCAAGACCAAGCTGTATTCCATAGCCTTAGCTTGCCTATCGGTCAAGAAATAAACAATGCCGGCTTTCCCGGCAATCTCGCAGCCTCATATTTGGGCGGCAGACATAAGGGATGCTTATTTTCTTAACGACATAATTAATTTATACACCATATATATGTACCGCATTCTCGCCATCAACCCCGGATCGACATCAACAAAAATCGCCGTATACGATGACGATCAACCTATACTGACAACATCTTTGGGACACAAGCCCGAGGATCTTGCACGCTTTGCCACAGTCCCGGACCAATTTGAGTGGCGCAAAGACCTTATAGAAGAGACTCTTGCTAAGCATGACATCGACATCAAAAGCATCAATGCCGTCATAGGCCGAGGTGGCGTAAGCAAGCCGGTCGAAAGCGGCGTCTACGAGGTCAACGACGACATGGCGCACGACTTGATATATGCTCGTGTGCAGCATGCAAGCAACCTTGGAGGTCTTATAGCTCGCGAAATCGCTCGTGAGATAGGTGTCAAGGCATATATAGCCGACCCTGTGGTCGTAGACGAAATGATTCCGTATGCACGCATCAGCGGCGTTCCGGAGTTGCCGCGCGAATCGGTTTTTCATGCTCTTAACCAAAAGGCTATAGCACGGCTTTTTGCCAAAGAAAATGGTACTCCATACGAAGAGTTAAACCTTATTGTCTGCCACCTTGGCGGCGGTATCACCGCCAGCGCACATCGTCGTGGACGAGTGATGGATACTACCAATGCCTTGGACGGCTGCGGTCCATTTTCCCCCGAACGTTCGGGATCGTTGCCTCCCGGTCCGCTGATTAAACTCTGCTTTTCGGGTAAGTACACGGAGAATCAGTTGCATCGCCTTGTGCATGGCGGCGGTGGTCTTATGGCTCATTTGGGCACGACGAGCGTGCCGGAGGTGCTTGAGCGAATAGACAATGGCGACCTTCATGCCATGCTTGTGCTGCGAGCCATGTGCTATACCGTTGCCAAAGCCATAGGCACGATGGCCATAGCTCTCAAAGGCGATGTGGACGCCATTCTTATAACCGGCGGCATGGCACATAGCAAGCGTATCACCGATTTCATTGCCGAGCATGTAGACTTTATTGCACCCATATATGTTTATCCGGGAGAGAACGAGTTGAAATCTCTCGCTGAGAACGCCCTTGCCGTTTTGCGCGGCGAGCGCCAAGCCAAGCTCTATGTCAGTGAGGACAATGAAGATCCGGTAAACATTAATGATACTTCGCGTCCCTCCAAGCTGCGTGAATGGCTTCATGCCGCCATCACGCCCAAGAACATTAGAGCCAATGCCACGATGACTGCTGTACGCCAGTATCTACGCAAGTTTAATATATCTCGCCCCAAATTCCGCTTTGGACAGCGTGACCGCGATTGAAGATAACGGTTCGGAGAGAGGATACATTAAAGATATGCCAAAAGAGGAAGTTCGTTTGGACAAATGGCTGTGGGCCATGCGTGTTTTCAAGACTCGCACCATCAGTACCGATGCATGTCGCAAAGGGCGTATAAGTGTGGGTGCTGAGGATGCGCCGGCCGCCAAGCCTTCGCGCACCATTAAGATTGGCGACATTATATACGTGCGCAAGCCTCCGGTGACATATACGTTTCGAGTCAAAGGCCTTGCCGAAAACCGCCTTGGAGCCCGTCTTGTTCCCGAGTATCTTGAGAACCTGACGCCTCAAAGCCAGTATGACCTGCTCGATATAATAGCAGTCAGCGGTTTTGTGGATCGGCGAAAGGGTTTGGGCCGTCCCACCAAGCGTGAAGGACGAGAATTGCGCGATTTCCGAGAACAAGCTTTCGATGGCGACTGGTTTCTCGGTTTTGATGATGACAACGATGATGACAATGCGTGACAATAAGTGACGCATTGTCATTGAGATATTAAGAGACAATAGGCTTGAATCTTAGCGCCGTGCACGTATGTAAAGTACGAGGGCTATCAGCGAGAACAATACGTTAGGAATCCACATGGCTACCATGGCAGACGTAAGGCCGGATAAGGCAAAAGTCTGTGTGACAGTCATGAAAAGGATGTATCCGAAACTGAGGACCAAACCTATTCCGATATTAAGTCCCATACCGCCTTTGACCTTGCGCGAAGATAGGGACATACCTATGATAGTGAGAATGAATGCAGCCGCTGTCATGGCAAAACGCCTGTGATACTCAACTTCAAAAGTGCGGATGTTGGCCACGCCGCGTTCTTTCTGCCTCTCGACATATCGAGCCAGTGCCGGAGTTGTCATTTTTTCGCAGTCATTGACCGCAATGAGAAAATCGCGGGGCTCAAATGGTATGATGGTGTCCAGACTCATGCCTTTGGAAATGTATTCGCGTCCGTCACGAAAATCGCGTATCACATAGTCGTTTACGCGCCAGTTGTACAGCGTGTCCCAACGTATGCTTGTGGCTGTAAGTCGAGAGACGAGACGTTTGTCTTTATCGAAGCTTTCGAGCGAGAAGCGAATGCCGGTTTTGGTAATATTGTCATACCGGTTGATATATGCAATTTCGTTGGGCGCCACCATAAGCATGATATTTGCACCATAGTCCACGCGCTTGTTTTTGACGTAAGTATTGGTGTAGTTTATGCGTTTGACGTTGGCCGGGGGTATGATATAGGCACTCAGCACGAATGAGGCAGCGGCTATGACAGCGGCGCTGACCATATACGGTCTTAGCAGACGTCTGAAGCTCATGCCCGAGGATAGCATTGCCACAATCTCGTTATGCATAGCCAGCTTGGATGTGAAGAAAATTACCGCGATGAAGGTAAATAGCGGTGCAAACTGGTTGGCAAAATAAGGGATGAAATTGAGAAAATAGTCAACGATGGTGGCATGCAACGGTGCTTTGAGAAAGGCGTCCAATTTCTCGTTGATGTCGAACATGACCACTATCGCCAACAGCAGAATGATGGCGAAAACGTATGTTCCAAGAAACTTACGAATAATATAGCGGTCAATGGTCTTGAACATCAGAGACGGCGGTTAAGGCGTGTAACCATTTCTTCTTTCCAGGCATGGAAGTCTCCGGCAAAGATATGCCGACGTGCTTCGCCTACCAGCCAAAGGTAGAAGGCGAGGTTGTGTATAGATGCTATTTGCATCGCCAGAATTTCCTCGGCGATGAATAGGTGGCGTAAGTATGCACGCGAGTATATGCGGTCGACGTCTGTGGGCCCATCCTCCCATATCGGGCGGAAATCATCGGCCCATTTGCGGTTGCGCATATTCATGGTGCCTTCCGGAGTGAAGAGCATTCCGTTGCGACCGTTTCGGGTGGGCATTACACAATCCATCATGTCGACGCCGCGGTCGATGGCTTCGAGTATATTGATGGGTGTGCCTACGCCCATAAGATAGCGTGGGCGGTCTTGCGGAAGTATTTCGTTGACGACCTCTATCATGTCATACATTACCTCGGTGGGTTCGCCTACGGCCAGACCGCCTATGGCGTTGCCTTCGGCGCCAAGGGCGGCGACACGTTCGGCGCTTTCGCGGCGCAGATCTTCGTAGGTGCAACCCTGAACTATGGGAAACCATGCTTGATGGTATCCGTAGAGGCCTTCGGTCTCATTGTAATGGCGCCATCCGCGCTCCATCCATTTGAGCGTGAGGTCGAGCGAGCGTCGCGCGTACTTGTAATCACTAGCTCCGGGAGGGCATTCATCCAAGGCCATCATGATGTCGGCGCCGATGTTGCGCTGTATGTCCACGACATTCTCGGGCGTGAAAAGGTGACGCGAACCATCGATATGACTACGGAAGTGGGCTCCCTCTTCTGTGAGTTTGCGGTTGTGGCTCAATGAAAACACTTGGAATCCGCCGCTGTCTGTCAGTATGGGCCCGTCCCAGCCGTTGAACTTGTGCAGGCCTCCGGCGTGGTTGAGGATCTCAATGCCGGGGCGCAGGTATAGATGATAGGTGTTGCCCAAGATGATTTGGGCATGAACTTGACTGCGCAGTTCCGGAATATGCACACCCTTGACGCTGCCCTGTGTGCCCACGGGCATAAATATGGGTGTTTCGATGACTCCGTGGTCGGTGACTATGCGTCCGGCGCGTGCCTTGGACGATGGGGCAGTGGCCTGAAGCGTAAAGTCCATCGTTAGAGGCTTGTCTTGTCAAAAAGTTTGGCCGGATAGTGGCCCTGTCTGTGTAGCTTGGCCAGCGATTCGACTACATGCTCGCGGTCTTGCGCGTAGGTGACGCCAAACCATTTGTCCGAGGTCTTTAGAACGGTTACCGAGGCCTCATCGTTGCGTATAAGCTTGTCCACTACGGAAGGAATGAAGAATTCACGTGAAGGATCGGTGATGTACTTGTCCAAGAAGCGACGGAATTCGCGCTCACTGTATTCGAAGTAATCCGGGGTAAAGCCCCAGAGATTCATTGATACCGGTGCGTCGGCAGTCAATGGTCTGGGGTTCCCGTTTTCATCTTCATATACTATGGAATCGTCTGCGGCATAGTAAATCTTGCGCCGCTCGACAATCTTGTTGAGCTTGCCGTCAATGACGGTGCATACGCCTCGCGACACCGAGCCGTTGCGGGTCATGGTATTGCCTATGCGGAAGCCCACCATGCAGTAGTTGCCGGGAGCGTTTGTGCCGGCCTGTGCAAAGTGACGAGCCATTATCTCGAAGGCCTCGTGTCCGTAGAAATCATCAGCGTTGATGACTGCAAACGGGCCGTCGATGACGTCCTTGCTCATCATTATGGCATGGTTGGTGCCCCAGGGACGTTTACGATCCTGAGGGCAGATATAACCTTCAGGTAATGCGTCGGTGCTTTGGAATACAACGTGTACGTCTATAACGCCATCGTATTTGCTGCATACGCGCTCGCGAAAATCCTTCTCGAAATCGTGGCGTATGACAAACACCACGCGACCGAACCCTGCACGCAGAGCATCGTAAATAGAGTAGTCCATAATTGTCTCGCCGTGTGGGCCAAGCGGGTCAAGTTGCTTGAGGCCGCCGTAGCGACTTCCCATTCCGGCTGCAAGTACAAGCAGTGTAGGTTTCATATGTGTATGTTGTAATTTTGATTTCTACTATGTAAGTATGCACAAAGGCATATCATAATACGGCGGCAGAAATAGCTCTGCTGCATATTAAAGCACAAAATTACAAAAAAAAACGATTGGATGCCGTTATCCGCCGTTTTTTCTTGTATCTTTGTACTCCGCAAGCCAATTGTGGTATGGGGTGTTCGCCATCATTTGCACACTCCGTCATTTGAATACGGCTGCCAAATATGATATAATTCATGGCTCAATTGGTTCAAGTCATAGTGCCCGTTCCGGTGCCGCGCGTGTTTACCTATAAGGTGCCACAGGCGTGGGACGGACGTGTTGGTGAGGGTTATAGAGTTATAGTGCCCTTTGGTCCTCGCAATCGTTACACGGGCATAGTATGCAATGCTGCATCAGCCAATCCCGGAGGAACACTTAAGGAGATTGACATGGTCTTGGACGACTATGCTGTGATGACTTCTCGTCAATTGAGGCTGATGACGTGGATTTCGGAGTATTATATGTGTTGTATTGGAGAGGTGATGCGTGCGGCTTTGCCTGCCGGGCTTAAGGTTGAGACAGAAACCTTCGTTGAAGCCAATCCGGACTTTGACCCGACAATCCCGCCCGGCATTACGGACGAGCGTCAGCTGTTATTATGGCAGGCCTTGTGCTCTAATGGTAAAATGACGTCCAAGTCTCTGTCTAAGGCTACCGGTATAGAGCATACAGAGTCGTTGCTGGATGAATTGCTCAAAGCCGGGGCGGTAATGGTCAGCGAACGTCTTGTCGAGCGCTTTCGGCCTCGCAAACAGTTTATGGTAGTCCCCATAATGGAAGACGGCGACAGGCGACAGGTTGTACGCCGAATGTTTGACGTTGTGTCCAAGGCTCCGGTCCAACAGCGCATACTTGCAGCGTTGCTCAAGCTTTCCGGGGCTATAGGCGGTGATGAAGTACGTCCGGTGGCGCGACAGTCGCTGTTGCAGGCAGCTGACGTGACTACTCCGGCATCACTGACAGCACTCGAGACCAAAGGACTGTTACGCACCTTCACGGTAGAAACATCTCGTTTTGATGCAGATACGGCACAGCCGTCAGACCCCGATGTCGCGTGTACATCCTTACCCATGCTTTCGGTCGAGCAAAATACTGCATTGCAGGGTATACGCGCAGCCTTTGAACAAAAAGATGTGGTATTGCTGCACGGAGTTACTTCCAGTGGCAAAACGGAAATATATATACACCTCATAGACGAGGCCCTGCGTTCGGGACGACAGGCGCTGATGCTTGTGCCGGAGATAGCTTTGACAACCCAGCTTACACGACGCTTGCAGCGTGTATTCGGACAGCGCGTGGTCATATACCATTCCAAGTTTTCGGACGGCAAGCGCGTCGAGGTCTGGAAGAAGCTGCTCAAGAATACATCGCCATGTGTGATTATAGGTGCTCGGTCGGCAGTGTTTCTGCCGTTCCATAGTCTTGGCATGGTGATAGTGGACGAAGAACACGAGCCCAGTTACAAACAATATGACCCCGCACCGCGATATAACGCACGCGATGTAGCCACGGTTGTGGCACGTATGTGCGGAGCCAAGACGCTGTTGGGTAGTGCCACTCCGAGTGTTGAGACGTATTATAAGGCACAACGAGGCCGCTTTGGGCTGGTGAAGCTGTCTACACGCTACAATGGTGTGCACTTGCCGCGTATTACGGTGACGGACATGACACGCGCTCGCCTAAAGGGCGAGGTTAAGGGTGCTTTGGCTGACAGCACGGCTTTGGAACTGGCCCAAGCCGTAGGTCGTGGTAGTCAAGCAATAATTTTCCACAACCGTCGCGGCTATGCCCCCATAGCGAGGTGCAAGCAATGTGCTTACATACCCAAATGTCCAAATTGCGATGTATCCATGACCTACCACAGGCACCAAGGAGAGTTGGTGTGCCATTATTGCGGACACACGATGCGCTTGCCTAATATATGTCCCGAATGTGGAATGCCGGCTATAGAAGTACTTGGGTACGGCACCGAGCGCATCGAGAATGATATCGCCGAACGTTTGCCAAAGGCCAAGATGTTACGTATGGACTTGGACACAACGCGTAACAAGGATGATTATGCCAACATTATCGATGCTTTTTCCCGGCACAAGGCAGATATTCTTGTGGGTACGCAGATGGTTACTAAAGGATTGGATTTTAGTGATGTCAGTACGGCGGTGGTACTCAATGCCGATACAATCATAAATTACCCTGATTTTAGAGCCGCCGAGCGTGCATTTAATATGCTGGAACAAGTGAGCGGTCGTGCCGGACGGCGCGACAAGCCCGGCCATGTAATAATACAGACCGCCAACCCGGGTCATCCGATTATAGGATATGTGTGCAAACATGATTATCAGGGATACTACGATCATGAATTAGGCGAGCGCCAAGCTTTCGACTATCCGCCTTTTGCTCACATTATTTACATATACTTCAAGCATCGGGATGCCGAACGCGTGGCGCAAGCCTCCGAGACCTTTGCATCGATGATGCGGCGCACTTTCGGGACGGGAGTATACGGGCCCGATGCACCCGAAGTTGGTCGTATACAACAGATGTACATACGGCGTATAATGCTCAAGTTTAAACTCGGCATATCACCATCGCAAGTCAAGCAGGCCATCGGGCAGATATATACTAATTTCCATAATATGGGTTCGTATACAGGGCTGTATATTTACTATGATGTAGACCCGGTGTAATACGAGATACACGAAAAAGGACGCTTGTGCCTTTTGTATGGCTGCCGGCTACGCTCAGCTACGGCTTTCAAATCGGCTATATGCGTTGATTTAGTTGTAATAGACAGGCTATGGGTTGGTGTTTAGCGGCGTTTAGCATCTGTTTCACACTTTTTTGCGGACTATCAGGGGCTCTTTACGCGGAAAATTTGTACCTTTGCACATTAATTATCTGACAGATATACGTATATAAATGCGCAAGTTACTGACATACATCTTGTTGGCTATTATGGTGGCGTCTTGTGGCGAATACCAGCGCGTCCTCAAGAGCACCGACAATGACTATAAGTTCGAGTACGCCAAGCGTGCTTTCGAGCAAAAACGTTATTCGCAGTCGGCGACTATCCTAACGGATTTGGTTACTGTTTTCAAGGGATCGTCCAAGGCAGAGGAATCGCTGTACCTGTTAGCTATGAGCTACTACGAGAACAAGGATTATATCAGCTCGGGAGCTTTTTTCGAGAAGTATTACACGCGCTATCCTAAAGGCAAGTATGCTGAGCCGGCACGCTTCTATTGCGGCTATGGATACTATCTTGACTCGCCTGAGCCGCAACTTGACCAGACAGGCACCATTAAAGCCATACGCGAGTTGCAGAACTTCATAGACTACTTCCCGCGCAGCGAAAAGGTGTCTACTGCCCAAAACGCGATCTTCGAGTTGCAGGATAAATTGACATTGAAACAATTGCAGAACGCGCAGTTGTACTATAACCTCGGCACATATATGGGCAATAACTATGAAAGTGCCGTCATCGTAGCTAAAAACGCCATCAAGGACTATCCATATTCCAAATACAAAGAGGACTTGGAGATGTTGGTGCTTAAGGCTCGCTATCAAGAAGCAAACCTCAGTGTGGAAGAGCGCAAGGCAGACCGTTTCCGCGATGTAATAGACGAGTATTACTCGTTTATCAATAACTATCCGGACAGTCCCTACCGTTCCGAAGCGGACAATATCCTCAAGATCGCACAGAAGTACGTCAAGGACTGACATCAAACACTTAGAATAACATACAAGACATAATCATACTTTTATATAATGGACTACAAGAAAACTAACGCGCCGCTAAACACAGTAACACGCGACCTCATCGACTTGTCCAAGCAAACAGGCAATATCTACGAGACAGTATGCGTTATCGCAAAACGTTCCAATCAGATTGCCGCCGAAATGAAGCACGACCTTGAGAAAAAGCTCCAGGAATTTGCATCGTTGAACGACAACCTCGAAGAAATCACCGAAAATCGAGAACAAATCGAAATCTCGCGTTACTACGAGAAACTTCCGAAGCCCACGCTGATTGCTACTCAGGAATATGTAGACCATCGTCTGACATTTCGCAATCCGGCTACGGATAAGTCCGCTCTTGATTAAGAGTATTTATACTCTGCCCGTTGCAGAAGTCCAATCGGGAAGTATTGACTACATGCCGGGATATTAAGAACGATTGCCGTTGGTACGGATATCTCAAAAAGGAGACGACTAACGGACTGAACCATAAGACATAGGCACTGCCAAATTGTTGGGGCGGTAAAAAGGCTTGAAAAAACAAGAAAAATAATTTGGCCGGAAGAAAAAAAAAACCTAACTTTGCAGTCGCAAAGCCGAAACGGCAATGGCTCATTAGCTCAACTGAATAGAGCATCTGACTACGGATCAGAAGGTTACAGGTTTGAATCCTGTATGAGTCACAAGAAATTTTATAACAAGGAGGCTCATTAGCTCAACTGAATAGAGCATCTGACTACGGATCAGAAGGTTACAGGTTTGAATCCTGTATGAGTCACAACGGCAGCAGACTATTGTCTGTCGCCGTTTTTTTATAGTTAGGATAGATTGGCAAACACTCGCTGTTGTCGTTGGCCGAATGTTGTCCGAGTCCGTAAGCATCGAAGTGGGATGAAGTAGTTCCGCTATGTGTTTTGGTTTTTATGGCCCAATGTACGATGTATAAGTATATGGGGTGATGCGGTTAAAAAATGTATAGACCTGCTATTGCTCGGAATTAGGTTGTATCTTTGCGGTAAGACTTAAACGATGATAAACAAAATGGAGCATAATCATATAGGCAGCCGTACGGATAATCATACAGACAAATTCATACGTAATACAAAGGCATGTAAGCACGGTCTGCAGCGAATAATACCCGTGCTTGTAGCATTATTCGCGCTTTTGGCATCGATTGTGGACACGTCTGCTCAAAGTCGTAATGCCGAACTAAAGCTCCCACATCTTACGCCAAAGGATAAAGCCTTTAAGGATGACTCGTTGCAGATGATGGAACGCCCCTATTTCCTGCTCATAGATCAAAGTGAACAAGCCCTTGACTCGGGAGATTATGCGTCAGCGGGACTGCGCTTGGTAGAAGCTATGGCCGTTGAACCGGACAACCCTCTAAACGTGGCTCTGATGTCTAATCTCGGAATGTTATACTTTTATAATGAGCAGGACTCATTGGCATTGGCTACCCTTAATGAAGTGTGCCGGCGTTCGCCGCGGCTTATCGCCGGGCGTGAAAACAGGGCTCGAGTGCTCCTTTCTGTGGGCCGTGATGCGGATGCATACGAGGACTACGCGGCAGTTATAGCCATGGACAGCATCAACTCTACGGCACGCTTTTATCACGGCATGATAGCTCTATATGCAGGGCAGTTGGATACGGCTATTAGCGACTTCAAAGTTCTGGAACGCATCGTGCCCGAATCGTCGGACACATACTTGGCCATGGGTACGCTCTATTCTATGACGGGAAACGACAAAATGGCGGTGTCCTACTTGCGCAAACTTGTGGAGCGTACTCCGGCGCCCGAATACTATGCCATGCTGGCCGGGTCGCTCATAGCCATCGAGTCCTTTAACGAAGCATCGGAGATGTTAGAAAAATCATTAAAGCAATACCCTAACGATGGTGAGCTATATTATTATCGTGCAAAGCTTAACCGCTGTCGCTACATGAATGACGAGGCGCATCAAGATGCTGCTAAAGCCCTGAAATTAGGCGTACAGCGAAAGAAAGTTGAAGCATTGTTTCAATAAAAGTTTGTCTGTCATCCACAATTAAGCCTATAATAAACACTTGCATCTGCACTGCGTATGTTATCTACATTATGTAGAAAACTTTGGCGGCTCATTATAATTCCAGTCCCGCTAAAAATCGCTATATTTGCAATGTGAATCGGACAATACGACATATCCAGTATCTTCTATCGCAACACGACTGCGTCATCATACCCGGCTTCGGCGCCATGTTGGCGCGGACGATTGCGGCGCATAGTGACGGCAATGGTCGTCTGATACCGCCAAGTCGATCGTATTCCTTTAACCCGTTGTTGAAGGATGATGACGGGATGCTGGTACATTCGATCGCCCGACAATCCGGCTTGTCCTATGAACAAGCGCGTGTCGAAGTGGAGAAAGACGTTGCTGAGATGCGTTGTATTCTATCCAGGCAAGGACAGCTTTCGATAGGGCGCATAGGCATTCTGACATCCAAAGACGAATTGCTTGAGTTCTTCCCCTCGGCGGTAGACTGCATAACGCCTATGGCCTCATGGCGCCCCGTGATACAGCTCGTTGCAACCATCGAACGAGCACGTGATATGCGACATCAATTCGAGCAGACCATCGAACGCCATGTGTGGCGTCGTCGTCTTGCCACAGCTGCACGTGTCGCAGCCTCTGTCATCGTCCTGTTGGCCGTATGTATTGCCGTATCCACGCCTGTAGCTGTGGATGAGGCTTATTATGCCTCGCTTTACCCCGAGATTGGGACTGCAACGATGTCTATGCCCATACAGCACAAGGCTCCCACCGTAGCCCGGACCGTTAGTGCCGAGGAGCGAATAACGGAAGCTGTCACTCCTGAGGCATCTGTAGCCGCGACAACTCGGGAGGCTGCAAAGGCCGCAGAATCCATAAAAGTCGAGGCTGTTTCGGCGAAAGCCGAAAAAGCAGTAAAGAGTGAGGAACCACGAAAAGAACCGGGCAAAGCCGTTGGTCGAAAAAACGTGAGCCGCAGTTACACCGAGTTGCGTTTCCGCGACAGTGACCCATACTGCCTGATTGTGGCTTCGTTGACCACTGCGGAGGATGCCCAAAAATTCATTGACGACCAGTATCGTGTTAATCCTGATATGGCTTTGGCCGTTTTGCATAAAGACGGACGCTACCGTGTATATGCAGCCACCGGCACAAGCCCGAATGCGTTGCAAGCTCAGGCCTCTGACTCCCGTATCGCCCGCCGCTACAAAGGCGCTTGGGTGTGCGCTCGCTGATGTCCCACATATAGACATCAGCCTTTTTATATAGGGGTATTTCGGCAAATATCTTTAATTCCACCTGTTTAATGTGAGTATATTCTCCAAAATATAATATATCATAGCAATAAATCGGGATAATAATATTATTTTTGCGAATGAAAAGATGTGGCCTAATGAGTTTTTATAGGCGCTGATATGTTTATTAATTAACGTTCAAATAATGTATATAGTGAAAAAGTTTTTTAAATCAATATTTAGTATAATAACTACGCTCACTATTGCCGTGTCTTGCGTGTCTTGCTCCGATAAATCGAATGCCTCCATTGAAGGAATTCCAGTGCAATTAGAAGATGAAAAAGCATGGAGTATTGTAAGCCCTGATGGTGAGATATTGGTAAAAAATGCGTTTGAAGCATCACCAAGTTTTGTCTATAATGGACGATTTGTTGTTTATGAAAAAGATGGTTTCTATGTATATGATATAAATAATCCCAATAGGGCACTTAATCAAGAGCCTTTTGCTCAACTGACCGATTATTTTAACGGAAAAGCTTTCGGCGTGCGTAAGGGGGCAGGAATATGTATTGTTGACACCGATGGCAATGTTGTCAAGACGTTGGATAATAGCATTGTTGCAATATCTAATGAAGGAGTAGGTGATGTGGATATGGTTGTGTATTCGAATGATCAAGGATTATCCGGATACATTAATTTGGATGGCGATATCGTTATTCCCGCTAAATGGGCTGATGCAGCGCCATTCTCGGAAAAACTTGCTGTTGTATATAATGGCAATAAATATATGTGCATAGACGCAAACGAGCAAATAGTATTTACGCTTAAGGATGACGAAACACCTGGTTATGCGGTGTTCGTAGATGGTTGGTTGGCAGTAAACAAAGATGACTGTGGTCGCTTTGTAAATCATAAAGGCGAAACAGTGCTGAAATTGCCAAGTAATACGATGGCGTATATGCGAGTTGGCGAACGTGTGATTACTCATAATAAAGATGGCTGGCAGTTGCTTGTTGCCGAAGAGGATGGAGCAAAGATACTCAAGGGGTATGAAGATATTATGCCTATGGGTTCTGACGGAGATTATTTTGTCGTGAAGAAGCACTCAAATTCTAACTATAACATAGTTAATGCTAATGGCGAAGACATTTGCTCGCAAGATTTCAAGACTGTATTTACTCCATTGATTAGATATGGATTTATCATTGGCGGTGATGAAAAGCCATTCAATCTTTTTGATTGTAATGGTAAATCGGTTAATGTAAAATTAGACATTGATTGCGCTAGTGACAATCGGTATAAATATATCCTCCCGCAAAGACGCGCAGAGGGTTTGGTTTATGATGCTTTCGGATTGGTGTTAGAAGACACTACAGAGATACTTGAATATCAAGACTAAACAGCAGATGTTGTAGTTTGCGGAGGATTAAGAGGCTTGCGTGCTAAAGACAATGGCGTATACTTTTTTACTTGTAGCATCTTATGCTCAAAGGTAGAAGCAGAAGATTATGTGAATGATGTATCATGCGAATTCAAATATAACTCTGTATGTTTGGCATAAAGATTGATACTATCGCGTATATGTTGTTAATGGAACCAAATCCGAGATGTTGGCATTGAAGTCTGATAACCGAATCATAAATTCCTATCCCAACGCGTGTGTATGCGCGAAGTAAAATGATAATTATAGGAGCATATATAATAGTATTACAACAAATACCTATCCAAAGAATATACCATTATGGCAGAATTTGATTTTCACGAAATGCTTTTGCAGCGCCATAGCATTCGTCGATACACAGACCGGCCTATACCGGCCGATGATGTAAAAACCATTATTGAGGCTGCGTTGCTTGCGCCTACCAGCAAGAGCGCGCGTCCCTGGCAATTCGTTGTCGTCGATGACCGGGACACCTTGGCTGCATTGTCCAAATGCAAGCCGGCCGGCGCTCATCCTGTGGCCGGTGCGGCTTTCGCCGTAGTCGTTGCTGCTGATCCGGAGCGCAGCGAGTGTTTCGTCGAGGATATGTCCATTGCGGCAGTGTTTATGCAGTTGCAAGCTGAGGCCTTGGGTATCGGGTCTTGCTGGATACAGGTGCGTGGACGCTTTGATGCCAATGATGAGTCCTCCGAAGATATTGTGCGCGATATTATCGGCTTGCCGCCGCATATGGTGGTAGAGTGCATCGTAACCTTTGGATATAAAAACGAAACGCGGCGTCCTGTAGATCCCGCTAAACTAATGTGGGAGAAGGTGCATATCAACACCTGGAAGGCTCCCGCAGAGGCCGAATGACTGTGGTAAAGCAAGTCTCCCCACAGCTTCGGGTAGCTGTAATAGGAGCCGGTAATGTCGCCGGACACTTGGCCGAGGCTCTCGCTCGTGTGGGATGTCTTGCCGGCGTTTGGTCTCGCAATGGAAACCATGCATCATCCATCGCCGCACCTTTGAATGTCCCTGGCGGTGCTTTGTCCGATTTGCCTCGTGATTTAGATATATATATATTGGCGGTTAAGGATGACGCAATCCCGATTGTGTCCGCCGTCATAGACCCTGTCGCCGGGATTGTAGCACATACTTCCGGCACGGTATCTATGGATGTGCTTGTCCGGGAGCGACGCGGAGTGTTCTACCCCTTGCAGACTTTCAGTCGTAATAGACAGATAGACATGTCCGAGGTGCCTTTCTTTATCGAAGGTTCTGATGCCGATGTGTCAGAAACCCTCATGAATTTGGCTTTGTGTATAAGTTCCAATGTTCGCTACGCGGGGTCAGACATTCGTGCCACCTTGCACCTTGCCGCTGTGTTTGCATGCAATTTTACCAATCATTTATGGGCCATTGCCGAAGATATTCTAAGGCGCGAAGCCGGGTGTTCGCTTGATGTCTTTGCGCCTTTATTGCACGAGACACTTGCCAAGGCCATAGAATGTGGTGCAGGTGTCTCGCAAACCGGACCGGCAGCCCGTGGTGATATTCACACCATCAAAAAACATCTGCAACGTCTTGATGGTTTGCGTGAGAAAATATATCAAATTGTTTCGCAGGATATTATGAATAACAATCAGAATTAAAACTTTATGAGTAAAACAGCCTTTGATTTACGCAGTATACAAGGAGTGATTTTTGATGTCGATGGCGTTTTGTCACCCTCTACGATAGCAGTGGGCGATGATGGTGTGCCTCGGCGTATGGTAAATATCAAGGACGGGTATGCCATTCAGTTGGCTGTGAAGCGCGGCTTGCGCATAGCGATAATTACCGGTGCCGATACCCCGGCAATAGTTAACCGCTATGCGATGTTAGGCATCAAAGATGTATACATCAAGGCGGCGGACAAAGGTCCGGTCATGGATAAATGGCTTGCCGAAAACGGCCTTAATATAGACCGTATTGCATATGTGGGCGATGATATCCCCGATCTTCAATGTATGCGATGCGTTGGTTTGGCTGTAGCTCCGGCTGATGCTGCTGCTGAGGTTAAAGATGTTGCGCAATATATCACGCAAGCCTCCGGTGGATATGGGGTGGGGCGTGAACTTCTTGAACAAATACTTAAAGCACAAGGTTTGTGGATGAGTCATGCTGACGCCTTTGGGTGGTAATATTGTTGCTGTATGGTATATGTTTGAATGTAAATATGATATTGTATAAATTATAGAGTAATGGTTCAAGAATTGCCTCAATCGATGTCTCCCACCTCACGCAGTGTATTACTGGCCAGTCAGTCACCTCGTCGTCGTCAGTTGTTGGGAATGATAGTCCCATCGTTTGAGATTGTCAATATAGATACAGACGAAGTCTACCCGTCATCGTTGACGGCTATAGAAGTGCCGGCATATCTTTCTCTTCTCAAGAGTCAAGCTTATCATCGTAATCTGAAGTCCGATGAATTGTTGATTACGGCAGACACCGTTGTAATACATAATGGTGAGATATTGGGAAAGCCGAGTGACGAGGCCGAGGCCTGTCGTATGCTATCGTCCTTGGCCTCAGACGAGCACATGGTAATCACCGGTGTAACTCTGGCCATTGCCGGGCGTCGGGAGACTTTTGCCGAGACCACATATGTACGTTTTGGCGCTTTGTCCGATCGACAGATACGCAACTATATTCGAACATTTGCTCCGTTTGACAAGGCCGGCGCCTATGGTATACAGGAGTGGATAGGTGCGGTGGCCATAGAGGGTATTCGAGGATGTTTCTACAATGTTATGGGTCTGCCTCTGCATACGCTGTACAGACATATACTTGACTTTGCTTGAGTCTCACGTCTTTGACGGTCAAACAAAACAGACGGCGACAACCATAGAAGGGTGTCGCCGCCGTCTGTTATAACAACCATCCGCGTACAGATGGCGAGGTGGCAAGCGTTAAGCTAGCGAGAAGATAAATTCTTTCGGATCTTTGGGATCGGCAGCGATAACAATTTTGTTTTCGCGAGCCAGCCAGCCTATGGCGGCGTACAGTTCCTTGTCTTTAAGTTTGGTAACCTTTTTGAGCTGTTTGGAGCCTAAGACTTGGGCTTCGTTGAGAGCATTCCATACAGCACCGGCATTCATACCGATTGTTTCTTCGTTCATAGTTGCAATGTTTTTTGTTTGTTAAACGATCTTGTTGTGATAAATCCTGTATGTAAGTACAATATACCTTAGAATTGGCTGCAAAGGTAGCAATTTTTTTATAAAATGCAATAAATATCCGCAAAAAACATTTTCGGGCTGTCCGTTTCGGTCTCGTAGGGAGCTGAATCCGCAAAAAAAGTCGTAACTTTACACATCAATTATTAAAATAAATGTAAGCACCCGGGATAATACAATGCAAGGCATAGTTATACGCAATACAGGGAATAGTTACGTCGTTCGTTTGGAAGCCGGCGACGAAGTGTCGTGCAAGGTTAAGGGTAATTTTCGACTCAAAGGTATACGCACCACCAATCCTGTGGCTGTGGGAGATTGCGTCTTCGTCGATTTTGCCGAGGGAGGTGCTGACACATACTATATCACCAAGGTGGCGCAGCGGCGTAATTATATCATACGTCGTGCCAGCAATCTGAGCAAAGAGTCTCATATTATAGCGGCCAATATAGATATTGCGGTGCTTGTGGCCACGGTGTCGCATCCGACCACATCGACGACTTTCATTGATCGTTTCCTTGCCACGGCCGAAGCGTATGGTGTTACGGCGGCACTTGTGTTCAATAAAATAGACCTCTTGGATGAAGATTGGCTTGAGTACCTCGATGCTATCTCCTATCTCTATCGCAGCATTGGATACAAGGTGCTGCATTGCAGCGCCGTACATGGCGATGGTCTGGATGTCTTACGTGAATACCTGCAAGGCAAGACTGCGCTGTTTGCCGGCAATAGCGGTGTGGGTAAGACCACGCTGCTCAATGTCTTGGTGCCGGGTATAGATGCCAAAACGGCTGCCCTCTCCGATGCGCACGATACAGGAATGCATACTACCACCTTCAGCGAAATGTACGACCTCCCGGGAGGCGGTGCTATCATTGACACTCCAGGCGTCCGCGGCTTTGGTACAATAGATATGTCCAAGGAGGAGGTGTCGCATTACTTTCCCGAGATGTTTGCTCTGGCGCGAGACTGCCGTTTTGCCAATTGTACGCATACCCACGAACCGGGATGTGCGGTACTCGATGCTTTGGAAGATAGTCGCATAGCCCGGTCGCGTTATGCATCCTATCTCAGCATACTTGAAGACGCAGACCAAGGCAAGTATCGCAAGCCGCAATGATATGATGGGTAGACTGCCGTGTAAGGGTGTATTCCATCTGTGTCGTGGCGCAGTACAGCGCTTGAATGCGACCTCGGGTTATTGTGTTGCAGCGTTTGATATCCGAGCCTTTAGGGGTAGCTTTTTTTTGAAGGTTAGAGCCTTGATGTCGCTTCGAAGATGTAGCGAAAGCGGCCTATAGGGGGTGTTAGGTTTACGCGACCGTGTCTCAAGCGCCCGTATACATCGATGTCGCATCCCTCCGTTGGCTCGCATCTTGAGCCTTCAGGGTTTCCTTTGTCGGCGATACTCACGTACATGCGTCCTGTGCTGCCATCGGCTAAGTGTCGCATAGCCAATGCATGGGCCACGTGCCCCATGGTGCGACGCATATTTACTTCCACGGCCACATCAAGGATGTATCCCGCATCGGTGCGTGCCACGAGCATATCCACGCCCAACGGCCCATGATAGGCGCCATTGATAATGCGTTCGAGCTCCGGCCCCATGGTTTGTACCACCATATCTAATTGCTTTGTCGGAATGTACTGCTGCAATTTGGTGCGTATATCGCTGTCGGGCAGGATTATATTGGCTGTGTATGCGCCCGTATCGGTGGTTTCGAAAAGCGATAGTCCCGTGTATTCGACAGTCCCATCGTCTCTGGCCATCCACAGCATGGCAAAATCGGCTACACGGTCGTGGCACGGCTCGACACAAACCATCCCATAGCGCTTTATGCCATCGGCGCAGCGACGTATCATTTCCGTCGATGGAGTTATGTTCGAGTTAATGTTGCCTCGTCCGGCATTGGACCATGGCATTTTGGCGATGCAGCCATGCGGCATTTGTGTGATACATTTGGCCAATGCTTCTATGTCGGTGAATATCTGTGGCGGAGCGGTGACGGCAAAGGGCAAAGCCTTGGCCATAGCCCGGCTCAAGAGGGCAGAGGTACGGCGCGAACTTAGCAAACGCATACGCGTCAGGGCCTCGTCGTCGGGCAATGCCTCGGCACGTACGCCTACATCCAAGAAAGCCTTGCGCGAGGCGCGCGACCATCCCCAAGGCTCCGGTCTGTAGTTTTCTATGCGAGTGGGCATTGTGTCCACTTTCAGCCTAAAGGCTTCGGTTGTGGCGGCATACCAGTGCTCATCGATACCATAGTCAATGAAGGCATCGCCCTCTGTGCCGTACCACATGGGCAAGCTTTGGCCGCAAAGGCGCATTTGCAAAGCCGGTAGCGGCGGGGTGAAATTAGACAAGTTTCGTGCCAGTGCGATATCATTCTCAGGAAAATAGAGGTGTAGACATCGATGATGATCGACGGCACGTGTCCTTATGGTATGCAATGTGTTCTTGTATTGGTGTTTAGCTAAGCATCATGGGTTCGATATAAGCCGTGATGACGCGCATGGGGCGGTCGGTGGCGCGTATTTCCACCCATTCGGTAGATGCCGGCACCAGCACGGTATGTCCGCGCGATATTATGGCAGTATTGCCGTTGCTGTCCTCTATGGTGCCGCTGCCTTCCACCACCATTAGTACGCGGAATGACTGATTGGCCGAAACTTCGAGTTTGACGGCTTCCTCGACACATAGCGCGGTGACGGTGAAGAAGGGCGTGCGTTTGATGACAGTCTCGCGGTCGTCCAAAAGCTGGGGACGAGCCAAGCCGAAATCGGTTTGGGTGTAGTCCACTGCTTGTAAAGCGCTGTCTATATGCAGTGGTCGCAAATTGCCGTTGGCATCGCGGCGGTCATAGTCCCATAATCGGTAAGTAATGTCGCTGGGTTGCTGTATTTCAAGGACAAAATTGCCGGCTCCGATGCTGTGCACGCGTCCGGCAGGTAGGTAGAATACATCTCCGGCTTGGGCGTAATGCTTGGCTAAAACATTGGTGATGGTACGTTCGTTTAGGATGCGCGTCATCTCGCCATGTGTCAGCTTTTGGTTAAACCCCGAATAAATATGTGCGCCGGGTTGGGCGTCGATGATGTACCACAATTCGGTCTTACCACACCCATTGGACTGCTTATCGTCCGGATGAACCTGGATGGACAAGTCATCTTCTGCGTCTATGAATTTGATAAGCAACGGGAATTTCTCGCCGAAACGTTCGTGCAACTTTTTGCCGAGGATTTCCTCGCCGTGGTTGCGCAGCAGGTCGGTGATTGTCATGCCCGACAGTGGACCTTCGGCTATGACTGTTTCCATGCCCTCGAGAGACGATATTTCCCAGCTTTCGCCTACGTGGGTGTCCTCGAGGTGTATGTTTTTGAATTGAGCTATGTGCTGTCCGCCCCAGCGGACGGTGCGGTAATGTGGCGTAAAACGTATCAGGCCTAATCGGTTCATATACTGTCAAGTCAATTTTCTGAATGACAAAGGTACGACTTTTCGGTGGGATAATCGAAAAAAAATGCTACCTTTGTATGCTTATGGACGAAAACATTATTAAAACCTTGCCCGATGCTGTGGCCAATCAAATCGCCGCTGGAGAAGTGATACAGCGTCCCGCATCGGTGGTTAAGGAGCTTGTAGAGAACGCTATAGATGCCGGTGCCACTGATGTACAGATAGTCATCAAAGACGCAGGAAAAACCTTAATACAGGTGGTGGACAATGGCTGCGGAATGTCGGCGATAGATGCGCGTATGGCTTTCGAACGCCATGCAACATCCAAGATTAGACATGCTGATGATTTGTTCACGCTCCATACCATGGGTTTTAGAGGCGAGGCACTGCCCAGTATTGTGGCCGTCAGCGAGGTCGAAATGCGCACCCAGCGCCCCGGCGACAGCGTGGGTACATGCATCATCATCAAGGGCTCCGAATTCCAAAGTCAAGAGCCTTGTGTATGTACGTCGGGCACCAATATTATGGTCAAGCACTTGTTTTTCAATTTTGTGGCTCGTCGCCGCTTCCTTAAAAAAGACTCGGTGGAATACAGCCATATATTGCATGAATTCGAGCGCTTGGCACTGGTGAACACAGATGTGGCTTTCACGCTGATACACAACGATGCACTCGAGTATCAACTACCGCGACAGACGCTCAAGCAGCGCATAGGCGCCCTGTTCGGTCGTAATGTTGAGAACAACATAATACCCATAGAGACAGCCGTGTCCGTAGGCAAGATTACGGGGTATGTAGGCCTGCCGCAGGGCGCACGTCGCCGAAATGCATGCCAGTACTTCTTTGTCAATGGTCGCAATATGCGTCATCCGTATTTCCATAAGGCGGTGATGACATGCTATCAGGATCTCATAAGCGCCGATGTGCAACCCAATTATTTTATAAGTTTCGAAGTTCCGGCCGATCGTGTGGATGTAAACGTTCATCCACAGAAACACGAAATCAAGTTTGAGGACGAGCAACTGATGTGGCAAGTGCTCACGGCGGCTGTCAAGGAGTCTCTCGGAAAGTATAATGTGGCACCGGCTATAGATTTTGATGCCACGGATGTGCCTGATATTCCACCCCTTAATCCCAACGCGGCGGCTCCTGATCGCGCCGTTAACGATTCGTTGGACCCGAATTATAATCCGTTTGCGACTTCTGTGCCGGATACACCGGTATCGAGCAGGTCTAACGGAAACTATACGGGTGGAGGTCATTATACTGAGCGAGGTTCGGCTCTCAACCGCGATTGGGAAAAGCTCTATCGCCGTTTCAACGAAGGCGGAATACCTATGGAAGATATGCCTACGACTGCCAAGCAGACCACAATGGAACTGGACGCAACGTCAGCCGGGGATGCTTCTAACCGCGTATATAAGCGGGTGATGCACTTTGATAACCGCTACATATTGTGCGAAAACAGTGAAGGGCTGCTGATAGTGGATGCTCGACGCGCACATATTTCGATACTATTTGACCGTTACATCAATGATATGGGGCAAGGATCGATGCCGTCCCAGCAGTTGCTTTTCGAAGAAGAAGCCGAAATTGATTGCGCCACCGCCCCTATGGCATCGGAAATGCAGCCCGAGTTGGAACGTCTTGGCTTCCGTGTTCAAAAGAAAGACGCGACACATTGGATTGTAACGGCTGCCCCTGCCGCCCTCAACGGCGCCGGCGCGGCCGAAAGCCTCGTGTCCATAATCCGTCAGATAGTCGAAAGCGGAGGTGTCGAGAGCGCAGGTGTCGATATACGTCGACGCCTTGCCTTGGCCATGGCGCGTACTGCGGCCATAGAAGCTCGTCAACCCCTGAGCGAAGAAGAAATGGAACGCTTGCTTAGCGAGCTTTTCCGCTTGCCTGCCCCCGGATATACGCCGGACGGCTTGGTCGTGATGTACACCCTCCCCAAGGCATCCGTCGACGCCTTCTTCGGCAGGTAAATTTTGCCGCACTTAATCGTGTAATTGTATGGCTAATACCACATATATGAGATTTATGTAAACATAATAGACGATGGCTGTAACAGACGATAGAAAGTTCACAAAGGCGGAAGTGTATTCCATATTGGAAGACGCCAAGGGTAGGACTTTGGGCGAGGTTGACAAATCTAACCAATTTGCACGTACAGAGAAAAGTCCTAAAATCACAGGTATAGCAGGTGATGTGATTGAACAATCGGTGTTTGGGTATGAGCGAGATAGTAATCAAGAATGCGACATCGAAATAGATGGCGTATTGACGGAATTAAAAACAACTGGTGTCCGTGTACCCAAAGGCAACCTGTGTAGGGCCAATGGGAAGAAGGGGGATGCATACAACATTTTCCTTGGAGCAAAAGAAGGAATAAGTATAACAGGCGTTACTTTTGAACCCACCTACCAAACAGAATTCAGCTCTTCTCATTTTTGGCAGAAGGCAGAGCATCTTTTGATTGTCTTTTATGAATATAAGTCATACGAGGTTGTCCCTGCATCAGACTATGCACACTTTCCCATCGTTGACTATTGCTATAATTCATTTTCGGATGATGAGAGGGCTAAGTTGCAGAGCGATTGGGAAATAGTTCGAGATTATTTGCGTAAAATATATACGGAATTTCCTGACGTAGATAAGCGAAATGAACAATTAATCGGTTTCACACACGTACTGCGGCCGAATCTTCTGTTGATTGAATTAGTGCCAGGCTTTAAACGTAAGGTCTCAGGCTCTTATCAGAAGCCACGCTATAGATTGAAGCAAACTTTTGTTGATTACATCGTTCGTGGGCATTTTGATAAGAGTAGGGCGAAGAACGAGATTGTCCTAAAAGAATCATTCTCAAGTTTTGTCCAACTTGATGCGAGATGCCATGCCCTTGCGGCTCGTTTCAAAGGCAAGACCATTGCCCAGCTAAAAGAAATATTTGATATTGAAGCGGACACAAAAGATATTGCTGCAAGATGTATTATCTGTATGTTCGGCGCGGACTGCAAGAGACTGAACCAAATTTCTGATTTTGTTAAAGCGGGCATAATAGCAAAAACAATCACAATTACTCCGAAAGGCACTTGGACAGAGGATATGAAGTTAAAGCGTATCAACTTTGAGGAATGGGCAGATAGAGATATAGACTTCGAGGATTCAGACGTTTATGGCTATTTTTGTGAACATAGTTTCCTTTGCCCGATTTTCTGTGAGTATGATGACAAAAATCATAATAGTACCACTTTTGAAGGTTTTAAGCGATTCGCCTTTGACGAGGAATTTATGGAGAACGAGGTGCGCCGCACATGGGAAGATTCAAGGAACTTGATACATAGGAACGAGCTTAGATGGGAATACGCGTATGACAAGCAGGGGAATATACGCAAGAATGGCAATGGCGCATTTATAGGAGCACCAAATTTTCCAAAGAGTTCCGAATACAAGGTGTTTTTCCGTGGGGGGGCTGATGTCTCTACAGAAAAATCAAGGACAGAATGTGTGAACGGCATACAAATGTTACCCCAGTTTTTTTGGCTTAAAGGCTCATACATAGCAAGAAAACTACAAGAGATTCCATATTTATAATTATGCAAAATAGATTTGACAAAAAGATTAGAGTTGTGGAATTGTTCGCTGGTGTTGGCGGATTCCGTATCGGATTGGAAGGCGCATCAGATGCGTATGAAACTATATGGAACAATCAGTGGGAACCCTCGACAATACATCAGGACGCATCTCTCGTTTATAGGGCGCGGTTCGGTTCAAAAGGACATTGTAATAAGGACATAAATATGGTTTTAACAAGTGAAATTCCCGACCACGACCTTTTGGTTGGAGGTTTCCCTTGTCAAGACTATTCCGTGGCATCTACTCTTAGTCGTTCAGGGGGCATTGAAGGGAAAAAGGGTGTGCTTTGGTGGCAGATTTACCGTATACTTGAAGAAAAGTGTGATAACCGTCCTGACTATGTTTTCTTTGAAAATGTAGATCGTTTATTGGGTTCTCCCGCCAAGCAACGTGGCCGTGACTTTGCCATTATCCTTTCATCTCTTGCAGACCTCGGCTATACGGTCGAATGGCGCGTTGTCAATGCCGCAGATTATGGTATGCCACAACGCCGTCGGCGTACTTATATTGTCGGCTTTCGAGATGGTTCCCATATTTCAAGCCAAATCCAAAAGCTGGAAGATTGGGTTTTGTATGATGGCGTTTTGGCAAAGTCTTTCCCATTCGAGAGTAAAAAAGGTACGCAATCGGAATTTGAAATTAATGGCACAATCAAGCAAGTGTCTGACAACTTCAACAAAGGAGGTAAATACAGCCCATTTGGCAATGCAGGAATTATGCGAAATCGTCGGGTGTATTCTGTCGATGCGTCTGCTGTGTATGACGGCCCAACGATGACGCTTGGAGACAATTTGATTGATGAATCTCTTGTCCCGGATGAGTTTTTCATCAACAAAGATGAAATTGCTAAATGGGAGTATGAGAAAGGAGCAAAGAAAATAGAACGCACTACAAAGGATGGTTTCAAGTATACCTTCTCTGAGGGCGGAATGACTTTCCCAGATTTTTTAGACAAGCCCTCTCGTACTATTATTACCGGAGAGGGAGGCCCTGCGGCATCTCGTTTCAAGCATGTCATCCTTACTCCGTCCGGTCGTTATCGTCGATTAGTGCCAATAGAATTAGAGCGCCTAAATATGTTCCCGGATAATCATACTTACCATCAGGATGTAACAGATGGTAGAAGGGCATTTTTGATGGGTAACGCATTAGTGTGTGGTGTGGTCAGGCAGATAGGTAAGAACCTATATAGATTCATATATGAGAAAGAGCCAATATCATCTCGGCCTATAGATGCCATGCGTGAGGCGCAGCCAAAGTTGAGCTTTGACTTGTTTTCGGGACTTGAACCGCTTCTGAAGATAAACAGGTCAAAGAGAAACTTGGCTTTGGATATGAATAAAAACTTGTTGATTGGTTTTGTAAAGCCTGACAATGCTGACTACTTCCTTGACGGAGGCCAGACTAAAATCTACTATACGGGCAAAGCCAAGGGATTTCCCTCAACCGTGGCATTGAACAAGTTGTTCTATTTTATGCCATACATCAAGGGCAAGGGTGTCCGCGACCTGTATTTGATACGTATTGCCCGCATTGGTAACAAGGCGGAGATACATCCCGAATCTGGTGATACAGAACCTCGACTCGTGTTCGAGTTGGAACTCTTGAAGAGCCTGCCAGGCTATGTAGCAATAAAACTAAATATATTCAATACATACTGCGATACAATCCTCGGACGAGTGATGGAAGGTAATGTTTGAGGTGTAAACATCACAAATCTACGTATAGGTTATCAATTGCTTTTCGCTTGTAGGACGGCATTCGGTTCGTTGGCGGTAGATGTTTATTAGGCGGGGTTGTGGTTGTCGAGAGGAGCCCAGCGCTGGCGTAAGGGGAAGCGCGTGGGGAGGATGAGCAGGCGCAGGCCGGACGAGTAGGTGAAGTAGCCCCAAACCCAATTGATGAATACGGAAATTTTGTTGCGCATTCCCAGTAGTGACAATAGGTGTATTAACATCCATGCCAACCATGCGGGACGGCCGTAGATGTGCAACTTTGGGTGAGGAAGGTCGACGACAGCTCGGTTGCGGCCGATGGTGGCCATGCTTCCCTTGTCTTTATATACGAAGGGTCGGCGGCGTGCTGTGTCCCGACCGAGGTTGTGCGCCAAGTTAATGCCTTGCTGTATGGCCACTTGTGCTACTTGCGGACATCCGCGTGGATAGCGCTCATCGCTGTGTGACGCTATATCGCCTATGGCATAGACGTCTTGCAGCCCGGCCACGCGGTTGAACTCGTCAACCTCGAAACGCCCGCCACGCGCCATCTGTGGCTGTGTGCCGACAAAGGTGAAGGGTATGCCCTTGACCCCGGCGGTCCAGATGACCATTTCGCTGTACATCTGTGTTCCATCGGTGAAGGTGATGGTATTGTCTTCGTAGCTTTTGACCAAGGCGTTAAGGCGTACGTCTACCATCAGGTGGCCCATATACTCGAGTGCGTGTGCCGATGATTGTTCGTTCATGGCTTGGAGCAGTCGCCCGGTGCCTTCGATAAGCGTTACTGATACATCATCAATGCTTATGCCCGGATATTCGCGCCGCAGCAGGTAGCGCTTCATCTCGCCTATGGCACCGGCAACCTCGACACCGGCGGGACCTCCGCCAATGATGGCGAAAGACAGTAGGCGGCGACGCTTGTCTGCATCGGGTTCCAATGATGCACGTTCCAGTCTGGCCAGTATGTCGTTGCGGCAACGTATGGCCTCGGGTACGGACTTGAGCGTGTACACGCTTTGCTGCAAGCTGTCATTGCCAAAGAAATTGTTTGTAGTGCCGGCGGCGATAACCAAGGTGTCGTAATGCAGCGTCTCGTACTGAGTGCTTAAGGTCTTGGTTGTAGTGTCTATCTCGGATACCTCGCCCAGGTGGAATGTGCAGCCGCGCAGCCGACGCTGCCGCATCTCACGCCTCAATGGAAAGCTGATACTGCCGGGGTCAAGACCCGCAGACGCCACTTGATAAAACAGCGGCGGAAAGCTGTGGAAATTGAAGCGGTCGATGACGACAACGTCCCATTGTCGTTTGTTTAGGCGTTTGACGAGATTTAGTCCGGCAAAACCTCCGCCGATGACTACAAGAGTCTTTTTGTCCGTGGTTTTGCAGTGACTGTCGTTATGCTTGTTATCGTGTGTGTTCATAGTTCGGTTGTCTTAATCGTTGTGTTGATGTTGGTGTGTGGCGCGTCTCGTCCTTATATTCAACAAATCCGATGCCAAAATGGTTTTTTGTCGCAAAGATAGACATATAAAAAGCCCCCGGACATATGTGTCCGAGGGCTTTATAGGCGATGTGAGCTCGAGACGTGCCTTATTCGGCAGCTGGAGCTTCGGCTTCGGCGGCAGCGGCCTCGCCTTCGCCTTCTTGGGCGGCAGCTTCGGCAGCGGCAGCGGCTTCGGCTTCAGCCTTGGCAGCGGCGATTTCGGCTTTCTTCTTGGCTACGGCTTCGGCCTTAGCTTTGTTCTTAGCCTCTTCTTCGGTCAGACGTGTCTGAGCCTCTTGTTTCTTCTTGTCTGCTTCTGAAGTCTTTACGGCTTCAATTTTCTTGCTCTTGTCAGCCTTCCAGGCATCGAAGCGGCGTTGAGCCTCGGCTTCGTCAAAAGCGCCTTTCTTGACGCCGCCCTGGAGGTGTTTCATCAGCATCACGCCCTCGCGGGACAGGATGTTGCGTACGGTGTTGGTGGGTTGTGCACCGGTGTTAACCCAATACAAAGCACGTTCGAAATTCAGTGTGATTGTGGCGGGATTGGTGTTGGGGTTGTACGAACCAATTCGCTCAATGAATCGACCATCTCGTGGTGCTCTGCTGTCGGCGATAACAATAGGATAGAACGCATAGTTCTTGCGACCATGGCGTTGCAGTCTGATTTTTGTTGCCATTAAACGTTGTTTTGTAAAGTGTTATGTATAAGATATGTTGTGCTGTTAAGCGACTGCAAAGGTACGCATTTTCTGTGTAACGGCCAAATATTCCGATGTTTTTTCGCTCGAAAAAAATCGGATGACTCGTCGGGACGAGCATTTGCTCGTGCCGACGCCGCCCGGATAAATTCTGTGCGAAGCCGATAGATGTCATGGCGGTAGAATTAACGGTAGAATTGTGCAATGATGCTCGAAATATTAGGCGTACGGGTGCTGTGTTTCAAAAATTAAGCAATGTTAAGCGGTGGGGCGGTCTCGAAAATACTTCGTACATTTGCATACGCCGAAAAGATGGATTGACGCAATGCAAGCGATAGGCAGAGATGCTTGCGAGTATTTGCGCAGGTCCTAATCGGCGGTATTGGTAAAGACTATATAATACGCAACAATGATATAAGGTTATGGGAAAGACAAAGATAGAGAATAAGGAATACGGGGGCGAACGGCCGTTGTTCGCCGCTCACGATTTGGAGCTGGAACACGTAATCATCAATCCCGGCGAGAGCGCCTTGAAGGCCACGCGAGACATCGTGGCACGCCACTGCGAGTTCCGGGGTAAGTATCCGTTTTGGCATGCACGCAACTTTGAGGTCGAAGACTGCTACTTCACCGAGGGCGCACGTGCCGCGCTGTGGTACAGCCGAGACTGCGTTATGCGCAACTGCCGTGTCGAAGCACCCAAGATGTTCCGCGAACTCAAAGGGCTGTATGTCAGCGGTGTCGAATTCCCAAATGCGCAGGAAACCCTGTGGCATTGCAGCGACGTCACCCTCGAAGATGTCAAGATGTTCAATGCCGACTACCTGTTTATGCACACCGATCACGTGTTCATCGACCGCTACGAGCAGCACGGCAATTATTCCTTTCAGTACTGCCACGATGTGGTGATACGCAACGCCAAGATTTACAGCAAAGACGCCCTATGGAACACCGTGGGAGTCACCGTGCGCGACAGCGAGTTGCACGGCGAGTACCTCGGCTGGTATTCGCACGGCCTGCGCCTTGTCAACTGCCATATCACCGGCACCCAGCCCTTGTGCTACTGCCACGACTTGGTGCTCGAGAACTGCACCTTCGGCGCTGATGCCGACTTGGCCTTCGAGGACTCGGACGTGCGTGCCGGGCTGCACGGACATGTCACCAGTATCAAGAATCCGCGCCACGGATACATCTATTGCGACAGCGTGGGCGAGGTGATACTTGACGAGAACATTCAGTCGCCTGCCGACTGCCGCATAGTCACCACCGGCAGCGCCGACGCATGAGCCGAGGCGCGGCATCAGACCTCGCGGCCCAATTGCGGTCGCCGCGAGTGGCGACACTACGCGGCAAACTTGCCATGGTGGCGCGGCTGAGTTGGCCTGCCATTATGGCTCAGTTGTCCACGCTGCTTATGGAGTATATCGACGCTGCTATGGTGGGTCACCTCGGTGCCGAGCCGGCCGCTTCGATAGGACTTATTGCCACTACGACATGGCTCTTTTGGGGCTTGGGTACGGCCACGGTTATGGGCTTCTCCGTGCAGGTGGCCCATCTTCTGGGCGGCGGCAAAGACGCCGAGGCCCGCAGTGTGGTGCGTCAAGGCACGGTCATTGTTACCGCTGTCGGTGTATTGGTGGCCTTGCTTGCCGTGGCTATTGCTCCCGGGCTGCCGCACTGGCTTGGCGGCAAGGGCGCCGTATGCGACATGAGTACTTCTTACTTTTCCATCTTCGGAGCCTCGATGCCGGTAGTATACCTTACCTTTATGGCCGGGGCGATGCTGCGTAGCAGCGGTAATATGCTTGTTCCCGGTGTGATAGCGGTGGTGATGTGCACCCTTGATGTTGTATTCAACTTCTTTATGATATACCCGGCACATGCCATAGAGACACCCTGGGGCGTGCTGACACTGCCCGGTGCCGGGCTCGGCGTCACCGGCGCCGCCATCGGTACGGCCATGGCCCAAGTTGTGGGCTGCGTATTTCTGTTGTGGTACCTATTGCGCCGCTCGCCGGCGCTGTCGCGTCCGTGGTCGCGTGCTCGCGGCTTTGTCGGGACGTGGTGGCGTCTCAATGGTCGTGTCATGCGGCACGCCGTTTCCGTGGCCAGCCCATTGGCGCTGGAGCGTGTAGTGATGTGTGGTGCTCAAATTCTGATAACCGCCATCGTTGCGCCGTTAGGCAATACCGCCATTGCCGCCAACGCCTTTGCTGTGACGGCCGAAAGCCTATGCTATATGCCCGGTTATGGCATCGGCGAGGCCGCTACAACTCTTGTCGGGCAGAGCCTCGGGGCGGGGCGTCGAGCACTTGCCGTAAGCTTCGGGCGTATTACCATGACACTTGGTATAGCCATTATGGGCGTACTTGGAGTAGTCATGTGGTTCTGCGCCTACGACATGATAGCCTTTTTTACGCCAGACGTTTCTGTCCGCGAATTAGGAGCCATGGCCTTGCGCACCGAGGCTTGGGCCGAGCCGATGTTTGGCGCTGCCATAGTCGGCTACGGCATCGCCATAGGCGCACGCTATGCCACCGTACCGGCTTTTATCAATTTCGGCAGTATCTGGGCTGTCCGCCTGACGTTGTCCGCTATACTTGCTCCGTCAATGGGGCTGTACGGCGTGTGGCTGGCCATGTGCATCGAATTGTGCTTCCGCGGTGCGCTCTTTGTTCTACTCTTTGTGCGTGGCCGGTGGCTGAAACACGCCACAGCTATTGCCGCCGAGTCTTTGCCTGCCGATACTTAGGTCCGTCGATCGAATTTCAGAACTGTCGAGCCTAACGCCAAGCAGGTATGAATAAACAATAGAATATAAATACTTACAACCATACAAAACATAACACTGCCATGGATATGGAAAGATACGATTTTGACACTCCGGTCAATAGGCTGCACACAGACAGCATGAAATGGGATGGATACTGTGTCCCGGGACACGACTTGATACCGCTATGGGTAGCCGATATGGACTTTAGGACGGCGCCCGAGATTGTGGAAGCGCTTGTGCATCGCGCTGCTCACGGGGTCTTTGGCTACAGCTTCCCCGGTGATGAGTACTATGATGCCATATCCTCGTGGTTTGAGCGCCGCCACCATTGGCATATAGACCGCCACCTGTTTATCCCGACCACAGGAGTGCTTCCCGCCCTTGCCGCCGTGCTGCGTGCAGTCACCCGACCAGGGGATGGCGTGGTGGTACAAACTCCTGTATACAATTGCTTTTTTTCGAGCATACGCAATGCCGGATGCCGCAATATGAACGCTCCGCTACATTTGGATAGTCACGGGCTATACCAAATGGACTTCGAGTCTTTGGAGAAAGCCCTTGCCGATCCCAAGAGCACGGCCATGGTGTTGTGTAATCCACACAATCCAGGCGGCCGCGTATGGTCCGCCGAGGATTTGCGCCGCGTTTACGAATTGTGCCGCAAGCACGATGTGACCCTGATAAGCGATGAGATACACTGTGAGATAGTCTTTGCACCACATATCTACACGCCCATGTCCACGTTGTGTGACGGCGACTGCATTACAATGATTTCGCCCAGCAAAGCCTTCAACCTTGCCGGCTTGCAGGTAGCTAATATTGTAGTTAAGGATGCACACTTGCGCCGCCTTATCAATCGCGCAATCAACGACAATGAGACATGCGACATCAGTCCCTTTGCAATCATCGCTTTGCAGAAGGCATATAACGAAGGCGAAGCGTGGTTACAGGCTATGCTCAGATACGTACATGCCAATTACGAGAGTGTGCGCGATTACGTCTCCAGAAGCATCTCCGGAATGCGCATATTGCCCCTCGAAGGCACCTATCTCGCATGGGCAGATTGTCGGGAGATGCTCGAAGGACGCGGGCAGACAGTAGCTGAGTTCGCGGAGTCGCTCCGACGAGATACCGGCGTATGGGTGCAGCCCGGTACAGCCTATGGCGTTGAGGGCGAGGGATTTGTGCGTATCAACCTTGCCACCACCCGAGCACTTTTGGCCGAGGGTATGCGCCGCATACGAGCTTACACGCAGGCATAAGGCGAGGTAGTGTGGCGCAACGCGCCTATACACAATACACAAAAACAGGGCGGCAGACATCGGATTGTCTGCCGCCCTGAATTATTTGTTTAAAAGGTCTGTTGTTCAGCCCTCTATGAATTCAATGATGTTTGTCAGGACATTGGCATCGTTGAAACCGAATTTCTCGTCCAGGACCTTGTAGGGCGCGGATGCGCCGAAGTGCTCGAGTCCGAAGACATCCCATTTGGCGGTACCGCGCATCAGCGGATACAATGCCGCAGGCAGTCCGGCGGTGATGCCATAGCGCGGAATGCCGGGTGTGAGTACGCTGTCGCGGTATTCCTTGTCCTGACGCAGGAATAGGCCTACGGATGGGACGGAAACCACGCGTACGCTGCGGCCTTCTTCGGCCAGGGCTTCGGCGGCATGTACGGCCAAAGCGACCTCACTGCCGTTAGCTACGAGTATCAGCTCGGGATTTTCGGCCTCGATGACGGTGTATCCGCCACGCTGCGCGCCGTATGCGGCTTTGCGTCGGTTGCCGTCAGCGGCAGGCAGGTCTTCGAGATTTTGGCGTGAAAGTATCAGCACCGTCGGGCATTCCTTATTGTCCATGGCCATTTCCCATGCCACGGCGGTCTCGGCACTGTCGGCGGGGCGCAAAACCAAAGTGCTTTGGCGACCTCCGAAGTTGTCAAGAAGCTCCATAAGGCGTATTTGCGCTTCCTGCTCTACCGGCTGGTGAGTGGGACCGTCCTCGCCTACACGGAAAGCATCGTGTGTGAATATGTACTTCACGGGCAGTTCCATAAGTGCTGACATGCGCAAAGCCGGTTTGATGTAATCGCTGAATACGAAGAATGTGCCGCAGGCACCAATACATCCGCCATGCAGGGCGATGCCGTTGATAGCGGCGGCCATAGTCAATTCGGCCACGCCGGATTGCAGAAATTTGCCGCCGAAATCGCCGCGAGTAAAGGCACGAGTCTGCTTCAGGTATCCGTCGGTTTTGTCCGAATTGGCAAGGTCGGCCGACGATACAATCATATTATCTACGGTCTGTGCAAGCAGTCCCAGAACCTTGGCCGAGGCGTTGCGCGAAGCCTCATTAGCTTTGAATTCGATACCATCGTATTCGATATGCGGCAACTTGCCATCGATGTAGTCTTGTAAGGTCTTTGCAGCTTCGGGGTTGGCTTCGGCCCATGCTTTGGCTGCAGCCCGGCGTTCGGCCACGATCTTGCGCAGCTGGTCGGCGCGTGTCGCATAGAGTTCGCATGTGGATTTGCGTATTTCAAAGGGCTTGGACGGATCACCGCCGAGGCCTCGTATGGTGGCATCCAAGTCTGCTCCGGCGCCCGTTAGTGGTTGGCCATGTGTGGATACAGCTCCTTCGAGGCTTGTACCATCGGGGCGTACAGCGCCTTTGGCCATAATTGTATGTCCGATGATTAGGGTAGGGCGGTGTTCCTCCTCGCGAGCCGTCTCTATGGCGGCGGCTATGGCTGCGCAATCGCTGCCATCGATGTCGATTACGTTCCAGCCCCAAGCACGATATTTGGCCGCGGTGTCTTCATCAGTCACAGCATCTGTGGTGGTGGATAGTTGCACCTTGTTCGAGTCATAGAACATTATAAGGTTGTTCAGTCCTAAGTGTCCGGCAAGTCGTCCGGCGCCCTGACTGATTTCCTCCTGTATTCCGCCGTCGCTGATAAAGGCGTAGGTCTTGTGTCCGCAGGCAGCCTCGCCGAAGCGTGCCACAAGAAAACGCTCGGCTATGGCGCAGCCCACGGCCATGGCGTGCCCCTGACCTAAGGGGCCGGAGCTGTTCTCGATGCCGCGATTGACATCAAGCTCTGGATGCCCCGGAGTCACGCTGCCCCATTGACGGAACTGAGCCAGTTCCTCGGGCGTGAATTTGCCGGTAAAGGCCAGTACGCCGTAAAGCATCGTGGACATGTGTCCCGGGTCAAGGAAAAAGCGGTCGCGAGCAATCCATTGGGGATCTTCCGGGTCATAGACAAGGAATTTTGCGAAAAGTGTGTTTATGAAATCGGAAGCCCCCATGGCACCGCCCGGGTGACCCGATTTGGCTTTCTCGACCATGGATGCTATCAGCACGCGAAGGTTGTTGGCAGCACCATCGAGTTGTATTCGTTCTTGTTGATCCATATATTTTTATAGTGTTTTAGGTTTTTTTATTGTCCGATGTCGGCAGTGATTTTCTGCAAAAGTAATAAATAATCGCGAGAACTACGCTATCTAAGACATCCAAAGTGCAAATCCTGGTTTGGATATATAATCTGTAACATCACATTAGCTTTTAGAGAAACTAAAATGTGAATGGCTCATCAAAGTGGTTGGTAGCCAGCATTTACGGCTTGTCGGTCAAAAAACATGTGCAAAAAAACGGCAAAAAATTTGGATGAACGGAGATTATGATGTAAATTTGCATAAAACAATCGGCGGGATTCCAGTTGTATTATTAAGGTGGGTCCGGCGGCTCCGCAGAGGCGTGATGTCGTGTCGAGAGAGTGATAATTGACGCATCGCATAGTTATATATGCCACATCAAAGTAGATTGGGAAACTCTTCAAATCATTATGAAATGCCGAGACAAGCTTGGTCTTCCAATGGCGGGCCCCAAGTTACCCTTAATGGGATACTGCGCGTATTATCTGCGCCAGGTGGATTACAAAAGAAGACGAGCACTCAAACCCTGTCATATCGGAGTTTCATCGCATCCTTTGATGTGGCTTTTTTTATGATGAAGAAGCGTGTAACTTTTCATCGCAAGCTATCAATTACGAAGGTCAGTGCCTCGACACCACCTACCCGGCCAAGGTCTATGAGACTGAAGTCGAAGCGCTCAAGGCGTTGGAAGCCTACAACGTCAACAACTGCCGTGACTGCATCGTTAATGGTGATGCCGATGATATTCTCAAGGTGTGGGTATCGGTCGCCCGTTGTGACTACGACCCCGAGGATATCGATGGCGAACCGGATGCCGGTGCGCTGCTCTCGGAAGCGGAAAAAACCACCAATGTATACACGAAGGAGTTCGTGCTTGGCGCTGACGAGGAGTGGTACGATGACAATCGCGGAAATGAATGCCGCTTCGGGGCTCACCCCTTTACCGATGCCGAAATCAAGGAGGGCAAAGGCGCGTCTATGACGCTGACCGATGCTGCCGGTAAGGTCATCAAGTCTGAAACCTATACGCGCAAGCCCGGTTGCTCGACTTGGTCGACCGCCATTGGGCGCATTACTCGCAAGGCCGTAGGCCTTGCCATTGCTCAAGCTCGCAACGCCGCAGGGCTTTCGGTTCGCGACCTCGCCGACCGCTGCGGTCTTGATGCCGGCCATCTCTGCCGTATCGAAAACGGACGTATGAATGTGAGCATCGACACTGTCGCCAAAATCTGCGAAGCGCTTGGTCTGCGTCTTGAAGCGGTCTCGGCTTCTGAAACGAAATAAATATTATAGGAAAATCAAATAATGCTAATTTATATTGGGTCTCTACAGCGGACGAGGCTTTCCCGTATGGGATGGCGCATGAAACAAGGCGGTGGGATGCGAGCGGCTGACCATGAGACCCTTTTTTTGAAATAAATAGATAGTATGAAATATTTTGCCAATTATGAAGCTGATGCCGTAATCAAAGAGAATGAGAGAGGCGAACGCTTCAAAAAGACAATAGACGATCTTACTGAAAGCAACAATCCTGTATCTAAAGACGACAAGGAAGCGTGGGGAATACCAAGTTTTGGCGTTTATAATTATCTTGAACCAATAACAAAGCAAGAATACGATGAATTCGGTGTTACATGGGATTGGTCTCCCATTACGGGGGAAAAGCGTCGCTTATGAGTTAAAACGGCTGTAATATTCGAGGGATTGTTTGAGTATTTTTTCTGCTTCGAGGCTTTTCGGGTCAAGAATTCTATAAGCCTCATAATAACGATGTCCTAATCCTCCCTCCAGTCCGGTGTTTTTGTGTATTTCATTCCAAAGCCTTTCGCCTATAACACGCTTAGCGTCTGATGGCTTCTCTTTTGCATAAATCATTCGGGCTGTGTTAATCTGGATTTCGGCGACTATACCATTTTTAGTTTTAATGTTTACAATGTTGCCTGTATATCCCAGAGGCGTTTCTTGTTGTTTATACCTTATAAATGAATTGTGACTTTTTAGCTCTGCCACAATTTGCGCTATGTATTGTGGGTCAGAAACAATTGTTGTTCGCACAGTATCTTTCAGGTCGTTTGGCGTAGATGTTGGCCGTTCCGAGCGCTCGGTAAAAACTTTTCGACTAATTGATGCGGCGCTCTTAAAATTGATAGGAGTGCAGGTGGCTTCAAATTGCTGGGCGATGTTCTCGGCGAGGCTCTGTACTTCCTCCCCCGATGCTTTTGCTTTTGTCTTTGTCTCCCAAATAGCGTTATCAAGATAATGCCCAGTCATCAGTCCTTGATTGTCCTTGATGAAATATGGGAGGGTGTGTCCTGTTAAAACTCTTGTTTCGTTCTTTGTAGCCCAACTGGAGAATGTGTTAGGGAATTCTCTAACGGCGTTGTCGCTGTCCGTAGACGGCTGCTTGCCCTCGAGGATGCGTTGCGTGTCGCGTGCCATCTCCTCCTCGGTTTTGAGGATGGTGACTGCGCGGCAGCGGCAATGCGGATGCCAGCCCGTAAACTTGAAGTCCTTTTGGTATCGTCCTGCGAGGGTGTCGCAAATGTCCGTGAGCGTGCGCACCGCGTTGGTCTTGGGCGTTCCGTCTGCTCGCATTTGCCCCGGCAAGTCCGAGGTCTTTTCGCCCGGTTGGAGGCGGATGGTGTGGTTGTTGCTCAGTACGATTTCGATGCCGACAACGAAGTCCATTTTTTGCCAGCGCAGGTGGTCGGCGGTGCGATACGCGATATTGGTTTCGGTGGCGGCGAGGCGCCGTGCGTTCATATACGAGCTGCGGTACACTCCGCGTCCCGGGTGGAAGTCTTTGGCTGCTTGGGAAAGTTTGAGCAGGCCGTGTTCGTCTCGCACTCGGCGGAATAGCTTATCGGGATGCTGCAGGTATTGGCGCAGGTCGCGCGTCATGGCTGCGGCGCTTTTACCAGAACGGATGCCGAGGTCGAGCCCCAGTTCGATTTCGTTCTTGAAGGCGTCGGTGTATCGCCATACGCGGTCGGAAAGCCCGAGGCCTTGCGTCTTGCGTGCGAGGAATGCTTCGAGCGCCTGCGCGTTGTTATTAAAATAGCGGCGGCGCCGGGCTTGCTCTTGATGTCAAACTTACAGCAGTACAATATCGGTTACCATCGTGAACGAGGTATCCTGAAAATTTACCTAAGTATTGTTTTAGGAAATTATAAGTAAAAAAATAAGCCAAGCCGACCATATCTCGAAAAAAAATGCTAAATTTGTAAACTTATATGCCGCAAGGACGTTTGGCCCAAGCCAAAATATACTGACGGCCATACGACAGAAAAATTACTAATCAGATAATTTCATGGAAATTACAGGAAAAATCATTTTTGATCTTCAAGAACAATCCGGTGTCAGCAAGGCCGGTAACAACTGGAAGAAACACGAGTATGTCCTTGAGACACAGGAGACATATCCACGAAAAGTGAAGTTTGACTTCTTCGGAGACAAGGCCGACCAGTACAAGTTGAGCGTAGGCAAGGTATATACCGTAAGTTTTGACCTTGAGAGTCGTGAATTTAACGGCCGCTGGTATACTGATGCACACGCATGGAAAGCCGAAGAAGGACAAGGTGCCGAACCTGCCGCGGCAGCTCCCGTGCCCCCTATGGCTCAGCAAGCTCCCGTCGAAGCTCCTGTTCCTCCCGCTCCCGGCGCAGCCGGAGCATCGGACGACTTGCCCTTCTGACGCAATGCAGGACTGCCCTTATACGCGCTTGCCGGAGCCTTGTTGCATCCATGGGCAGGCGCGTGTTCGTTTACACAAAATAATAGATCAAAACATCCAACCACGCTAATGAAAACATTGACAGCACTGGTGACGGTGCTTTTTATGGCTCAACCGCTTATGTCACTTTCAGCTCCCGTGGCGGCATCTACGGCCAAGAAGGCCGAGACCACCAATCCGCTGTTGCGCCCATTCAAGAACACCGAGCACAACACACCTCCATTTAACGCTATAGATAACAGTATGTGGCTTAAGGCTATACAAGAAGGCATAACACGTGCCAATAAGGACATTGATGCCATAGCTTCCCAAAAGGCCAAGCCCACCTTTAAGAATACCATAGAAGCTCTCGACTGTGCCGGCGAAGATCTCAGCCGTGTTCTTGGCGTATTCTACGCACTGCTTTCGGCCGAAGCCGATGACCAAATGATGGAGGTCTCGGTAGTGGCTTCGCGACTGCTGAGCGAATATTCGACCTCCATCACCCTTAACGAGAAATTGTGGCAGCGTGTCCGTCAAGTTTACGACAATCGAGATGCACTCAAGCTGGCCTCCGAAGATAGTATGCTGTTGCAGCGATCCTACGAGTCCTTTGCCCGCAATGGTGCCACCCTTGAAGGCGAGGCTCGCCAACAGTATAAAAATCTCAGTTTCGAGTTGTCCGAACTGACCACACTCTTTGGACAGAACGTTCTCAAGGAGGTCAACACCTATGAAGTATGGCTCTCAGAGGAAGACTTACAGGGACTGCCTGAAAGTTCGATAGAAGCTGCTGCTAAGGCTGCTTCGGACAAAGGTCGTGCCGGGGAGTTTCTCTTCACTCTCGACCAGCCTGTGTACATTGCCTTTATGAAATATAGCAGTCGTGCCGACTTGCGCGAGCGTATGTATCGGCTATATACGGGACGTAACACTTCGGGCAAATACAACAATATAGACGTGATGACATGTATCGCCGATTTGCGCCATCGTTTGGCCAACCTCTTGGGTTACAAGACATATGCTGCCTATAACCTGACCAATACAATGGCCGGGACCCCTGAGGCTGTGTATGACCTGCTGGGACGTCTGCGTCAAGCCTATACCCCGGCGCTTGAAAAAGAGATGGCTTCGCTGACGGCTTTTGCTTCTAAATACGAAGGCAAGCCGGTGACCATACATCCATGGGATTATAGTTACTACTCCAACAAGCAACGTGCTGCCGAATATGCTTTCGATGAGGAAGCCATGCGTCCTTATTTCGAGCTTTCAAATGTCATCAAGGGCGTTTTCGGCTTGGCCACTCGCCTTTACGGAGTGACCTTTACACCCCAGGGTGCAGGTTTACCATCCCGATGTAACAGCTTATGATGTTAAGGACGAAAAAGGCAAATTCCTCGGTGTTTTTTACACTGATTTCTTTCCACGTGCCGGCAAACGTCCCGGAGCCTGGATGACAAACTTTAAGGAGCAGTGGAAAGACGCTAAGGGTAAGGAGTCACGTCCCCAGGTGACCATTGTGATGAATTTCACTAAACCGACGGCCGATAAACCCTCGCTGTTGACACCCTACGAGGTGGAGACGTTTTTGCACGAATTCGGTCACGCATTGCATGGTTTGCTTGCCGACACCAAGTATCGCAGCCTGAGCGGCACCAATGTATTCCGTGATTTCGTTGAACTGCCTTCGCAGTTCAACGAAAACTTCCTGACCGAGCGCCAATTCCTCGACACTTTTGCCCGCCATTACATCACGGGAGAGGCAATACCCGATTCGTTGGTTGACGGTCTGATACGCTCATCGCGCTATGGCGCTGCTTACTCATGTATGCGCCAGTTAGCTTTCGGATACCTCGACATGGCATGGCATACCATCGAAAAGCCGGTGGACGACCCTGTGGAATTTGAGATTGAAGCCGTCAAGCCGGTACGCATCTTCCCGACTGTGTGCGGTTCGATGACTTCTCCACAGTTCAGCCACATCTTCTCCGGAGGCTATGCAGCGGGATATTACAGCTACAAATGGTCTGAAGTATTGGATGCAGATGCTTTCAGTGTATTCAAAAAGAATGGTATATTCGATGCTAAAACGGCTCACTCTTTCCGCGACAACATACTCAAGCGCGGCGGCACCGAGAATCCGGCTGAGCTCTATCGCCGATTCCGGGGCGGTGACCCCACCATTGATGCATTGCTGCATCGTGATGGCATAAAGTGACAATAGTAATTATCCTCCGCATACGGCGGCGCCATGTATCCCACAGCGGATATGGCGCCGCCGCTGTGTCTTGCCCATGTGCAAACTTTTTGATAATCGAAAGCGTTACGTAAGAAAAGAATTTCGACTATGAAGATACAGCAAACACACCAAACACTTTTGAGCGTGATGGCTATTTTCGCCGTTACGTTGTCTGTCAATCCGAAGGCTGCTGCATGCACTCGCGTGGTGTATGCCGGACTCGGAAATACGGCGATTACCGGACGCAACTTGGACTGGAAGACGCCCATACCGACCAACCTATATGTACAGCCTCGAGGCATCGACCGCGTTTCTGCGCAAGGGCCTGATGCCTTGCAATGGCGGTCGCTGTACGGCAGTGTGGTCGCCGTTGGTTACGACATGGGGGTCTCCGAGGGCATGAACGAGCGGGCTCTTGTATGTAACCTCTTATACCTGCCGGGCACCGAATATAAACTGCCGAAGGAAACGCGCCGCCCTATGTCCTCGTCACTATGGGCACAGTACATTTTGGACAATTATGCTACGGTTGCCGAGGCTGTCGAAGGACTGACGCACGATGTTTTTTACATAGATGCTCCGGATATGCCTGGTGGCGCGTCCACGACACTACATGCCGCATTGAGTGATGCATCAGGAGACTGTGCTATCATAGAATATACAGATGGGCGTATTTCGATATACCATGGGCGCGAGTATCGAGTGTTGACAAACGCCCCTATGTATGACAGCCAGAAGGCCATTGTACAATACTGGGAACGTATTGGTGGTATGAAAATGCTGCCCGGCACCAACAGTAGTAGCGACCGCTTTGTGCGGGCGTCGTTTTATGTGGGGTGTATTCAGGACACGGTAAGGCATGAAGTGGCTCTGGCAGGAGTTTTTGGTGTGCTTTTCAATTGTGCCGTTCCGGTTGGCATTTCGGTTCCCGGCAGTCCCGAGATATCGCAGACACAGTGGCGTTCGGTTGCTGACCATTCAAACCTTGTATATTACTATGCAACCACATACAACCCATCGGTGATGTGGGTGGATTTGCGAGAATTTGATCTTGGCGAAGGCGCTCCTATAATGAAGTTGAACGTTATCAACCGGCAGAAACCTTATATTGGCAATGTTCGTGACGACATGCAGCCGGACAAGGGTTTTGTTCCGATGTTCACAATGGAACAGTGGCGTAGCTCTCAAAAGTGAGTATAAGCGTTAGATATCGCGGTTCGAAGTTGTGACGCTATCGGACGATAGGGCATAACGACCAAATTTGCGGAAGCAAGGCGGAGTCTTCGTTGTTGTGTATCACCTCAGGTATGATGGAACATGCTTTTGGTATGGTTTCGTTGTTTTGACTATTGATACGTTGCAGCACTTGTTGGCGCGTTATATTGTCGCGTGCCGATACGCGCGATATGCGAGTCTCGATGTCAGCCGTAACCACCCAAATACGGTCGACACATTTCCATAGGCCGGAGGAATATAATATTGCACTTTCGACAAAGAACATTCCTGACGTTCGATGTGCACATGCTTGAACATCACGTATGACAATACTATGCACGATGGCATTTAACATGGCTAATTTGGCCCTGTCCTCGAATACTATTTGCGCCAAGCGAGGACGGTTGATACTTCCATCGCGGTTAATTGTAGACGAGTCTATCATTTCGGCTAATTTGCGGCGAATTTCCGGGTCTCTATCCATGATGGCTTTGGCGTTACTGTCGCAGTCGTAAACTGTGTGGCCGCATGTGCGTAAAATGCGGCTGATAACACTTTTCCCCGAACCTATGCCTCCGGTGATACCAATGGTTTGTATGGCCATAATTACTGTTTAGGATATCTTGCGTTTTCTGATTGATGTGTTATCCTTGCAACGATTGATATATCTCAAAACAAGGCATGGACACCGAACCGGCAGGAGGGAGAATTTTAGCGTTCGACCATGTATTCCACCGAATCGGTGCTGAGGCGTATGTTGCGCAGTTCCGGAACTTTTGAGTTGTCTGCTTTGATGCATATACGGCGTGTCGGATGCGATATGTCGATGCTGCGATAGTCAGCGGTAATGACTAGTGGAGGCAATTGCTCGTTGTAAATATTGGCCGGCACCATATATGAGACATTTACTGTGGTTGGTAGTAGTATAAGCCGTACACTATCGGGGACATTGATTGCGGTAATGGGCAATTTTATAGAGCGTGCAATCAGCGGCTCGACGCGGAAGGTTACGCTGACGCTGTCAGGGAATGCTCTGCATCCGGGCGGAACGATTACGCGTGTGCGTATTGTTTGAGTCTCGGAGATATCTGTGTACTGTATGACAGGGGTGACTACTCTGTCCGCCGTAGGGCTCAAAGGACGTGTCGAGTAGACGACCACCGATGCGGGCACACATTTCGGAGCACCTGCCAGAGCAAAGTCCGAACGTGTGGACACTTGCGAGGCCACATTTACCGGCATAGATACTCCGGGTCTCGAGGTAAACATTATGCTGAGGGTGTCCGGACTGAAGGATAGTATTTGGGAGTTTTGACCGAAGACATTTCGCAGTAATGTACGCATTTCCGAAGTTCCCACGGAAATGCGATTATCATGCATCATGTACTTATAGTCAATAGATATTGTCGGTGGGGTGCCAAAGTTGAATTTTATAAGTTGGGAACCACGCGACTTGACGCTAACACTGATGTCGTCAGGCAGGTATGAAATCATGGTGACCGAGTCCGGCTTGTTGACGATTTCGACACGACACCGGATGTCTTGTTGCATTTCCTGGTTCAGTGACATTACCACCCATAGGGCGGATGAAATTGCCAGAAAGACACAAAACGTCAACACGCTCTTCCCGCGTGGCGAGAAGACGTATTGACGTATAATGTTTGCGGCGCGTCGGGCCTTGTCTTGCAGGGCACCCACGGTTTACTTTTATTTCTTCTGTTGTATTGCCTCGTTAGCTTGGACTGCGGAGGGGTATACCGAGTTGCGGTCTACGCGTATTTTGACATCTTTGTCCACTTCGATGAGCATCGAGTTGGTGTTCTCGTCAATCTCGCGGATGCGTCCATATATTCCGCCGGCTGTAACAACGTTGTCGCCCTTGGACATGGCTTCGCGCTGCTTGCGCAGTTCTTTCTGCTTTTTTTGCTGCGGACGAATCATGAAGAAGTAGAAGATGGCAATCAGTGCCACAATCATGATGATGTTCATCATTCCGGCACCTGCTCCGGCACCTGCTCCGGCACCTGCACCTGCGGGAGCTGCATCGAGTAGTATTGCGTTTTCAATCATAGCTTGGTCTTGTTTGGCTGTGAATTTTTGTGAGTATGATGTTTACTTGTATATTACGTTGTTGTTTTTGAGGTACGTGGCAACGGAATGCAGTATGCCGTTGACGAATTGACCACTCTTGGGTGTCGAGTAATTATTGGCCAATTCGACATACTCGTTCATGGTCACTGCCACTGGAATTCCGGGGTAGGTCACCAGTTCGGTGATAGCCGTAATCATGATGACGATATCCATGAATGGTATGCGCTCGATTTCCCAGTTTTGGTTGTTTATGAAGCGTTCGATAAGTTCGCGATACTCGTAGCGGTGTCCTATGGCTGCATCGAATAGCTCGGCACCAAAGGTTGCATCTTCTTCATCCTTGTATTTCTCCAAAAGAGATATCGGCTCGTCCGGATGTGACTGCGCGTAGCGTATTGTCTTGAGCACGAAGGTACCCATAATATTGAGGTCATCGTTCCAAAATACCGATTCGTTTTCGATGGCCTCTTCGAGCGCATCGCTACGGAATAGTACGTTGCGCAGCAGGTTGCGCCATATTTCGCAGTCAAGTTCGAAATCGGTACTTTCGGCTTCCATATAGTCGGCGTAGTATTGCGACGCGGTTATTTCCTTGAGTAAATCTTGGATAAGCGAGAAGTCGGAAGTCCAACCCATTGCATTTTTTTCGTAATAAGGCGCGAAGGATGGCGACTCGAGCAATTTGGCAACGAATGAGTTGTCTGCAAATCGCATATTCGGATTAAGCTCGTCCTGCGTAGCCAAAAATTTGGCTTTGGCATTTTCGATGTTCTCGGCTTGGGCTTTTGTAAGGTTGGCCATAAGGCAAAATATGTCGCAGTATAGGTTATATGCCTTGTCCAGCGACAGAGCTAAGTCTTTTTTTGCTGTGGCATAGCCCAAAGAGGCATCGCGATACGATGTCAAAGTCTTTTCGAAAAGGGTGAAAGCCTGCTCGTAGCCTTTATTGGTGAAGCCTTCGAGCGAGCGTATAGCTGCTACGAAGGCGCGGTCGCGTTTGACTGTGGTGGCAAAGACCGAGATCCACATTGACACCTCAAGTGCTATTTCGGGCGAGCGTTTTTTGCTGTAGTCTTTGTATACGGCTGATTGGGCAATGTTGTCGGCCAGACGTTGCATCTCCGGGGCGATAACCGGAAGGTCGTTGTCGCCACTGAAGAGCATGCCCTTGATTGTGTCGTCAGCGGCCAAAGCGGCGCCGGCGCGGCTGCGCAGCATTTTTTTGTCCACGGTTATAGCTACGGGCATCTTGGGCGTCTTCTTGCCGTTGGTAAGCTGTACCAGCATCAGCAGCAAGTCTTTATAGACTTTGTACGCAAACACAGCGTCCTGTGACGTTGATTCCGGTTGTTGGAGTATCTTGAAATCAGTACGTGTCAAAAGGTATGAGTACAGCATCTGTACTACCTTGGTTCGTATAAGTATACGGTTGATCATGCTTGAATATGTGCGTCTATAGTTGAACGCCGCTTTTGGCTTGCTTGCCGTTCGGCCTTGCAAAGTTAATACTTTTTTTCAAGATGGCTGTCATATAGCCTGATTTTCGGCAGGAGTTTTTACTGCATGAGTGCGGATATAACCATAGCTCTTGCGCATTCTGAATGTCAGTGACCGAGGTGATTCCATCCTTGGGCCTTTATGGCAATTTCGTTTTCACCATCGCGCGTAATCATTGCACATCCCAAAGTTTGGTCTGTGATATGCCCGATGATTCGTATTCCGGACATGTCTTTGATTCTGTCGTGATCGGCCAGTGGAACGGTGAACAGTAATTCGTAATCTTCGCCGCCGTTCATGGCGGCTGTTACAAGGTTCATGTTCAGCTCTTGAGCCATTACCGCAGTCTGGTAGTCGATTGGTATACGTTCCTCGTAGATACGACATCCGGTCTTTGATTTTTGGCAAATGTGTAGTAGTTCGGAAGATAGTCCGTCCGAGATGTCGATCATGGAAGTTGGCACTATGCCGGCTCTGTCCAATTGGCTTACGATATCGCGACGTGCTTCGGGCTTGAGCTGGCGCTCGACGAGGTATTCTTTACCGGCGAATTGCGGTTCGAAGTCCTTGATGCCTACCGAGGCGGCTTTTTCGCGTTCGAGTACTTGGAGTCCCATGTATGCGGCGCCAAGGTCCCCGCTTACGCATATCAAGTCGTTGGGTCGGGCGCCATCGCGTCCTACAACTTTTGAGGCGGGCGCATCGCCTATGACGGTGACGGAGATGACCAGACCTTGGCGAGAGGATGTCGTGTCGCCGCCCACGAGGTCTACGCCGTAGACTTCGCATGCCAACCGCAGGCCTTCGTAGAGTTGTTGGATGTGCTCGACGGTGAAGCGGCGCGATATGCCTAGAGATACCACAATCTGCCGCGGTGTGCCGTTCATAGCGTAGATGTCGCTGAAATTGACTACGGCTGATTTATACCCGAGGTGTTTGAGAGGCACGTATGTCAGGTCAAAGTGTATACCTTCCATAAGGATGTCTGTGGATACGAGCACGCGCGTGTCCGGATAAGACAATTCGGCGGCGTCATCACCTATGCCGCGTATTGTGGAGGCATTTTTGTGGACGATGCCTTCGGTGATTTTGTCTATGAGACCGAATTCGCCTAAAGTTGCTATTTCTGTCTGCTTTTCTTCCATGATGCCGGGTATTTATGTTTGTGGTGGAACGTTTATTTTTTTCAAAGGAAAGAGGGGCATTTGTGTAAGGCGCTTTGCGCGGTTATAATGTTGTGGTGACACGTCCGCCGCGTGAACCGGGGCGTGTCACCACAATATATGTTTGATCGTAATCGTGTGTTAGTTGGCGGACACAAGTTCCTTGATGATGGCGAGCATCTTGGGCTGGGCGTTCTCTGCTGCCATCTGCACTTCTTCGTGACTAGGAACTTGGCGGACGTCTTTGCCTCCGAGGTCGGTGATGACGGAGATACCATAGACGCGCATTCCGGCGTGGCGTGCCACGATGACTTCGGGAACGGTGGACATACCTACAGCATCGCCGCCGATTACGCGGAAGTACTCGTATTCGGCCGGGGTCTCGAAGGTGGGGCCGGTAGTGCCTACATATACACCATGCATCAGACGAATGCCAAGGCGTTTGGCTATTTCGTCAGCCTTGCGGATGAGTTCGTGGTCGTAAGCTTCTGTCATTGCGGGGAAGCGCGGTCCCAGTTCCTCGTAGTTTTTGCCACGCAGCGGGTTTTCGGGGAAGAGATTGATTTGGTCGGTAATTGTCATGATGTCGCCTACGCGGAAGTCCTTGTTCATGCCGCCCGCAGCATTGGATACATATAATGTATCGACGCCGAGTGCGCGGAAAACGCGCACGGGGAAGGTGACGGTCTTCATGTCATAACCCTCGTAGTAGTGGAAACGGCCTTGCATAGCAATAACGCGTTTCCCATTGAGGTCGCCGAAGATAAGGTTGCCGCTGTGTCCTTGTACGGTGGATACGGGCATATTCGGTATTTGGCTGTAGGGGATGACAATCTTATTGTCGATATGGTCTACAAGTGCGCCGAGGCCGCTGCCGAGGATGATGGCGGTCTTTGGCATGTTGTTTACACGTTCGCTAAGAAAAAGCGCTGTTTCTTTGATTTTTTCGAGCATTGTGAATAATGGTTTTATGGGTTATATCGTGTTGTTTGAATATGTGTATTATCTCCTGCATGGCAGCACTTATTGCGCTTCTGTTGTCAGGTGTACCTCGAAGGGCTCAGCAACCCCTTGAGTTTCATCAAACGCAGTATCTCGTCACGCAGTGTCTCGCCGCGCAGTGTCTCGCCGGGCTCGGTGTGCATAATATCGACGTGCACCGGCACGTACATCAGTGCTCCTTTGAGTGCCTTTGGGAAATACGGATTGTTGAGCAACCGTACAGCATCTTTCTCTGTAGTGACAATGATTTTGCGTGCGCCTTGCAGGCTGTTGTATCTTTCGGTGATAAGTTCGAGGTCGTGGCGTGTGTAGTTGTGGTGGTCGTCAAAGATGTTGACTTTAACATGTGCGTCAAAACTCTTGACGTAGCGGACAAAAGGCTTTGGATTGGCTATACCTGCAATGACAAGAATAGCATCGTTGGTTGTGAGTCGGTCTAGCCGTATAGGTGTGCCGCCGAAGACAGGACGTGTTTGCTCGTAGGCAAGGCGCGAATAAAACAGACCTTGATCCGGAATCAGGTTGAGGTTTTTGCCAAAGGTCCTAATGTCAATAGGCCGTATGTTGTTAGGACATTTAGTAACAATTACGATGTCGGCACGTGTGATGTTTTTTGCCGACTCGCGTAAGCGCCCGTAGGGCAACATTTTGTCATTGAAATAGGGACGATTGTATTCGGTGAGCACTATCGCTATATCAGGCTTGACGCGACGGTGTTGGAAAGCATCATCCAAGACAATCATGCTGAGCGATGGATCATCGGCAAGCATTCGCTTTATCCCTGCCACGCGATCCTCACATACACATACGGTGATTTTACGACCGAATTTGTGGTATATTTGGTATGGTTCATCGCCTATGTCGTTAGGGGTCGATTGGGGAGTAGCGACCACAAATCCTGATGTGTGGCGCTTGTATCCACGGCTGAGTATCCCGATGTTGAAACGGTCACGTAAGGCGGCTACGACGTATTCGGTATGGGGTGTCTTGCCGGTGCCGCCTACGGCGAGGTTGCCGATGCAGATCACAGGGACGTCAAAGGAGTACGACTTGATGATGTTGCAATTGTAGCATAGGTTGCGCACAGCCGTTACTACGCCGTATATTTTAGACAGCGGGAGCAGGATGAGTTTGGCTAATGTGGATCTGTGCATCTTGCGTTGTCGTTTTGTGGTGTCCTGTTCTTAGGTGCGGCTTCGTTGTTTTGGATATCGCCTGTTTCTGTTGAAGGTGGTTTTGTCGCTTTTCTGTTCGGGTGTGCTCAGTGAGGCCATGGGCTTTGTGCCGACGTTAACTTATTGAAGGGTTATGCTTTCCATGCGTGCCTGTATAGGCGACATGTTGACAATTTGTCCCAGCATCCGCAGGGCTTTGTCTGCTTCGGCCGGTGGTATCGCGGCCCAAGCTGCTTTAGCTTTCAATGCTTCAGGTATGGCGTCTTTTCCGGCAATACCTGCAGAGAGCAGTTGCTGTAGCGGGGAGATTTCCATGGCCGGATATGTGGCGTATGCAGTGGGGGCTATGCCTATTTGACGTGCCAAGTCGGCAATGGCGTTGTGCAGTGAGCCTATGCGGTCTACGAGCCCTATGCGTAGGGCTGTATTACCATCCCACACACGGCCTTGAGCGATAGTATTGACACTGTCTTTGGAGATATGGCGGCCTTCGGCCACGCGCCCCACAAAAGTTTCGTATCCGCGCTGTATGGCACGTTGCATCTCGGCTTTTTGTCTTGGGGTCATATCCTTGATGACAGAAATGTCAATGGCGTCCGGGCTTGTGCTGACACTGGAGAAGTGTATGCCCAGATGCTTGTCCAATGTTCCCTCGATGGACGGAACGATTCCGAATATGCCTATGGAGCCGGTGAGGGTTTGCGGCATTGCGTATATGCGGTCGGCGCCGCAGGAGATATAGTATCCTCCGGAGGCTGCATAGTCGCCCATGGAGACGTATACAGGCTTGTTTTGTGCCTTGAAATGACGCACGGCGTCCCATATCTGTTCGCTGGCAAAAGCGCTGCCGCCACCGGAATTGACGCGTAGTACCATTCCGACAATCTTGTCGTCTTTGGCAAGGCTAAGTATTTCGGGCACGAGTGAAGATGCCACGATGCCTTTGTCCCCATTCTCGGTGATATCGCCGTCTGCAAAGACTACTGCTATATGTGTGTCATCTGCCGTGGCCAAGGTTGCCGTGGCATAATCGGACATATATTCGGCCGGTGATACAAGCTCGAGATCTTTAGGATCCTCGGTTTCGGTGAGTGTGCACAAGACGTCTTCGGCTTGTCGTCGGTATGCAATTTTGTCTATCAGTTTGTGATTGAGGCACCATTGGGCACTGCGGCTCATGGTGAGCGAATCGGCCAAGGCACAGACATCGGCAGTCGGAATTTTGCGTGACATACCGATGCCTTCTGAGATGCCGGCCCATATCGAGTCGAGGAACAACTGTGTCTGCATGCGTGCGGGTTCGCTCATACTGTTGAGCAGAAATGGCTCGACGGCACTTTTGTAGGTCCCCACTTTGAAAACCTGGATGTTGACATCCAACTTGTCCAAGGCGTCTTTGAAGTAAGGGACGGAGGAGGATAGGCCGTGGATATCAAGGGTGCCCATAGGGTTTAGATATACCGTGTCGGCGGCCGAGGCCACGTAGTAGTCGCCTTGGCTGAACTCATCGCCATAGGCCAATATCCATTTGTCTGTGCCTTTTTTGAAACGGGCGAGCGCTTCACGTAGTTCTGCACGTGAGGCGTAACCAAGTGTACTGCCTGTGCAGTCGATGTATACTCCGTCAATGCGGCCGTCTGTGGCGGCGTATTCCAGCGAGCGCAAGATATCCTCGAAGGTGGTGGCATCGGATTGCCCGTTGAGGATGAGGTCCGGAATGTCTTGCGGCGTCCGGTGTTCGCTGATGACTCCGTCAAGCTGTATGTGTAATATGCTGTGATCCGCTATCTTGACACTCTTGAGGCTTGATCCGATAAGGCCGGCAACGAATACTATTGTGAGAACGAACAATATCATCACCGACAGCCAAATGGCGGCCATCGAGCCGAGGAATGACATGAAAAATTTTTTTAGCATAGTCGTCCGTGTCGTTTATTTGAAGCCGTGCCGCGTGAAGGCGTGTCCGCGCAGCACAGGTTCTCTGTTGTGCAAAGGTACTAATAAATCCTCGGCCTTCCAAAGTTTTACATTATTTTGTTGCATGGGTTCGGAAACCAAAATGATTGCTATTGCAATCGCGCTGCCGTCTTGTTGGGTTCGAGGTGTATGACGCCGTGTTCGCGGGTCGGGAAGCTATTTGTTGTTGTAGTTGCACATGGCGTGCTGCAGTCCGGCGAGGACTGCGTCTTGTGCGGCTTCGACGGCAATGTTTACGCGGGCTGAAAGTGCGTCCTCTTGCTCCGGTGTGAAATGTCCGAGGACATAGTCGACTTGGCAACCGCGCGGAAAGTCGTTTCCTATGCCGAAACGAAGTCGTGCGTAGTTTTGCGTGCCGAGCATATCCGCAATGTTTTTCAGTCCGTTGTGTCCTGCATCGCTACCAGAGGGCTTGAGGCGTATAGCGCCGAAGGGTAGGGCTATGTCATCTACTAGCACAAGGATGTTCTCGATGGCGATGTTCTCCTTTTCTTTCCAGTAGCGGACGGCATGGCCGCTGAGGTTCATGTATGTGGAGGGCTTGAGCAGGACCACTTGTTGGTTCTTGAGGCGTGTGTGCGCGATGTCGCCATAACGTCCGGTTTCAAAAGAAATATTGGACGCCTGGGCCCAGGCGTCCAATATTCTGAAACCGATGTTATGTCTGGTGTCACGGTATTCATCGCCGATATTGCCCAAGCCAACAATGAGATGTTTCATCGTTGCTGTGTCGAGTATCGGTTATGAATGTGTTATTCAGCAGCGGCAGCCTGTGCACCGCGAGCGGCGCGGGTCAGTTGTACTGCACATACTACGGCGTTCTTGGCGTTGACCAATTCAAGGCCTTCAAAGTGGAGGTCACCTACTTGAAGCGCTTTGCCAAGACCGAGGTTGTCGACGTTGATGACAAGACGTTCGGGGACGTTGGTGTAGATGGCTTTAACTTTGAGTTTCTTCATCGAGAGGCTGAGTTTGCCGCCGGCTTTGACGCCTTCGGCATGGCCTTCAAGTTTGACGGGCACTTGGATGACCACGGGTTTTTTGTCGTCAACTTCGAGGAAATCCATGTGGAGGATAGTGTCCTTGACGGGGTGGAATTGGATGTCCTTGAGAATGGCCATCTTTTTGCCGCCGTTAAAGTCGAGTTCGATAGCGAAGATGTCGGGGGTGTAGACGAGTTTGCGTACATCGTCCTGTGCCACGACAAGATCGGTGGTAATAAGCGCTTTGTTGTCGCCGATTTCAACGAGTTTCTGGCCGGGAGCAAGAGTGCCGGTGAAGGGCAGTTCGACAGCGGCGCCGCCGTTGAGAACTACGGGGATTTTTCCTTCAGCACGCAGTGCTTTGGTAGCCTTCTTGCCCAGATCGGTACGGGGCTCGGCTTGAAGTTGGAATGTCTTCATTGGTGTTTTTGTGTTGTTTTGTGTTACTAAAAATTAAGTTGCTCTTAATTTCCCATCACACGAGGGAGGGCTATGAAAAGCGGTTGCAAAGGTATGAATTTTTTTGCTAATGTGCAATAGCTTGAGGCTTTTGCCTCCTTTTTTATGCGTAGATATGCGTGTTTTTGACGTGCTTGTGCCTTCGCTTTATTCTCCGTGGCTGTATTTGCCTGGTTTTTGCTGTTGCTTACGCTGTGTTGTGGTGGGTTGACGAAAAAAACCGGACTGCATTGAGTCCGGAAATTATGTGAGTCTCTGCTAAGTGGCAGGGATATGCCACAGCTACTCTTGGCTGCTTATTGGCCGAGGTATGTTTTGAGAAGGCGCGAGCGTTGTCCTTTGAGGCGGCGTATGGCTTTTTCCTTGATTTGGCGTACACGTTCGCGTGTCAAGTCGAATTTGGCACCGATTTCTTCGAGTGTCATTTCCTGGCAACCTATGCCGAAAAACATTTTGAGGATTTCTCGTTCACGCTCATGGAGCTGATGCAAGGCGCGGTCTACTTCCTTGGAAAGTGATTCCTGGGTTAGAGTGGCGTCTGCCATGGGCGAGTCATCGTTGGTGAGTACGTCGAGCAACGAGTTATCTTCGCCTTCAACAAAGGGGGCGTCCACGGAGATGTGTCGTCCGGACACCTTGAGGGTATCTGCTACTTTTTCGACAGGTATGTCGAGCTGTGCAGCCAATTCTTCAGGCGAGGGGCGGCGTTCGTTCTCTTGCTCAAACTTGGATAGTGCTTTGGTGATTTTGTTGAGCGAACCTACCTGGTTGAGAGGAAGACGTACGATACGCGATTGCTCGGCAAGAGCCTGTAGGATGGATTGGCGTATCCACCATACAGCATAGGATATGAATTTGAAGCCTCGTGTTTCATCGAATTTTTCGGCAGCTTTGATGAGTCCGAGGTTTCCTTCGTTGATAAGGTCCGGTAGCGAAAGTCCCTGATTTTGATACTGTTTTGCGACAGAGACAACGAATCTGAGGTTGGCACGCGTGAGCTTTTCGAGGGCTTTTCGGTCGCCTTGCTTGATGCGTTGAGCCAGTTCTACTTCTTCTTCTACTGTAATGAGTTCCTCGCGACCTATCTCTTGGAGATATTTGTCGAGGGAGGCGCTTTCGCGGTTGGTAATGGATTTTGTAATCTTGAGTTGTCTCATAACTGTGTACTTCAGTCCAAAGATTGTGCAAAGGTACGGACTTTTATCGAGTTTTCAAAGGCAAAAAAGCCTTTTGCGCGGTTAAATTATGCTAAACATTTAGTCGGTAGATTAGGTTTAATCCGGTTTTATCCGTTTAAAAAACCGAGGTAATCTTGTCGGCCAACTTTATCTGCTGTAGATATGCATCATAGATGCACCCCGGTTCGAAAGTATTTTATATGTCGCCCGGGAGCGTGTTGACTTATAGTTGATGGACAAGTAGAAAATGAGATTGTCCATAACTTGCCGATATTATCAACGATGTTTAGGACTTCTCAATGCTGTCAGTTTCTGAAAATGGTTGACTCTGTTTCGGGAAATTAATATAACGGGACACAGACATTTGTCCGTGCCCCGTTTAGTAGAATACTCAACGTTTATCGGAGATATCTCCAATCTTTATATACGGCTGAGTGTGCGGATTATGCTTGTATATCGCTTGTGGACTCCTATATTATTAGGTGTAAATTGCAGCGTCTTGATTTATCACTGGTTGAGCGGTACGGCGTAGAACGCTTGCTTACCGGTGGGATATACGCCTTTGATAAAGAGAACTTTGTCTGCGTCTGTCTTTATGATATTGTCGTAGATGCGTTCGATGTCTTCGGGTGTGGAAACATCGTTGCCGTTGACGCTGAGGATGATGAAACCTTGGCGGATGCCGGCGTCTTTTACCGGGCCGTCAGATAGCTCGCTCACTTGTACGCCGTGGCTTATCTCGAGTTGCTCACGGGTGTCTTTGTCGGCCTTGGCAAATATACATCCGAGGTCGGTGACACTTCCGGCACGAGTGAGGGTGGTATCACCTTGGTTGTTGCGCAGCGTTACTTGTGCATTATGCTTTTTCCCGTCACGATAGTAGGTGATGGTAACCGTGTCTCCGGGGCTGCATTTGGCCATGGCTTCCTGCATCTGTGCTGTGGAGAGAGTGGGGTGTTCGGCCAAAGCGGTGATGATATCGCCTTCCTGTAATCCGGCACGGCGTGCGGCCGAGCGGTCTTCAACGGACTGAACGTAGATGCCGGACGTAGTACCTTGAATTTGCTTTTCTTTGACCAATTCAGGCGTTACTTCGGAGAATGATATGCCGAGGTAGGCACGTTGTACGGCTCCATATTGGCGTATATCGCTTATTACTTTTTGGACGATGGAGGTGGGGATGGCGAAAGAACATCCGACATATGCGCCGTTTTGCGAGTATATGGCGGTGTTGATGCCCACGAGTTGTCCTGCGAGGTTGACGAGTGCTCCGCCTGAATTGCCTTGGTTGACGGCGGCGTCAGTCTGTATGTATGATTCGATACCGGTGGAACGTATGCCGGTGGTGGCCGAGATATTGCGTGCCTTGGCACTCACGATGCCGGCGGTGACGGTGGAGGTAAATCCGAAGGGGTTGCCTACGGCGAGAACCCATTCACCAACTTTTAGCTTTTCGGAGTCGCCCATGGGGATTACGTGGAGATCGGGGGCATCGATTTTGATGAGTGCCAGGTCGGTGGTGGCATCTGTCCCAACAACGGTGGCATTGAAGTTTCGGTTGTCGTTGAGGGTGACTTCGAGGCGTTCGGCGCCGTCAACGACGTGATTGTTGGTGACAATATATCCGTCTTTGGATATGATGACGCCCGAACCGAGTCCTATTTGTCGTTGCTTGGGCTCTTCGCGCGGAGTCTGCTGTCTGCGTGGGTTTTGTTGTCCGTAGGGGTTGCCGAAGAAAAAATCAAAGAATGGGTCGGAGAAGAAGTCCGAGCCTGACTGCATTTGTCGCTGAGCGCGCGGAGTGGCGTAGCTTTTGACTGATACAACGCCGTTGACGGTGGACTGGGCAGTGCCGGTGAAGTCGTCCCATGTAAGGATGCGCGAGCTTGTCGCGTTTTGTGCTGACACGGCGCCGGCGCATGCCAGCGCCATGGCTGTAACGATGCTTATTGGTTTCATAGTGTCGTGTTGGGCTTGTTTTTCTGTTTATATGTTTTGTTTTGGTTCGTCCTAAGTGTTTTGTGAGTGCGAATTTACTGATTTTATTGATATGTGGTACTATATGTGTGCGATGTTTATACTTATTTGGCTATGTATGGGTGGGGTTTCACAATTGTTAAAAAAACGGAGGCATGAGCCATAAAGCAAGGAGGGAGCGCCGCATGTCGCGGCACTCCCTCCTGCAGGTATGTTGTAAGTGTCTTAGATGCCGAGGTCTTTCTTGACGGCTTCTACCTTAGCTTCGGCTTCGCGGCCGCAGCGGTCATAGTCGGCGACAGAATCCATCTTGCCGTTGACTTCGATGTAGAATTTGATTTTGGGTTCGGTGCCGCTGGGTCGTACCGAGACTTTGGTGCCGTCTTCGGTGTAGTATTGGAGGACGTTGCTTGTGTCGGGGAATACCATTTTGGTGATGACACCTGTGCGGAGGTCCTTGTTTTCGAGCGTGGTGTAGTCTTTTATTGCTACGACAACGCTGCCTCCTATGCTTTTGGGTGGATTGGCGCGGAAGTTAACCATCATGGCTTTGATTTCGTCAGCTCCGGTCTTACCGGGACGCACTACCGACACTCCTACTTCGTGGCTATATCCGTAGGTGAGATAGATGTCTTTGAGCATATCCATGTAGGTCATGCCGCGGTCTTTGGCCCATGCGGCGATTTCGGCCATAAGGGATATAGCGGATACGGAGTCCTTGTCGCGACAGAATGTCTCGGCCATAAACCCGTAGCTTTCTTCGCCGCCGCCGAGGTATCGTCCATCTTTTTCGTGTTCGCGGATAACGTTGGCAATCCACTTGAATCCTGTGTAGCTGTCGTAGAGCTTGATGCCTTGACGATCGGCTATGCGGCGGATGGTCTCGGTGGTGACGATGGTCTTGACAACGTATTCGTTGCCTTTGAGTAGTCCGAGTTCGCGGTTGCGTTGCATGATATAGTTGAGTAGAATCATGACTATCTGGTTGCCGTTGATGAGGACGTATTCACCGGAGGCATCGCGTGCTACACAGCCTATGCGGTCGGCATCGGGGTCGGAGGCAAAGATGACATCAGCACCTGTTTCCTTGGCTTTGGCTATGGCTAATGTCATTGCGGAGGGCACTTCCGGGTTGGGCGAAACCACGGTTGGGAAGTCGCCGGAGGGTATGTCTTGCTCGGGGACATGGATTATATTTGTAAATCCGTAGTTGCGCAGCGATGCGGGTACGAGCTTGACGCCTGTTCCGTGTATGGGTGTGTAGACGATTTTGAGGTCGTGATGGCGCTTGATGACTTCCGGGTCCAGCGAGAGGCTCTTGACGGCGGCCAGGAAGGCTTCATCGATGTCAGCTCCGATGTGCTGTATCAGTTTGGGATTGCCTTCGAACTTGATGTCGCGTACATCGGTGATTTTGTTGACGTGGTTGATGATGTTGACATCATGTGGGGCAAGTACTTGTGCGCCATCGGCCCAGTAAGCCTTGTATCCGTTGTATTCTTTGGGATTATGAGATGCGGTAATGTTGACGCCGCTCTGGCATCCGAGATGACGTATGGCGAAGGACAGCTCGGGGGTGGGCTGGAAGGTCTCGAAGAGATATACCTTGATGCCGTTGGCAGAGAAGATGTCGGCGACGGTCTGGGCAAAGTATTCGGAGTTGTTACGCACATCGTGGCCTACGACAACCGAAATCTGAGGCAGGTCGGCAAAAGCCTCTTTGAGGTAGTTGGCCAGGCCTTGTGTGGCAGCTCCTACGGTATAGATGTTCATGCGATTGGAGCCCGCGCCCATGACGCCGCGTAGACCGCCTGTCCCGAATTCGAGGTCTTTGTAGAATGACTCGATGAGCTCGGTCGGGTCTTCGGCATCGAGCATTCGGCGTACTTCATCTTGTGTTTTCTGGTCGTATCCGTCGCGCAGCCATGTCTTGGCTTTGGCTGTCACTTGGTCGATGAGTTGTTGATCTTTCATTGTGTATGGTTGTTGGTTGATTGTTGTAGCGTGGAAAACATGGTGTGGCGCCGTTGTGGCGGCGCCTTTTCGATGCAAAGATACGGCGTATTTGCCGAATTTCCAAATTGTGCGATGATGTGTCTGTGCGCGGCCGCACGACGTGGTTTTCGGAGGCTCCGATGCTGTCAGCTTCAGCACACTTGTGCCAGAAGGCGGGCCAAGGCGAAAAGTGCGGCAGCGGGTGCAGCCATCAACAGCGAGTCGATGCGGTCAAGCACTCCTCCGTGGCCGGGAATGAGGTTGCCTGAGTCTTTAACGTCGGCAGCACGTTTCATCATTGATTCAAAGAGGTCGCCGGCTGTGGATGCCAGACAGATGATGATGCCGAAAGTAGCCCATGTCAGAAATTCGTTGTGGGCAAAGGCAGAGGCATATACAGCTCCGGCGAGTATGCAGAATGCCATTCCTCCCCAAAAACCTTCTTGGCTTTTCTTGGGGGATAGACGTTTGCACAAGGGATGGCGTCCAAGGGCCGAGCCCACGAGATATGCTCCCGTGTCGTTAAGCCAAATCATAACGAACATCAGCAGCACCAATGCCGAGCCTGTATGCGCCATCAGTGCGTTGAGTAGAGCCACTGGCACGCCGATGTAGAGCACTCCAAGGTACGAGCGTCCGGCCATGGAAAAGGCTGCGGGGCCACTCTGGAGCAGAGCCAATGCCATGCGTATAATAAGGTAAAGTACCATGATGGCGGTTACGGCTGTGAGCGTGGCGACAATGGCCTTGCCTTCGTATCCGGGATAAGCGGCGGCGGTGTAGACGTATGCCGGAACAGCGAGCCACAGTAGCATGGTGGCTGCAAAATCGGTCATGCGTATAGCCAAAGGAATGTCGTGGCCTTCAGCTTGCGCAACCATGCGTTGGTATTCAAAGGCGGCAGTGGCTGCGAGTATGCCGGTAAGGGCAAAAAACCAGTATCCGCCTGCAATGGTGGCTGAAACGATGACGGCTACGTATATTGTGCCGGAGACGGCGCGTGTAACTATATTCTTCATTTTGGGATGGTGTCTGTATGGTGTTACCTGTGTATTGCTCTACTGTTCAGCATTGTTCGTGCGGCGTAATCGTAAGACGGATGCCGCGTCAGATGCTTTATCATACAAAGGTAACTATTTTTCGGCAAACGGAAGCGGTAATACAAGGCTTAAAAACAGCCGAGCCGCGTTCGGCGTATGAAAAAGCGTAGCTGCTCGGCTGTATGGAGTGTGTTTTCGTTTATTTGTAGCGTGCCCAGCGCAGCATTTGGCCTATTGTAGGTTTCTTGCCATACATGAAGATGCCTACGCGGTATATTTTGGCGGCAAACCATATCATGGCAATTGTTGAAATGTAGAGTATGGCCAGCGAGATGATGCACTGCAATGTATCAATGCCGAAGGGTAGTCGAGCCATCATTACCATAGGTGAGGTAAAGGGTACTATGGACATTGTGAAGGCCATGCCCGAGTTTGGATCGGAGACAACGCTCATGCTGAATACGAGTCCAAGGATGATAGGAACCATAGCCAAGGATTGGAGTTGTGAGGCGTCTTGGATATTATCCACAGCCGAGCCTATGGCGGCATAGATGGCCGAGTAGAAAAGGTATCCACCGATGAGGAATAGGGCCAAGTATGTAAATAGTGAGATGATAAACCCGGTGTTGCCGAGCATGTTTATGGCGTTGAGCAGGTCGATGTCGGCGGAGGAATTGAGGAGTGAAGCCGTCAGCGAGGGCATAGCAAAAGTGGTGAAGGACGCTATGAGTACAAACCATATTGCTATTTGGGTTAGTGCCACGGCGCCAATACCGAGTATCTTGCCAAGCATAAGGGATGTGGGCTTGACACACGATACGACAACTTCGAGGACGCGGTTGGTCTTTTCTTCAATGATTGATGTCATGACCATTTGGCCGTAGAGCATGATAAACATGTACAACATCAGGGACATCACCATACCCACCAGATAGGATGTCACAGAGGATGTGGTTTGTTCCTCTTCGGTGTCTATGCGCATGGTGTCCATAGCAATGTTCGGCTCGATTTGCTTTATGATATTGTCGATTTCGGGAACTTGCGCCTTTATGTCCGCTATGCGTATGGAACGTACGGCCTGTGTAATGGCCTGAGCAATGGCGCTTTCAGTCTGCATAGCGGCGGCGCCGCGAGTATATAAATGTATGTGCGTTGGGTCGGCTATAACGTTTTGTCCAAGGTCGAGAACGGCATCGTAGCGTTGGTCGGCTTTGGCCAAGTCGGCAGATAAGTCTGTGGGCACAAATGTAATGGCGCTTGTGTTATCGGTGGAAGCGGCGAGCAACTGTGCAACTTGAAATTGTGGGTCGATGACAGCGATGACTTTTTCTTCAGGGCCGGAGAATGCAGCTACGAGCGCTGGCGCTGCCATGAGTCCGAGCATTAGCACCGGCATCAGTAGGGTGGATATTATGAAACTTTTGCGGCGCACTCGCTGCAAGTATTCGCGTGCAATGACTATGGAAAGGTTGGACATAGTGTTAGTGTAGATTGGCGTGAATTGGGAATAATCGGAAGAAAATAGACTGTGACGAAATCCGGTATGCCATTGTCAGCCCATGGCGCTCTGTGAAGATTTGACGGCTGTGATGAATATGTCGTCCATGGATGGCATGTATGTACCCATGGCACGCATGGACACTGCCGGATTGACTGCGGCGATGATTGCCTTACGGATGTCGTCCGTGTTCACGCCCGTGATGATGGCGCGTGCATCGGCGCCGTTGAGGTGTGCCGCTTCGAGGCCTTGGATATTGCTTTCCAGTTGTATATTGTCAATGGTGTCTATAGCGCGGTGCATCGCACCGCTATCGCCGTTGTAATCGATATATAGGCGACCGCCGCCGTATTCGCGGCGTATGGCGTTGACCTCGCCATCGAGGATGACGCGCGAATGGTTGATTAGGGTGATGTCATCGCATATTTCCTCAACGCTGGACATGTTATGTGTCGAGAAGATGACAGTGGCACCTTGGTCGCGCAGCCGCAGTATCTCGCGGCGTAGGATGTCGGCATTTATAGGATCAAAGCCGCTGAAGGGCTCGTCGAAAATCAGTAGTGTCGGGTGGTGGAGAACGGTGATTACAAACTGTACTTTTTGTGCCATGCCTTTGCTGAGTTCCTCAACTTTTTTGTCGTACCAGGAGGTGATGCCCAGTTTTTCGAACCATTCGTTGACGGCGGCGCGGGCATCGTTACGGCTCATGCCTTTGAGGCGGGCAAAGAATATGGCTTGTTCGCCAACGCGCATTTTTTTGTAGAGTCCGCGTTCTTCGGGTAGATAGCCGATGCGTGAAACATCGGCTGCAGTTAGGCGGTGTCCGTCCAAAAGCACCTCGCCGCTATCAGGGGCGGTGATATGATTGATGATGCGTATCAGTGTGGTCTTTCCGGCTCCGTTGGGCCCGAGCAGTCCATGAACTTTGCCTTGGGCGGCATGCATTGAAACATTGTCCAGCGCAAGGTGCCCGGTGTATTCTTTTTTGATATTGTTGGCTTCGAGCAGGTACATATTGCTTGGTTGTAATTCTTTTTTATTGTTAGACGCAGCGTCTTGTTATTAATTACGCGTTTAACTCAATTTAACGCGTGTGCGGCGCTTTTTCCCCTTGGCCCGATATCGACAGCTGTGGCCGGAGCAAAAATGCTCTCCTGTGTATTCAAGACATTTTAGAATGGGAATATCAGCGGCAATAGCAGTATCATGGCGATGCCCACAACAATTTGAAGCGGTAGCCCTACGCGCACGTAGTCCATAAAAGTATATCCACCGGCTTTCATTACAAGAGCGTTTGGCGGTGTGGAGAATGGCGAGGCAAAGCACATGCTGGCACCAAGGGTGACGGCAAAAAGGTAGGGGTATGGGCTGGTGGCGGTTTGTGTGGCAGCGGCCATGGCTATTGGGGCCATAAGTACGGCTGTGGCGGTGTTGCTGATAAACATCGTGAGCAGAGATGTGGCAATATACAATCCGGCAAGCATGGCTGTAGGACCGGCCGAGCCGAGACTGTCTGCCAATGTCTGGGAGACAGCGGATGATACACCGGTCTTTTGGAGTGCCGTGGATAGAGGCATCATAGCGGCTATGAGCACAATGCTTTCCCAATTGATGGTCTTGTATGCAGCTTCAACATTGCGGAAGCATCCTGTGAAGATGGTAAGCAGTGCGGCAATGATAACGGCTGTAACCGGAGCTACGGGAACAAAATCGAATACCATCATGGCAATCATAAGCAGCATTATTGCCGCCGCTACCGGAGCCTTGTAGTCTAAGAGTACGCGGTCGGCTGCGTGTTCGGGTCGCCCAATGACCACCCAATTGTCCGCTTCGGAATTGAGGCTTTGAATATCGTCCCAACGGCCTTGGACGAGTAGGACATCGCCGCAGTGCATCTTTGTGTCGGCTATCTGGTCGGTGATATAACTGTTGCCTCGTCTAATTCCGATGACGTTGATGTGGTGGGCCTTTCGCAATCCGGAGTTGCGTATACGTAGTCCTTCAAGACGCGAATCGGGCATTACGACTATTTCGGCAAGTCCCACATCGTAGAATTCAAGGCTGCTATCGCCGTCATCGCAGCGGTGCAGCCCCAGCTCGGCGGCCATGGTGTCCAAATCTTGACTCTCACCTCCGGCGTAGATTGTGTCCCCGGGCGCAAGTATGGTGGCGGCTTCGGCAATATCTTGTGTGATGTCGCGTAGCAGCCCTAAGGAAGAGCGGCGCTCGTTGCGTATTTCGAATATGGCCACGCCGTAGCGACCCTGTGTATCCAGGTCGCGTATCGATGCACCGGCTGCCGCTGTGCCGGCCTCAACGGTGTAACGACGTATGCGTCCGGGTAGATTGTATTCACGTGCAAGGTCTTGGGGCGTCTTGTGTACGTCTTCGTCTTGATGCTTGCTGCGGTTTTTGGATACCAGCATACGGCTTAGAGGCAATAGTACGGCGATGCCTATTGCCAGACAGACAGCACCCACGGGCAGAAATTCGAAGAACCCGAGGCCTTGGTATCCGTTTTCGACAAGCACCTCATCTATAACAAGGTTTGGGGGGGTACCTATAAGGGTGAGCATTCCGCCGAGACTTCCGGCAAAGGCCAGCGGCATGAGCAGACGCGAGCTTTGAAACCCGGCTTGAGTGGCCATGCTTATGACTATAGGCATCATCAGGGCTACGGTGCCGGTATTGCTGACAAATGCGCCTATAAGTGCGGTAGCAGCCATGACCAGTAGAAACGTGGGCGTTTCCTTGCCGTGTGCCACGCGTACCAATCCCGAGCCTACGGCACGTGCCAAACCGGTGCGTAGAACAGCGCCGCCTACGACAAATAATCCGGCCATCATAATTACTATGGGTGAGGCAAATCCGGCGAGTGCTTCGGCGGGGGTGAGTACTCCGCTCACGAGGAGAACGGCGAGTGCTGTCAGGGCAACAACGTCTGAACGTATGCGGCCCCAAACGAACATGGCCACGGTAAGGGCCAGGACAGTGAGTGTAACGGTCATTTATTGTCGTTGTTAGTGGCTGCCGGTGGTGTGTATGGTGGCTATTATGTACCATCGTTAACGGATTCGGCGAGCCCGCAGTGGAGTCGTTTTTCTGTGCAAAGTTACGAAAAATACATGATACTACCGTATCTGCCCTTGTCGCCTAATGTGTGTCCGATCCTGAAATTGGTTGACTCGATTTTGGATATTATCTGAGTTTGGTTGACTCTTTTACTGGGGAATGTTTACTAACCCTTGCCTATTTTGACACAGCCCCCCCAAGTCATAATAAAACGGAGAAACTAATACTAAAGACTTTCAAGGAAAGAGTACATCAGTCTTTCGTGAATTTTAGCCTTTTTAGGAGTCCATGTTTCTCCTTCTCTGTATGTCATCCACATGTGAAGCATTTTGAGACTTTGAAGTTGCGAAGTTTCTTTCTGATGATGAATGCGTTCCATTTTAACGCCAACCGATTCATTGCTTTGCAAGGAATTGAAAGCGGACGAAATCATAGCAAGATTCCCGAAACAATTTAAGTCTTCATAGTCCCAAACTTCAGATTTATCATCAGTGGGGGTTTGAGGGTGCAAATGTTCGATAGAACGATTTACACGGAAAACATATCTGTTAACGACTTCTTTAAGAGTTGGGTTGTCTTTGAGCCATCCGTCTTTATCATTGCGGTGATCCCATAGTTCATAATCAAGTCTCCAGAACCAGTATCGGTCAACTTTATGATAATTAAGTTGGTCTACCGATGGAACGATACCATGCAAATCGTGGTCTATATGCTTTAATTGTCCCAATTCGGTTTCGGTATCACTGCCGGGATTATCAATCAGCCATTGCATATAGGATGGCAACCAACGATAAAAATCATTCTGGTGAGCCACATAAAGCATGGATTGAAATTTCTCTAAACGATGTTCAGGGTCCTCAGTGACTATTTGATAATCAAAATCACCACCGGTTTCTTGCCATACGATTTTATAATCCATCAATAGACGACATTTATATAGCGTCTCAAAAAAGGTGTCAATGAGACCCTTTTCTTTAAGTTTCGCGTCAGCGAATCTCGCTATTAAATGCTCGGGCTTGTAGAACTGGCGAGGATGTGTGACCTCAACACCCGGAGTAAGTGCTAATGCCATAAGCAGAAGCTCCTCAAATGAAATCAACATTTCCTTTGAAGAATCAGAAGAGGTGGAGTTAGAAATATCTATATTGGCAGGTTTGACTGCCTCAATGGTTTCAAAGATAACTTCATTTCCATCTTTTTCTGTAAAAATGGAATGTGTATCATTTAATCGCCATATATACTCATTCCTCGCCTGAGCAACTTCATCTGAAGAACCGTCGCAATTAGCGACCAATCGCTTTTGAGTATCTGCTATTTCTTGCCATAGGTTAGAAAGAGCCACAGAGTTCTTATGCCCTGAAACTAAATTAACTAAAAGTATTTCGTGTTGCTTCAGCTGACGACCGGTTGAGTTCATTGCTTCAAAATAACGATTTAACTCAATCGGATTTCTTACATAATTATCAGGGAGATAGCTACAAAACAGCGTAAGATTACGCCAAACGTAATCAGAAAATTCTACAACATCGACTTTTTTCTCCTGGCACCAAGCTTTGATTACATCAATTGCGCTCTCCATTTGATGATTCATATATGCGCCTGCCTTTCCATTAGCACGCGCAGAGAGGTAGGATGTATCTTCATCTCTGGCAGAGAATTTCAGGCGTTCACCGTCTTTAAGGAACTTATTCCAATAGGCACATTTTTCAGGTTCAAGTTCCTTAAAGGCAATAGCCATTAATGTCGTCACTGTCATGCGCTGTTGCCCGTCAATTAACTCAAGATGTTTATTATTGACGGCTATGGTAAGAATCCCAATATAGTAGTTTCCTCCCTTTGAGGAAGCTTCTAAAAGGTCATCCATCAATTCTTTTATTTGTTCTTCACGCCAAGCAAACAATCTCTGATAGATTGGAATGTCGAATACAACATTTTGAAACTTGTCAGAGAGAATTTCAGGGGTGAAACAATATGGGAGATTTTGAAGCTCAGAGTTCATAAATTTCACAGATTTTTCCTTTAATACTTTCTTCCGTTACATAAGGAAGCAATGATTTGATTCCTTTACGAAGTTCGTTGTAGAACTCTAATCGTTTACCTCTTAATTCTTCATCGGCGAGTGTGAGAGGATTTATCTCTACAGCATTGATTGCCTCGGCCAAGAAGAATGTGGGAGAAGTGGCTTGATCAATCATCATTATGATGCGCGACTCTTTGGCATATTCATTAAGTCGTTTCTGTCTCATCTGACTTGAAGAATAGCGGTCATCTGCAATAATAGAAGATATGACAAAAAATGCTTCGGCAAGGTAAGCAGTCTTGAACTTTAGGAAGTATCCGAAAAGCAGTGTTTCTATAACATCTTTATAATAGCGATGTGAGGAATATGAGAGGATGTTATTGAAAACTTTGAATACTTCCGTTGCTTTGAACATCTTATATTGCTCAACGAAATTTTCTGCGTAGGCAAAGAAATGGGTGCCTCCCTGAATTTTCTCATAAAATGAAAAACGCTCACCAAAAGGAGGTATAGCTGACACTAACGGAGCTGCCACAAATTCATCTCTAACAGCATGTGATGCCTGAGAAGGTTCATTCATGCGCATCCAAGAGCGTAGCCTGAATAAGTGTCTGCCAAGAGTGTTTTTCAAATCTTTGCCTTCTTCATCTTCTTTGGAATTAGGAGACTGGGGTTGAGAGAGCAGTCTATCCCATCGAGAAGCAAGGTGTCGTGCCTGTGCATTATTGATGATGTATTGCAAATGATGTGCTTTTAACAGGTCATAGTCCGTAAGAGGTACACCTTTGGAGTTCTGACTATTGAAAAATGTATATGCCAAATCCAGTGACGTATCAGGACTCAAAATCAAGACACCGAAACGAATTGACTTTCCGGAGTTCTCCCCAAATATGTCTTGTAATTTTTTCTCTCGGTGTTGGCATAGGGATTTAACAATATACTTAGCATTAGCTAAATTTTTAACAGATTTAGTTGAACGTAATCTGCATTTCAATAACGGAAGATTGTGTTTATACCCTAATGCCATTGCAAATAAGGTAAGTGTAATGAGCCGTTGCTGTCCGTCAATAATATCAAAGAGGCCATCTCTTTCTTGTAGAATAATATTACCAAGATGAATCTCTGCTGATGACGAAGCAAGAGATTTCCAAAGATTGGTAATGTTATCCTTATCCCAACAATAATTTCGTTGGTATGCCGGGATATTGAGCGGTAAACTCATAAGATTATCAAAGTCGGTCTGTAAGAAATCGACCTCTGATATTTCATTTTTTGCGAGACTTTGAGCAAAATCCGAATTGCAATTAGAATCATTGGTTTTATGCTCTGTGAGTAATAAATCCAATGATGGAGCTTCCTCTAATCCATTTTTAATAATCGGATCAAGAATATTCATTAATCGTTCAAATTCGGCGATTACTTCTTCTTCAGAATCAAGATGTTGAATTTTTAGCCAACATCCTGTATTAGCATGGTCTTGATGGTCATACCATTCAAGCTCCGGTATATCAGTTGTCGCTTTGCGGACATATCGACGTAGTTCTAAATAGTTTGAGGAAGCATAATCATCCTCAAAATGAAATACAACCGCTGCATCCCAAGGATTTTGATAATACTCGTAATGCAAAGACTTAACTTTATCGTTAAGACCTTGCACTGAGACTTGAATCCATCTGTACCATTGAGAACTGCTGTCGTCATTGTAATTAGAACGAACAGTTCTATCCGGCCATCTTTTCTTGAGATGTTTGGTTAGCCAAGTTTTGATTTGGGTAGCCATAATGGAAATATTTATTTGAAGTCCTGTAAAGCTTTTCGGAAATCATAGTTTGCGATAAGCATATCACCAATGGTGGCAATAATTTGCTTGTCCTCAAAGTATGAGGGTTTGTCGAGGTCTATCCAAAATTGTGGATTGTTAGTGATGTCACCGTCCATCCAGCCATTTGAATGGATAAATCTCAGCTCATCGATGTAAGAGGGGAAGTAAGTTTTATTTCCCTCATAGGTTCTACCATGGAAATACCACGTATTATTATCGAGCAGTGGTTTGATAACCGCATCTAAGGCCTCAAGTGTTTGAGAGATAGTGGCGTCTTGCATTATCTCGTCAAATGACATCCCTTTCATACGCTCGGGTCGCGCAATGTGAAAATCCATCCAAAGCCTTAATGCGATTTGATTTTTGCGATTTACTGATGGGGTGAAAACGATGTCGAGATAATCCTTATCGTTTAACCAGATATAGATACCTCCGTTACCCGTGTTGCGTTTGAGTTGCATATTTGGAATCTCAGGACGCTTTTCGTTAACATAATCCCATATATTACGATGGATTTTGCCGATAAGGTCTTTTTTGTCCAAATCTTCGGCTTTGAAGTCCGCATCTACACCGGTTACTGAAGATTTATCAAGGATTCTTTTCATATTTGCCGCGAGGTTTTCTTGTGATGACTTATTTGTCTTGGAGAGAATTTCAATAATGAGATTGAGAAGTAGAACTATATCATCCTGATGCTGAGAAAGGAAAGCATCTGGCTGACATATATGTTCAATTATTTCTTCCCATTGAATTGCGTTGTGATCCTCATTCTCTGGAATCGATTTTACGCCCATCTTTTGAGCAAACTCTGCATCCCAGCTTGTAAAGCCGGGTTTCTTAGAGAGCATACGGTAGATTTTGGGATAGCATATTTGGATAGCTACTGTTATGAAGTTCAGAAGCTTATCGTCCATAGTCATATCACCATTTTGATTATTAGAACCGGCGGAGGCTATGCAGTCTAAAAGCGAGAGAGTGTTAATCAATCGTTTTATGGAACGAGGGTTTTTACCAACGGAAGCTTCTACTGTACTCCCAAACATTTTACGAATGTTTGGGTCTCTTGAATTTAGTTCACTTATGTAGCCAACGTCAACTAAGGAACGAAGCATGAAGTCCATTGGACGGTAATTATTAACCGGCAGAGAGAATGGTACTTGAATAATCTTGTCAAAGAAAGAACGGAACTCGCGCTCGTTAGAGTCGGTCAATTTGCCAAATTTTGGTTCGAGGCCTTTAACGACGACTTCATAATCGATGGCGAGAATAAAGATACAATTCTCAAGAGTAAATATGTTCTTTAGAAGTTCAAGGATTTGAACTGCCAATGGAGGATTAAGACGGTCAAGGTCGTCAACAAAAACAATTACTCCCTTTTTGTTGAAGTCTGTTATGGTTTTTTGAACTGCCTCTGTCAGCGTTCGCTTAAGCTCTGAAAGAGTAATGGATTTCTCTTCAGAGGAAGAACCTGGTATATCTATTGGGACTCCCACGCCTTCAACAATCATACCCGCGCCGGGAAATGCGTTTTTGGTTAATTCCCGTCCAAAGCGATAGGCTACGCCCAATGCCCCTTTCATGAATTTGCCTACTTTTGAGGAAGCATTGGGGTCTTCTTTAGAAAGAGCGTGAACGAGTTCACCAATTATCTTAATCACCGTTTCTTCCGGAGAAGAAAGCATTGAATATTCCCAAGTGTTGATATTGATGCCGATGTACTCTTTATCATCAGCACAAAGGTCGTTATACAGTCGGTTCATCAGCGAAGTTTTTCCGCTTCCCCATTCACCTTGCAGTGCAATAGTCAGAGGGGTTGCGGCATGGCTGATGAATCGTTCAAGACCTTTCACATATCCCTCTACTCCGAAATCGTTAACCGATTCGGAGAGAGGCATATCAGAGAGCGAGAATTTTTTATTATTGCTCATTTTTTCATCCAATTACGACCACCATCTTTTGAAACGTAGGTGCCTTTAGTGGTTTGCGCCCATAATTCGGTGCCTCTAACCATAAGTGTCTTGAAGGTTCCGTAAGCCGTGCTATTGCATTTGGTCGTCCAGTTGAGTCCACCGTCATGTGAGTAAATCACCCCCTTGGTCGTAGCAGCGTAAATATCTGAGGCTACTACGCAGAGATCAAAGAAAGTCCCATGGTACTGTGACGCATGACGTCGAGACCAGTTACGACCATCACGGGTGTATTCGATGGTGTTGTTGGAAGGATTGATACGAATCATCTCTCTTCCATATTCTACAAGTTGTGCCATTTTTGTATAGTTTTTTGTTATTGATATTTTAGAAAACTTTCATTGGTTTTTATAATTGCGATTCATTTTTCGTATCGTTTCAGATAGTTGCTGAACCAATTTGAGGTGCAGCCCCTTGGTATGAGAAGAAAACTATATTTATTGCAAGGTTTATTGCAGATTGATGTACTGTTTCAGTGCATCAACATAATCTTCGAATGCCTTTCGGCCTTCTTCGGTAATTTGGCACGTAGTGCGAGTTTTCTTCCCGACAAAACCCTTCTCTACGGATATATATCCGGCTGAAGAAAGTTTGTCGAGTTGCACACTCAAGTTGCCCGCTGTCGATTCGGTTTTCTCACGAAGATAGACAAAATCGGCTTCTTCGACGTTCATCAGAATCGACATTACGGCAAGCCTCAGTTGAGAGTGCAGCAATGGATTCAGTTCCTTCATTTGCGGTTGGCTTTATGGTTGAGGATATGACCCGGGATAATCATCATGGCTGCAAAAGCAATAATGAACATCGGCATGAACCATGTTGCGACCAATTTCACATGGGCGGCAATGCAGCAGAGGGTAAAGAGTCCGAGCAAAAGACCGATAGATCCTCCGGTAATAAGGCATTTCTCCCTGATAACAAGACCTTGCATGATTTCAGCCATAGGAACGATGACAAGCGCAAGGGCAAACATCATGCTCCATGCGTCCTTTCCTCCGAAGAGTAAAAAGCCAAGGCAGAGGAAAGCTGAAGCTATCGCGGCATAGCCAACAATCGACCATATTTGGGAGGAAAGCCGATCCGTGTAACTTTTCGTTCCTGTTTCAACACGCTGTTTTTTCGCCATGATCGGCGTGGCTATGCCGCCGATTATCCAGATGAGGAACCAGAACCAGTTGTATGCGGCATTGTGGGTGGTGACGAGAAGCACCCAGATGAGAGCCGTTACGGCCACTATGAGATATCCCCACATAAGTAGGATGTTGCCGCTCCCCTTGACGAGTCGGTCTTTGGTTCGCGATATCATCGAGGTTATGATTTCGATGCTCTCAAATTCTGTTATTTTTCTTTCTTCCATATTTGGAGGTTTTATTGTTTCACAAAGCGGTTTATACCGTAAACCATGTCGAGAAAAATAAAAGAGCAAACTCGCGCGTTGTCGCTCCAATCACTTTTCGACTGCAAAGATAAAGCGGTTTATATTATAAACCAAATTTTATTTAAATAAAAATGTTAAAGTTTTCGTTGTCGGGATAGGCGGTTGAATTCCAACCGTTTTATATGAACGGTTAATGGCTATGAATAGAAAGCCGCACTCCGTTGAATTGGGGTGCGGCTTTCGCTATGGATGAAAATCGTGGCCGGATTCCCCGGCTTTGAAATTGCGCAGATTATGCCTCGGCTTCGGCGGCGTTGAGAATCTCGAGCATCTTGATTGCCGAAGCTGGAATGCGTGTACCGGGGCCGAAGATGGCTGCGACACCTGCCTTATAGAGGAAGTCATAGTCCTGTGCAGGTATTACGCCGCCGGCGGTGACGAGGATGTCTTCGCGACCGAGTTTTTTAAGTTCGGCGATAACCTGAGGTATGAGTGTCTTGTGACCTGCGGCAAGGGAGGACACGCCCAGGATATGCACATCGTTTTCTACGGCTTGGCGTGCGGCTTCTGCCGGGGTTTGGAACAAGGGACCCATGTCGACGTCGAACCCGCAGTCGGCGTAGCCTGTTGCTACGACTTTAGCTCCGCGGTCATGACCGTCCTGTCCCATCTTGGCTATCATGATACGTGGCTGGCGACCTTCGCGTCGTGCGAAGTCGGCACACATTTCCTGGGCTTTCTTGAAGTCCGGGTCGTTCTTTGTTTCGCTTGAATACACTCCTGAGATGGTTCTGATGATTGCTTTGTAACGTCCTACGACTTCTTCGCAGGCATCGGAGATTTCGCCGAGGGTTGCACGCAGTCCGGCAGCTTTAACTGCAAGATCAAGCAGGTTGCCTTTCTTGGTACGTACACATTCGGTGATTGCTGCAAGGGCTTCTTTGACCTTGGTTTCGTCGCGATGAGCCTTGAGGTCGTTGAGGCGTTCGATTTGCTCTTTTCGCACCTCGGTGTTGTCGATTTCGAGGATGTCGATGGGGTCTTCGTGATCAAGGCGATACTTATTGATGCCAACGATGGTCTGGCGACCGCTGTCAATGCGTGCCTGTGTGCGTGCGGCAGCTTCTTCGATGCGTAGTTTGGGAAGGCCGGTTTCAATGGCTTTGGCCATGCCGCCGAGCTTCTCGATTTCTTGGATATGCTCCCATGCGCGGTGTGCAATCTCGTTGGTGAGTGCTTCGATGTAGTACGATCCGCCCCAGGGGTCAATCTGTTTGGTGACCATGGTTTCTTCCTGGATATAGATCTGCGTGTTACGAGCGATACGGGCGCTGAAATCGGTGGGAAGGGCGATGGCTTCATCGAGGGCGTTGGTGTGCAGTGACTGGGTGTGACCAAGAGCGGCGCCCATGGCTTCGATACAGGTACGTCCTACGTTGTTGAAGGGGTCTTGCTCGGTGAGCGACCATCCGGATGTTTGGGAGTGGGTACGCAGCGCGAGAGACTTGGGATTTTTGGGATTGAATTGCTTGACAATCTTGGCCCAAAGCATACGAGCTGCACGCATTTTGGCTACTTCCATGAAGTAGTTCATGCCGATGGCCCAGAAGAAGGACAGACGGGGCGCGAAGGCATCAATATCCATGCCTGCGTTTACTCCGGCACGGAGGTATTCGAGACCATCTGCGAGGGTATATGCCAGCTCGATGTCGCAGGTGGCACCGGCTTCTTGCATGTGGTAGCCTGAGATGGATATCGAGTTGAATTTGGGCATGTTCTGCGAGGTGTACTCGAAGATGTCAGCGATGATACGCATCGAGAATTCGGGTGGGTAGATGTAGGTGTTGCGCACCATGAATTCTTTGAGGATGTCGTTCTGGATTGTACCGGCCATTTCATCAAGTTTGGCGCCTTGTTCGAGGCCTGCATTGATGTAGAATGCGAGTACAGGAAGTACAGCGCCGTTCATGGTCATGGACACGGACATCTTGTTCAGAGGAATGCCGTCGAAGAGGACCTTCATGTCTTCGACAGAGCAGATGGATACACCGGCTTTGCCGACGTCACCCACTACGCGAGGGTGGTCAGCATCATATCCGCGGTGCGTTGCAAGGTCAAATGCAACAGAAAGGCCTTTCTGACCGGCGGCAAGGTTGCGGCGGTAGAAGGCGTTGGACTCGGCGGCGGTGGAGAAGCCGGCATATTGGCGGATGGTCCAAGGACGCAGGGGGTACATTGCGCTATACGGGCCACGCAGGAAGGGGGGTATGCCGGATACGTAATGCAGGTGTTCGAGGCCTTGGAGGTCTTCTTTGGTGTATATGGGTTTGACGGGAATGAGTTCCGGTGTAAGCCACTTGTCTTCGTCGGCTACTGCAGGTGCCGGGGTGGCGACGGGACCAAAGCCGTCTTTGGTAATGTCTATTGTTTTGAAATCAGGTTTCATACGGCACGTGGGTTATTTGAGAAGACGGTTGTTGAAGTCGCGGAGGGTGTCCAGAACATTGACGCGTACGTGTACGTAGTCGTTAATGCCAAGGGCTTTGAGGTCGTCCATGCAGGCGGGGGCGCCGGCAACGACGAATTGTGCGCGGCCGTTGAGGTATTTGAAGGCCTCGGGAGCGAGGGTGGCGTACTCATCATCGGAGGAACATAGCACGATTACATCGGCTTTTTTCTCGAGGGCGGCATCGATGCCTTGCTCTACGGTGTCAAATCCGAGGTTGTCGATGATTTCGTATCCGGCGCATCCGAAGAAGTTGCTGGAGAACTGTGCACGAGCCAAGCGCATGGCCAGGTTGCCTATGGTGAGCATGAACACCTTGGGGCGGTTGGCTGCGGCTTCGGTGGCCAGGCGGAGTTGCTCGAAGTCAGAGGCGGCACGTTTGGTGGGCAGAGCTTTGGAGAGGTCTCCTTCGGCAGCGCATCCGCAACGACATTCGCTATCTTTGATTTCGATTTTGTCAGCGGCCATTTCGTTGATATTGGGGTACTGGTTGGTGCCCAGTAGTATTTCCTTGCGGCGAGCGACATCGGTGTGGCGCTTTTTGGAGGCTTCGGTTACGGCCTGCTGTACGGTTCCGTCAGCGACTTTGGCGAAGAATCCGCCGGCTTCGTCTATAGACAGGAAGAGTTTCCAGGCCTCGCGGGCTATGGATATGGTGAGTGTCTCTACGTAGTAGGAGCCGCCTGCCGGGTCGATAACCTTGTCCATGTGTGATTCTTCCTTGAGAAGGAATTGCTGGTTGCGAGCGATACGTTCCGAGAATTCATCCGGTTTTTTGTATGGTGCATCGAAGGGGGTGACGGTGATGGAGTCAACACCTGCAACGGCTGCGGACATTGTCTCGGTCTGACTGCGCAGAAGATTGACGTGAGCATCAAAGATTGTTTGGTTGTAGCGTGATGTGGAGGCGTGTACCATCATCTTGGCTGCGGCTTCGTCTGCGGGCTTGTATTGTTTGATAATGTCGGCCCAAAGCATTCGTCCGGCGCGGAATTTGGCGATTTCCATGAAGAAGTTGGAGGATACGCCCATGTCGAACTTGATGCGACGGGCGGCTTCGTCAACGCTGACACCGGCTTCGGTGAGTGCGGTCATCCATTGTGCGCCCCAGGCCAATGCGTATCCGAGCTCTTCGTAGATAAATGCGCCGGCGTTGCAGAACATAGCGCTGTCAACATCTATGACGCGAATCGCGGGAATGTCTTTGACAGCCTCGATGAGGGCTACGGCCTTAGATACCACGCTGTCGCACAGGGGAGTTCCGTGGCGAAGAGCCTTGCGTAGAGGGTTGAAGGCAATGCTCCCGCGGAAAGTTTCAGTGGCACCTTGTGCCTTGATGTACTCTACAAGAGCCTTGGCTACGTCTACGGCTTTGCCGGGGCAGCAGTCGATGTTGATTTCGACTTTGGTCAGGTCTATGCCTTTGAGTAGTGTGGGAACGTCGGCAGCCTCAGCGACCTTAAATCCAAGGGATGTGATGCCGCGAGTGAGCACATCGCGTGCATCGGCATTGGCCTGCTTGGGATCTTCGGCGAGGATCTCCTGACGGGCATACCAATCGTTGTCGGTGCGTGTGCCGCGCACATAAGGGAATTGACCCGGAAGCGAGTTAGTTGTTTTTAAGTCTTCGATGTCCTCTATGCGATAGATGGGCTGGACATTGAATCCTTCGTTGGTTCTCCATACCAGTTTTTTGTCGAAGTCGGCACCTTTGAGGTCCGTCTCGACTTTCTTCCGCCACTCATCATAGCTGACGGGAGGGAACTGGTCGAATAGTTTTTCTTTGTTTTCTGCCATAACTGGTCTACAATAATATATAGGGTGTTATTTGGTTGCGTATAGGGTGATATCGCGGGCGCGCTCGTGCGCCCGCAAAATCTGCCACAAAGTTATACATTTGTAAATGACGCCCAAAATTTTTTAGCGAAAAAATTCCTTAATTGTGCGTGTATCGGGTGTTTTTCGCCTTTCGGGCTGTCAAATTTGTATTTTGATGAAATTTATGCGTAATTTGTACGCTGAAAATTTGGAGGCTTCAAATATATTGTGTAATTTTGCGTTATAAATACACAGAAAGATTAATTACTATGATAGGAGCAATTATCGGAGATATTGTAGGGTCTGCCTACGAATTCAATCCCACAAATGATTATGACTTTGAATTTTTCCCGAATGAAGCAAGTTTCACTGACGATACAATCTGTACTATCGCTATAGCCGATGCTTTGCTACGCTGTCGCGATTTTGGCGAAAGTCTGCATGATTGGTGCCGTCGTTATCCAAATCCCAAAGGTGGCTACGGAGGACGATTTGCGCTGTGGGTACGCAGTGACAAACCTCAGCCATATAACTCTTTCGGCAATGGCTCGGCAATGAGAGTAAGCCCTGTCGGCTGGTGGTTCTTTGAAACATCGGATGTCTACAATGCTGCTGCTCAAAGTGCTATATGTACTCATAATCATGAAATGGGTGTAAAAGGTGCCACATGTATAGCCATCGCAATTTTCGGCGCCTTACAGCGGCGTATTGACGGTCAAAAGCCGGATGAAATAAAGCAAGCCCTAATAGAGCTTGGTGCCAATATGCACTACAATATGGATGTCAATATCAATCAAGTCAAAAACCACTTTGATGAAACTTGCCAAGGGACAGTACCTGTGGCTCTTTGGATTATCGGACAGAGCCATTCCTTTGAAGATGCCATTCGTCGTGCTGTCAGCCTTGGTGCTGATGCAGATACGCTGGGTGCTATAGTTGGCAGTATAGCCGAAGCTATCTGGGAAATTCCCGAATGGATGAAGAAAAAGGCTATGTCTTATCTTCCCGAGGAGATGGGGAAGGTCATGCGTGATTTCCGCAAAGGGGTCAAGATGCGTCGAGAGGAGCATAAACAGCTTATGGCGCAGAGCGCTATTATGCTCTGGAAACTCGGACTTGGCAATATGGGACGCTATTTTAATGGCGAAAATCCTTTGCCGGACAAGACGAAAATTGCCACGAAAGATTCATGGTCGACTGAACCATGGCCCGAAGAAAATGACATAACTTTTATGAAAACCGATATTAATGTCTCGGAAGCGGATATGGATATCCTTCGTCGGGGGCATATTCCTGATGCAATGGAGGACCATTGGTTTATGTACAGCGACGATAAAGCCATCCGCTATTATCGTAGTTGGACAGGAATGCCGGCCTTTGAAGCGAGGTATGTCAAGACAAATCTCGGAGCAAAGATTACAAGTCTTAAGATGAATCGCGAGCTTTGTCAATGGGGGGTTAATGGAGATGACGCCGGACTTGCTCTTTTTCTCTATCTTATAGATGCCGAGACTGACAATTATCCTCTTGAGGCTTGGCATAACTTTCTATTGGAGTGTAATAAGCTAAATAAAAAAGCTAAAAGACACACGAGCAAATAACTCCTGACAAAGTTATTTTTCGCGGGGTACAAATATCGATTCATCCGGGGTTGCTCGAAGATTTTGGGCAATTTTGCCAATTAAGCGATATTTAGTATTTTTGTGGCTGTTTTGAAAGCTATAGAAAGTTATAAGAGACGAATGATGGCAGTGATGCTTCTGGCATCAAATGCTTGTGCTGTGTTTGCGGCGTCCGATACGGGTATCGAAGAGCCGGGAGATACAGCTATTGTAGCTGCGGATTCGGTCTCGGCAAAGAAGCCCGGATTTATACAGCGCGTAATCGACTATTTTACCGATGCAAACAAGGAACATCCCGACAAGGCTTTTGACATCAGCTTTATCGGTGGACCGGAATACTCTTCGGAAACCGGTTTCGGCGTGGGCATCATAGGCTCGGGATTGTACACGGCAGGCAAACAGTGGCGTACGGACACGATGACGCCCAAATCCAATGTTTCGCTGAAATTTGAGGTGGCTACACACCAGTACTATAAAGGCGGCGCCGAGGGCATACATATATTTCCCAAGGACCGTATGCGCCTGATATATGACACATATTTCTATTCGTTCAAGGACAAGATGTGGGGTATCGGATACGACATGGGAAGTGATGATGCCAACGAGAGCGTGTTCAAACGTTTGGAAGCACGTGTAAAGTTAGATTATGTCGTGCGTTTGGGTCCCAATATGTTTTTAGGACCTTCGGGTATGTTTACGTATGCCAATGCGCGACGTGTGGATAATCCCGAACTGTTGTGTGGTCAGAAAGACAAAATTTACACCACCGGCTTGGGCCTGACGCTTTTGCTGGATTCGCGTGACTTTGCGCCCAATGCTTATAGAGGGGTGTATGTCAAGGTCGACCAGGTTTTCAACCCATCGTTCATGGGCAACAAGTACGCCTTTTCGTATACCGAGGCCATAGCGGCAGTCTATTGCCGGGCGTGGCGCGGCGCGGTGATAGCGCCTATGGTGCATGCGCGTTTTACCTACGGAGATACGCCGTGGAGTATGATGTCCACTTTCGGCGGGTCGCACTATATGCGCGGTTATTATGAAGGCCGCTATCGCGACAAGTGTGTCATGGATGCGACTGTCGAGTTACGTCAGCATGTGTGGGGCCGCAACGGCATCGTTGTATGGTTGGGCGCCGGCACGATATTTCCTAATTTTGCTGCTCTACGCCTTGATAGGGTTCTGCCAAACGGTGGCATCGGATACCGCTGGGAATTCAAGAAGAGGGTGAACGTACGTCTTGACGTGGGCTTTGGCCGTGGCGAAAAAGGTGTAAATTTCAGCATCAACGAGGCCTTCTGAGTGTGCCGATGTCGGAATGGCCGCGCTGCAAAGAGTGTAATACACTGACAACGTGTGCAAGTATTGTGTACCAAGTCGTAAAATCGACCAAGCCGCGAAGACGTGAATAGCATTTATACACATCAAAAAACAGAATGTAAGCACAACTGCAACTGCAAGTATAACATATAATGGCAATGATTCCGAAAGTCACAAAATATTTCAAAGATAAGAGTTGTTCGCTCTGGCAGCTGGTCACTTCGCCCGGTTTTTGGGCGATTGCACTTCCTATAGTGTTAATAGTGCCAAATATCGGACTTGTAATCACCGAGAGCGACAGTCTTGGATCTAAGATTACCAATATCTTGCTGCCTTTGGGTGTGTATTATGTATTGACCAGTTTATCAATACGCATAGGTCGCACGATTTTGCTGATGCTGCTGTTTATGATACTTGGAGCCTTCCAAGTGGTGCTGCTGTACCTTTACGGCGAGAGTATCATTGCCGTGGACATGTTCCTTAACCTGGTGACCACTAACGTGAGTGAGGCCACAGAGCTTCTGTCAAATTTGAAGATGGCCATTTTCACCGTGTGCATTATATATTTGCCATGTATTTTGGCCGGCATTTACTTGATTGTAAAGCGTCGCTATGCCCCTGTGCATGTTTCGATACGTTGTCGCCGTGTCGGTATCAGTCTTGTGGTTGTGGGAGTGCTTTCGCTCATGGTGACGTGGCTGGCGGATAACGGATATCGTCCTCGTCGCCAGGTCTTTCCGTATAACGTCTGCGAAAACATGGTGACGGCAGTACGTCGCACCCACGAGTCTCTCAAGTATTATACGACATCCAATACATTCAGTTATCGGCCCACGTCAACGCGTTCCAAGGACTTGCGCGAGGTGTATGTGTTGGTGTTGGGCGAGACTTCGCGTGCTGACAATTGGCAGATTATGGGCTATGGACGTCCCACCAATCCGCGACTGAGTCATCGTACTGACATCTATGCTTTTGACCACGTGCTCAGCGAAATCAACACTACACACAAGAGTGTGCCCATGCTCCTGAGTTATCTCACACCCGAAACCTTCGGAGACTCAGTGGCGCATACTCGTAGCGTTTTGGCTGCTTTCAACGACTTGGGCTACCATACGGCGTTTTTGTCAAATCAGCGGCGCAATCACTCATATATAGAGTATTACGGAGCTGAGGCGCGTACGGTGCATTACATATCCGATGATGGAGGCCCGCAACTGGATGGAAATTTGCTGGCGCCAATGCGGCGCATAATCGAGACTTCGCCATCTAATAAGGTCTTCATCGTGCTACATACATACGGCTCGCATTTCGAGTATAACAAGCGCTATCCGCGCGAGGAGGCAGTATTCCTTGACGACCGCGCTTCCGGTGCTTCGGCGCAGAACCGTCCCGACTTGGTCAATGCTTACGATAATACCATTGTGTATACGGACAAGTTGTTAGACGAGGTCGTTTTGGCTCTTGACTCCTTGGACGTGCCTGCCGTGATGGTCTACACCTCGGATCATGGCGAGGACATCTTTGATGATGCTCGCGGCCGTTTTTTGCACGCTTCTCCCACTCCTACATATTACCAGTTGCATGTACCCATGCTGCTATGGACTTCGGGTGAGTATGCCGCCTTGTTCCCTGAAAAAATCAAGGCCATGCGCCGCAATGCCCATTGTTACGTATCGTCCACACGCAGTCTTTTCCATACCATTCTTGACATGGCTGGTATAGACAGCCCTCAGTACGACCCGTCACTGTCAGTGATGTCCGGGGTGTACCGCTCGCCACAGGCACGCTATCTCAACGATTATAATGAGTCAATAATGATGAATTGTTCGGGCTTGCGTAGTCCCGATTTTGAGCAGATGCGTCGCCATGGTTTTCCGGTATTCCCGGCCGATTGATTAGTCTTGGACGAGAGCGGGTAGGGCTTCGACATTTTCCGGTTACAGTTGCAGCAAAGATACATGCGCTGTTTGTGTCCGCGACGAGCCGCAGGCTAATGGGAACATCTGTCGTGTGATTACGCGTAGTTACAAATAAGACATACAGAGAATGAAAACAATACTGATGGCGGTTGGCACCATGGCAGATACATCGCTACGTGCAGTGACCGAGAAGATGGTGGAACGCATAGAGCATTTCATGCCTTTCGAGTACCGCGAGTTGGCCGATGTCAAGGCCACGCGCTCGATGACCGAAGAGCGACAAAAAGAAGCTGAGGGACAGCGTATACTCGCGTCCATAGGTCCCGGCGACTGCGCGATGCTATTAGATGAACACGGCAAGATGCTCACTTCGCGTGAGTTTGCGGACGATGTTCAGCGCAAGATGTTGACGTTGCAGCGTAACCTGGTGTTTATTGTCGGAGGCCCATATGGTTTTTCGCCGGCGGTATATGCACGTGCCAATGGGCGCTTGGCGCTGTCGCGAATGACGATGACCCACGAGATGGCGCGTATGTTTTTTGCCGAACAGTTGTACCGCGCCGTCACCATCATCAAAGGACTGCCCTACCACCATGACTGAACGCAGCCAATAAAACGATTGTCAGCGGCGTATAATGGTGTGTCACTTGATATTGTATGATATACAACGTCGTGTCAATAATCAATGAGTGGCAGCTGATGAAATTTGCTAAATGAGTATTGGCGGCTATTGTTCGACGAGTAGGTCGCGGATGATGGCATCGCTTATCAGCCATTTGTCTTGAGGTATGCGCACTGTCGTGCCTTCGCGTACCAAGGCGCTGCAATGTGCTGCCAAGTTTTCGAATTTGTGACGAAATCGATCGGGTAGCCGTTGTGTGTCTAATCCTTTGTTGGTGCGCAGTGCGGTGAATATCATATCGTTGACGCGGTCAGCATCGCTTTCGTCCTCGATGCTGTATGCGGTGTGTCCTGCAGCGATGTCTTTGAGATATTGTGTAAGGTTGGGCGCATTGGCTCGCCTCGTATGTCCGTCCCAACTATGCGCTCCGGGGCCAAGTCCGATATAGGGCGTCATATCCCAGTAGTGCGAGTTGTGTACAGCGGTATGCCCCGGAAGTGCGAAATTGGAAATCTCGTAATGTAAGTATCCGGCTTGTGCAGTGTATTTGCATAACATGTCATACATTAGGACGTATAAATTGTCATCGGCCGGCTTCCACTTGCCGGCGGACGCAGCTGCGTATAAGCGTGTACCGGGCTCGAGAGACAAAGCATAAGCAGACAAGTGTTGTGGGCGTCGTTCGATGAGCTTGTCCAGCGTCGAATGCCACGAATCGAGATCCTGTCCGGGAAGCCCGTATATTATATCGAGACTAATTTCGGAAATACCGGCATCTTGCAGGGTCTCCACCGCGCGCAGTGCAGTGGCCCCATCGTGTCGACGTCCGATACGTTTGAGACATTCATCATCAAGGCTTTGCACGCCCATGCTGATTCGGTTGATTCCCATATCCCGCCATGCTTTAACGTTATCAGGGGTAACATCTTCGGGGTTGGTTTCGAGGGTAAATTCGTGTAATCTTTGTGTCGGAAGCGCCTCAATGATATGGCGTAACAGTTTGGGCGCAAGTATCGAAGGTGTTCCACCGCCGATATATATAGTTTCAAAAGGCCCTGGTACTTCGTGGCGGCGCAGCCGCCATTCGATGGTCAGTGCCTGCACGTATTCCTCGACAGCGCGTGCGTACGGCATCGAATAGAAATCGCAGTAGGCACATTTGCTGTGGCAAAATGGTATGTGCACGTATATTCCGGCCATCACCAAATGGATTTGACCTTACGATCGCATAGTTTCAGAAATGCGCAGTAGGTACAATTGCTCTGATTCTCTGATTGGGAAAATGGTGTATGGTCATCGAAAATGCAACTGATTATATTCTCGAATTTCTCCATAAATTCGGCTACTTCGTCTTGTAGATGCGATTGTAGAGGTTTTGCTTTTGTCTTGCCAACCTTAATCTGGTCCACATTCGGGTCAAGGTCATCGGTGAAAGATTTTCGTATAAGGTATATTTCGGGCTTGATGCCGCGCGTTGACGGCTCTGCTTGGCGTATCCAATCGAACTCGGCGTTGTCTGCAAAGTGTTCGGTTTTATTTATCAATGCATCGCCGGGGTTATCTCGGACCATGCACTCGAAGGCGTGAGCGTATGTCAGTAGCTGAAATATGGCATCGTTGCGTTTGTCGCGGTCGCTTTCGAAGAGATGTGCAACACTTGTCGCATTGCGTCTGTCATTTCCGGTTTTGTAGTCGATGAAGCGGAGTTTGTTATAGCGTTCCTTGCAGTCATCCGGACGCTCGTCGTCCGGTTCGTTGATTAGGTCTATGCGATCGATAATACCCTTGAAATTAAATGCGGTATCATCACTGATATTCCATTTGTATTGAAATTGGAACTCGGCGGCCTTGAACACGAAGGGCGTCTTGGTCCGGTCTTTTTCGAGTTGCCGTTTTATAAGCATAGTGATAAAATCGGACATAAGTTGTCCTTCGCCTGGCATAGCGTTGTATCCGCCTTTTTCGTAGCGATTGTTATAGTATATCTGATTAATTTTGTTGGATACAAGCAACTTGATGTCGTCATTGGTTTTCTCTTTAAGTATATCGTCGATAACGTCCTTAGTGATGATGATATCTTTGTGAGCTTCGAAAATGTCTTGCATCACTGCGTGTACTATTGTGCCGTAAGTCGAAGCCGAGATATAAGGCGTCACCTCATCATCGTCCTTAAAACCGCAGATGCTGCCCAGGAAGAACATTAGCGGACAAGCCAGATACTGCTTGAGGGCCGAGGGAGATAGATATCCACCGCCGTTTGCAGGGTCGCTGTTGAACACTTTCAGGCGCGAGCACACAAAGTCATCCTTGGGCATCTCGACCTTACGTGGTTGTGCCATTTGCAGCTTTGGGCGCAGTTGCCGATGGTGTACTTTATCCTTTGGTAGGACGTGGCATAGTTGTAGTAGGTATCTTGTAATCTCACCCGAGCCGGCTTGACCTACACGCGAGTCGTAAACAAAGTAGGCGCGTCGGGCGCAGTTGAGTAATCGAAAGAGAAAATATCCGTATTGACTTTCGATGTCAGCTGCCGTTGGCAACCCATATCCGGCGCGGAGATTGGGAGGAATGATGGAGCGCAGCAGGTGGCGACGTGGAAATACGCGCTCGTTGGCAGACATAACAATGATGTTGTCGAAGTCGAGGTCGCGCGTCTCGAGTACGCCCATGATTTGTATGCCGCTCAGCGGGGTTCCGCTGAAATTGAGGTTGAGCACACTGAAAATGCGTTCAACCATAATAAAGTAACTTCTTTCGCCCGGTTCGATGTTGTATCGGCGAGCCATCTCGAATACGGAGTGCATGGCGTCGCGGTAGGCCTGAAGTATACGCAATTCGTACGAAGACACGCCTATGCTGTCTTGCTGTTCATCCTCTGCGTCTTCCATGTCTGTGATGACGTGTGCGGCGATTCCGTTAGGCGTTGGGGTGGCGGTATCGTTCGATTCGGCGGCTTCTGCGGCGACTTGTGCCGCGCGTGTACGTGCAAGTTGTAATGTGAGGGTGTCGAGGACATTGATGAAGTATCTTTCGACCTGCGACATGTCGCGGTCATCGTTTACTTCTTCGAATATGGGCGCAAGTTGCGGCGCTGTATTCTTAAGCTTTTCAGTTGTATAGGTGAACTGGCGGTCGTTGAGCATATTGCGCAGGGCAATACAGTCATTGGCCGAAATAATTTGAGCATAGTAGTTGTAAGCCAAGGCTTCGATGTCGCCGCGGTAGAAGGTCCAGGTGTTGTTGCGCAGACGCGCGTTGAGGTGCATGGATACGATGCGGCGTATCAGCGAGGCGAAGGGCGTCTGTCGGCACGGAAGACCCATGGTAACATTGAGAGGGCGTATATCGGGGCTGATGGAGTACATCAATGGGGTGAGCAGGGCGCTGTCAGGCATAACAACGGCGGTATTGTCGGCGCGGCGATTGAGCACGCGGCGGCGTCCGTTGTGTTGTCCGGCCAAATCGTCCAATACATTGCCCACGTATTTGGCCTGCATGGTCTTGGAGGGCACACCGAGAATATTGATTTCGGGTGTCTGCCAATTTTCGATGCGTTCGAAGCCTTTGGGCATGGGATATTCGGACACGAGGGTGCGCAGGCGTCGCAGTGTGGCATTGTCTGCATCACGTGCTTGCGGAGGCAGGCATTCTACAGTATCCCAGAAAAATAGAGCCCTGTGGCGGTCGCGTAAAGTCTTGAAGATTGCTTGTATGGCGGCCGTGTAGCCATCGATACCGACAAAACATATTTGGTCGTAAGGGGTGCTCTCAAGACCTTGGGCACGTATCTTGTCCGCAGCTATGCGTTGTATCTGTCCCTTGAGGCCGCAGCCTTCATCGGCGAGACGGGTGGTATAATGACGGTACAACTCAAGCATAATTGACCATAGCCGGATAAAGCGGAATTGTATGCTCTCGACTTTTTCGCCGTTTTCATCATTCTCTCCGTCAGTGTCATTTTCTCCGTAGGTTATATGTCTCCAAAAGTGGTCGTCATCACTTTCGGGACAGCAGCCCAGGATGCTTTGTACCGCCCGTTTTTGTTCGGGAGTGAGAAAGTTGCTCTTGATTTCCTTGTATCGTTTTAGGTTGATAAAGAGTTGTTCCGGGTCGATGAGATATGCGTCTACATCGCTGAAATCGTTGAGTATCATCTTACCCGGATGAGTAAAAGCGTCAAAGCCGAGCATTTTGTCCGGGTTGCCACCGGCTTGACGGAAGACGTGTCGGTACGAGTCGTAAAGTTTGAATAATGCCTCTATGGACATAACTTCGGTAAGTCCGGAAGTTTTTTCCATAAATGCAGTAAGGGTCATCATTTTAGGCATGACTGTCGGGCATGTCAGGGCATCTTTTAGATATGTACGGGCAAATATGATGCTACGCTTGTTTGGAAATATCATCCAAGTGCGGCTCATATCGCGTATGCCGCCGTTTGTCTCACCGGTTGTGGCGATATAGCGAGCCACGCGTCGTAGAAACCTGTTGTCTTTTGTCATGTCTGTTTGGATGGGATGTCAGTGATGAAGTGTTTGGAGTGTCTGATATTCTACTGTCTATCTTTTTTCAGCCCGTTTTGGATAGCCCTGCAGCTTCTTGTTGTAGCAGTGCTATTTCTTGATAAGCAATAGGATTACAGTGATGGTTATGTCGAAGAGGACAATTTTGGCGTTGGCGTTGGCGGCGATGTCCGTGGCTGCATCGTTGATGGTTTGGAAGAGATCTGTGGCATTTTTTTCGTTGATGAACGGCGAAAAACGTATGCTGAATTCGTTTTCACAATCGGTCATAACATTAAGCCGTGGGTCATGTAGATTGTTGATGAAATTTTCACGTATCATACGACTGCAATAGGCAAGGAAGCGCAGTATGCCTTCGCGTTTTTCGGCTGCGACTTCGACGGACCAGGCCTTGAGCGCACGCACGTCACGTTTATATGCGTTGCGCATCAGGCTTTTGAACCATTCAAGGTATTTGTCGGTGTCATCGTGCATTGCGCTTAGGGCAAGAGCACGATTGATACTGCCTTGAGCCAGCACGGCCACGCGCATGGCTGCTGCCGGATCCAATGAGGTGACATTGGAGATGTATGCAGCTACTTCGGCATCGCTATAGCGGTGGACCTTGATGCGTTGCACGCGCGAGTATATTGTGGGCAGTATTTCGCGCGGATTGTCCGAGGTCATGATGAATAACGTGTCGGGGTATGGTTCCTCGACTATTTTCAACATCTTGTTGGCTGTATCCTCGTTCATACGCTCTGGCAGCCACATAAGCACGCTCTTGTAGCGTGCCGAGTGAGCGGTGTAGGATAGACGACGTATGAGTTCATTGCCTTCCTCGACATAGAATTTGGGTTGGGCGTTGGTGTTATCAAGCATTGCCGGCCATCGGTCGAAGTCCATAAATGGATTTTGGTCCATAAATGTGTTGAATTCCTGACGGAAATCATCGCTGATGGTTGGCTTACTGTTTTTCTTGGCAACGGGGAAGGAGTATAGCGTATCTATGAATTGGTGCGCTTGGTGCTGGCGGCATGCCGGGCAGGTGCCGCAGCTATCGCCATCGTGCCTATTGTCGCATTGGATGTACTGAGCCAATGCGCGAGCTAAGGCAAATTTGCCGCAGCCTTCGGGACCTTCGAGCAGTAACGCATGCGGCAGTCGTCCGCTGTCCACCATCTGTGCGAGATCGCGCTTGATGTCACTATGTCCCGGAATATCGGCAAATTTCATGGTCTTCAGTTCTTTTGGGCTTCAATAGAATGGCGTCTGGCGGCACCTACAGCATTGAGGCCATATTTGACAATATATTCCTTGACTTCTTGGAAAAGGTCTGTGGCAAAGACAAAGTCGTTGAGTGCTTGATTGTCGGATGAGAAGATAAGGTCTTTATTGCCGGTCCATTCGCAGTAACCCTTGCTGATAAATACGATGTTTTCGCCGATGCCGAGCACCGAGTTCATGTCATGGGTGTTTATGACGGTGGTGATGTTGTATTCGTGCGTGATGTCGCTGAGCAGTTCGTCTATTAGTATAGATGTTTTCGGGTCGAGGCCGCTGTTGGGTTCATCGCAAAACAGATAGCGAGGATTCAGGGCAATGGCACGTGCTATGGCGACACGTTTTTGCATGCCGCCCGATATCTCGCTGGGATACTTGTTCTCGGCACCAAGTAGATTGACGCGCTCGAGGCAGAACATGGCGCGCTCGCGTATCTCGGCCTGGCTTTTGGATGTAAACATCACCAAGGGAAACATGACGTTGCCCAGCACTGTCTCGCTGTCGAAGAGCGCCGAGCCTTGGAAGAGCATGCCTATTTCCTGACGCAGGTCCTTGCGTTGCTGCTGATCCATGGATATGACATCACGCCCGTCAAAGAGTATTTCGCCGCTTTCGGGGGTGAGCAGTCCCACCAACGACTTCATGAGCACGGTTTTGCCCGAGCCGCTTTGTCCGATGATTAGGTTGGTTTTGCCTGTAGCGAAGGTGGCACTGACTTCGTGTAGCACGGTGCGCCCGTCAAAGGATTTGGTTATATCTTTTACCTCTATCATTGTAGTAAGAGTTTGGTCAACAGCACGTCGAACATTAATATCAGGATGCTACTGGACACTACGCCGTTGGTGCTGGCTTTGCCGACTTCGAGGGCGCCGCCCTTGACATTGTAGCCGTAAAAGGACGATACCGAGGTTATGATGAAGGAGAATACCAGGCATTTGATCAGGCCATACCATACGTACCATTCGATGAAGAGAGCCTGCAGTCCGTAGACATAGCGCGATACGGTAATGATGTCCGTGAACACGGCTACCAAGTAGCCGCCAACGAATGCGGTGCCTATGGAGAATATCACCAGGACCGGCATAAACAGCAGGAATCCTAATACCTTTGGCAATACGAGATAGCTGGCCGAATTGACGCCCATAATTTCGAGGGCGTCAATTTGCTCGGTCACACGCATAGTGCCTATTTCCGAGGCGATGTTGGACCCGACTTTGCCCGCAAGTATCAGACATAGTATCGAGTTGGAAAACTCAAGAAGCACGATGTCGCGCGTTGCCAGGCCTACGGTGTAGCTTGGAATTAGCGGCGAGGCTATGTTCAGCTGCATTTGTATGGCAATGACTGCACCGATGAACACCGAGATAATCATTACCAACGGTATCGAATCGATGCCCAATTTCATGATTTCGGCGACGGTGCGCTTGAAAAACACCTTCCACTTCTCAGGCAGGGAGAATACGCGTTGCATAAAGATGCAGTAACGTCCAAAGGTGGCTAATGAATTGGCTAAAAGCATATTGTAGTGTTGTCTTGTTTCATCGTTGTGTCGTTCGGCCTTGGACTGCGGCTTATAGTGACCTCATGTCGGGTAGCGAAAGTAGTGTTGTGTGCAGCACGTGCCTACGCTCGGCCAAATATTGTACAAAAATACGGTTTTTTGGCGAATGAGCCAAGCGTTTTCTCTGTCGTTATGTGCCATTGGACAGTATTCGCGCCGTTTAGGCAACTTTTACTTGCGGCATTGGCGCGTGGTGGTGGAGAAATATGATGTGTATTATGGCTTGAGAATGCCGGTAGCGGCGAAGAAACGTCGGTAGTATACGGCTTTGGCTTCGAGGGCCATAGGGTAGGCGCGTGAAGTTGATGGCAGACGCCAGATTTCCAGGCTATCGAAGGCAGCGTGCATACCCATAGACGGTACGGATGTGCCGGTCTGTGCGGCTACAATCTCGGCGGCTTTTTGTCCTGTGGTTGCTATGGCACGCAGATCGTGTATTTGTGCAGCCAATGCCGGTATGTCGCGCATACGCAATACTTCAAGATCCTTGTCTGAGGCGGTGCCACGTGTGCGTCGTGCGTCTAATACGGTGTCGCTTAGCGCTATACCATATGTGTCAAGTAGCGATTTTATACGATTGAGCTTGAATGTGCGCGTTGTTTTGTCGTATAGAGCCGTTGCATCGTCTTCGAATATTATACCCATAATCCGCCAAAAGTCATTGGTGGCGTTGGGATAATAAAAGTCCATACTCCAACGATGTGATCCCGGCGGAAAAGTGCCGAGCAGCAATACGTGTGCGCCCTCCGGAACGTAAGGTTCCCACGGGTGATGTTCGACCGGTATAGATGTATTCTGTTGCATGTATGTGCGTTAGTGTTGTTTATGACGTGAAGTAATGCACATCTGAATACTCGCCGGCGGCATAGGCTTGTAAGCCGTTAAAGAATTACTAAATCTACCGGGAGAACACCCATATGGGGCATCTCAATATAGTCGGCAGATGGTAATGCCGCCATTATTCGTCTCGTGGTGTATGTACGTCAAATGGGTTTTCACTGAATATCGGTGTTTTTTTTGCTTCACGAGCATCATCAATAGCTTCTACGATATTCGAAAGGATTTCTAAGCAACGATAGAATAGTAATGTCCAATGCGGACTGTTGTCTTTGATCTTGGGCCAAAATCTTCCGTTGTAGATAATCCCATTACAACACATATCACGAGCTATATCGTATTCACCGGCTTTGGCAAAGGCGCAGACGACCAATGTATACTGTACCATATCGCATCGATGCAAGAAGGTTTCGTCGGCATATATGGCGTTGACTACGTAGTTGTACTTGCATGCGTTGAAGGCGTTGACAATCAGGGTGGATGTCCACCATTCCGGTATTTCGTTATGGCTGTATTCCTCCAAAATCCAAAGCATTATTGCGTATCTGGCTATGGCGGCTTTGATCGTGTCCAACGTCTTGATAGCTTCGTACCAATCGGAGGGTGAAACTTTTTCCTTGGCTTCCGGCGACATGAACGCTTGTTTTATTGCCTTGAGACAAGGTTTATGGCCTACCACGAAGTAATTTGAGACGAGGGCCTCATAGTCTAAGGGGTTGGCTTGGAGGCGTCCGTTGATGTAAGCGGCAGCCTCGTCCTTGCGACCATGCGCAACGAGCGAACGGATATATAGACGCGAGATTTCGCCATCGTCAGGTATGGCTCGGATTATTTCGGACAACTCGTCAGGATTGCCATCGTTGTGGTATATTTTCAGAAACTTATGCTTTAAGGCTTGTCTGTTTTCCGGATCCATAGCCAGTATGGTCTCTATTGTGTCGTCGGTATCGGCATCTTCGGCGTGGCTGTTGATCTGGGCATCCAGCAGCAATTCCCAGTAAGAGAGTATGAAAGGTTTTTCACTTACCAGTTTTTCGATTATAGGTACTGCGCGAGCGTATTCATACTGTTCGAGCAGAGACATAGCCAATTCGTAGAGCAGGCATGCACGATTGTTCGAACAATCGGCCACACGCTCCAGGTTTTGCTCAAGCCAGTCAAGACAATCGCAATGGTGAGCCGTGTCTACAAAGTGTATGGTTTCCTCGTCGTCCATTTTTGGATTGCCGGCGAGTATACGCTCCAATGCAGCGATGGCGTTGTCACTATCACTATCACTATCATTGATAAAGCCTTCTTGGATAGCGATAAGGCGTTGAAGCAATGGACGGTCGGGGGCATCGCCGCCATGGTCACGTAAGAAATCGCTTGCGGCTTGAGGATACATGCCGCTATAAAATATCAACCGCCTTTGTTCCATATCCTTGCTTTCGGGGAAATAGCGTGCTGCGTACATAAGGGCCTCTATACGTACGTATTCATCACTCATATCTCCTGCATAGTCAAAGATTTCTACGATGTCATCGTGGCCAAAGAAGTCCTTATGCTCGGAGTCGTGAAGGTATTGGCGAAATCTGGCGATGAGTTCGTCGCGTTCGTAATCTGTTCCTTCATCCATAATGCTGTACGGTTGTATTTTGTGGGCGTTGGAGTTTGGTTTATATTGTAAGCGTCTGACTTGTAGTGCGGATACTTGGAAAATGTATGGCCGCACATGTCATGTGTGGCTATGTGCGGCCGTAGCCTAAACCGGATTATTTCTTGGAGACTTTTTCCCAGCTATCCTTGAGGGCGATAGTGCGGTTGAATACCGGATGCCCGGGTGTGCTGTCATAGTCGGGCGTGAAGTATCCCACGCGCTGGAATTGCAGCTTGACGCCGCGTTTGGCGTTTTCGGCTACGAATGGTTCCACCTTGGCGTGCTCGATAACTTTAAGCGAGTCCGGGTTGAGCATCTCGCGGAAATCGCGTTCGGTCTCTGCCGCAGGATTCTCGACATTGAACAGTCGGTCGTATAGGCGTACCTCGGCGTCCACGGCATGCTGTGCCGACACCCAGTGGAGAGTGCCTTTGACTTTACGTGCCGCGCCCGGTGCACCGCTGTGGGTATCCGGGTCGTAGGTGCAGTGTATCTCCACGATGTTGCCTTCGGCATCCTTGACTACGTCTTGGCATTGCACGATGTACGCGCCTTTGAGACGAACTTCGCCGCCAGGGCACATGCGGAAGTACTTCTTGGGCGGGTTTTCCATGAAGTCTTCGCGCTCGATAAGTATTTCACGGCAGAAAGGCATGGAGTGTGTCCCGGCGCCTTCCTGTTCGGGGTTGTTGTCCATCTGTACCATTTCTACCTTACCTTCCGGGTAGTTGGTGATGATTACTTTGACAGGATTTAGCACGGCCATGACGCGCGTGGCTATGCGGTTGAGGTCCTCGCGCACGGCAAATTCGAGTAGGCTGACGCTGTTGAGAGCCTCGTATTTGGTATATCCTATGGTATCAATAAAATTGCGTATGGATGTAGGGGTAAAACCGCGGCGACGCATGCCCGAGATTGTTGGCATACGTGGATCATCCCATCCGGCTACGAGCCCTTCCATTACCAGTTGGCGCAGTTTGCGCTTGCTCATGACAGTATATGTAAGATTGAGACGGTTGAACTCGATTTGTCGCGGACAGTAGTTGCCGTCCTTGGCCAATTCTTTGACGAAATACTCGTAAAGCGGACGATGGGGGACAAATTCGAGTGTACATATCGAGTGGGTGACGCCTTCGAAGAAATCGCTTTGCCCATGGGCGAAGTCGTACATCGGGTACACCTTCCACTGAGTGCCTGTGCGGTGGTGGGGAGTCTTGATAATGCGGTACATTATCGGGTCACGGAAATGCATATTGTCGGATGCCATATCTATCTTGGCTCGCAGTACGCGTGAGCCTTCCTCGAATTCGCCGGCGTTCATGCGGTGGAACAGGTCGAGGTTCTCCTCGGGGGTACGGTCGCGGTAGGGGCTGTTGATACCCGGAACCGTAGGCGAGCCTTTTTGTGCGGCTATTTCCTCGCTGCTTTGGTCATCGACATATGCTTTGCCCTCACGTATAAGGCGCTCTGCCAAGGCATACAGCTGCGGAAAGTAGTCCGAAGCATAATACTCACGGTCGCCCCAGTCGAAGCCAAGCCAATGAATGTCTTCGCGTATCGAATCTACGTACTCGACATCTTCCTTGACGGGGTTGGTGTCGTCAAAGCGCAGGTTGCAGGTGCCGCCGAATTTTTCGGCTATGCCGAAGTCCATACATATAGCCTTGGCATGGCCTATGTGCAGGTAGCCGTTGGGTTCGGGGGGGAAGCGCGTGTTCAGGCGTCCGTCGTTTTTGCCGGCTTGCAAGTCGTCATATACTATCTGTTCGACAAAGTTCATTCCTTTTTTCTCGTTGGTGTCGTTGGTCTCGGTATTATCTGCCATGATGTATATGTTTGTTGTTTTTGTGTATATGCTTGTATGTATATATTTATGCTTGCGTCAGCGTTTGTATATTTCTGATAAATATAAGATTCAGTCCACTTTGTGTAAATCGTGTCCCATAAGCTGCTTCTTGGTGTGCATGTAGAAGCGGTTGTAGTTGTTAGGCTCGATTTCTATGGGCACGTTTTCCACAATTTCGAGGCCGTAGCCTTGAAGTCCTATGCGCTTGACCGGATTGTTGGTGAGCAGTCGCATCTTGCGCACGCCTATCATGTTGAGTATCTGTGCACCCACGCCGTAGTCACGTTCGTCGGCTCGGTGTCCTAAGTGTATGTTTGCTTCCACGGTGTCCATGCCTTGTTCCTGGAGTTTGTAGGCGCGTATTTTGTCCATGAGTCCGATGCCGCGTCCTTCCTGGCTCAGGTAAATGACGGCGCCGCGTCCTTCCTTTTCGATGGCACGCAGGGCTTGGTGTAGTTGCTCACCGCAGTCGCAGCGCTTAGATCCGAAGATGTCGCCGGTGGCGCAGGACGAGTGTACACGCACCAGTACCGGGGTCTCCGGGTCGGAGGCGATGTCGCCCTTGATGATGGCTATGTGCTCCAAGCCGTTGTCTTTTTGGCGGAAGGGTATGAGGCGGAAGTGCCCGTAGACAGTGGGCATGTCCACTTCCGGGCCCATCTCGACAAGGCGTTCGTGTTCCAAACGATAGTGTATCAAATCGCGTATCGACACTAACGGCATTCCCCATTTTTGTGCCATGGCATATAGTTGCGGCAAGCGAGCCATAGATCCATCTTCGTTCATTACCTCCATGAGTACGCCCACGGGCTGTAACCCTGCCAAGCGAGCCAAGTCTACGGCCGCCTCGGTGTGTCCCGCACGTCTGAGCACGCCTTGCTCTTGGGCATATAACGGATTGATGTGACCCGGACGGCCGAAGTCGTCGGGCTTGGCTTCCGGATTGGCCAGTGCATTGAGCGTTGCGCAGCGGTCGTGTGCGCTTACGCCGGTGGTGCATCCTTTCAGTAGGTCTACGGTGACGGTGAATGGAGTGCCCAACATCGAGGTGTTGTCTTCGACCTGGCGGTCAAGCTCCAATTGGCGGCAACGCGAAAGCGACATCGGAGCGCACAGCACGCCTCGTGCATTGTGAAGCATAAAATTGACCTGCTCCGGCGTGATTTTTTCTGCGGCAACGATGATGTCGCCTTCGTTTTCGCGGTCTTCGTCGTCCACCACGATAATCATCTCGCCACGTCCGAAGGCGGCGATGGCATCCTCTATGGTACTCAGTCGTATGTTATCTTGCTCGCTCATATTGTTTGGTGATAGGCTATTGTAGTGTCGGGGCGTTGGAGTTCTCAGAATACACGGAGCACTCATGGTCTTCTATGCTCTCAGTGCCCTCGGAGACTGCATCGTTCTCGGTAACTTCGCCGTTTATTCGTGTGATAAGATTTTCGAGTGTCATAATCACGGATGGGATGTCGCGGCGATGTACCCGCATCGGAATTTCGTTGAGGAGATGTATAACGTATATATCCTTGGAATTATGTAAGTACTCGATTACGGACTCTAATTCGGGCGCGAGAGGTGCTGTCGCACTTCGTAAAGTATAGCGCGAGTACCAGGGCACTGTCTGTGCCGAAGTCTCGCGGTAGGCCGCGATGAGCGCATGCAATCGAGGTGTTATTTCGGTCGGAACAACTTCTTCAAAGGTGAATTCCTTGGTCTCAAGATTGCGGCTCTCGCGTGCAAACAAGCGCATGAGTTGCGAAGGACGCTTAATCTTTTCATTGAGTTTGCGCAGCCAGTCAAAGTCAAGCATCGATGTATCGCCTACGGCTTTGTAGGTGAAGAATATTCCCAGTGGAGTCATAACCATGGTGCTCAACCAGATGCCGAACCATACGGCGGTCTTGCCATCGCGCGCCATCTTATATCCGGAATTGTCAAAGATGAAGTATACGATAAATAGCAATACGCTCAGCACCAGCGGAGTGCCTATGCCACCTTTTTTGACTATGGCTCCTAACGGTGCTCCGATGAAGAAGAATATGATGCAAGCTATGGACAGCGTAAACTTCTTCTGCATCTCTATGTCGTGTTTGCGCATGGACTTCTCCTGATCCAACAGCACCGTACTCTTGAATTCGTACTCGCTGCGCACGCGTTGTACCTTGGCCAGAGCCTGTGTCAAGTAAGATCGTGCCATAGATGCATTGGGGCGGGCAAAAACACTATCCACGTTTATAGGTCGGCGTGGATGTACGGGCGGTCGTGCAATTCGTTCCAACTTATGGTTGACATACTGCTGAGTATAATAGGGTAGTCCCAGATATGGTGTCTCCTTGATTTCGGTGCCGAAGACCCGGCCGATGCTGTCCACCTTGGATTGTATTGAATCAATGGCATGCGACAGCTCTGAGATATTCATGCCCACGTATTGTGAACGTATGCCTTGTTCGTTGAGTCGGTTGAAGTTCGCGTCAAAAGGGAAGTACACTTTCTTGTCGTCAAAACTCTCGCGACGGAAGGGCATAAATCCCCGGCTGTTGTTACCCAGCGAATTGTCGGTGAAATTCTCGAAAAGTTCGCCATGGTACAGGTGCAGGAACAACTGTGTCTTGTCTTGCGTGAACATCATCTTGGCGCTATCGGCAAGAATGATGCGCGAATTGTCTATGCCACGGCTTACATCGTAAATAATCATGTCGTGCAGCATACCGGTGTTGCGGTCCTTGCGTTCGACATAGATGTTCATATCAGGGATGTCGCTGTAAAAAGATTTCTCCGGTATTTCCAGCTCCGGGCTTTTTTGCCGCATCGAAAATAGCAGCGTCCACATCTTGGTCTGCGCCACCGGCAGCACGTTGTTCTGAAAGAAGAAAGCGCCTATGGAGATAAATATCATCAGCACTATCAGCGGGCGCATAATGCGGAACAGCGATATGCCGGCCGCCTTCATGGCCGTGAGCTCGAGTTTCTCGCCAAGGTTGCCGAAAGTCATCAGCGAAGCCAGTAGTACCGCAAGAGGTAGCGCCATGGGTACCATAGTCAGCGCTGCATAGAAAAACAACTCGCATATCACCGAAAAATCCAGACCTTTGCCTACAAGATCTTCGATGTATTTCCACAGAAATTGCATCATCAGAATAAACAAACTGATGAAGAACGTCATGGCCAGCAGCGGGACAAACCGTTGCAACATAAACGAATGTAGACGTTTCAGTATCATAACGATGCAATAGCTGTTTGCGGTATCATACGCTGCAACCGCAGCATGCGTACCTATCAAGATGCAAAGTTAACGATTTTCGGCCGCATAGACACCACTCACGTCCCTAAATATGCACGAAAAATTCCGTTGCGCACGAAAATGAGCACGATAAAAAAACTCCGCAGAGCCTTCGGCCATTCCCGAAAGCCCTGCGGACATAATAAGGACATAGGTTGTTAGCGATAAGGATATAGGACCTTATCGGAGGAGAATTTTCTTGGTGTAATTGCCTTTTCGGAGAATGTAGAATCCGCTTGTGGGATTGGTCACGCGAATGCCTTGCAAGTTATAGACTTCGGCATCGCTCCAGTCTTGCGGTTCCTCAACGGCCTCCACGCGGATGTCTTCGACTGCTGAGTATTGACCTAACAGTCGCTGAATAAAGTTGGTGGCTGTCGTTTTGAGTGCCGGGAACTGGTCGCCGAGAGACTTGGAGGCGTCAAGGGCAAACATTATTGCCGCCGAGGTCTTGATGTCTTCGACTTTGATGACGCCTTCGCGCATCATCTCGACGTTGTGCTGCCAGTCGTCGCGCGAGGGTATGTAAATCCATTCATCGATGTCTTCGTCTTTGATGTCCAAAATATTACCGGTTTCGTCGCGGCAGTCGTCAAAGGTAAAGGTGAGGTACAATCCGTTGAGAGAGCCCTTAACCTTAGTGCCGGATGTGCTGCTGATGCCGTAGTATTCGATGTTGTTGAGCGAATAGTCGTCGATGCTGAATGTGCCTTGAATCCAGCGTTTGGATTCTTTGGCCGAAGACGAGGCATTGGTACCGTCAAGTGTCAGTCTGTATTTATCGCCATCCGACATCATCGGTACGGTTATGGATATGGTGCGCTTAGTGGTTCGGCTGTTAAGTTCTTTATAAATCTTGGTGAGTTCGTTTTCGACTTCGGCAATATTTGCTACCGAGTGCGCATTGCTGTCGTCCGAGGCAAGTTGGGTGAGGTTGAACATAAATTGCTCGTCATCAAGTACGTCTGCGCTCTTCAGGCCGATGGTATAGGCTTTCAACGGGAGTTCTTGAATCTTTGTGTTGCCAATCTTAGTATGGAGCTGGGCGGCATAGTTGCGCCAGTTCTTGGGCGTGGGGTTCATTGCCAGCGAGCCTTGGTCGAGGCCGTCGGTAAAGGTGACAAGGATGGCGTTGCTGAGGTTGTCGGGATAGGTCGGATTGCCCAGTGCGTCAATACTCTTTTCGACAGCATAGTACAATAATGTCGCATTGTCCATCTGCAAGCCGTTGATGAAGTCGAAGAATGTATTTTTAGTGGTGTCAGACAGACGTTGGATTGGCAGCGTCTTCAGCGTGGTGTTGAATGAGGTCACACCCATATAGATGCCGCTGTCGTCCTCCGGATCAGGTTCTACGAAGTTGAAAACATCATCGTTAAGTACTCCGGAAGGGAAAACTAATTTGAACACTTCGGTTGTATATGTCGTCTTGCCGGAGTATCCACCGCTTGTCTCGAAAGCTCCAATGGGGAAAATGATTGTACGCCCATCATCGCTCAATTTGCCGTAGTACTTGCTCGAGTAGCCGTTCTCAGGGCATCGTTGTTTGACTGTGAGATTGTATTTGTTGCTTGTATAGCCATTATCACCAAAGTAAAACCAAGTGTATGGTTCTAAGTAGATTTTGTCCTTCGCTTTGGCGTGCAAGTACACATAGACGTTGTCGTCATTGTAAGTTTGGCTACCATAAGCTTCAGCTTTTCCCAGTGTCTCGGATGCTTGAGTATAGGGCTGGAAGCGGAAGACATTTGGCTTTGTGCTTGACTGTTCAAATGGAAATGATATTACTTTATCCTTTACCGGATAGCTTGTGCTGATAAGGTTGGTTTTTGTGATTACGTCATGCCATTTGATGATATAAAGTCCTCCCCTAACCCATATATCGGAATATTCTGTCGGGTCTTTGTCGTAGATATTTTCGCTCAAGATTCCTTTGGGGAAATCTAATGAGACCCAACTGCGGTTGTATCGTGTTACCTTTGTCTCCGAGGTACCAATTTGTCTTGTCACTTCAAAAGAATCGGAATAGAAATCAAGGCAGTCAGTTTCTGTTGTGGAATATACATCTCCATAATGTGCGCAATCAAAACTATTTTCGGGGCAACGTTGAGTGACTGTGAGATAGTATTTGCTACTGGTGTATCCATTATTTCCGAAGTACATATATCGGAACCCTTCGATATAAACGCGGTTTCTCCCAACAACATGTATGTACACATAGACGTTGTCGTCATTGTAAGTTTGGCTACCATAAGCTTCAGCTTTTCCCAGTGTCTCGGAAGCTCGGGCGTATGGTTGGACACGGAAGACGTTGGGGCGTTCGTCGGATTGTTCGATTTGGACGTTCCATGACTTATAGACTGGGTAGTCATCGCTTATGCGCCACGTATCAACGATGCTGTCGTACCATTTTCCGGTGCCGACGTTGGTCCACGTCTCGGCCATGAGGATGATTGTGCTCCACAAGAGAGCGAAGAGTGTAAGGTATCGTTTCATTTGTCTGAAAGATGTGCGTCCTGACCCCCGCGGCCGCGTTATAAGGGAAAAAGAAAAGGTGTGAGGATCTATTTGTCCCATTGGTAGTTCAGGTCTTGGCGTACCTTCAAATACAACGGAACAATAACCCCACACCGATTATGCATATACACTCCGGCGTAATACACGTCGGATGTCTTATGCAAACGATGTAGGTGTCATTGAAGCCATCTTCTATTTGAAATTCGAACCGCCAAGTTTGAACTACGAAGAATGTGCCGAATAACACCTTGTGTTTATTGATATGTCTTGGCCTTATAGACCTGCGACACGCCTCTGCGTGTCACGATGCAAAAGTAGCGAAAAAATTTAATATGCTGGCAATTGCTGCGAAAAAAAAGTCCGAGATTTTTGAGCGCATACCTCAAAAGTCTCGGACGTATTATGCGGATAGTGGTGCGGTGTATGTCAGCGTAGACGATCGGCGCTGCGGAGCAGGCGATAGTCGCGATGCATCAGGCGTAACGCGACAAAGGAGGATATGAGCGCCAGCATCGGCATAACGATGCCGCCGATGATGGATATTGTAGCACCTTCGAGTCCGGCGCAGGTGTATGCCGCAATGGCGGCCTCCAATACTACGATAAGGCCCAGCGCAAGGCGGGTAACCTTCATTTGGTAGCGCAGATTGCGGTATAGGAAGATGTCTATAAGCAGCAGTAAGGCTACGAGAATGTCTACGCACAGCAGTACGGGAGTCTGCACGGCGCACACATCGACGCCATTGGCCGTGACGGCGTAGGGTAGGATGCCCGCGAGGGCTACGAAGATTGCGGAGATGAGCAGTAATACGGACTGCCAACGTTGGATTACCATGTCTGTTGTCTTTTATGTGTTTGTATGTATGTTTTGTTTTTATTCAATTAGGCCTGCTATTCGCATTAGTGCGTGTTTGCGGCGGTGTATGTTCTTTGATGACCTGTGTATGCGAGGCGATGTTGGTCGGGTGGGGGTCAGCGACCATTGCGCAGGGCTTCCTCGATGAGGGTCATTTTCACCGGTGTGATGCCTGCGCGGCGCAAGATATCGCCATCGGCCTCCAATCGACGTATCAGTGCTTCCGTGTCTCCATCCTGTTGTGCAAGACGATATTGGGTGAGAGCTTCGCGGATATTGCCTGAGGCCGCTTCAAGATGTCCTATATTCAGATGATCCTCCGTTGTGAGACTTTCGGCGTTTATGCGCTGCCAATACTTGCGAGCCGACTCGTAATCACCTTGAGCAAAGAGTACCCAAGCCAGGGGCCGCCATAGCCGAGTATCCTCCGGGTCGGCAAATTCGACCTTACGCAAGAGGTTGAGAGCCTTGGCCCAGCGCGTGAGGCGAATATATGCGTAGGCCAAAGCCAATGTCGCGCCTGTGTCATCGGGCGCGGCTTCGGACAGACGTTTGTAGTATGTCAAGGCTTGTCCGTCGCGCCCTATGCGTCGGTTGGTATACGCCAAGCGCCGCAGCAACCATCGGCTGTTATCGTCCAGCAGTTCGGCATGTTCGTAAGCGGACAAAGCAGCGGACATATTGCCTAATTGTTCGTGGCAATAGCCTATCTTCTGGTACAAGGTGGACTCGGGCGCGACACGTGCTTCCTCGAGGTTGCGGAAAGCGGTCAGCGCGTCCTCCCAGTATTCGTATTTGAAATAGTATTCGCCAAGAAGCGACACCATAGTTTCATCGTGTATATAGGGCGCCAGTGCCGGGACGGTGAGCAAGTTAAGCCCTTCGCGATAAGGGTCGGCAAATTCGCCCTTGCGTCGGTATAGTTTGACAAAGCGGTAGTAGTTTTGCAGGAAAGAGCGAGCAGCGCGATGTACGTCCACATCGCGTTTTGACATATTGGCCTCATTGGGATCAACAGCTTCGGCAATTTGCTCGGTGTTTTGATTCAGTTGGTTGATAATGAAATCTCTCTGCGCCTTAGGAACCATATACGCGGACAGCACCATAGAATATTTATCATTATCGCACAGGTAGGCCAATCGATCCACCACTTGTGCCATACCGTCTTGCCCTCCCTCGGTGTAGACCACCTGCGAGTGCTCGGGGTTGTATGGTATAAACCAATTGACTACATCGTTGAAGAATGCGTAATTCTTCATATGTGAAAAGGTGCTCATAAAGATGTCTGCACCATCCTGCTGCAACTCGCCCATACGTCGCAGCCCGTCGGCAATGCCGCTGTTCTCGAGCATTTTCTCCCATTCGGGGTTAGCTTCCAGCTTCTCGAGGTCCTCAATTTTGATGCCCTCTTTCGGAAGGTTGCCATCCTTAATTTGGTCCATTATGCTGTCGCGAATCTTGCTGACTTCCGGAATGATTACATCGCGCATGGCACGGTCTACGTTCTCGGTGTTGCGTATACGCACCATCTCCAATGTTATCGTCTTGAGGTCGCGGTTCCATGTAGCCATTTCGGCTATAGAAGCCAGTATGTCCTTCAATTGTGGGCTAATGGGGCGTCGGCGGTGGCGGAAAAGCATTATTGTCAAAGCGCACAATGCTGTGGCCGCTATGTGCGGACGGCTGTCGGCATAGGTCATGTACAGGCGAGCCATCGCAATTTGTCGACCCGTGTCGGCGTATTGCAAATCGCCGAGCATCAAGGCCGCAATCATACTTATGGCATAGGTCTCGACATCGAGTTCCTCGCCTTTAGCAGTCACGGTGTCGATTCCTTGCATCAGATGCTCCAATTGTTCATCCTTGAGCGGGTGAGATGTCCAGACATATTCGAACAAAGCCTTGATTGCTTCCTCCTTGGGCTTCTGACCGCGATAAGCCGTATCCTCGGGACCGGCAGAAGCCAATGCTGAGACGATATCCGCATCGGCGTCTATGGCTGCGTAATAAGCGGCAATAAGAACTTCAAGACTTTCGCTTCTAAGCTTTCGCAGCCGCACATTATCAAAGTACAGCGAACTGTGCCCCGGGATGTCTATGGCTCGGCGCAGTCGGTCAAAAAGAGCCCAAGCCTCCAATTGCATACGTCCGAAGACCTTGTCGAGGTCGGGGTCGACAACTCCCTCGGCAAAATAGGAGAGCATATAACCATAATTGGCGATTGCGGTCTTGATGTCCGCGCCCACCTCCCATTGCATCTTTTGCTCGGCCAAGGCATGCATCTGCTCCAGAGCGTTTTTCAAACGTCCGGCAGATATGTCTTCGTTGATATTGCGCAGGCTTTTTATTGTTTCGTTTCTGCTCATTGAAAGAGGTCTTATGGTTTTGTTTTTTTTAATTTCGGGTTATGCTCGTATGGCGAAAAATACTTTTCAGCGTCTATGTTTCGATATGCATATTGCCGAGTGTGTCTTGTGCATGTGCCGCGTAGCCATTATAATAATGTAAAAACACGGTATCTGTTTGACACAAGCGCCGACGTTACTTATGCAAACTCTATGCCAAGCGCAGTAAGGTGCTTCTTGAGCCATTCGACACGTTCTCGGTCCAATGATTCACCCAAAGGGATAATGTCGTAAGGGCCGGAGGACAGGTAGGCCGCCGCCGAGGTTCCATAAAAATACACACGCCTCACTTTGCTCCATTGGATACGGCAATCCTCGGGAATATGGCCGGTGTTCTCGACGGCATAGCGTATCCACAGACCATCATCGTCCATGATTACACGCCGCGGATAGGCCCATTGTACTGCACGTTGTGATGTGGCATAGCTTAGGTATACCATTAGCAATATCGAGGGGTATAGCAGTAAGGCCACCATCAGAGCCACGAAAATGCATACAGGCCACCATGCGGCCGCTATGGCCAGGCCGCCCGGTATTGTTAGCAGCCACCAGTGACGTCCGAGCCATACGGGATAGGCACGACGTACATACGCCGCCGCTCCGGGCGCAAAGAGATCGTTGTCGTCTTTGTTCGGCATCCGAGACTCGGTTTCAGTGGCTTTAGAATCTTTTGAAATGCTATTCATCATGTGGCAAATATACGCCATTTGAGCCGAATGGCCAAATATCGAGAGACACTCGAAGGGTAGTATACGGAGGTTTGAATCGGGATGAAGTAACCTTCGCACTCGGGTTGAAGGGGATTGAATGTCTTTTCTTTCTTTGGCGAGAGCGAGCAGGGGGGTGTGTCGTAATTGGCTTTTACGGCACACCCTCCTTTTTTTCTCCCGCGGTTCCGATAATCTATCAAGCGGCGGTTTTTTGCGAATTTTCCCCCAAAAGGCGTTTCGTAACCAAGA
>Ga0129317_1000079_pt1 | contig 115981 bp, 104 predicted proteins | sample Cm1ome_FD_94430 | JGI IMG/M metagenome (GOLD analysis project Ga0129317, IMG submission 94430) | Eastern black-and-white colobus group fecal microbial communities from Wisconsin, USA - Cm1105 metagenome | ecosystem: Host-associated > Mammals > Digestive system > Large intestine > Fecal...
ATTTTAACTCTGATCTTGGGTATTTCATATACGAAATCTTTATTTTTTTGTATTTCTGTAGAATTTACTTTTTCAAAGTAGAATTTAATCTTACAAAGTGGAATTTACTTTTTCAATTCACCAAACATCATTAATCAATATGAAATTTCCCCAGAAATTCTTTCATTCTGGCATGTTCGGAGCTAAACACCTCTTCCGGTGTTCCCTGTACTGCAATCACTCCGCCATCCATGAAAATAATCTGGTCAGACACATTTCTTGCAAAATTCATTTCATGTGTCACGATCACCATCGTCATATGTTCTGCCGCCAGATCTTTGATGACCTTCAGGATCTCTCCGGTAAGTTCCGGGTCTAACGCAGATGTAGGCTCGTCAAAAAACAGGATATCCGGTTTCATAGCAAGCGCTCTCGCTATAGACACACGCTGCTGCTGACCACCTGATAACTGAAACGGATAAGCATTTTCCTTATCCTGAAGTCCCATCTTCTTAAGAAGTTCCCTTGCCTCCTTATAAACCTCATCTTTTCCTCTCTTCTGCACACGGATCGGTGCATCTGTAATATTTTTCATCACTGAAAAATGTGGAAAAAGATTAAAGTTCTGAAAGACAAGTCCAAATGTGCCGTCATATAAGATTTCTCCCGCATCCTGTTTCTCCAGACCGGTTGCACACCGAAGGAGCGTTGATTTACCGGAGCCGGATGGTCCGATAATGCCAAGCACCTCGCCCTTTTCCACTGTCAGGGAAATATCTTTCAACACTTCGACGTCACCAAAACTTTTCTTCACATGTTTTATCTCTAATAAGCTCATGACATCCCCCTAACGATAGTAGTTCATTTTCTTCTCCAGACACTCCATAAGAAATGCCACGATGAAGTTAAATACATAATAAAAGATTCCTGCGAACACAAACGGGAGCATCGTCACCTGAGACGCCGCCAGCGCTTTCGCAATTGTGAACATCTCCAGAATTCCGATTGTAAATGCAAGCGAAGTATCTTTGACCAGTGTGATCGTCTCATTCGTCACAGACGGGAGTACCGTCTTCACTACCTGTGGAAGAATGATCCGCATAAAGGTCTGCGACTTACTGTACCCTAAAATCTGTGCCGCCTCATACTGCCCTTTCGGTATAGATTCGATACCACCTCGATAGATCTCCGCAAAGTAAGCGGCGTAATTTAAAATAAATCCAACAGCTACCGCGGTATTCTTCCACGTCGGTGTATTCTGAATACCGAAAATATAATAAGGCCCGAAGTAAATCACCATAAGCTGAAGCATCAGCGGTGTTCCCCGCATAATTGAAATATATACTTTAAAAACAGCGCGGATCACCGGATTCTTCGCCATTCTTCCAAAGGAAACAAGAAGTCCCAGCGGAAGAGAGAATATAAGTGTCACCGCAAATATGAGCAGCGATACAACCATACCCTCGCTCAATTTACTTAACATGACCGAAATTGTCATAAGTAATTCTCCTTATTTTCCAATTGTTGTAATATCTTCACCGAACCATTTCTCGGAGATTTTTGCCATTGTGCCGTCAGCTGCCATTTCTTCCAGTGTCTTCTGCACCTGATCGCGCACTGCCTCATTTCCTTTGGCAAAACCGACACCATATTCTTCTGCTGCGATCTCATAGTCTAAGATCTTGAACGCTGCATCTCTCTTCTCAATCTGATAAGACGCTACAACGATATCCATTGCCACTGCGTCTACAGCGCCGGATTCCAGATTCATAAAGCCTGTATTGTAATCCGGAACAACCTCAAGATTGCCGAATGTTGCCGCCAGCTCCTGATTGTCATCAAGCGCTGCCTGTGCGGAAGAATCTGTCTGGACATCTACTACTTTCCCTTCCAGATCTTTTTCCGAATTAATTCCGGAATCTTCTCTTACAACAAATACCTGTTTATTATCAAGATAAGCATCCGACCATGTATACTCATCTTCTCTTCCGTTCATTGTAAATCCATTCCAGATACAGTCAATTCCGCCGGAGCTTAACTCTGCATCCTTGGAATCCCATGCGATCGGTTTAGGTTCAAACTTAAGATCCAGTCTGTCGCACACTTCCTGTGCAAGTTCCAGATCGAATCCCGTATACTCTCCGTCATCTCCTACGAATCCCATTGGCGGGAAATCCTGGTCGAACCCTACGGTGAATGTATCTCCTGCCTCTTTAGCAGTGTATTCTTTCTTACTTTCACTCTTTCCTTCGTCTTTCTTCTCTTCCTTGCCGCCACAGCCGGAAAGAACGGTCGCTGCCATCAATGCAAGGGCGAGTAATAATGCTAATCTTTTCTTCATATTCTTATCCTCCTCGTCTCTTTGCAATCTGCATAGGATATCACTGCGTTGTTTTATCAATTGATTACTTTACCATGCTAAATTGCTATGTAATCGTATCATATCTAGCAGCACTTGTCAATCCTGCGATATTCCTTTTTCCATATTTCCAGTTTTTCATCCGTCACATCCATATCTACGCTTCTGCGTGCCTGCTTCAATTCTTCTTTCAGAAGAGAATCCATACTGAGATATACTGAATTTCCCGACAGCATCTTTACATACTCTGCTTCCGGCATAGAACGATACGCACAATACATATAAGCTTTCAGCATCTCCGGGTCTTCGCTCAGCCGATACGCTTCCTTGTATGCAGCAGCTGCCTCTTCATACAAAAACTGTTGTCCGTACGCGGTCCCCAGACACCCATATACTTTTCCGTAAAAGCTCTTATCTACCGAATCATCCCATTCATTTTTGACAATTGATTGATAGACAAGAACCGCAAGCGCATACTCTTTGCTTGCAAGCAGACTGTCCGCTTTGTGTTTTGCACGCTCCACATCTTTTTGATTCTGAAGCTTCTCCAACATATTTTGAACTTTGTTGATCTCACCCGGTGAATAGACATTCGACTTTTCCAAAATAGTAAGCACAAACTGCTCGGCAGTACAGTTTTTTTCCATCTGTCCCAAAAGCTGATCCGCCAGCTCCCACATATGCAGCTCTTCTCGAATCCACTCACACAGCTGACGGTTCATCAGTGTATAATCGATCAGATAGAGGTTATTGCAGATATAATAACACAGCTCTTCAATCGTGTAGATTCTGATATGAACCCTTGTAATCATATAGGGTTGTTTGGCACGTTTTTTATGACATAGAATTAAACTGCCCATTGCTTCCTCCTAAATGTATCACTTTTTCCACCTGAAAATCAGACGCCGGGAAAAACTCTCCAAATCCCACATCTTTGAACAAAAGATGACATGTCTTCTCATCCAGAAACATCACTTCAATGCGAAGCCTCAGAGAATAATCTGTTCTTGGCTTCAACCCTTCAAGGGAAACTGTCTCCACTCTCAGTTCATCCTCTGCAAGCGTCTCGATATGAATCTCAATATCGGAAGTATCTTCCAGAAGAACCTCCCAGCAGTCATCTGCTTCATACCAGTGTGTTCCCCATGACACAATGGGATACCAGCCTTCCTTGCCATCCACTCTCATCCGAAGAGAGATCTGCTGCGTCAGGCGGTTTTCATCCAGATAGATGGGTCCATCATCGTAATTTCTGCATTTTCTCATAGATGTATAGCAGGCGCCCTTGCTATATAAGTTATTGCCGATAAATGCACGTCGTCCGTTGCAGAGCACGCGCAGAGAATCGGGATACCAGTTTTTCTCAAACCCTTCTCCGGTCAGGAATACAGAAGACACAACCTTCTTCTCAAAAATGTTCTGAATAAATGCCTTAAAATTGTCATCCGCACTCTTTGGCTCCATCTCGCCGAGCACAGGATACATCGCTTCCATCTCTCTTCGTTCGGCACTTGCCACTTCGTCCACCGTAACAAATAACTGTCCGTTTTCCGCGCCGGCTACGTTCAGTTTCCGAAGCATATAGGCGCGAATCACATCCTCGTCACTGTAAAACAGCGCCGACTCATACTGCCACAATTCTTTGGGCTGATAGAACATGTACTGACAGAAGCTTTCCTTATAATCCTGGACATAGATATCTTCTTTGGCAAGTCCCAGATAATGGCCGATTCCCTTCAGCATCTTAGACATATCCACGTTCGTAAATGGTGTAGAAAACGTAATGCACCGAATATCCTCAAAGTCTTCTAATGTCAGGCTGATAAATTTAGCAAGAAGCCAGACCGCATCCCGCACCCTCGTTCCTACGCGGACCTTCTCACGCCTGAGCGCTTTCTCGAAAAGATCCGGTATCACAAGCGCCGGATTTCTCTTTGCCAGATGCCTTGCCTCTGTTCCATATACCCAGCGTCCTTTTACATATCCAAGCATCAGAGGAATCTGATAACGATCTACAGAGACTTCCATAGTCTCCGGTTCATCCTTCTTCTCATCATAATAACTGATCTGACAGTTTTTTTCATTTAGATCATATCCAAGAATACTGCCTCTTCTCATTACTTTTCTTCCTCTCTACATCTAGTACATCTTAAAGAGCTTTTGTGCCATAAGCTCCTCTTCTTCAAAATCCAGCATTGCCTGCTTACGCCTTGCCGGCGACATACGGATCATCGCATTAAGCTTACCGTATTTTCCTTCTCTCTTCCTGCGATGATTGCGAAACTTCGCCTTCTCTGTTGAAACGCTGTCATTTTCACGAATTTCTTCAAAATAATAGTTCACTTCTTCATCCGCATACAACACAAACTGTTTTACATATATATTTTCACAGACCGGGAACAGCGTCTCTGTCTGATAACCGAGACTTTCTCTTCCTGCTCTTCGTATTTTATAAAAGATCTTCACCTTACTGCCCGGCTCCGCCTGATAGGAAACCATGCATTTATCATGAAGCTGCACTTCCCTGAGCCATGCAGACTTGTATTTTAGATAAAACGGAAGTACAATCTGCTTCTCACACATTTCCCGAAGCACCATATGAAGAACTGACGCCATATCCGCAGAATAGTAACGGTCTGAAAAATACGACAGCAACGCCACCTTGCAAATGTCCGGCAACTCTTCCTTCTTCTCACATTCATTGGCTATAATATCAAATACACAACGGTTCAGCTCACGCCCAAAGAGCACATACTGTCTTGCGGTATATGCAAGATATGCCTGCTTTAACCGGAAATACACATTGTCCGACAGATAATAATCTTCGAAGATCTTCTCCTCTTCAAACATATCTTCCGAAAACAGCATCTGTGTAATAATCCGCTCACTCAGTTTGTGGGACGGAATTCCGTAGTCTCTTGACACTTTCCACAATGCTTCCATATCAGCAGTTGCTCCGCAGAAATAATTTGCCAGATACATAAGCGTCACCTTATCGTACTGCTGCCTTCTGAATAATTCGAAGCACAGATATGTCAGGAATTCATCTTCTGCATAATTATCTTCTCTGATCCTCCTGCTGCACAGCCGGAAGACCTCCTGTTCTTCAAAGAACTCAATGCCTTTGATCTGCAGATTTTCAAAAGTCGGCTCTTCCTTTTCATCCGTCTCTTTCCATTTTCCGAGCGTTGCACCGTATTTCTTACACATCTCAAGAAATCTCGGTTCATAGAACAGCCGCTTCGTCTCGTAAGGAATTGAATCCGTATAGTGGCGTCCTTCTATGGACTCCCACACAATCCTTGATTCCTTATCATACAGGTAAATAATCGCGCCTTCGTCCTCATTATACGGAACCTTCTGCTTCACAGACCCGTCAGATTCAATGACAAGCACACATTTCATATTCGGAACTTTTGTAGATACCATATACGCATGACAGATATCTCTCATTGCCTCCATATGCTCCGAAGTCATCTCTTCTTCGGTGCAGAATCTTTTATAAAGGATTCGCAGCGGCTCTGTAATATGCCGTTTCAAAAGCTGATCCATTGTAAAAGAGAACATCTGCTCACGGTACTCAAGAAACATTTCCTCACCGCCCTCTTCGTAAGTCAGAAGATTGGCATAGAGAAATGCTGCCTTCTTATAATCCAGCGAATTACCATGCATGAAATACAGAAAGATAGATCTGGGGAGCGTTCCCCGCATCCGTTCTGTATCAAGCGTAAGCATATAATATTCATAAAGCTTTGCAATTTTAAGCTTTGCCTTCACTGCTTTCTGATACCACATAAAATATTTATTCTGTGTCTTATTTCCTTTGATGAGAAGGGTGCAGATTGTATTTAAGATCATCGGCTCATCATAAGTCTCGTAGTTCCGCTCCAATATGCGGAACAACGGTTCACTGTACGCTTTCTGCTGACTGGCAAAATTCGCCACATAGAGCGCCAGTTCCTTCGTCATCAGACGATATTTTGACGCAAAATTAAGTACCTGGATCTCAAACTTTCCAAGCTTCTTAAGAAGCGTAGGCTTCTCTTGATAGCACAGATATGCCTCCAGATAAAAGAGCACTCCGTGAACCTCAAATTCAAACTGCTGCTCCAGAACTTCCAGTTTCTTATATGGATTACGATACCGGTTATCCAGATGAAGAAGCATATAAAGAAGGAACCAGGAGTCCTGATGGCGCATATAAGTCTTGCCGATCTCATCAAGCACACGGTCTGTATGCGGTCCCTTTCCACGCACAAGAGCGGTCAGATACAGGTAATAGCAGTTGGTGATGGGATCTTTTCCTATGGCAAATCGATTGTAATTGTAATTTTCCAATATCCATTTTGCCTCTTCCATCTTCTTGCCGATCACATAAATGTGCGCCTGCAAAAGCTGATACATCTCACTCTGCGTCTCGATCTTCCGAATCGCAGCCACCTTCTCTGTAGCGCTCTCTACCCAGTCGTCCAGTCCAATCCTTCCGCCGATGTATCCCACATATTCTTTTAACGCCTGCGCATACAAAAGTTCCGGCACATGATGGTTTTCATCATATTCCAGATTCTGCAGCACTTCCACTTCATAGGTCAGCGTCTCATACGGTGTCACAAACCGGATCGCACCGTAGTTTCTTCCGCTGTGAAGCCGCTCCGGACGCACCAGATACTCTACTTCATAATTATTTCCCACGAAATCTTCCGTCGTAATATCCGGACGGTTTACTTTCAGGAACCGCCCTTCTGTCTCGATATGGATCGGCATAAAGCCCCATGTATTCTTCATGATCGGGATAGTGCCCTTGGTGGATTCCTTCACATCTTCAAAGAGCATGCCCTCTCCCTGAAGCGTCAGGAAGATACACTCCTTCTGCTTGATCCCCACAAGGAATTCTTCCATTGCCTGATCTCCGAGAGACCACTTTCTCATATTATCATAGAGATGGAAGATCCTCTCATTTTCATATTTCAGAATCTCATAGAAATCTCTGGAGCGGAACAGGCGTCCTGCTTCGGAGAAATCTTTGATCGCAAGCTTTCTGAAATCATCCGTGCTCTGCACCTTTCCGTAGCTTGTCATAACATACGGTTTCTCAATAATGGCTGTAAAGGACAATTCATATTCTCCGCCGGTACACACAACGGTAAACTTCCCCTGTTCCACATGTCCCGGCTTCAATCCTCTGCCATCATATGTAAATTCTATTCTCGACGGGTTCCCTTCGAACCCCTGGTCTTTAAAATGAACACGAAAAGAAGAGGGATATACGATCCCTCGTATCTTACTGTCATTATAACTCTTTATTAAGAAACTCCCCCTGTATACTTCCCCTTCACCTATGATCAGTACCAGATTCGTCTCCTCAAATACTATATCCGGCTGTACCTGCCGGAAATCTCCTTTGGAAAATTTTTGAATCTTATTTTTCAAGACTACACCTGCTTCTTTCGTTGCTTTTTTCAAAAAACATACTATAATAGATTATAACATTGAATAACTCATAATGGCAATGCTGAATACACAAAATCTTGAATTATACCAGGAAAGGAACATAGATATGGATAAAAAGCCGGAATTTCACGGAAGTGATCTGGAAAAAATTGAAGAATATTATCACATTCCAAAGGAGGAGATCATTTGCTTTTCCGCCAATGTAAACCCTCTCGGGCTGTCAAAAAAAGTAAAGAAAGAGCTTGCATCCAACCTTGATGTAATCACCAGATACCCGGATCGTAATTACACAAGTCTGCGGGAAGCGATCGGAAATTACTGCGGTGCCTCCCCGGCACATATTGTCGTCGGGAACGGATCGACAGAGCTTATCTCTCTCCTTATTTCCCAGCGCGCGCCGAAGAAAGCACTGCTCCTTGGACCAACCTATTCCGAATACAACCGAGAATTATCACTGATCAACGCTTCCACCGAGACATATCTTCTGCGGGAAGAGGACGACTTTCTTCTGAATGCAGATGATTTTCTATCTGCCTGTACGGAAGACATCGATCTTGTGATCATCTGCAACCCGAACAATCCCACATCTTCCGCTATCCAGACAGGAGATATGGAACGAATCATCCGTGAATGTAAAAAACGAAACATTTTCGTTATGATTGATGAAACTTATGTGGAATTTGCTCCTTGTATTGAAGAGATTACTGCCATTCCCTTAACAAAGCGCTATGATAACCTTATGGTGATCCGCGGCGTCTCTAAGTTCTATGCTGCTCCGGGACTGCGCTTTGGCTATGGCATCACAAGCAGTGAAGCCTTTCTCAAGTCGCTTCATCAGCACCAGAATCCATGGAGCTTAAATAGTGTAGGCGCTTATACCGGCGAACTTATGCTTAAGGACACGGATTACTTCCGGGAAACGAGAGCACTCATCCTCTCCGAGAGGGAGCGCATGTTTGCCCGTCTGTCTCATATGGACGGATATAAACCCTACGCGGCATATGGCAACTTTATTCTCGTTCGGATATTAAAAGAAGGGCTCACCTCTTTTGATGTATTTGAAGCAGCTATAAAAAACCGGCTAATGATTCGGGATTGTTCATCCTTCGAATCACTAACCGGCGAATATATCCGTTTCTGTATTATGAACCCTGAAGACAACGACCGTCTTCTTCACGTTCTAAACAGTCTCATTTAAATAAATGTCAGACAAGGGGATGATCTTACTCATCTCCTTTTTCATGCGTTCCGTCATGGAAACGCCATCTTCTTCGCACACTTCCTCCACCGTTTTCGCTCCAAAGACCAGGCTTGTAAGCGCGGCAATCGTAATTGTCCCTTCACTGTTGACCCGTTTCCCTTCCATAAGCATAGCGCCGGAAAACTCCGTACCGGTCAGCACAACACAGCGGTTATTTTCTTCAATTACAGGATCGGTGATCTGAAAACACACCGCCATCAGGCTTGTAAGCCTCAATGACATCAGCATTCTCCTTGCATCTACGATACGCACCATGATTTTGGGCTTCTCCTTTTCTGCCCGCTCGAAATCCGGCACATCGATCAGACAATCTGTAATTCTTCCACCGTCTTTTATCACCATCAGGCGGCCACCGTCACTAGCATACTCTTTCATCAGGCGTTCATAATAAGCCGCATTTCTTTTTGCATACACCTGATAATGTGCAGACAGATAAGACTCTGCCAACTCGGCAAGCTCACCTGCCTCTTCGATTCTAAGCGGTTCTCCCTCTCCATGAAAATATCGTTTTTCCTGCTCATAGACCGTGCGGAAATCATGGGGAAGGTAAATTGCCTCCGCTGCCGGCATCAGAAAGGTAAAATTCTCTCCGTCCTGGTACATATCCTTCAATGCCTTTCGAATCAAGGCTTTCATATAACCCCTTTTTCTCCAGCTCTCCTGCGTAGCAACCGCAACAATATAATGCGCTGTTTTCTCAATCCCGTTGACCATGATCTGATAAGGATTCAGATGAAGCATCGAACGCACAGCGCCTTCTTCTTCCAACACATAGATTACGTTATCTTTTGTCTTCTCAGTGAAATAATAGTCGACGAAAGAGGTGCTGTCCTCTGAAAACACCTCTTCGTACAACGACCTCACCACCTGATGTTCTTCCTTTTCCAGTCTGCGAATCTTCATCGTCTCTTCTACTCCTTCTATCCGCGGGGACACCCTTTGCAATTGCCGCAAGCATCCTCTTCCTCCGGCTCTACTTTATAACTGTAATTTGCAATCGTATCAAGCGCTGCGATGGCCTGCGAGGAGATTCCTTCTCCGCTTCCTGTAAATCCAAGTCCTTCTTCTGTAGTCGCTTTAATATTAATCTGATCCTTTTCAATTCCGAGAGCTTCCGCAACATTTTCCCGCATTTTCTCAATATGCGGAGCCATCTTCGGCCGCTGCGCGATGATGGTCGCATCGATATTACCAATCACATATAATTTCTGTTCGATCAGCGCTCCCACCTGTTTCAAAAGCTCCATGCTGGATGCTCCCTTGTAAGCCGGATCTGTATCCGGAAAATGTTTTCCGATATCCCCCAGAGCCGCGGCTCCAAGAAGCGCATCCATGATCGCATGCAACAGCACATCCGCGTCCGAATGACCAAGCAGCCCTTTTTCATAAGGAATCTTTACACCTCCGAGAATCAGATCTCTGTTTTCTACGAGCTTATGCACGTCATACCCCATTCCTATCCGCATTCATTCATCCTCTTTTCTTCGTTCTTATCGTCTTTCTTCGCTCCATTCAAGAATATTTCCCGAATTCGCGTCAATCTCAAAATCATATTCTTTCTGTTCGTATATAATATCACCTTCATACCGGAATTGTCCATCATCTGAATCAAGTTCTATATGAATATCCTTTTCTGAAGCTCCCGGCACTCTCTCAAGTGCGATCTTCATCGCCTCTTCCTTCGTCAATTTCACATTCGGATTGGCAGTGTTGTTTGTAGAATTTGCAGTTGCATCCTGTGCCGTATCGTCCACCGAAGCTGTGCTGCCAGCTATCAGTTCTTCACGCTCTGCATTTAAGATCTGTCCATCGGAAGCTGCCACCTCGTAATCGTATTCCATTCCGCCTGCATCAAACCGGATCTCATATACTTTCTGACCGTCCTCTCTGTCTTCGCTTACTTTTAATCTGGTCACGTTCTCTTCTGTAGTCTGTGCATCACTAAGTGCCTCTTCTAACGCTGCGTCTCTTCCGATATCCTTACCGCTTCCTGCTGCTCCACATCCTGCTAATGTTCCTGCTGTTAATACTGTTGCTGCTGCTAATGTCATAAATCTTTTCATATTCTATATCCTCTCTTTCTTTCATTTTCTGTACTTATTTTTCTATACTTATGTTTCCTTTGTTGATATGAATATATAACAGAAACATTAAAGAAAGATGAAAAATAAAATGAAAATATATTTTTTATTCCGGAATTTCAAAAATAAATCTTGTGCCCTCTCCTAATCTGCTCTCTGCCCGGATCGTTCCTCCGTGAGCTTCCACGATCCATTTCACCATGGAAAGACCAAGTCCCGAATGGCTGTCTGTGCTTCTCGCAGGATCCGCACGGTAAAATCTCTCCCAGATATGGACAAGGTCTTCTTCGGAAATCCCGATTCCGTTGTCCTCCACAATTCCTTCTATCATCTTCCCGTTCTTGGCAAGTGTTACCTTCACCATACCATTTTCCTTTCCGTAATATACGGCATTTTCAAGAAGATTTACAAGAAGCCGGATATAATAACTCTCGTCTGCCCACGCATAGACCTCCGGTGCGATCTGCAGCTCAAAGGTTCGGCAAAGCCCCTTTTCCTCCGCAAGAAGCTTCTGCTCCTCCACAGCCATTTCTGTCAATTCACTGAGATTAAGACGCTCCACCTGTGCAAGCATCTCGTCAAATGTCTCCGCAAGCACATAGATCTCATCCTTTCTTCCGTGCCCTTCAAGCCCGATTTTTCCGGACAGATTTTCTTCTTCCCGAATCTTTTTCACCGCACCCGTCATCTGTTTTACCGGAAGAAGTGTTCGTCCGGTAAAATAAAATCCCGCCAGCACCGTGACCACCAGCATAAGAGGAAGTGACAAAAGTGCGATTCTCATAGTCACATAAAATTTTTCTTCTACATCTGTAATAGAAGTGACACCTCTGACATAAACCGAGTTCTCTCCATCCACCTTAAAAAATTGATCGTATACAAACCATTTCTTTTGTCGGTCATTTAATTTGCGCAAGTTTCCGTCTTCAAATTCCGGCTGCACATCAACTCCATACGGAACCCGTCCATATAAGAAATAGCCTTGTTCGTCATATAATGCCAGATATACGCCTTTCTCCAGCGAATAAAAATCGGAATCTACCCGAACTTCTCCATTTTGAATGGTAAGCTCTTCCACACTCTCGTGCACCTCTTCTTCCAATTCCGCCCCTGCGGAGGTCAAAACCTCGCGACTGCTGAGTGAAAACAGAAGAAAAAGAGATGCCGCTGTCAATACAGTCATAAAAAATGTATATAATAATGTAATTCTTAATCTTACTGATAATTTCTTCATTCTTTCACCTTCAGAACATATCCCGCACCGCGAACCGTGTGGATTAATTTTTCCTCCTGTCCATCATCAATCTTCTTGCACAAATAACGGATATATACATCAATTACATTAGAGCTTCCCACATAGTCATAATTCCATAAATGTTCTTCCAACCGTCCCCTTGATAAAACAATGCCGGCATTCTGCATCAAATAACGAAGAAGTGCAAATTCTTTCCCGGACAGTTGAATCTCTTTTTCTCCTCGTGTCACCCTGTGTGTTGACATACACATCTTCAAGTCACCCACCTCATAGCAGTCGCCTCTTGTCTCCCCGGTACTGCGCAGCAGCACCCGCACTCTGGCAAGAAGCTCTTCTAACGCAAAAGGCTTCACCAGATAATCATTGGCTCCTGCTCCAGTCTTTCCACAATAATTCTATTTAAAAGCCTGCTTTTCATATCTCTGAAACATTCAATTCAGCATCTTTTTAAAAAAGTCTTTTTAAAAAAATATTTTTTTAAAAAAAGGTATTGACATTTTGTCGATTTTAATAGTATAATAGCAAAGCGAGTTCGGGGTACGAACTTGAAAACATGGGATCATAGCTCAGCTGGGAGAGCATCTGCCTTACAAGCAGAGGGTCATAGGTTCGAGCCCTATTGGTCCCATACAATTAAAAACATGGCGGGATAGCTCAGTTGGCTAGAGCATACGGTTCATACCCGTAGTGTCGCTGGTTCGAATCCAGTTCCCGCTACTTCAAAGTCCATTTTCATGGACTTTTTTTATTGCATTTTCTCAAGTTTCTTCTTATGCCGACATTTCACATACTGCAAAAATCCCGTGACCGGATCTGCTCGCCTAAGTCACGGGATTATGTTCTATTGTTTTTATCCGCTTCTATTTATATGGTTTATATGTGTTTTCTGCGACAAAGAAGCTTGTTTGATTCCACCTGTTTCTTCTACACAACGCCCTGTGCAAGCATTGCGTCTGCAACTTTCTCGAAGCCTGCAATATTCGCTCCTACTACATAGTTGCCTTCCGCATTGTAACGTTTTGCAGCGTCATCAACATTATGGCAAATATTTACCATGATACCTTTTAATTTTGCATCTACTTCTTCAAAAGACCAGCTTAAGCGTTCGCTGTTCTGAGACATCTCAAGAGCAGAAGTTGCAACACCGCCTGCATTTGCAGCTTTACCAGGTGCAAACATCACACCGTGCTCCTGAAGATATTCTGTAGCTTCCATTGTCGTAGGCATATTTGCACCTTCCGCCACTGCCATACATCCATTTTCAACCAACATTTTCGCATCTTCCAGAAGAAGCTCGTTCTGGGTTGCACATGGAAGCGCAATATCAACTTTCACAGACCACACGCCGCGTCCGTCATGATATTCCGCATTTGGACGATAATTCTTGTATTCTGTCAGTCTTGCACGTTTTACTTCTTTGATCTCTTTTAATGCTGCAAGATCAATTCCTTCCGGATCATATACCCATCCGGTAGAATCACTGACTGTCACAACCTTTGCGCCAAGCTGCTGTGCTTTCTCTGTAGCATAGATCGCAACGTTACCGGAACCGGATACTGCAACTGTCTTTCCTGCCAGTTCCTTGCCGTTTAACTTCAGCATCTCATTTGTGAAATACAGAAGGCCATAACCTGTTGCCTCTTTTCTTGCAAGTGAACCACCATAGCTTAATCCTTTTCCGGTGAGAACTCCTTCATATACGCCACGGATTCTCTTGTACTGACCAAAGAGATAACCGATCTCTCTTGCACCTGTTCCGATATCACCTGCCGGAACATCTGTATCTGCACCAATATATTTGCAAAGCTCTGTCATGAAGCTCTGGCAGAATGCCATAATCTCTCTGTCGGATTTTCCCTTTGGATCGAAGTCAGAACCACCTTTACCGCCACCGATCGGAAGTCCGGTAAGAGAATTTTTAAAGATCTGCTCAAAGCCAAGGAATTTGATGATTCCAAGGTTAACAGATGGGTGAAGTCTAAGACCTCCCTTGTATGGTCCGATTGCGCTGTTAAACTGTACACGGTAACCGGTATTCACCTGAACCTGCCCTTTATCATCCACCCACGGAACACGGAACTTAAACTGACGCTCCGGCTCAACAAGTCTCTCAAGAAGCGCTTCTCTTCTATATGTCTCCTCATTAGCCTCTACTACCACTCTCAAAGATTCCAGTACTTCTTTCACTGCCTGATGGAACTCTGGCTCTGCCGGGTTCTTCGCTACAACCCTCTCAAGGATTTCATCAACATATGACATAATCTTTACCTCCTATAATGCTTAAATTACTTTCGTTGTTTAACATTGTAAAGTATTTCAATTCAAAACACAAGATTTTTCTAACAAAAAATCGCAGTTTTTTGCAACTTGTTTTTATTTTTCCTGCAAGTATTCCCATTTTTGTGCAGCTTTTATCTGTTTATGTCATTTTGTATGCAACAAATTTGACTCAATGTTGCAAAACGAATGCAATTTGGGACGTAGCAAAGTGAAACTTTGCTACGTCCCAAATTAATTATTTAAAATATTTCACGCCTGATTCGAAGATCTTAAGATCCTGCTCGCCGTAGATGTTCATTGCTACGGAGCGTGCGCGTCTCTCGGAGTGTGCCATCTTTCCGAATACGCGTCCGTCAGGACTTGTGATTCCTTCGATTGCACAGTAGGAACCGTTGACGTTCCACTCTTCGTCCATTGTGATGTTTCCTTCCGGATCACAGTACTGTGTTGCTACCTGTCCGTTGGCGAAGAGTTTATCTAACCACTCGCCGCTTGCCACGAAACGTCCTTCGCCGTGGGATGCCGGATTGGTGTATACGCCGCCCAGTTCTGCCTCCTGAAGCCATGGGGATTTATTGGAAACTACTTTTGTGTATACCATCTTGGAGATATGACGTCCGATGGTGTTGTAAGTAAGTGTCGGAGCATCCTCGTTCTGTCCGGTAATCTCTCCGTTTGGAACAAGTCCCAGTTTTACAAGCGCCTGGAATCCGTTACATACGCCGAGCACCAGTCCGTCACGCTCGTTTAACAATTTCTCAACTGCTTCTTTCATTTTCGCATTCTGGAATGCAGTTGCGAAGAATTTTGCAGATCCGTCCGGCTCATCACCTGCGGAGAAACCTCCCGGGAACATGATGATCTGAGACTGTGCAATTGCTTTCTCAAATACATCGACAGAATCCAGAATATCTTCCGCGCTCATATTCTTGAAGACTTTGACGATTGTCTTAGCGCCTGCGCGTTCAAATGCCTTCTTACTGTCAAATTCACAGTTTGTTCCAGGGAATACCGGGATAAATACTGTCGGCTGCGCAATTTTATGACTGCAAATGTGGATATCAGACGTATTGTAAAGTCCTTTTTCTACCACTTCTTCCTGTCCTTCCACGCCGGAATTCGTCGGGAATACTTTCTCAAGCGGCTCCTTCCATGCAGCCTCTGCATCTGCCTCTGTAATTTCCATGTCTTTGTACGTAAATGCTGCTGCCTCTGTCACTTCACCGATCACCGTGTAAGTGATTGCAAGCTCAGATACTTTCTCTGCCGGAACCTCTGCTACAATATCTCCAAATGCCGGCACAAAGAGATCTCTTGCGTCCACATCATGATCTATCTTCACACCCATACGGTTACCAAATGCCATCTTGCTGACCGCCGCTGCAATACCGTGTCTGTCCAGCGCGTAAGCAGATACGATTCTTCCTGCCTGAACATCCTCTCTGAATTTTCCATAGAGTTCCATCACCTGATCGTATTTCGGAACATCATACTCATCTGTTGGAATGCGAAGCCATACAAGCTTATTACCTGCCGCTTTTAATTCCGGTGTAATAATATCTTTCTCCACTGCCACATCCACTGCAAAAGATACAAGCGTCGGCGGAACATCGATATCTTCAAATGTACCGGACATACTGTCTTTTCCTCCGATGGATGGAAGTCCAAAGCCAAGCTGTGCGTCATAAGCTCCAAGAAGAGCTGCAAACGGCTGGCTCCATCTGTGTGGATCTTCTGTCATACGACGGAAATATTCCTGGAATGTGAAACGGATCTTGCTGTAATCTCCGCCTGCTGCCACAATCTTCGCAACAGACTCTGTCACTGCATAGATGGCTCCATGATACGGGCTCCATGTAGACAGATACGGATCAAATCCATAACTCATCATCGTTACTGTATCGCAGTCTCCTGTCAATACCGGAAGCTTCGCAACCATTGCCTGTGTCTCTGTCATCTGATATTTTCCACCATGCGGCATGAACACAGAAGCTGCTCCGATGGAACCGTCAAACATTTCCACAAGACCTTTCTGAGAGCATACATTCAGATCTCCCAAAGTCTCCATCCACTTTCCTTTTACATCTTTCACTTCTTCTCTGCCGAGAATACTGTCTTTACGGCTTGGAATATCTACTGCAACCGTTGTCTCCTGATGCGCTCCGTTCGTATCTAAGAATGCACGGGACAGATTTACGATTTCTTTGCCTCTCCATGACAATACGAGTCTTGGAGATTCTGTTACTTCCGCAACTTCCACAGCCTCTAAGTTCTCTTCCTTTGCATAGCCCATAAATTCAGCTACGTCTTTCGGATCTACCACAACTGCCATACGCTCCTGAGACTCAGAGATTGCAATCTCCGTTCCATCAAGGCCTGCATATTTCTTCGGTACTCTGTCAAGATCAACCTTCAAGCCATCTGCCAGCTCACCGATTGCAACGGATACACCGCCGGCTCCGAAGTCGTTACATTTCTTAATTAATTTACTTACTTCTTCTCTTCTGAACAAACGCTGAATCTTACGCTCTGTCGGAGGATTACCCTTCTGAACTTCTGCTCCGCATACTTCAATAGACTCTTCCGTATGTACCTTAGAAGAACCGGTTGCTCCTCCACAACCGTCACGTCCTGTACGTCCGCCCAGCAAAATAATGATATCTCCCGGATCGGAAGTCTCACGGATTACCGCACGTCTTGGTGCTGCTCCCAACACAGCTCCGATCTCCATACGTTTTGCCACATAATTCGGATGGTAGATTTCTTTTACCGCCCCGGTAGCAAGACCGATCTGGTTTCCATAAGAGCTGTATCCATGCGCAGCCTCACGAACCAGTTTTTTCTGCGGAAGCTTTCCTCTCATCGTATCTTTTACGGATACTGTAGGATCTGCCGCTCCTGTCACACGCATTGCCTGATAGACATAAGTACGTCCTGACAACGGGTCGCGGATTGCTCCGCCAAGACAGGTTGCCGCTCCACCGAATGGTTCAATCTCTGTCGGATGGTTATGCGTCTCATTTTTGAAATTCACAAGCCACTCTTCTTCCACTCCGTCTACTTTGATCGGAACTACGATACTACAAGCATTGATCTCATCAGACTCTTCCTGATCTTCCAACTTGCCTTCTCTTTTTAATTTACGCATAGCCATAAGCGCAAGATCCATCAGACATACAAATTTGTCCTCTCTGCCTTTGAAGATCTCACTGTGGTCCGCAAGATATCTGCGGTAAGTCTCTTCCATCGGTTCTCTGTAATCACCATCTCCAAAGGATACTTCGGTAAGCTCTGTAGAGAATGTTGTATGACGACAGTGGTCAGACCAGTAAGTATCCAATACGCGAATCTCTGTCATCGTAGGATCTCTGTCCTCTTCTCCTTTGAAGTAATTCTGAATATGAAGAAAGTCTTTAAAGGTCATGGCAAGGTTCAAAGAACTGTATAATTCTTTTAATTCTGCCTCAGCCATATCTTTAAATCCGTCAAATACGATCACATCTTCCGGCTCGTCAAAATTAGTCACAAGCGTCTCCGGAATCTCTTCCGCCGCCTCTCTGGAATCCACCGGGTTAATGCAGTGCGCTTTGATCGCTGCAAACTCTTCCTCTGAGATTTCTCCGTCTTTTCCTGTCACTACATAAGTAGTAGCTGTTTTAATAATCGGCTGCTCATCTTCTTTCAAGAACTGGATACACTGCACTGCCGAATCAGCTCTCTGGTCAAACTGTCCCGGAAGAAATTCCACAGAAAATACGCGCGCACCTTCTGCCTGGTCAAATTCATTTCTATATAAAATGTCTACCGGAGGCTCTGCAAAGATTCCGTTACATGCCTTCTCAAATACTTCATCTGAAATATTTTCCACATCATAACGGATCAGAACTCTTACATTCTCCACATCTTTGATACCGAGATAGCTGCGGATCTCATGCTTTAAATCTTTTGCCTGTACTGCAAAATCGGATTTCTTTTCTACATACACTCGTCTTACATTACTCATACGTTTTCCTCCATTTTGTAAATCCATTACACTGTTAGTTTTATTGTAACATATTTTTTATTATTAATGTAATTAATATAAATTAACATTTTTATAACTTACACTTATTAATGTCATGTTTTTTCCAAACATACAAAATCATCCAGACAAAAATAAGCATTCCGACAAACACCGCTCCAATCCGAAGAACCATGTCTGAGAAAAATCCTTCCGGGAGCATGCGGATCATATAATCCACCGACGGATCAAAAAGCCACAGATCATTGGTGAAAAAGATCTCGTGAAAAACAGTAAAGCAGGCAGTAAAATCAATGGCAAACGCAACTCCCAGAAACAGGAGCAAACCAAGAAACACGCCAAGGGCAATAGAATACGCCTCAAAAAATTGTCTGCTGATTCTTTTTCTTCCCGCTTTTACGCCTGCCAGCATCAAAAGAACGATTGCCAGCATAAGAAATACAGCGCGAAGCTTCAGACCTCCAAGGAAAAGTTTCTTCACATCCGCCATGTGAAGCCGGTCCTGTTCATTGAAGAAATCCTGTTCACGCCCATCGACATCCGTAACGATTGAAAGCTTCTCTTCCTTTCCGATCAAATAGTCCATCATATGCTCTGTCACTTCCATAACGTCTTCCATGGACATATGAAGCGAAGCGGTCACATGATATTTTTCATATTCTTTTTCGTAAAACCTATAAGATGGATCACCGTAGATCACCAATTGAAAACTGGTGATCAGCAAGACAATGACCAGAAGAAACATTCCCGGTATTGCTAATAGTCTGTTAAGCCCCTTCATTCTCCGCCTCTCTTTCCGTCTCCTTATCACAGGTATGACAGCAAGCCGACTTGCCGGCTTGGGTTGCATGTAACGCAATTATTATACCACAATCATGGTTGTAATTCACTCTTTTTTGACTTATAATACTATTATGTCTTATAAGGAGGACTTATCATGGATGTGAACTACGAATTATATAAAGTATTTTATTATGTCGCTTCCACTTTGAGCTTCTCAGAAGCAGCAAGCCAACTCTTCATTTCCCAGTCTGCGGTCAGCCAGTCGATCAAAACACTGGAGAAGAAGTTGAATCAGACTTTATTTATCAGAAGCACAAAGAAGGTACAGTTAACGCCGGAAGGGGAGATTCTGCTAAGACATATCGAACCTGCGGTTCATCTGATCGGACGGGGCGAGGCTCAGCTTATGGATACTTCTGCCGGCGGCGGACAGCTTCGCATCGGAGCAAGCGATACCATTTGCCGGTACTTTCTCGTACCTTATCTTGAAAAATTCCACAAAGCATTCCCGGGAGCTCATATCAAGGTAACCAACGCTACCTCTATCAAATGCGTGGAATTATTAGAAAGCGGACAGGTAGATCTGATTGTTGTAAATTGCCCAAATGCATATCTTGGCAGTTTGTTTTCTGTAAACACAATCAGATCTTTTCATGATGTGTTTATTGCTAACCAGTCGTTTCGTGAGCTTAAGGGGAAAAAGCTATCCTACAAACAACTGTTAGAATATCCCATCTTAATGCTGGATAAGAAAAGCACTACAAGCGAATTTCTACACTCTCTGTTTCAGCAGCACCAGTTGGATCTGGTTCCGGAAATTGAACTTAGCAGCAATGATCTTCTTATTGATCTTGCCCGCATCGGGCTTGGTCTGGCATTCATCCCGGACTATTGTATAGACCATGAAGATGAAGATTTGTTCATCATTGATCTGAAAGAAAAGCTTCCTGCCAGAGAACTGGCACTCGCCTACAACAAGCACCTTCCGGTATCCGGAGCACTGCAGGAATTTCTAAGTTATTTTTCAGACAATTCTTGATGCTATACCCCCTGTTTATAATATAAAACATGTCATTCAAGGAGGAAACTATTATGTCAATTATTAAAACAGAACATCTTGTTCACAACTATATCATTAAGACAAGCACGATGGATATCAACACCATTCATGTCTTAAAGGATATCGACTTCGAAGTAGAAAAAGGGGAATTCGTGTCGATCATGGGACGTTCAGGATGCGGAAAGAGTACCTTTCTTAAACTTCTCGGCATGATCGAACGCCCAACATCCGGAACAATCTACTTTGATGGTATGGACACAGAAGATCTGTGGAAGGATGAATTAGCAGATATCAGAAGACGAAGAATCGGTTTTGTCTTTCAGGATTTTTATCTGTTGGACAGCTTATGTATCAAGGACAACATTCTGCTGCCGATGATTCTTGATAAAGCAGAATCAAAATCTATGGTTGAGAAAGCAGAAGGACTTGCCGAATTGTTCGGGATCAAAGATCTTCTTCCAAAAGCTCCATACGAGCTGTCTGGCGGTGAGAAACAAAGAGCTGCCATCTGCCGCGCACTGATCAATGACCCGGAAATTATTCTCGCAGATGAGCCTACCGGAAATCTCGATTCAAAATCCGGTAAGATTGTTATGGATGCGTTGAAACGGATCAACAAAGAATTCCACAAAACAATTCTTATGGTTACGCACGATCCTTATTTTGCAAGCTTAAGCCAGAAAGTCGTTCTTCTAAAGGACGGACAGATCTCAGACACTATTCAATGCACAGATGATGACAATGATTTCTATGAGAAAGTCTTTCAATACACAACAAAAATCTAAGGCAGGAGGCATACACCATGAAACAACAGAAAATATACGCACGGTTTTTTTCCATTATCTGTGTGATCATTACTTCTGCCCTGACACTCTTTGCCCCGTGGGCAGATCTTGACGGTACACTGTACACGTTACCGCAGCTTCTCCTTAAAGTCACAAAAGCAGGCGGTCCCAACGGCTTTGTAACAAATGGCGATACAGCAGCTTTCGCCACATACTGCATCACTTATCTGGTGGCTGTACTTTTAATTCTTTATGCCATCTACGGAATCCTTCTGATTTTAGGACGCAAGGTACACCTTCTATGCTATTGTGTTTACGGTCTTGAATTTTTTTACTTTACTTCTTATGTTATCTTTCAAGGACATGTCAGCGGCTATGCGCTTCCTTTTACCGGACTTGTAATGGTCGTCGAATTCCTTGTAGCAACCTACTGTGAACAAAGCAGCGAGATCAATCGAAAATACCGTCTCATGAAGAAGCGGGAAAAAGAGGAAAAGGCCGAGCGAAAAAGAAGACTCTATTTCCCCGGAAAATATCCTGCCGACTTCTCCCGCGTCATTCGAACAAACTTTAAATACAACTGGAAAAACTATGTTTTATTCATTGCCTGCGGCACTTTGTGTTCCACATTTCTTACAACCGCGATTGGCATGAATCAACTGCTATCTGCGGTACATTCAAAAGAATCCCTGCTCCTTGGCACCGGACTTCAGCAAATTCTTCTCCGGTCTCTGGGACTTATTTTATGTACCAGCGTGCTCGTCACAGCCTTTGTATTTTCTTACTATATTAAGAGCCGAATGAACGATTACCGGATGTTCACGCTTCTGGGAATCCGAAGCCGGACCTTATCTTATATGATCGCCGTCGAGTACCTCACAAGCCTCGTTATTTCACTGATCTGTGGTATGCTCCTTGGCACCGTGATCATTTTTGCACTTCGGAGCGGACTTGCCAGAGAGCTGAATGGCTATGCCGTTTTGGGACATATCACTCCAAAGCTCTACGGGCTTTCACTGGCTGCTTATGGCACGATCCTTCTCTTTGCCACTGCCATTAACTACGAATCTTACGTACAGATCCGCGATGCGTTTGGCACTGTTAAAACAAGAGAAAAGGAATCTTATCCTCAAAGCTTTTTATTTCTGCTTGTCATCCTCGGCGTCTATCTGGTGTTTGAAAGTATTGCCGGCTGTGATGAGGCATCCATTGTAAATATACTGGTATTTTTATTCGGCACCCTCTTTTTGATCAAGGGAATTGCAGCCTACATTATCAAATGGGTACACAGATCGGATTCCATCTATTATAAACGGGTTTTATCCCGCATCCCACTGCAGTACCGGTTCAAAAAGACGACACGATACATATTCCTTTTGACAGCGGCTCACATGTTTGTTCTTAGCATCTATCTCTTCTACATCGGAAGCAGCTTTGTTGCAGAACCGGTAGCTGAGACACTGCCTTATGATTATGTATTACTTGCACATGAGGAAGATCAGCCTGCGATTGATGAAATCAGCGGCACAGACGATACCAAACTCTGGCAATATCCTATGGTGCGCTTCAATGTCAAGACCGGCACGTCTTGGGATTTTGTAGCCCAGCTTGTCAACTATGCACCTCCGGGACAATATATCGGCATCTCCGAGAGCACTTATCAAGAACTCTGTAAGCTTCGGGGCATTACACCGCAGGACTCTCTCAAGCTTGGTGACCATGAGATTCACCTTGTTCTCCAGCAGGACAGCTCTTATCCCCGCCGGAATCTGGATGCCACACCGGGCGCTACGTTCGAGCATCCGTTCCTTATGTTGGGACGCCCCGGCGATCCGGGCGAATTCGAGCCGTGGACGGTTACAAGCTATGAAGTATCGAGCCTCACCGGCATGCTGCAGCGAGGCAATCAGGAAAACCTCCTCGTCTGCTCCGACGAGATGTTTGACCAGTGTCTCTCACAAGTTCCGGGAGGACCTACAAACCTCTGTTTGATCAACACCGAAAAAGGTTCCTACAAACAGGTAGACGCTGTACTTCAACATATTGCAGATGCCCATTCCGACGATGCGCTCTTTGATCTGGATATCAAAGTTTATTACGAAAAGCAGGAGCTTCTGAAAGACATCACTTCCGAACGCTATTCAAAGGATGTGCTTTATACGTTCGTATTACTGATGTTTACCGCATTATCACTGTTCCTTGTATATGCAAAATGTTCGTATGATGCCGAGGATATGAAACGCCGTTATCGCCTCTTCTCCTACACAGGCATCACACCAAAGGATAAGCTTCGCACACTCCGAATGGAAATGTGGCCATTTACCACTCTGCCTCTTCTTATAAGCACTGTGGGCGCCATCCTGTTCCATCTACGGTATTTCGAAGTTCGAAAATACACAAACGTGCAGATTCTTGAATATTTAAAAACTGCCGGAGTCATCGGACTTCTCTATATCGCTGTTCAATTCCTGTTCATGGGATGGCTTGTGCGGATGATGAAAAAACAGATTGATTAACTTCCTATAAGGATTCCAATCAAAAAGGACTAATACCAAATTGATCACTTTGGTATTAGTCCTTTCTTATAATTCTCAGATTGTTCCCCAGAATTCTTTCATCTCTTCTTTTTTCCCACGAAGCGTTCCCTGTACCATTACAGGCTTTCCACCGCCTCTTCCTTCAAAGGCGTCATTCATCATTTTTCCAATCGGTCTGACATCCTCTGTTCTGCTGCCGATCACGTAGCGATATCCTTCCTCATCTGTACCGGCAAACACACCGCAGATTTCAGCCCCTTTCTCCAACAGAAGATTCATAAGCTCCCGCGGTTCATTTCCTGCAAGATCACAGGCAAATACCGCTGTTTTACCGCCCTCTTCTACCGGAATCTCCTGCGCCCGGTATGTAAGAAGCTTCTGCCTTTGAGAACTGTATGCTCCCTTCAGAGATTCCTGTTCTTGCTTCAGATGCCGTACCGCTTCTGCAGTTTCCAGCTCTTTTGCACAGAGAAGCGCAGAAATTTCTTTCACATTTTCATCTTTTGCATCATAATCCCGAAGCGCCCTTCTTCCACAGAGCATAGTGATACGCTCGCCGCCTTTATAATTGATCATATTCACCAGCTTGATCATCCCGATCTCACCGGTGTAGTTCACATGAGGCGCACAACAGGCACATACATCATATCCCGGAACCGTTACGATCCGAACCTGTCCCTCAATCTCAATCTTACTTCGATATTCCATTTGCTCCAGCGCTTCTTTGGACGGATAGGACACCTCAATCTTCAAATTCTGATAGACCGCTTCATTGGCAAGCCGCTCTATTTCCTTCAGCTCATCCTTCGTGAGCGGTCCGTCAAAATCCATGGTACAGTAATCGCCTCCTAAGTGGAAGCCCACATTGTTGTACCCAAATTTCTCATGGACAAGACCGGAGACAATATGCTCACCGCTGTGCTGCTGCATCTTTTCAAACCGCTCTTCCCAACAGATCCGCGCCGTCACACAGCTTCCCACTTCTATCGCTCTATCGCACCAGTGGTAGATCACTCCCTGTTTTTCATGGACATCCAACACCTTTGCCTCTCCAAGTGTTCCCGTATCTGCATACTGTCCACCGCCTTCCGGGAAAAATACTGTCTGATCCAGCACAATCTCATAGTGATTCTTCTTCTCTTCGCAGGCAAGGACTTCCCCCGTACATTCTGTCCGGTGACTGTCCTTGTAAAATAATTTTTCTGTCATTCTATCATTCCTTATTTTCCATCAAGCACAGCTTGACTCTATCCTACATTCTCTCCGGCGCTTTAAAGCCAAGCATATCAATGCACTCTTCCAGCACTTCTTTTGTAAGGTTCAGAAGCGCAATATAGCTCTTCTTCTTTGTCTCATCCTCTTCGGAGAGAATCTTCGTCTCATGGTAGAAACGGTTAAATGCATTAGACAATTCGTAAATATACGCACAAATCTTATGCGGAGCCAGCTCTTCATAAGCATTTTCAATAACTTCGTTATATTTAGCAACTTCCAGCATCAACGCCTTCTCACTGTCACTTTTTGCTGCCGTCATTGTAAGACCTGCAGCCTCTTTGCCCTCTGCCTGATATTTATTTAAAATGGATTTGATACGCACGATCGTATATAAAATATACGGTCCTGTATTTCCTTCAAAGGAAGTAAAGCGATCCACGTCAAAAATATAATCTTTGGATGCCTGATTGGACAGATCTCCGTATCGAATTGCGGAAAGTCCTACAATCTTCGCAGTCTCTTTTGCCTCTTCCTCTTCTACGGTTCGATTATCTGTGATCTTCTTATACATCTCTTCCTCGATCTCAGCGATCAGACTCTCAAGACGCATCACACCGCCTTCTCTTGTCTTAAATGGTTTTCCGTCTTTTCCATTCATCGTACCAAATCCAAGGAAGGAAAGTTTGGTGTCTTCCGGCACGATTCCTGTCTTCTTAGCAGCGCGGAACACCTGAACAAAATGCAGCTCCTGACGCTTGTCCACCACATAGATTATATGGTTCGGATGATAATCCTGCTCTCTCTGAATCAGTGTTGCAAGATCCGTTGTTCCGTAGAGAGAAGCGCCGTCTGATTTCTGGATCATACACGGTGGAATCTCCTTCGTATCCGTCTCCTCCTGAACATCAATGACGAGCGCACCCTGATCCTCGTGTGCATACCCTTTTTCTTTCAACTCCCTGATCATATCCGGAATGTAAGGCTGCGCGTCAGATTCGCCTTTCCAGAGATCAAATTCCACATTCAGATTCTGGTAGTTTTTCTTAAGATCGGCTACTGATACACTCATAATGTGCTTCCATATTGCAGTATATCCTCTGTGACCGTTCTGCAAAAGATACGTCGCATGCAATGCTTCTTCTCTATAAGCCTCGTCCTCTTTCGCCTTCGTGCTGGCTGTCGGATAGATTTCTTCCAGCTCTCCAATCGTAAATGGAGCTTCTACCGGATATTCTCCTTCAAAATCCTCCTGAAAATACGGAAGTTCCGGCTGTCTCTTCTTAAGCTCAGTCACGATCAGTCCCATCTGATACCCCCAGTCTCCCAAGTGAATATCTCCAAGCACTGTGTGTCCCATCTTTCTTGCAATACGCTTCACGCTCTCTCCGATAACCGCAGAACGAAGATGTCCTACATGGAGCGGTTTTGCTACATTTGGTCCGCCGTAGTCCACAAGAATCGTTTTTGGCTCTTTCGCCTGTTCGATTCCATGATTATCACAGGTCTTCATGGCATTTAAGTATTCTGCCACTGCATCTTTGTCTGCTTTTATATTAATAAATCCAGGATTTACCGCTTCGATTTCTGCAATATATGTCTTATCTGTAAGGTTAGCGATCACGTCATTTGCAATCATGATCGGCGCCTTCTTATATACCTTGGCTCCTGCCATGGCACCATTACACTGGTATTCACACAGGTCCGGACGATTCGAAATAGTCACTCTTGCATAAGAACGGTCATATCCTGCCTTCTCAAATGCCATCCCCATCTCCTGCTCGATCAAATCTATGATTTTCTTCATGTCTTTCCTCCTCAAAATCTGTAAACCTTTTTCTTCTTCAGCGTTATCTTTTATTTTAACACAAGAAAAACCCGCTCACAAGCTTAAACTTCAATGATCACAGCTCCCATTTCATTAAGAAGCTTCCGGTCTTTTTCCGTGAATTTCTGATCTGTCACTACTCCGGTATAATCCCCCAGACAATTTACCTTTGCCATTGCCTGCTTCTCGAACTTCGAATGATCTACTGCAAGATAAGCTTTTCTGCATTGTTTTGGCGTCTCTCGTTTTACTCTCATCTTCTCAATCGTCGGTGTCGTAACTTCAAAGGCATCGTTGATAGACGCCGCTCCGAAAAATCCCAGATCAAATTTGAAATCTGCCAGCATCTCTGCTGCATATCTGCCAAACATACTTCCCGTGGACTTCTGTACTCTTCCTCCGCAGATAAACAGTTCCGGCTCTCCGTCTTCCAACAATCTTGCAATCTCAAGATCATTGGTAACAATGAGCGTATTCTTAATCCCTTTAATTCTCTTGGCGATCTCATAAGTAGTTGTCCCCGCATCCAGAAAAATAATATCTCCTTCTGATACAAACGAAGCACACATTCCGGCAATCTTTTCCTTCTCATTCTTATTGCTTGTCTGTTTTTGTGCATAGTTTTCTTCCTGCTTTGCCACCGCTCCGCCATGACAACGCTCCAGCTTCCCTTCTTCCTGAAGCTTCACCAGATCTCTTCGTATCGTCATTGCACTAACCTTTAATTCAGACGCCAGCTCTTCAACCTGAACGCTTCCTTTTCTCTCCGTCATTTCTATAATCTTGGACTGTCTTTCTGCCGCCAGCATATTTTCACCTCTATCAAAAAAATATACAGTGAGAAAACTTCCCACTGTATATAATACTATCTTATTACATGAAGATATTCAATACCAGAACTTCTACAACACCCACTGCCCATGCAATCGTAGATGTCACAGACCATACTCTCAACTGATCTTTCGCCTCGCTTACTCCAAGAGTTCTGTTTACCACCCAGAAGTAGCTGTCGTTGAAGTATCCAAAGAACAGAGAACCTACACAACATGCAATTGCTCCAAGAAGCGGACTTGCTCCTGATGCAATGATGATCGGTGCAGAAATACTTGCTGCTGTTGTCATTGCAACTGTTCCGGAACCCTGAATGAAACGCATTGCTGTAGAGATCAGTAACGGAAGAACAACGATCGGAATTGCTGTCTGTGCAAGACCTTCTGCCATGAAGTTACCAAGACCGGAATCTTTAATAATCTGTCCAAGAGCTCCGCCTCCACCAGTAACCAGCATGATGATACCTGCAGACATCATACCTTTTTCCATTTCGCTAAGACATGTGTGTCTGTCTAACTTTCTTCCAAGTGTGAAGATTGCTACTAAAAGACCGATACCAACTGCAACGATTGGCTGTCCAAGGAAGATCAGGATTTCCATGATACCTGTTGTTGCGCCGACTGCCGTTGCAACGGTGTTGATCAGGATTAATACGATTGGAACTAATAATGGCATAAAGGATTCTAACGCTCCCGGCACACCACTCATATCCATTGCAAATGCTCCGTCGTAATCCGGCTCACGATATGGAGCTTCTACAACCTCTCCATCCTCGTTCGGAATGCGATAATATTTCTTTGATAAGTACAGTCTTGAATATGCGATACATGCAATTGTCATTGGAAGTGCAAGAATAATTGTCAAAAGAATAAAGCTTCCTACATCAATTCCAAAGATACCACAGACTCCAAGCGGGCCAGGTGTTGGCGGTACTAAGGAGTGTGTAATAACAAGTCCTGCTGCCAGTGCCACACCAAGTCCGATGAAAGACTTCTTAGTTGCTCTGGAGATAGCCTTTGCGATCGGCGCAAGCACTACGAATCCAGAATCACAGAAAATCGGAATAGATACAAGGAATCCTGTCAGCGCCAGAGCTTCCTCTTCTCTCTTCTTACCAAACAGTTTCAAGAATGTATAAGCCATTCTCTTTGCTGCTCCGGTCACCTCAAAGATCTGTCCCATCATAACACCGAAACCGATGATAATACCGATACTTCCAAGTGTTCCACCAAACCCTGATGTGATCGAATTGATAATACCAAACGTCTTCTCAACGCCATCCACTTCAATCGTTGTGTTAAGTAACGGCATACCGCCGACAACTCCAACAATCACTGTACAGATGATCAATGCCAGAAATGCCTGTACCTTTGTTTTCAATACCAAGAATATCAGGACTGCAATACCAATTGCCAGACCAATTAACATTCTCTCTCCACTAAGCCCGTTTACCATAGTAGACCTCCTCTTTTTCCTTTTTTACTATTTTATAAAGTTTGGTGCATATTTTGCCGCCAGTAAAATAGCTTCGATCATGCTGACTGCACTTACGATTCCTTTTCCCGCAATGTCGAATGCCGTTCCGTGATCTACGGAAGTCCGTAAGATCGGCATTCCATTTGTAATCGCAATGGTCTTCTCAAAGTCCAGCGTTTTCGTTGCGATGTGTCCCTGATCATGATACAGCGATAATACACTATTATATCTGCCCTGCGCTGCCTGATGGAACACGGAATCCGCCCCAATCGGCCCTACAACCTGATATCCTTCTGCCTGAAGCTCCTCGATAGCCGGCATAATTTCATTGACTTCTTCCCATCCAAAAAGCCCATGCTCGCCGCTGTGAGGATTCAATCCGGCAATCGCCATTGTTCCGTCTGTCACACCAAGTTTCTCAAGAGCTTTCATACAACGCTTCACATAATCAATAATTCTGTCTTTCGTGATCATGTCCAGCATTTCTCTTAAAGACACATGTCTTGTCAGGAAGAACACGCGCATTCCGTTCGTCTCAAACATCGTCAACGGATCTTCTGTCCCCGTAAGCGCTCCGAAGATCTCCGTGTGCCCAATGTAGTTGATACCTCCCGCACGTAAGGATTCTTTGTTGATCGGTGTCGTTGCAACAGCATCTACTTTGCCTTCATTGGCAAGCTCAATACACTTTGCAATATATTCATATGCGGCTTTACCGCACATTCCATTGACTTTGCCAAATTCAAATTTGGCCATGTCAACATTGCCAAGATCAATGAGGTTCAAGATTCCCTTACGGTAATCTCCCTCTTCTGCCTCTGAGATCACATGGACAGTCAAATCTACACCGACAATCTTGATTGCATTCTCAATAATCGTCTTATCTCCAACGATTACACAATCCGCCGCCTCAAACACTTCCTCAGATGCAACAGATTTTGCTACAATCTCCGGTCCGACTCCTGCCGGATCTCCAATAGGTACTGCGATTAATGGTTTTTTCATAATGTCTCATCCTTTCTTGATAACTATAGATTAAATGTATAATTTTTCTTTTAAATAAGTAATGCAGCGGTTGATCGCGTCTCTTCCGCCCTGGCTTCCACCCTTGGTAATGATATGAACGCCTTCAAACTGTCCCTTCAAGAACTGTCCGTATGCTGCCAGCGGAAGCACCTCATCCATCAGGCTTAATCCTGCAGTTTCAAACTTCTGACACACTGCAACCGTCACATCACCGCCGCTTGTATAAAGACCGCGAAATGTCGGTTCCGCCTTAAAGATCCGGTAAGTAATCTCCGCAAATGCACGGTTGATCTTTCCTGTCACTTCATCAAGTGAGCACTGATACCGTTCCATATAAGGTGTGAAATCAATCCGGTTTTCCGGATAAATACCATCTCCGGTTACTGTAGATATGACATTTCTGTCACATTCATCTAAGATCTCTTTCGTCACACGGGCAATTTCCTGTTCTCTTCTCTCGTCGCCCTCCAGAAGCTCCCTTGTTTTAACAAACACATTATGTGTTCTCTGGGACAGCCATAATTCTTCCATCTGTACCGTTGTGTTTGGATTTACGCTTCCTACGACCGCCAGAATCTTATTCTTTTCTTTTTTCTGCGCAGGCATAATCTGCTTTCTCGACAAAGTTGCCGTAAAGACCCCCGGGTCCACTGCAACAACTTTCAATCCGCTTGTGATCACCGCGTCTGCGATGAGATCTAAATCTTCCTGTGTCACACAGTCTAATGTAATAATTCTGCTTCCGGCTTTCACACAATCCTTCATAAGATTGGCAAGATAATGTTTTCCGTACATCAGATCTTTCATATAAATAGAAGATACTTTGTATTTACTCTGCTCCCGGAATAATACTTCCACCTCCGACACCTTCACCGGCGTCTTCGGATCAATTGCAATATTCGTCTTATGAAGCGGAATTCCATCTACCAGCATATATCCGCCAATCACAATTCTTCCGGAGGACGGGAAGCAAGGCGCTACAATTGCTACATAGTCTTCTCCCAGACAGTCCAGCATGGCATCCGTCTCACTTCCCAGATTTCCCCTTAATGTACTGTCAATCCGCTTAGCGTACACCTTCACTTCATCATTTTTCAAAAGATTACATACATTATGTACACGGTTATATGCAATCTGTGCATCTACCCCTCGACTATCCGTCGGATACAACACACAGTCACAATCTGCTAATGTAGAAAGTTCAATTCGCTCGGCATTCATAACAGTGTATGCCTTATAATTCATTTTTTTCAGAAGTACACCAGTGGCATTTGCCCCTGTCAGATCATCTGCTATCACAACACACTGCTGCATAATCTCTTTGCTCCTTTCGCACGTATATCATGTTCGTTTATGTTCGTATTGTACTCCATTTGTTTGTTTTTGTCAATATAATCTATTTTTATCAATCTTTTTACACTAATCGCACAATGAAAATGTTATTATTTGTTCACAAGAACTTCTACTGCCTCTTTCAATGTAGAGATTTCTCCCACATTTCCCGGGAAGATCACATATGGCGTCAGTGGGAATTTACTTTCTTCTCCCGTCTGCCATACCGGAATTCCCGGTTTGATCTGTCCTAATACATTTGCTTTCTTTACTTCCAGCGCTTTTGTTCCCACATCACTGGATGTAATTCCGCCTTTTGCAATAACAAAACTTGGTGTAATGCTAAGTCTTCCAACCAATGACTGCACTGCATCAGAGATTTTAACTGACAGGCGGAGTTCATCCTCCTTATCTCCTGTATCTGCTGTAATCAGAGCACGTGTTGTATAGCAGCATACCGTTTTTCCCGCCCTGATACATTCTTCCTCTCTGGCAAGGCATCTTGATACTTCTGCCTCAAAGGCATCGTCATCTTTGACCAATGTTGCATCCAGCTCAATAAATTCAATATCTTTCAGCTCTTTTAAACATTCCACCTGCTTTGTTGTCTTTTCCGTATGAGAACCCACCACAACAATTCCGCCGTTTGTTGTTTCCTTAACTACCATCTGTTCTCTTGTAAGAAGCGGCTGGTCTGTGACTGCTCCCATCACCTTTACGATTGCAGCAGCAGTACGGAACATAAATACTTTTCCTTTGGCCATTGCACGGTAAAGTGCGGTACAGAATACTTTAACATCTGCGTAATCGACAGCGTTAACAATGACTTTATTGAAACCTGTAACTTCCATCAACTGTGCCTCAATTTTGTCAATATCCATATTATGAATATCTTCCAGAGAGATGCAGGTTACATCTGCCGCCTTATATTCTCCCTTTGTCTTCTCTTCAATATATTCCGGCATAGTATATGCGGTATACCCAAAGGTCTTATCTTTTGCAAATTCTGTCTCATTTGCAGGAACCAGTTCTTCACCGTATTTTACATAGTGTACGTTGTCAATGGTAAATCTTCCGCCCTCTTTAAAAAATGGACACATAATTTCCCCATCGATCGTCTTTCCTGTATTTTTCTCATAATCCGCTTTTAAAAGCTGCGTTTCTAACGGATAATGCCCACGCAGCGTGCTGTCGCTTCTGCTGATAAAGATATATTCTTTTCCTGTCTCTCTTGCCACTTCATCTACGACTTCCGCGATCTCATGGTGTGCTTTTGTTGTCTGATCTTCTGTAAATCCGCGGGAATTTGTCAACACATAGAACAGGTTGTTCTCCTCTTCAAACCCCTGACGGATACTGTCTTTGTCCCAGTTTGTGTACACGGAAATGTCATGAACCGTCTGAACTCCTGTCGGATCATCATCCAGTACAACAATCTTCTTATTATTTGCCTCTATCTCTTTTTTCAGAAGGCTATCGATGTACGCTTCATCAATTTTCTGAAAAGATGTTAATATCTCTGTACTGATTGCCATATCTGCATCCTCCTTGTCTCTTCCTTCTGCCTAGTCAAATTTTTTCACTTCTACATCTGCCAGTTTCTCAAAGTATTGTACGATTCCGCCGTGGTCATCATTCATATGTCCATGAATCTTAAGTGTCTGAAGAATTTCATAAAGCTGAGCAGTATAAGGAATCGGAACATCAATCGCATGTGCAGTATTCACTACATTTTTAATATCTTTGTGATTGATACGGATTGGCCCGCCCGGTTTGAAATTACGCTCTACAATCATCGGAATCTTCGCGTCAAGCACTGCACTTCCCGCAAGACCTCCACGGATTGCCTCATATACCTTCTGCGGATCTGCTCCTGCTTTTGCTGCCAGTACAAATGCTTCTGATACGACTGCGATTGTGTTGTTCACGATAATCTGATTTGCAAGCTTTGTCACACTTCCACTTCCGGATTCACCGATCAACAACGCAGAAGATCCCAGAATATCAAAATATTCTTTCAGAGCATGAAAGTCTTTCTCATCGCCGCCTGCCATAATTGCAAGTGTTCCTGCAATAGCCCCAGGTTCGCCGCCGGATACCGGCGCATCTACAAAACCAACTCCCTGCTCTTTCAGTCTTGCATAGCATTCTTTGGATTCAACCGGTGTAACAGAGCTCATATCACACACAATGCTTCCTTCTTTCAAGGTGGATGCAACTCCGTTCTCATCAAACAAAATAGACTTTACAATATCTCCGCTTGGAACAATAACGAACACAACATCACAGGCAGCTCCGATTTCTGCGTAAGTTCCTTCGGTTGCTCCTGCTGCGACTACATCAGCAACCGCCTCTTTGTTCAAGTCTGTTACGACCAGATCAACACCTGCTTTTACCATGTTTTTTGCCATTGGTCTTCCCATAATTCCAAGTCCGATAAATCCTACTTTCATACTTCTTACTTCCTTTCTTTTGAAATTGTTTGTTTTTGTTTGTTTCTGAAATAATCCGTTCATTATTTCGTTTTCTAACTTCACTTTACTACACACCGGTATACCGGTCAATAGGTTGTTTCTCTTTCTCCATTTTCTACATAATTCACCCATTATTTTTGTGCAAAATTGATATATCTATATCGTCCTATTCGTTATTTTCTTAACACAATATACAATTTTTTTCATTTCTTTTATCAACGTGATATTGACCGTTTTTCTTGTTTATTGTATGATATTCTTGTAAAAACACTTTATTTTTCTATTGTTTTTACAGGATTTTTGTTAAAAAAATATTTATCCGAGCAATGTTAAGGAGTTTGCATATGATACCATTAAACGAACAGGCATACCGTCATTTACAACATATGATCCTCACCGATCAATTATCCTATCAGGAAATCTATTCCGAGACAAAACTTTCTAAAGAGCTTGGCATTTCCCGCACCCCGTTCCGAGATGCGATCCACAGACTTGCACAGGAAGGTTATATTGATATCATCCCCAGCAAGGGCTTTACGCTCCACCAACTGACAAAACAGGATGTTGATGAAACATTTCAGATTCGTTCTGCCCTGGAATGTTACTGTACCTTCCAGATTACGCAGGCTTACCACAGTCGGAGTGCAAAGAAACTTTTCCGTGAGCTTGATTTTCTTATGGAATGTTTAAAAGAAATTCTGGATACAACGAAATCAATTGAAGAATTCTGCGAATATGATTTTCAATTTCACACCAGGATCATTGAATATCTGGATAATAAGCAATTTGCTTCTGTTTTTGCAACCTTTATGTATCGGATGAGAAGGCTGGCAGCTCTTTCCCTGTCCCACAAGGGGCGTATGGAAGACACTTATCAGGAGCATATGGCAATTTTAGACGCCATGAAACGCGGCGACACTGAACACATTTATGAAATCACATTAAAACATATGGAGATTCCACGTGGGATTAATTTAGAAGACCTGTAAAACTTCTGTTGCCAGGTCTTCTTTTCTATGGTACTATATATAATAATAATTATTCTTATTTTTATTTTGATCGGAGGTATCTTATGAACAAACAAGCATTTCGAAACTTATCTTACGGTGTATATATTGTGTCTACAATGGATCAGGAGCGTCCTGCCGGATGTACTGCCAACAGTGCCATGCAGGTAACTTCATCTCCTGCAACCATTGCAGTCAGTATCAATCATGACAACTATACGAATTCCTGTATCGACAAATCCGGTGTCTTTGCCATTTCCATCCTGTCTGAGGAATCAGATTCCACACTGATCGGACGTTTTGGCTTCATGTCCGGCAGAGATATGGATAAATTCGATGGAATTAACTACTCTGTCAAAGAAGGGGTTCCGGTGATTGACGATGCCTGTGCATACATTGTCTGCAAGGTGGTTGACCGGATGGAGACTTCTTCACATACTGTCTTTTTAGGAGAAGTCGTAGACGCTGACACTTTGAAATCAGCTCCGCCTATGACTTATGCCTATTACCACAATGTCATCAAAGGGAAAAGCCCTAAAAATGCACCAACCTATCTGCCAGAAGACTAGAAAGGATTTTTTCATACTATGATTTTAGGTTCACACGTAGGAATGAGCGGCAAAGATATGCTTCTTGGCTCTGCAAAAGAAGCCGTATCCTACGGTGCAGATACATTTATGTTCTACACCGGCGCTCCGCAAAATACAAGAAGAAAAGACATCTCGGAACTGAATATTGACGCCGCCTGGGAATATATGGAAGCCCACAAGATCCATGAAATTGTCGTACATGCGCCTTATATCATCAATCTTGGGAATTCTGTAAAACCGGAGACATATGAACTGGCTGTTGAATTCCTTGCGAAAGAAATCGAACGCACTGAGGCGTGTAAGAGTCGTACGCTCATCCTTCACCCCGGCGCCCATGTAGGAGCCGGAACGGATGTCGGAATCAAACAAGTGATTCAAGGTCTCAATGAAGTGCTCACAAAAGATACGAAGCTATGTATCGCACTTGAGACTATGGCGGGAAAAGGCTCTGAGCTGGGACGAAACTTTGAAGAACTGGCACGCATATACGACGGTGTCACTTACAACGAGAAGCTTCGGGTATGCTTTGACACTTGCCACACACATGACAGCGGTTATGATATCATTCATGATTTTGACGGTGTGATCGAGAAATTTGACCACCTTCTTGGGAAGGATCAAATTGCGGTCTTCCATATCAACGACAGTAAGAATACTTGCGGTGCCGCAAAAGACCGACATGCTAACATCGGTTTTGGCGAGATTGGCTTTGACGCCCTCTCTTATATTGTCCATCACCCGGATTTTACAGATATTCCAAAGATTTTGGAGACACCGTATATCCCTTCTCTTATCAAAGAGAAAAAGTCTTATGCTCCTTATAAGCATGAGATTGAAATGTTAAGAACGGGCAGCTTCCTGCCAGAGATACAGGGCAATATCCTTGCCGAAAATGAAGGATAAGCCTCGTCGTTCACAACATGAATATAGCAGTGAAAACATAAAAAGATTTCATCAGACGGACCTTCTCCCCGAAAGTTCGTCTGATTTTTTATAATGCCGGAAATCTTTTTTCTTTCTTGACAAACTTTCTCTTTTGCATTATTGTATTACTATATTAATACAATATATCCAACTGAATCGAGGTGAATTCTATGCCATGGGACTTAGATAACAATCGACCGATTTACTTACAGTTAATGGAAAAAATCCAACAGGATATCATCTCCGGCGTCTATCATGCCGGAGATCGTCTTCCATCTGTTCGAGAGCTGGCACTTGAAGCATCCGTCAATCCAAACACGATGCAAAAAGCACTGTCCGAACTGGAACGAAACGGGCTTGTACACACGCAGCGTACCAGCGGTCGATTTATTACGGAGGATAAAACAATGTTAAAACAATTGAAGACAGAACTTGCTGCCGTACACATTCAAGATTTTCTAAACACTATGAAACAGCTTGGTTTCCCTCCGGAAGAAATACTGGAGCTAATCGAAAAAACGATAAAGGAGGATGCATAATATGAAACCCATTTTAGAATGTAGTGGTCTTTCCAAACAGTATACCGCCGGTTATTATGCTTTAAAGAATTTAAACCTTGTACTGGAGCGTGGACAGATCATCGGTCTTCTTGGTCCCAACGGAAGCGGGAAAACCACTTTTATCAAACTGATCAATGATCTCATTACACCAACCAGCGGACAGATTCTGATCGACGGGAAACTGCCGGGTGTGGATACAAAGGCAATTGTCTCTTATCTTCCTGAGCGCACACATTTAGACCAGACAATGAAAATAAAAGATCTGATCAAATATTTCGCTGATTTCTATGAAGATTTCAGAATGGAACGGGCATTTACAATGTTAAGAGATCTGAATATCGACCAGAATGCCAGACTAAAGAACCTGTCAAAAGGAACCAAAGAAAAAGTGCAGCTCATTCTTGTCATGAGCCGGGATGCAAAGCTTTATATTCTGGATGAACCGATCGGCGGAGTCGATCCTGCTGCCAGAGATTATATTCTTCATACGATTTTAAATAATTATAATGAAGAGGCTACCATCCTTTTGTCCACACATCTGATTCACGATATCGAAAATATTTTAGATCAAGTAGTCTTCATCCGTCAGGGAGAACTTGTCTTAAATGCTTCGGTAGATGAGATTCGTATGCAGCAGGGAAAATCGGTAGATTCACTCTTCCGGGAGGTGTTCAAATGTTAACAAAACTTATGAAATATGACTTCAAGGCTTTAAACCGTTATCTGATTCTTATTCACGCCTTCTTGCTTGCTGCTGCCGCTGCCGTAAGAATCTTTTTGACAGAGCCTCTGCGCCCAGGCGACTCGCAGAGCATAATCGTGTCAACATTTGGAATGATCCTGTTTGTGTTGATTGCAGTGGGAATCTCCTTTGCTACAGGCCTGTTGACCGCGATTCGTTTCTATAAAAACCTGTTTTCAGACGAAGGATACTTAACCCATACACTGCCCGTTACAAGGGGACAGCACTTGCTTTCCAAGACAATTGCCGGCTCCACATGGTACTTTCTCGATCAGATCCTTTTACTTGGAAGCCTCTTTTTGATCTTCCACGCCAAGCCGCTTCGCAATCTGTTCAACGCAAATAAGGCAGAACTTTTAAAAGAGTTAGGATTTACCGGTGCTTATGCAAATCTCGCACTTTGGAAAATCATTCTCTACCTTCTTATCTTCCTGTTGATCAGTGCGCTGTCTTCCGTAATCATGATCTATGCATCCGTCGTTCTTGGACAGTTATTCACCAATCACCGGGTTCTGGGAGCTGTCATTTGTTACATCGGACTTACAACGATTATGTCCATTGTCAGCTATGCTTTGTTGTTTGCTCTGGGTCTTATAAGCCTGAAAGTCCATGACACTTCTATGTCGATGCAATACTTTAACACCGTGTCTTATATGGTAAAGACACTCAACTTATCCATGATTCTTGCCGCTGTTACAAGTGTGATTCTATATGTCATCACTTACCAGTTATTACAGACAAAGCTCAACCTCAATTAATTCTTAATCGATATGAGAATAAATACTGGAGCCGAAAACTTTATGTTTTCCGGCTCCAAAATTCTTTCATAAAACCAGCAGCATTTTCCTGCCTGCACAGCTTATAATTTCCCCACTCTCTTGGAAATACTTCTCGATATCCGGCATCAAGAAATCGATCGTCGAGAAGAAGCACGACTCCTCTGTCTTCCTGCGTTCTAATCACTCTTCCCGCAGACTGGAGCACTTTATTCATCCCCGGATAGAGATAAGCATAGTCAAATCCACGAAAACCCTGCTCATCAAAATGTTGCTTTAGAATCTCCCTCTCTCTGCACACCTGGGGAAGTCCGGTTCCTACAATCACCGCTCCGATCAGCTGTTCTCCGGTAAGGTCGATTCCTTCCGAGAAAATTCCGCCCATTACACAGAAGCCCATAAAACTATTCGCTCTGTCTTCTTCAAAATTCTCAAGAAAAATTTCTCTTGCCTCCTCGGACATATAAGGAGACTGCATTACATCCTCCACGTTCTCAGAACCTTCCGAGACGATCGCGAGAAATTCTTCATGTACATCTTCCATAAAACGATAGGATGGGAAAAATGCAATATAATTCCCTCGTTTTGCCAACGCCGTCTGGTAGAGATACTGCGCATATCTGCGGTAAGTATCCTCTCCCCTTCTTGTATACTTTGTACTCACATCTGTTCCAAGAAGAAGCAGTCTCTTCTCCTGATCAAACGGAGACTCTGCATAGACTGCATAATTATCCTTCTCTGTACTCAGCAAGCGTTTATAGTAATGGACAGGAAGAAGAGTGGCAGAAAAAAACACGGTACTATTCCCTTTATCCAGAAATTCCTGAAGATTTCCAGCCGGATTTACGCAGAACAAATGCACCTCAAAATATCCATTTTGAAGAAGTTCCGAATAAATCACATAATTTTCATCCAGCCGGTCATGCGTGCTGATAAATCTTCGGATATCAAAATAAAACTCCAATACTTCTTTTCGCAATTCCTCTTTTTTACAATCCTCAAGAAACCGTTCCAATTCCCCCATTACATTTAACAGTTTTAAATATATATGCGAAACGCTGTTCAATACCTGATAGTCTTCACACTCCCGTTTTAATGCAAGAAGCTGTTGATTACATTCGGAAATCCTTTTCGCAAGCTTCGCATCTTCGTCTTTCACCAAACGTTTCACTTTTAGGAAATCTTCCTTGCATAGCTTTGCGCTGTACATGCTTCTTCCGCGTTCTACCAGATTATGCGCCTCATCGATCAAGAATAGATATTCTCCGTTCATTCCTTCCCCGAAGAACCGACGAAGATGTGCATTGGGGTCAAACACATAATTATAATCGCAGATCACCGCATCTACCCATTCCGACACATCCAGACTCATCTCATGGGGACATACCTTCCATTTTCTTGCCTGTTCTTCCAGAATCTCCCGGTTCATCTCATCAGAAGTTGTCAGAAGCTCATATACTGCATCATTTACACGGTCATAATGTCCTCTTGCATACGGACATTCTTCGGGATTGCAATTTGTCTCTTCGCAGAAACAGATCTTCTCCTTCGCAGTTAAGACAAGAACCTTCATGCGAAGCGCCTGTTCCTTCAACGTATCAAATGCCTGCCATGCCACCGTGCGGGTGATAGTCTTCGCTGTCAGATAAAATATCTTCTCTCCAAGTCCCTCTCCCACTGCTTTCACTGCCGGAAAGACAGTGGAAATTGTCTTTCCCACACCTGTTGGAGCCTGAATAAAGAGCTTTTTCTTCCTGAGAATCGTCCGGTATACAGAAGCAGCCAGATCACGCTGTCCCTCACGATATGAAAAAGGAAATTCTATTTTCTTAATCGAAGCATTCCTCTTTTCCTTCCATTGCACCTGATAGCGTGCCCATTTTTCATATTTTCCGATCAGATCCCAAAACCATTGTTCAAGTTCTTCATAGACGTATACATTCTGGAATCTTTTTATCTCTTCGGTCTCCATATTGCAGTATGTCATCTGTACACCGATTTCATCCAGCTTCTTCTGCGTCGCATAGATATAGGCATAGCACTTCGCCTGTGCAAGATGAACCTCTATCGGCTCTTTGATTGCATCCAGATCCTTAAGCACTCCTTTGATCTCATCGATCACAAATCCTGCCGGCGTGTCAATAATTCCGTCCGCACGCCCTTCCACAGACAGCAAAAATCCTTTACACGGAACTTCGTATTTCAGCGTTACCTCCGCATGGTAATCAGCTCCCATTCTGCGTTGGATCTTACGGTGAATCTTTCCCCCAAGAAGCATAGCATCTTTATCTGCCGCCGCTATTCGATTGTCAATATCTCCGCTTCTTAAAATAAACTCTACCAGATTCCGCACGGATATACGGATCAAAGGCTGCTCTTTCTCCATCGTCCTTCATCCCCTCATTGTGGTCTAACGTATATTCTACCACATCCGGCAGTATCATAAAAGTACCCGCTAAAACTCTACCATATAAGGGCGGTATCTAAGCGGCAGGTGCCCTCTCTGGCTCTTGATATTTTCACGCTCCTTAATAGAAATCGTTTGGCAAAATCCCTGCCACAATTTTTCATACAGAAGTTCCCTCTCCGACACCTCACTTACTACAGACGGATCAAGCACCTCATTCTGAACAAGTACCCATCGTTTTCCCGCTTCATGAACCGCATATTCCTCATGTGTCCGATCACAGATCATCCAATTCTCCATCGGAAGCCGCTCTGCAAAGTGAGGTGCCAGACACGTAAGAAGCTGCGCCTTCGGTGCAATCTCCGAATAGAGAATGCCTCCGGATAACTCTTTAAACCGCACAAACCCTTTTAACGCATGTGCTTCTGCTCCTACCCTGCGGCTAAGTTCGAATACCTTCTCCACCTTCGGATGACTTAAATGTTCCATGATCCTCCTGCTGTCTGACAAAGTTCGTGCCTCCAGCATCGTTCCAAGCACTGCATCTGCCTTCTGCCGGTCCGCAGAAAGCATTGCGTAATAAAGATCTCCGTACACACTTTCTCCCAAATGTTTACAGATCATCGCTTCCACAGCCCGAGCCTTATGTTCTGTCTCTTCCACTTCTACATAATCACAAAAAAGCTCTGCTTCCACCTTGCCTCTGAACGCAATGGAACAATTCTCACTGTTCTTTTCCTTCTTCCACGCATCGTAAATAGCTGAGAGAATTCCGGTCACCGTATCATTACACACATAGATTCTTTTCATAAAAGTCCTCCCGAAATCTTACATCATCAAATAACGACATCTGTTGATATCCCATATTCACAACCTCTTTAGGAAGTTTTTCTTTCGTATCCAACAGATTTCTTGCAATATAATCTTCCTCAAGCTTAGTCGGATACATCATTTTCCCATTGCAAGTAATAAAATAGAGCGCCCGCTTCAGCACAACTCCCATTTTCTTGATATCCGGAAAATCAAGCACTCCCAGTCGTCTTGCTTTCACAATCCGGGATGCTGATTTATAGCCAATTCCCGGCACACGCAGCAGCATCTTATAATCAGCCCGATTAATCTCTACCGGAAAACACTCCAGATGCTTCAATGCCCAGTTACATTTCGGATCAAAAAGCACATTAAAGTTCGGCTCTTCCTCTGACAATAATTCCTCCGCGCGAAAATGATAATATCTAAGCAGCCAGTCCGCCTGATACAATCTGTGTTCCCTAAGAAGCGGAGGCCCTTCATCCGTTCGTGCCGGAAGCATTGCGTCCTCATTCACAGGAACAAAGGCTGAATAAAACACCCGTTTCAGCTCAAACTTCTGATACAGAGACTCTGTTACCTGAAGAATCTGATAGTCCGACTCCGGCGACGCGCCAATGATCATCTGCGTACTCTGTCCTGCCGGAACGAAGCTCGGCGCATTGCGGTATAGGATCAACTCCTTCTTATTCTCTTCCATTCCATTCTGCACAAGGCGCATAGGTGTCAAAATCTTCTTTCTCGTCTTATGAGGCGCCAGAAGCTTCAGACCTTCTGCTGTCGGCAGTTCCAGATTTACACTCATTCGATCTGCCAAAAATCCGATGCGCCTGATCAATTCCTGACTGGCTCCGGGAATTGCCTTCACATGAATGTATCCTTGAAACCGATACTCTGTTCTGAGCTTATGAAGCGTTGCATAGAGAAGCTCCATGGTATAGTCCGGACTTTTCAACACACCGGAGCTTAAAAATAATCCTTCAATATAATTTCTTCGGTAAAATTCCATCGTAAGCGTACATACTTCCTCCGGTGTAAAAGAGGTTCTCATCACATCATTGGTTCTACGATTCACACAATATTTACAATCATAAATACACTCATTTGTAAAAAGGATCTTCAGCAGCGAGATACATCTTCCGTCTGCCGAAAAACTGTGACAGATCCCCGATTGCTGACAGCTTCCCGTCCCGTTTCCATCATTCTTTCTCTCTGTACCACTGGACGTACATGCCACATCATACTTCGCTGCATCTGTCAAAATATTTAATTTTTCATATAAGGTCAGAGCTTTTTCTATTCTCATCCTACCATCCTCCTACAAAAATAGAACGAATGTTCTGTATTTATTATACGAACATTCGTTCTATTTGTCAATGAGATTCTCTATCCTTTTACTGCGCCGCCCATCATACCGGAAATCAAAAAGCGGCGGAAAATAAGTGCTGTGACTGCCGGAGGAATGACCGCTATGATACCGGCTGCTGCCGTCAGACCATATTGAACGGAATCTTTGGTCATAAATTCAGACACTACAATTGCGATTGGCTTTGTTTCCAACGAAGATGCAAGAATCAATGGAATCTGGAACTGATTCCATGTATTCAAAAACATGATCAGAGCCGCCGATAAAATAATCGGATAGGATGCCGGCACGATAATGCGAAAAAACGTATTCATTCTTCCGCATCCATCAATCCATGCTGCCTCTTCCAGCTCTTTCGGAATCGTTGCAAAATAATCGGACATCAGCCATGTGATCAGCGGCAGATATGAGCTCACATACACAAGGCTCAGCCAAAAGACATTGTCAAGAAGCTCTCTTGCAACAAACAATCGAAACAGCGGTATAATTGTTGCCATCACCGGAATGACCATCGTAATCAGGAGAAGATTTCTGATCAGGTTTCTCCCCTTAAATTCCATTCGGCTGAGTGCATATGCACTCAACATACAGACGGGGATTCCCACGATCAACGTAGTTGCCACTGCTTTCAGTGAATTGACAATACCGGTAAGAATCAGCCCACCTCTTCTTCCACCACTGAAGATTTCCATATAATTATCGAACGTAACTACTTCCGGCAGAAGGTCTGTCGTCTTCGCAAACATTGCGTATTCCGGCGTAACTGAGATCACAAACGTCCAAATAAAAGGTCCCAGCACAAGAAATAAAAACACGAGAAGTGAAACAATATATCCCGTTTTTTTCAAATATTTCATCAGTATTCCACCTCCTTATTCAGACTCTTAAGATAGAATACTCCGAGAATTGCAGCAACAAACATCACCAGATACGTCACTGCACTTCCTTTGCCGAAATCAAGGAAGGTAAAGGTTGTCAGATAGCTCTCTACCAATATATTTTTTCCCATATCGCTATAACCGGACAATGCGACAATCTCGTCAAATACATTGACCGCTGTCACAGACGTTGAAGTGATTCCTATCCCAATAAAAGGAAGCATCAAAGGGAAGGTAATCCGCCGGAAAATCTGAAATGTACCTGCGCCGTCAATCTTAGCCGCCTCATATAATCCATGGGGAATCGACTGTCTGCCCGCCAGACATACAAGCGCCATAAAAGGTACACTTCTCCATACAACTACAATTGCCACGACAACAAGAAGCATCCAGCGTGAGGTCAGCCATTCCACCGGTTTATCCACCATGCCAAGCCCAATCAGCACTTTATTCATAAAACCATAACCGGAATGAAATACAAATCTCCACAAAATTCCATTCACATAAGGCGGCAGCGCCCACGGAAGTACCGCAACAGCCAGAAGAATTCCCGCCCCTTTCACCTGAATGTTCAGAAAGAGCGACACGAGCACTCCCAAAATCGAAGTTGCCACCACCACGAGCACCAGAAGAAACAAGGTGTTCTGCAAACTGTACCAAAAAGATTCCGATTTCAAAATATTTTTGTAATTGTCAAATCCGATAAAACGGATATCCCCCGGCGCAGTCAGCTTCCATTTTTTCAGACTGTATGAAAATGTTGCCGCTATCGGATAAAATACTAATACACCCATGATTAACATCATGGGTGCAAGTAAAAGATAAGGTAATATCTTTTGTTTCATTTTTCATTATTCCTGTTCTACTAATTCTGTAATCTTAGCGTTCATATCTTCAAATGCTTCTTCTGCGGTCATCTCACCAAGAGCCATCTTATTGATCGCATTGTACATTGCAGAACTCATCTCTGCATAGTAAGCCGGAATACCATTCGGGAATGGAGAAACGATTCTCTCTGCTTCATCCATCATAGCACCTGCATTTTTGATTGTTCCGTCTTCAACGAGTGATTTTAAAACAGAGTTTCTTGTTGGAATTGCACTGTTGGAAGCATTTAATTCTTTCTGCATATCCGCAGATGTATACCACTCAACGAATTTCTTAGCAGCTTCTTTGTTCTCAGAGAATTTTGTTACTCCAAGACCTTCCGGAAGAGCCATTGTCACTTCGGATTTTGCCTCTTTACCCGGCATAAGGATTGGTGTGATCTGTCCAACTACACTGCACTCTTCCTCATTTGTGCTTCTGGATACAAAAGATGTCGGTCCTGTTAAGAAGCTTGCGCTTCCGCCTGTCAGACGTTTGTAAGCATCCATTCCTGAAGATGTCTTATCTTCCGGAGCAACCAGCTCTTCTTTTACAAGTGTTTCCATATATTTCAGAGCTTCCATAACAGACTCTTCGTTTAATGTTCCATCTTCATTCCATACGACACCATTCATCGCATATGCAAGCCACATTAAGCATGTAGAAGTCTTTTCTTCTGCATTTAATGCAATTGCAAATGGATAGTCAACAGTTCCTGTGGATTTTAATTTTCTACAAGCTTCTAACACATCGTCCCATGTCTGTGGCTCTTCTGTAACACCTGCTGCCTTGAACTGCTCTGTGTTATAGTAAGAAAGACGATAGTCATTTGCATAAGGAATCGCTAATACTTTATCTTCCTTTGTAAATGTCTCAAGTGTCGGCATATCGGCTTTGTCTTCTTCTGACACTTCCAATGGCTCTAACCAGTCTGCTGCGTAGAATTCTCCTACCCATGACCAGTCAACCTCTACGACATCAGCGACAGCCTGTCCGCCGGATGCTGCTGTTGCAAGTTTTTCACGAATATCATCCCATCCCACTTCATTAACATCAACTTTGATTCCTGTCTCATCCGTAAATGATGCCAGCTGATCATCTGTCGGAATTGCCCAGTCCGGAGCCATCAATGTGATAGAATCTCCTTTGTCCTCTTTTGGCTTTTCGCTTTTTTCTTCTTTTCCGCATCCTGCGATCATTGCTGCGCACATAGATACAACAAGCAGAATACTTGCGAGTTTCTTCTTCATAAAATCCTCTCCTTATCTTATATATTTACAATAGTTATTTTAACAACAGCTGGAAGATACCTCCAATAAATAATCTTTATGTGTTGTCGCATTTAAAAACCTATTAAAGCATCTCGATAAACGCTGTGATTCTTGTATTCAACTGACCGATATCTGCCTGTGAATAGTCTGTCTCTACACTGATATACGGAAGCTTCTTCTCTTCGTTGACAAATTTGCGAATTCCGAATGACTCAACATTATAAGTATGGCATGCCTGAAGCGTCATTTCTACCACACCGTCCACCTTATACTCATCAATCAGTCTTCCGAGAAGTTCCAGACGATTTGGATTCGGTGTCATAACAGAACATCCGATATCCAGATAACGTCTTGCCAGAGCTCCGTATACATCCGGATCATCTTCATCCACCATCTTATCAATCGCCTTGGCGCCGCTACAATTTTCGTATGTAACAACAATTCCGCCATTATCCTCGATGGCGCGGATCACCTTCTCTGTAGCTCCGCCCAGAGGACATCCTGTTACAAGAATACGAGGTTTCTTCGGCTGCATCTTTCCTTCTTTATATTCTTTCTCAATCTTTTCTACCAGTGCATTCACCTCTCCTGCGATCAGGCTTCGATCAAGCTTGAAGGTACTTCCATACAAGACTTTAAAAAGATCATATCCCGTAATCGGAGCCGGATCATGCTTCATTACTCCATATAGGTTTCGCAGTGCAAGACGCGCCTCGTTATTGACTTTAATCGCTTTTCGAATATCATCTTCTGTGATTGTTGTCTCGAAATGCTTCTCCAAATATTCTTTGAAACGAATCATTTCATTTCTCCAGAGAACAAGTGCGTCCTCTCTCTGTGTATTTGGAAGTTCCATAAGGTAAGTTTCTTTAAACTCAGCCATGTACTCGTACATTTTTTTCTTTCCGTCACAGGTAGTCTCCCCGACAACTACATCCGAGAAATAAAAGAACGGACATTTATCTGTTCTCGCAAATCCGTAACTGGACTTGATCAACGGACAGAGGTTCTTCGGCAGTTCCTTTTCTGCTTCTGCGATGGTCTCATCCGAAGTAGAACAAAGGCTTACACTTGCAGCTCCCATTGCCATAGCAAGCTCCTGCGGAAAGTATGTACAATAAGATCCTACTATCGGCACCCCTTTATCTTTCAATTCTTTTACTGCAAGAAAGGAATTTTTACGCTGCTCTGCGAATTCTTCAAACACTTCCGGCAAATCTTTAATAATTTCCATGTCATTTCCTCCTAATCTTTTCTATACGCTTCTTTTATTTTAACATTACCGCTTTTTATCTTGAAATTGGAAATATTAATAAATAACACTAATTATAGGCTTTGTCTATAAGTCTTTCCGTTTTAACGACAACATATGTCCTCTGCACAGAAAAAAGCCGGAGAAGAAAGCAGACCTTTCATTCTGCCATCTTATCCAGCTATTGTTTCCAACTTAAACAAATTCCCCCTCCAATGAACTATATGGAGTATCTCTTATACTTTTTTCTTGCCAATATCTATTTATCAAGGCGTTCAAAGACCATATCATAGCCATCGTTGCCGTAATTTAATGAACGGTTCACGCGGCTGATCGTAGCAGTGGAAGCTCCCGTCTTCTCGGCAATATCCAGATAGGTTCTCTGTTCTCTTAACATCTTCGCCACTTCGAAACGCTGCGACAAGGACAACAACTCATTGATCGTACAGATATCCTCAAAAAAGGTATAACATTCTTCTTTATCTTTCAGGCTCAGGATAGCTTCAAAAAGATAGTCTACCGCCTCAGTCCTTATTTTTTTACTCATATTCATTATCTCCTTTTGCAACAAAATTCATCACTGTTACATTTTAACACACTAAAACTTTAAAGTCTATACGTTTCTTCTGTGTTTTAAAGAATTTAGCAATTTTTTATAAGAAATATTCGCAATGAGTTTCTCCGGGAAATCCGTCTCCTTCAAAACCTCTTCTACATAAGTATAATCTCCCAGTGTCACATCCACATGAGAATCTGTACCTAGAACTACCATGGCACCCTGCTTCCGGCATTCTTTCAACATAGCAATGCTGTTCTCTCTCGTATTTTTGCGAAACCCTCCCGGCTTCAGGGAAGAATTATTTACCTCCAGCAATGTTCCTGTCCGTTTTGCCACATTTATCAATTCTTCATAATCCACCGGAAATCTTCCGTCATCCGGATGTCCGATAATATCTATCCACGGATGTTCCATTGCATTTCTATACGCGGACATAATATTTACTTTTTCACGAGCCTCCTGAAAACAGAGCGGATGAATGCTTGCAATTGCAATGTCCAGAGATTTCACTACATTTTCCGGAAGATCCACATTTCCTTCGTCATCTAAAATATTAAGCTCTGTTCCAAGAAGGAGTTTTACGCCATACATTTCCCTTGGAACTATCCGCAAATTCTGAAAATAATACAAATTCGTGCTTCCCGGCATTGCCGGAGCATGCTCTGTAAGAGCAAGACCTTTTAAGCCTTTTTCTGCAGCCATCTGTGCCATCTCCCGGATTGTATTATAAGCATGTCCACTCACCAGTGTGTGTGCATGTGTGTCAATTTCAATGTTCATAAAAGCCCTTCTTTCTGATTTTCTTTTCTAACTGATTTTCTTTTCTAATTGATTTTCTTTTCCATCCGATTTACTTTTTTATCTGCTTTACTGGAAATATTATACAGTATACAATCTGCTTTTTCTACCGATTCTATTCATAAAATTTTTTCAAAACAGGAGGTGTTTTTATGCGCAAAAAAAATGAAAAGAAAAATCAAGATATCATTGATTCCTTTGACTATCTTTCCAATGCAGCTTCCACATGGGACTGTACCGGACTGATCCCATCAAGCCCTTCCGAGCGTGCAGAGTTAGAATCCTATGAGGATCTGTATCATTTTCTGCCGCCAAACGGAAAAGCGTCTGACATCCGTCCGGAAGTACTTTCTAATAAGGGACGCATATATTAAATAAAAAAACGAAGTGATTTTATGGCAACTATTTATGTACCGGTCACGGGGATGATCCAGCAAGTCCGCCCCGTGGCAAACGAATGCTATCAGCATCTTGTAACCATCCGAAATGCAGATGGAATTACAAATTTTATCGTAGACGCTGACACGTACGTGATCGGAGCCGTCCGGCTGCGCCCGGGCATGATGATCACAGCCTTTTACGACGGCGCTGCGCCAATGCCTCTCATCTACCCGCCGCAATACCGCGCCGTCTTCCTCGGCCGGAGCAATCCGCGGGAAACCATGTATGCAGGCATGTTCGATGATGATCTCGTATCTGAAGACGGAACATTGAAGCTGACACCCGACCAGAACACGGAAATCATTACTTCGAACGGGCAACGCTACACTTGTGAACTGGGCGGGCATGTATTGATCGTCTACTACACAACATCCACAAAAAGCATACCCGCAAAAACCACACCAAGGAAGATCATTGTAATTTAGGACGTAGCCCTTTTGCAAAGGGCTACGTCCTAAATTACAATATGGGGTGTCCTAAATTGAATTTTGCCCTGTCCCTCTTGACATTTTCTTCATTCACCGATACCATACTCTATGGGATATTTTATGGAAAGACTTTATTTTGAGAGGTATTAATCTATGAAGAAGATACTTATGATAGCTACCGGAGGCACGATTGCTTCTAAGGAAACAGAAAACGGACTAACGCCTGCCATGACAGGGGAAGAACTGGCAGCGAGTGTTCCGGGTATTAAGGATAAATGTGAAATTACTGTCATGCAGTTGATGAACATTGACAGTACGAATATGCGCCCAAGATTGTGGCAGCTGATGAGCGACACAATCATTGAACATTATAACGACTACGATGGCTTTGTCATCCTCCACGGCACGGACACAATGGCATACACTGCCGCCGCTTTGTCCTATCTTATTCAGGATTCCCCAAAGCCTATCGTTTTAACCGGTTCTCAAAAACCAATGGGAAATCCGTACACAGACGCCAAGATCAATCTATACCAAAGTATTTTATATGCACTAGACGACCATTCTTGTGACGTTACGGTTGTATTTAACGGAAAAGCCATCGCTGGTACAAGAGCCAGAAAACAGCGCACCCGCAGCTTTGCCGCTTTTGAAAGTATGAATTTCCCGGTGCTTGCTTTAATCCATGATGATAAAATTCTTCGCTATTTCCGCGACAGAGAGCCTTCTATGGATGACTTGAAAACATACCATAATTTGAATGACCGTGTCTTCGTTTTAAAATTGACGCCGGAAGTAAAAGCGGATATCTTCCATCTTCTCTCCAGTCACTATGACGCGATTATTTTGGAGACCTTCGGAATCGGCGGTATTCCAGAATATGACGATTCCTTTGAAAAAGCAATTTTTGACTGGGTAAATTCCGGCAAAACTCTTGCCGTAACTACACAGGTTCCTGAAGAAGGCTGTGATATGGAAGTTTATAAAGTCGGTAAAAAATACAGTGAACATCCAGGCATCTTACAGGCTGGCGATATGACAACAGAATCTATCGTTGCAAAATTAATGTGGATTCTCGGACAAACGAATGATCAGAAGGAAATTCGAAAAATGTTCTACCAGACGATCAATCACGACCGTCTTTTGGAAGATTAACCTCTTACTGATGACTTGCGTCATACAGCTTTTGAATATTATCCGGAAGTTTATCCGGTAACATGGCATTAACGCCATCTTCGTTTCCATCTGCAATTGCTGTTTCATAGTACCAACATTTGAATTTTAACAAGGAAAGAGTTTTTTGAAGCGCGTTGATTTCTTCTTCAACTGCCAATTTACGCGCCTCAAATAATTCTTTCCTTTTTTCATAACTGGAACTTCCTTCTTTTACCCAGACAAAAAATTGTTGAATATCCTTAATTTCAAGTCCTGAATTTTTTAAGCATTCAATGATTCGAAGTGCTTCAAGCTCGTTTTCACTGAAATAACGCACATTTCCTTTTCGCTTGAGATCGGGAAAAAATCCCTGTTTGTCATAATATCGCAATGTAGAAATAGGAAGATGAAATATCTCTGAGACCTGACCGATTGTATACATATAATAATTTCCTTTCTGACAAAAAGCTTGACCTAAAGTTAGGTTTAGGTTGTATGATGTATTTATTGTAATACACACATCAATTTATTACAAGAGATTTTTGTATGGAGGTAATGATTATGATGAACACCGAAACACTTAAATTGACTGAAGAATGGGATAAAACATTTCCAAAAAGCGACAAAGTCGTGCATAAGAAGATTACATTTGTTAATCGCTATGGAATCACACTTGCCGCAGACATGTATAAACCTAAAAATGCAGACAAAAAGTCACCTGCAATTGCTGTCTGTGGTCCGTTTGGCGCTGTAAAGGAACAATGTTCTGGTCTTTATGCACAGATAATGGCAGAGCGAGGGTTTCTAACCGTTGCTTTTGATCCGTCCTACACAGGTGAAAGCGGCGGGCTACCGAGATATATGGCATCACCAGATATCAACACCGAGGATTTTATGGCTGCAGTTGATTTTCTTTCTGCGCAAGACGATGTAGACGCTGACAGAATTGGAATACTCGGTATTTGCGGTTGGGGTGGAATGGCACTTAATGCAGCATCATTAGATACCAGAGTTAAGGCAACGGTAGCTTCTACCATGTACGATATGACAAGAGTAAACGCAAACGGATATTTTGATGCTGAAAATAATGAGGAAGCACGTTTTGCAAAAAAACAAGCATTAAATGCTCTTAGAACGGAAGAATATAAAAACGGCAAGTACTCAAGAGGCGGCGGGTGTATGCCTTTACCTGTTCCGGAAGACGCACCGTTTTACATAAAAGATTATAGTGAATATTACAAAGGAAGATGTTATCATCCTCGAAGCCTTAATTCCAATGATGGCTGGAATAGCGTTGGCTGTCAATCTTTTATGAATCAACCGATTTTGAAATACAGCAATGAAATCAGAAGTGCTGTTCTTATCCTTCACGGAGACAAGGCGCACAGTTATTATTTTGGAAAAGATGCATATGACGCTATGATAAAAGACAGTAAATATACAGACAATAAGGAATTATTGACGATACCGAATGCTGTTCATACCGATTTGTACGATAACCTTACAGTCATTCCTTTTGATAAAATCGAGGAATTTTTCAAGAAATATTTACAATAAAGTAGAGAAAGGAAAATGAAAAAGTATGAAGAAAAAAGTTTTAATTATATCTACAAGCCTTCGAGGTGGAAGTAATTCAGAAATTCTTGCAAAGGAATGTGAAAAAGGAGCGAAAGCGGCAGGACATGATGTTCAATTCCTTTCCTTAAAAGAAAAAGAGGTTAAATATTGTATCGGGTGTCTTTCCTGTCAGCGCAGCGGAAGCTGTGTGCTTAAGGATGATGTTGCAGACGTTCTGGAACTAGTCAAAAACGCTGAAGTAATTGTATTTGCAACTCCAATTTACTATTACGAAATGAGTGGACAGATGAAAACTTTACTCGACAGATTAAATCCTTTATATGCTTCCGACTACGCTTTTCGAGAGATCTATTTAATTGCAACAGCCGCAGAAAATGAAGACAGTGCATTTGACAAGGCATATAACGGTTTACAAGGCTGGGTTGATTGTTTCGAAAAGGCAACACTTAAAGGCATTGTGATGGGCGGCGGAATTAACGATGCTAACTCAGCCACAAAACATAACGATATAATGAAAGACGCCTACAGATTAGGAACAAAACTATAGCCAAATATTCTTTTACAGAAAAAGTTTCACACACTCCGGTAACAGAAAAATACCCTCCGCGTACAAAGAGAAAACATCCTCCTTGTACACAGAGGGTAAATAATTCCTGTGCTGATTTCTATATTTTACATATTTCTCAATATCTGCTCTAATGCCTTCAAATCTTCCTCGGTCGTCGACCAGCTTGTTGCAAAGCGAATCACAGTATGTGTATCGTCATATTTTTCCCAGAAACCAACTGCAACTTTTTCTTTCAACTTCTTAAGTTTTTCATTGTCCATTACAACAAACTGCTGGTTTGTCGGTGACCCTAAATAAAATTCCAATCCACAATCACGGACAATTTCTTTTAATTTTTCAGCCATCTGTATTGCATGCTTCGAAATTTTAAAATAAAGATCATCTGTAAATAATGTATCAAACTGAACTCCGAGAAGTCGTCCTTTTGCCAGAAGCGCTCCTCTCTTTTTCACAGATGTGATAAAATGCAACGGTTTATTTTTCTTGGTAAATACAACAGCTTCCCCGCAGAGTGCTCCTACCTTCGTTCCGCCAATATAAAACACATCACATAACCGTGCAATATCCGGCAAGGTCAGATCTGTGTCAAGGCTCATAAGTCCATATCCAAGGCGGGCGCCATCTAAAAAGAGCGGAATCTTATATTCATGGCACACTTCCGCAATCTCTGTCATTTCCTGCTTTGTATACAAGGTTCCATATTCTGTTGGATGTGAAATATATACCATGCCCGGAAATACCATATGCTCATAATTTCCATCTGCATAATAATCCTGAATATACTTTTTTAATACCGGCGCCTGAATCTTTCCATTCTCCTGCGGAATCTCCAGCACTTTATTTCCCGTATACTCGATTGCCCCTGCCTCATGTACGCTGACATGCCCGGTATAAGCAGCCACCACGCCTTCATAATCCTTCAGCATGGAAGCAATGACCACTGCATTGGTCTGTGTACCTCCTACAAGGAATTCAACTTCAGCCTCGGGGCAATCACACGCCTTCCTGATTTTTTCTTTTGCACTTGTACAATAATGATCATTTCCGTATCCCGGAAGGCTCTCCAGATTTGTTTCTGTCAAACGTTTTAAAATCTCAGGATGTGCCCCCGCAATATAATCGCTTTCAAAAGATAACATAATTGATTCCTCCTAACACCATACGTAATTACTATTTTATCACCTATTCCAGAGAATGCAAACCATCTTCCCACACCATCTTATATTCCTTCTCATCCGTCTCATGATCCACATCCTCTGCCTCAATCACAAAGTTTTCTCTCTGATAAAACCGGATTGCATTTTCATTTTTCTGATATACACTTAATGTCAAACGCGGCTTCCTGTCCTTCACATAATCCAGCAACTCTTTCCCAATCCCTGTTGATCTTGCAGCACGCTTCACAAAAATCCCGGCAATATAATCCTCCATCACTCCCACGAAGCCTTGAATCACTCCTTCTTTTTCAATAACATACACTTCTGTATCTAAAAACATTTCTTTTACCATTTGAAAGTTTCTTCTCCAATATGATTCTGAAATAAAATTATGTGTTTCGATATTAGAGTCCAGCCAGATACACGCTACTTCTTCTAAATCTTTTTCTTCTAATTTGCGAATCATTATTTATCTCCTTCTTTAAAAACGTTCATTTTCATTGTCGTTCTTTTTAAAGTTTTTTTTCTAACAGCACTAAATTCACTCCGGGAATTCCGTTAAATTCGCATGGCACCATTCCCGCTTCCAGATATCCGAGCTTCCGATACAATTTTCTCGCAATTGTATTTTGTTCATTCGTATCCATGCGAAGTACGCTGCATCCTTTCTGAATTGCATATTCTTCATAGAATTTTACAAATGCACTTCCAAGCCCTCTTCGAGTCGTATTCGGACTGACTGCTAATGTATGCAATACCATGACCTCTTCCTCTGACCCACAATAGGTCCAATCCCCCTCTTCGTATACATCCACTTGGCATTGATTGATAATTGCAGAAGCAAGTACATTTCCTTCTTCCTCGCAGACAAACAGATCCTGACGCTTTAATGCAGTTTCGGCTGTATCAGCTGTCGGATATACCCCCGGAAGCCATCCAACATACAGACTTCCCTTTTTCTCTTCTTCGTGAATTTTCGAATAAATTTCAGCAACTGCCGGAAGATCTTCCGCCTTCGCTTCCCGAAATATATATCTTTCTTTTTCTATATTTAAGTTTCTCTCACTCATCATCCTTCTCTCCATTTTTCACTTTACAATTTACTGTCTAAAATTTCTAACACTTCCGGAAATACTTCAATTCCGCCTGTAATATCTGCAATCCTACAGCCATCCATACATGCATATTGCATAAATTCTCCCAGTGAAGAATACACTTCTTTCCCTATATAAAACGAAGCATAGCGTGCATCAAATCCAATCTGACCTTCTTTGCGTGCCTGCCTTGTATGATACTTAAGTCCCACTTCATAAGGTTGACCATGATATTCAACCAGTGCAGCTGTTTCCGCTGTATATGTATTCATGTCAATCGCCTGGCGCATGCGTCTTGCATAATATCCCAAAACTTGAATTAACTCCTGTCCCGATATTGTTCTGGTTTCCAATCTTTCTTCTTTTTTAAATATTCCCATTTTATTCACCTCTACATTATACTACCACAAATATGCGCTCCGGCAAATATCAGCTGTCATAAACAATATGCATCCGCCTCTTCGATAGCGCAAAAAGGTGCAGCCTATAAAAAGCTGCACCACATAATTTCTTTATTTCTATCTATCCGCTGTCACTCTCTTAATAACGAGAAGTGTACCAACCATAAGTACAATTCCGATTGGCAGACAAATAAATGCATTTTGAACAAATCCGGTAATCACATAACATACAAAAGATACTGCCGCAACTGTAATTGCGTATGGGAGCTGTGTTGTCACATGGTTTACGTGATTACACTGAGCTCCTGCCGATGCCATAATTGTTGTATCGGAAATCGGTGAACAGTGGTCTCCACACACTGCTCCTGCCATACATGCAGAAATTGAAATAATCATCATTGTCTCGTTCGTTCCCTGGAATACTGCAACAACGATCGGAATCAGGATACCAAAGGTTCCCCATGATGTTCCTGTCGCAAATGCAAGGAAACATCCTACAAGGAAAATGATTGCTGGAAGAAGATTCAAAAGTCCTCCCGCTGCTGAATTCATAATCTCTGCTACATACTCTGCCGCACCAAGACTGTCTGTCATTGCTTTCAGTGTCCATGCAAATGATAAAATCAAAATCGCCGGCACCATTGCTTTAAAACCATCCGGCACACACGCCATAGACTCACTGAATTTTAAAACTTTACGAACTGCATAAAATACAATTGTAATTACAAATGCGAAGAAGCTTCCGAACATCAATCCCACAGATGCATCACTATTGGAAAATGCCTCTACAAAACCAGTGCCATCAAAGAAACCTCCTGTATAGATCATTCCAATGACACAACTCACGATTAATACAATGATCGGGAATACAAGGTCAATTACTTTTCCTTTTGTTTCATTTACCTGTTCTTCCGCATTGGCATAAGGGCGATCCGGTGTTGTGTAAAGATCACCTTTCATCGCGTTACTCTCATGCAATTTTATCGGGCCATAATCAAACTTCAACAATACAATCGTCAGCATCATCACAATTGTCAGTAACGCATAGAAATTGTAAGGGATTGCTCTGATAAAAATAGAAAATCCGTCCTCACCTTCTACGAATCCCGTTACTGCAGCTGCCCATGATGAGATTGGTGCGATAATACACACCGGAGCCGCTGTTGCATCAATAAGATAAGCAAGTTTTGCACGAGACACATTATGTTTGTCTGTCACCGGGCGCATAACACTTCCCACAGTCAGACAGTTGAAATAATCATCAATAAAAATCAACACTCCAAGAGCAATTGTTGCAAGCTGTGCTCCTGCTCTGCTTTTAATATGTTCGCTTGCCCAGCGGCCGAATGCAGCTGAACCTCCTGCTTTATTCATCATGCAGACCATGATTCCAAGAATAACAAGAAATACTAAAATTCCTACGTTGTAACTGTCAGAAAGCACTCCTACGAGTCCGTCCTGAAATACATGTGTCACTGTCTTCTCAAAGTTAAACCCTGACCAAAATACGCCTCCGATCAAGATTCCTACAAATAAAGAACTATATACTTCTTTCGTGATCAATGCCAGCACAATTGCAACAACCGGCGGAACCAACGCCCAAAACGACGCATACATTTTCGGTACATACTCCGCTGCTTCCTCTGCCGCAAATACCGTCATAGAACTGCAAAGCAGAATGCATAAAGCTGTAAGTGTTCCCCAAAGGGCTTTTTTCTTTCCTCTCATTATCTCATTTCCTTTCTCTTTATAATACTTCTATGAATAAAGAGTGTCTTGCGTATCCTGCCGGAGACTTTGTAATATAAAAGTGTATACATTACAAAAGCCATGAAAACGCAGTCTTTCGCTTTCATGGCTCAATCATCTAACTCATACAATCCTCTGTAGATAATCAACACTGATAGCTCTCCACTGCTGTGACAGTACGGGGCATCTTCTACCCACGTCCCAGAGACAAAACTTGGAATCGTCTAATCTCTTCGGCAGATTCCCCTTTCACCGGAAACAGTCTTCCAAACTATCGTTTACCGGATACTGATGAAATCCGCGCCTCTATCAAGTCTTCATTATTCATATAGTAATATATATACCATCTTCTGCATAAAAAGTCAATACAGAAAACTAATATACTCATAAATCTCCGCAAAATCAATCTCACATTCCCCACCAAATATCATCACCGGCACTTTCGAATCAAATCCGTAGATAAGTGGAAGCTCTTCATGTTCCAAGTCGTAGACAAGAACTTTCTTCTTATCCGGATCTACCAGCCAGTATTCACGAACTCCCGCCTCCTTGTATTTTGCTAATTTCGTAAACATATCTTTCTTTCTGGAGGTAAAAGACAATATCTCTATAATAAAATCCGGTGCTCCATATATACACCTTCTTATAACTTTTTCTCTATCACACACAACAAGAACATCCGGCTGCACCATAGTCTTATCGTCACAGTTAAGCTGTACATCGATAGGAGATGCAATTGGCATACAGTCCCCTGCCTTCTCCCTGATATATTCTCTTAAAATCTTCCATATCTCTGTTACAATTAATTGATGTATGGACGTAGGCGCACCCATATCATAGATGACACCATCAATCAATTCCACTCTCCGCTCATCCGGCAGTGCATAATAATCATCTACCGTGTATTCTCCCTGCTTTTTCACTTGATATGCAGTCACCGCTTCGCTTATCTTATCTGCATTGTATTGTACTTTTTCCTCTCCCATACTCTCCGGATTATGCTTCCCGTCTTCAAACGCCCTTTCAAGCGCCTGAAGCGTCTCGTATCTCGGATGTGAAGTAGCTCCTGCGAATACTTTCTGCACTGTTCCCAGCGGGACACCAGACAATGCAGACACCATCTCATTCGTATATCCCAGTTCCTTTTTCTTCTGTTTCATCTCCTGTATTGTCATATATGCCACCTCGACTTTAATATAATCCCTGTCCTTCTTGTTCTATTATGATAGCACATTTATTTCCATTTCTCAATATATAAGTTCATATTATTTCTATTTTTATTCCATTTCCATTTCTATACATCCTAAATATTTCCATTTATTTTCCATTATGTATTTATGTGGTTACTAAAAAATCAATCAGAACCATATCACTAATTTTGCCAAAAAAGCGGCGGAACAACTTGTCCCACCGCTTCTTCTATACTCTTACGAGCAATTTTAAATTATTATTCTTATTCCTCTCCGTAAAGAGTAACAAGTTTCTTAAGATATGCATATCTTTCCATAGCTTCTTTCTCGTTCTGAGCGAAGAGTTTTTCAGCTTTTTCCGGATTTGCTCTCTTAAGAGCATTGTAACGAACTTCTCCGTCAAGGAATGCCTGGTAATCTTCCTGTTTAGGCTCTTTGCTGTCTAATGTAAACTTAGCGCCTTCTGCTGCAGGATTGAATCTGAAGTTATTCCAGTATCCACATTCTACTGCTAACTGCTCCTCAGTCTGAGCTTTGCTCATACCTTTCTTAATACCATGGTTGATACATGGAGCGTAAGCAATGATAAGTGATGGTCCCGGATATGCCTCAGCCTCTGCAATTGCTTTTACAGTCTGGTTGAAGTCTGCACCCATAGCGATCTGTGCTACGTATACATAACCATAACTCATAGCGATTCCGGCAAGGTCTTTCTTCTTCGTTTCTTTTCCGCCTGCTGCGAACTGTGCTGTAGCACCAGTCTTTGTAGCCTTAGAAGACTGTCCGCCTGTGTTAGAGTAAACTTCTGTATCGAATACCATAACGTTGATGTCTTCTCCACTTGCTAATACGTGGTCAACACCGCCGAATCCGATATCGTAAGCCCATCCGTCACCACCGAAGATCCACTGAGATTTCTTAGCAAGGAAGTCTTTATTCTTAACGATATCTTTACATGTATCGCAATCACATCCGTCTAATGCTGCAACTAATTTATCGGTTGCATCACCGTTAGATACTCCGCAGTTAAATGTGTCAAGATATTCCTGACAACCTGCTTTTACATCAGCAGATGCTGCATCAGATGCTGCAACAGCTTCTACTTCTTCTTTTAATCTCTTTCTGATTGCCTTCTGAGCAAGTAACATACCATAACCAAACTCAGCATTGTCCTCAAACAGTGAGTTGCCCCATGCAGGTCCCTGACCCTTAGAGTTTACTGTGTATGGTGTAGACGGTGAAGAGTTACCCCAGATAGAAGAACATCCTGTTGCGTTTGCAATGTACATTCTGTCACCGAATAACTGTGTGATCAGTTTTGCGTAAGGTGTCTCACCACAACCAGCACATGCTCCTGAGAACTCAAGAAGTGGCTGTTTGAACTGACTTCCCTTAACAGTCTCTGGTTTGAACTTAGCAACAACTTCTGGTTTTACTTCGATCTCTCTTCCAAAATCAAATACTTCCTGAGAAGCTGCATTTTCTTCCAGACTCTTCATAACAAGAGCTTTCTCACCCTTCTTACCTGGACATACGTTAGCACAAGAGCCACATCCTGTACAGTCAAGAGCTGATACTGTCATTGTAAATTTCATTCCCGGCATACCGATCATGTCGATTGCTTTTGTTCCTTCCGGAGCTTTTGCAAGTTCTTCTTCTGTAAGAGCTACCGGACGGATAACAGCGTGCGGACATACATATGCACAACGGTTACACTGAATACAGTTTTCTTCCTGCCATACCGGAATATCTACTGCAATACCACGTTTCTCGTATGCAGAAGATCCGGATGGTGTAGAACCATCTACATAATCATTGAATGCAGATACCGGAAGTGAGTTACCTTCCTGAGCATTAACTTTAGCCTGAATATTCTTAACGAAATCAACAACGTCTTCTTTTCCGCCCTTAACTTCTGGTGAGAATAATCCTTCGTCTTCACAAGATTTCCAAGATTCTGGAACTTCTACTTCAACAACCTGTTTTGCACCTGCATCGATTGCATCGTAGTTCATTTGTACAATCTTGTCACCTTTTCTTCCATAAGTAGCCTTAGCTGCTTTCTTCATAAGATCAATTGCTTCTTCCTCTGGAATGATAGATGCCAGTTTGAAGAATGCAGACTGAAGAACTGTATTGATACGTCCGCCAAGTCCGATCTCTTTACCAATCTTAATACCATCAATTGTATAGAATTTGATGTTGTGATCAGCAATATAAGCTTTTACCTGTCCCGGTAAATGTTTCTCAAGTCCTTCCATATCCCATGGACAGTTCAGAAGGAATGTACCGCCATCAACAAGTTCCTGAACCATGTTATATTTATTTACATAAGATGGGTTATGACAAGCTACAAAGTTTGCCTGTTTGATCAGGTATGTTGATTTGATCGGGCTCTTACCAAAACGTAAGTGAGACATTGTTACACCGCCAGACTTCTTAGAGTCATAGTCAAAGTAAGCCTGTGCATACATGTCAGTGTTATCACCAATGATCTTAATGGAGTTCTTATTTGCTCCAACAGTTCCATCTGCTCCAAGTCCCCAGAACTTACAGTTGATGGTTCCTTCTGGAGTTGTAACGATCTCTTTTCCTGTCTTAAGGGAAAGATTTGTAACATCATCCACAATACCGATTGTGAATCTTGCTTTTTCTGTGTTGTTAAATACTGCAACGATCTGTGCAGGTGTTGTATCTTTAGAACCTAATCCGTAACGTCCGCAATTAACCGGAACTGCTTCTAATTTTGTTCCCTTTAATGCAGATACTACGTCAAGATATAATGGCTCGCCCTGTGCTCCCGGCTCTTTTGTTCTGTCAAGAACGTTGATCACCTTAGCAGTCTCTGGGATTGCATCAACTAATGCCTGTGCGCAGAATGGTCTGTAAAGACGAACTTTAACAACACCAACTTTTTCGCCTGCTGCCATCATATAGTCAATAGTCTCTTCAATTGTGTCACATACAGAACCCATAGCAACGATTACTTTCTCTGCATCCGGTGCTCCATAGTAGTTGAACAATTTATAGTTTGTTCCAATCTTCTCATTTACCTTATCCATGTATTCCTGAACAATTGCCGGCATAGCATCGTAGTAAGGGTTACATGCTTCTCTTGCCTGGAAGAAGATATCCGGGTTCTGTGCAGAACCTCTCTGACATGGGTGATTTGGATTCAACGCATGATTTCTGAACTCATCAATTGCGTCCATATCTACCATATCTTTCAGATCTTCGTAATCCCATGTCTCGATCTTCTGGATCTCATGAGATGTACGGAATCCATCAAAGAAGTTGATAAATGGAAGTTTTCCTTTTAATGCTGCGCAGTGTGCAACCGGTGTCAGGTCCATAACTTCCTGAACGCTGGATTCACAAAGCATAGCCGCTCCTGTCTGACGACATGCATACACGTCAGAATGATCTCCGAAAATAGATAAAGCATGGCTCGCAAGCGCACGTGCAGATACGTTAAATACGCCCGGAAGCTGCTCACCAGCTACTTTATATAAGTTAGGAATCATCAACAGTAAGCCCTGAGAAGCTGTAAAGGTTGTTGTAAGAGCTCCTGCTGCCAGAGAACCGTGCACAGCTCCTGCTGCACCTGCTTCTGACTGCATCTCTGTTACCTGTACAGTCTGTCCGAAAATATTTTTTCTACCTTCGGTAGCCCATTCATCTACATGCTCTGGCATAACAGATGATGGTGTGATAGGGTAAATGGCTGCAACTTCGGTATACGCATAAGAAGCGTGAGCTGCTGCCTGATTACCATCCATGGTCTTCATTTTTCTTGCCATTTTTGTTGTTCCTCCTTAAAAAATAATAAACATTGACATGTATAATTATTATAACCTGTCCATCTTTTTAAGTCTAGTGATTCTTACTTTTATTTTGTTCCTTTTTCAATGCACAAATACTATTTTCTATCTATTTCATATAATGACAGATAATTTGTTGACATTTGATTATTTGTCAGTTATAATAAAAAAGAGGTTTAAAATAAATGAAGATGCTCTCACAACGCTGGTGAGCGCATCTTTTTTTATTTTCACTTATCAAATGACAACCGTAAAAGCGATAGAATGGAGGGATATTATGAGTAATCACAGTAATTACAACGAACCGTCTCAATGGAACTCGCGTTTTGGTTATATCATGGTTGCTGCAGGAGCAGCGATCGGTCTGGGCAATATATGGAAATTCCCGTATCTTGCCTATCGAGGAGGCGGCGGAATCTTCCTGATTGTATATATCTTCATTATCGCACTCATGGCACACCCAATGGTCGAGATGGAAACTGCCATCGGTCGTCATGGAAAAAGTGATACCGTAACTGTTTTTGAAAAGATTAATAAGAAATGGGGTTTTGTCGGCTGGATCGCCAACCTCTGTACTTTGCTTGTCAACATGTATTATGTCGTTGTCGGCGGATGGATTCTTAAATATGCCGTACAATTTATGATCAGCGGCGACTTCGGTGATGATGTAACTGTCTATTATAATAATTTTATCAGCAAACCTGTAGAGCCTTTAATCTGGGCCGGTATTCTTCTTGCTTTTGTATCTATCATGCTTCTATTCGGAATTACCAATTTTGTAGAAAAAATTACAAAAGTTATTATGCCTGCACTTTTTGTTCTTCTGATTGTCTGCGGCGTATATGCATGTGTCAGCATGGACGGTGCTGTCGAAGGACTGAAATACTATTTTCTTCCTAATCCCAAAGACTTCTCCATAAAAGTATTTGCCGATGCGGCAACTCAGGTTCTGTTCTCCGTTGGAATCGGCTGGGGCATCTACGCCACCTTAGGCGCAAATATCCCAGAGAAAAACAACTTAAAGAAAGACGCAATCCTTGTCAGTGTCTGTGATACCGCAGCAGCAATCGTTGCCGGATTTGTAGTGATTCCGGTTGCTTACGGCGCAGGTGTGGATCTTCAGGCAGGTCCAAGACTGTTATTTGAAGTTATGGCTGGAATCTTCCGTTCTTTCCCTGGCGGCAGAGTGCTCGGTTCTTTCTTCTTCCTTGCAGTCATTTTCGCAGTAGTTTCCTCCCTGTTCACATTCCTTGAGATCATCATCAAAACTTTTGATGAAAAACTGGGACTGGGCAGAAAGAAAGGTGTCGTTGTCGTTTCCCTTATTACATTTGCCGGCAATATCCTTGTATCTCTTGGTTTTGGTAAATTGTCAAACTTCAAACTTCCATGGCCAAGTTTCTCCGGTGTTTCCATGTATGGGCTCTTCGACTGGTTCGATTGTCTGAGCGGTTATGTACTGATGCCTCTTGGCTGTCTCCTCACATGCTTCTTCGTTGCAAAGGTATGGGGATTCAAAGATTATGAGAAAGAACTCTTTGCCAACGGACGTGACGGAAAACTGCGTAAATTCGATAAAATTCTAATTCAATTTGTTGTCCCGGTCTTTATGATCATCATTCTATTAAATGTATTTGGAATCATTAAATAACTTTGTATACCATTGCTGGTTTTATCCCTTCCATGCAGAAACGAGCAGGTTTTCCTCCTGCTCGTTTCTGTTATAATGATAGTTCTTTTATTCTTTCACTGTATTTTCTTTTTTGCTTCTATATCGGAAATATACGATCAACGCAAGCGACATAACTACCAGCGCCCCTGCCAACACTTGAGATACCGGAATCTGAGTGTGCGGAATCCACAGCTGATCTGTCCGAAGTCCCTCGATCCACACTCTTCCGAGACCATATCCGAAGAGATAGAGAAGAAAAACTTCTCCGTCAAACTTCTTATGCTTTCGGTAAAGCAAAAGAAGCACCAGCACCATTAGACACCAAAGTGATTCATACAAATACGTCGGATGCACTTGAATATAAGACACCCCGTTCACCGTCTCCATATGTTCTCTCATAAGATCTGTCACATCCGAAGAACGAACCGCATCCAGTGGGAGCCGCATGGCAAGCAGGCTGTCAGTATATTCTCCAAATGCTTCCCTGTTAAAAAAGTTGCCCCATCTTCCGATCATTTGCCCGGCAATCAGTCCCAGACATGCCGTATCGAAAATCACCGCCGCGGACAATTTCTTTATTTTCGCAAAGATTACTACAGTAATGACTGCCGCGATCACACCGCCGTAAATGGCAAGTCCACCCTCACGGATATTAAAAATATTTTTCAAATTATCTTTATACATATCCCACGAAAATGCCACATAGTAAAGTCTTGCTCCGATAATCGAGAAAATCACAGCATAAATAGACAGATCAAAGTAGTCTTCCTCTTTCTGCCCGGTGCGTTTTGCCTCCGCTGCCGCTATAAAAATACCTACCAGTATTCCAAGTCCTATAATCATGCCATAATAGGCAATGTCAAATCCAAAGACTGTAATATGGTCTCCCACATTTTTCAAATGAATTCCTATATTCGGAAATTCAATCGTTCTGTGCATCTTTGTTTCCCTCCTGATCAGTCAATAAATAGAAGATGTACCACTTCCTTTCCGCGATACATCTTCTTATGTACTTTCTTAATAGCCTTTCCCGGAACTTATACGTTAAAACGGAATAACATGATATCTCCGTCTTTTACCACATATTCCTTACCTTCCAGGCGGACAAGTCCCTTCTCTTTTGCAGCCGCATGTGTTCCACATGCCATCAAATCATCATAAGAAACTACTTCCGCACGGATAAAGCCACGTTCAAAATCTGTATGGATCTTACCTGCTGCCTGCGGCGCTTTTGTTCCTTCTTTGATCGTCCATGCACGTACTTCCGGCTCACCGGCTGTCAGATAACTGATCAGTCCGAGAAGCTTGTAGCTTGCTTTGATCAATTTTTCAAGACCGGATTCAGAAAGCCCCAGATCTTCAAGGAACATCTTCTTTTCATCATCATCAAGCTCTGCAATCTCCTGCTCAATCTGCGCGCACACAACAAATACTTCACTTTCTTCTTTTGCAGCATACTCACGCACCTTCTGCACGCCTTCGTTGTCAGCTCCATCATTTGCAAGATCATCCTCTGCCACATTTGCCGCATAGATCACCGGCTTATAAGTAAGAAGGTTGTAGCTCTCCAGCCACTCTTCTTCCTCTTCATCCTCTGCTCCGTCAAAGGTTTTAGCCAAACGGTTATCCTCCAGATGCGCTTTGATCTTCTCAAGAAGCTTTAACTCCTTCGCTGCTGCTTTATCATTTCTTGCAACCTTGGTCGTCTTGGCAATTCTTCGCTCCAGAATCTCAAGGTCAGAGAAAATAAGCTCCAGATTGATCGTCTCAATATCACGAAGCGGATTAATACTTCCGTCTACGTGAACAATATTGCTGTCCTCAAAACATCTGACAACATGAACGATCGCATCTACTTCTCTGATATTTGCTAAGAACTGGTTTCCAAGACCTTCGCCCTTGGATGCACCTTTTACCAGACCTGCAATATCTACAAATTCAATTGCTGCCGGGATGATCTTCTTCGTATGGTACATTTCACCTAATACATTCAGTCTCTCATCCGGCACTGTTACAACACCTACATTTGGATCAATAGTACAGAACGGATAGTTTGCCGACTCTGCGCCTGCCTTAGTAAGTGAATTAAACAATGTACTTTTCCCAACATTTGGAAGTCCAACAATACCTAATTTCATTTTTTATCTTTACCTGTTCAGAAAATCTTAATTTTAAAGACTCTCTGCCTTTCATATTATTTTACTACACAATTACTACACCAATTCTAAACGATTTTAAGTATTTTTTCAACATTTGATTCCCAAAGTTTTTCCTACATGATTCCCAAAGTTTTTCCTTATAGAAACACAAACACTTTCGACCAACGCTTCCTAGTTCTGAACAAAGAGAAAGCTGTTCCAGCATTTCACTGTCCCTATTTTACCTCTGCTTTCGAGTAACTCCTATATAAAATAGGCTGCAAAATAAGACAGATTACTGTATACAACGGAATAATAAACGCTGCTACCGTTGTCACCTTACCTCCTAAATTAACAAGTCCGGACTCTTTCATATCAACATACACTTCTAATAATTGATCCGGAAAGAACAAACATAATTGTGGAAGCGTAATAATTCTGCTTAGGAACGGAAATGCACATAATATGATAAATGGTACAATAATCGCTGTTGTTGTAGAACGTGTCACTGACGATACTAACATTGCCAGTAAAGAAGCAAATAATGTACCAACATATCCGCCTAACACAATAAACAAATATGCCTGCAAAAAGGTTACATTGTATACGCTTCTCCATAAATCTAACTGAATCGGACAATTTGCTCCATCTGCTCCCAACACGAAAAGGACAATGGCTGTATAGAGAACCACAAAAATGATGTAAAATACAGAAACAATCATCATTCCCGCACCCATTTTCGATAACACGCCTTTATTTCTTCCCAATTTGGCTGAAAAGAAAATAGAATCTGCCTTTGTCTGAAATTCATCCGAAAATATACCGGACACAAAAAATCCGATTATCAGAGCCAAAATCAAAATAAATGTTGAGATATTTTGTAAAAGAGCTGCCCATCCATCCGCGTATTCATAATAAAAAGGTGTCTTTAATTTTTCATATTGCTGAATCAAAAATCTTTGTTCTTCTTCCGTAAATGTTTCTTCTCCAGAATTCATCCAGTTTTTCAAAGTTGAAAGTCTTCTTTCATAAACAGTTCCCACTTCATCAGCTGATACGCTGTTGGCAGCATAGGGATTATAATCCCTAAATTCGCTAAAGGCTGAATTAATAATATCTATAATTCCTGCGATCCCCTGATATTTTGCATAAGCCTTATCCTGCTCCGCGATATCTTCAGACATCGCTTCTTTTGAATTATTGATAGTTGTATTTTCCTCAAGAGCCTTGCGCAGTGTATCTTCAGTCAAATATCCTGCCCATTTATTTTTTGCTTCTCTTAGGTTTCGTGATGCTTTAATCCCAACAGAATGATTTCCGTTTTCATCAACGTATTCCACTCTGTTTATCGTCAAAACACTGGTTACCACCAATACAACAAATAATAACATCACCGCAATTTTGTTTTTTGGTTTAGAAAACACTTTTTTCACTTCAAATTTCAACATCTTCAACACCTGCCTTCTCTCCAAAATAATATAAAAATACATCTTCCAGTGAAGGTTCAGCACATTTTGCATTTACGAAAGGTTTTTCAAGAGAAATAATTCTTAACATAACGCCGTTTGCTTCTGATTTCATGTTAGAGATCTTATACTTATTTACAAAATCAGACACCTTATTTTTTTCAACATAACATTCCCATACTTTTTCTGGCATAGAATTGATCACTTCCTCAGAAGTTCCTTGGTGCATAATCTTTCCATCCTTCATCAGCCAAATTTCATTGGCTATATATTCAATATCAGAAACGATATGGGTGGATAATAACACCAATCTGTCTTCTGCCAGTTCACTAATTAGATTTCGAAATCGAATCCGTTCATTGGGATCAAGTCCGGCAGTCGGCTCATCAAGAATCAAAATTTTAGGATCGTTCAACATAGCCTGTGCGATGCCGACTCTTCGCTTCATACCACCGGATAAATTTTTCATTTTCTTATTTACAGCTTTTTGCAGCCCCACCTTTGTTACTAATTCTTTTACTCTTTTTTTAGCAACAATTGGTCTTATCCCTTTCAAAGAAGCGATATAGAGAAGATAATCTTTTATCGTAAATTCTGGATAAAACCCAAATTCCTGAGGAAGATACCCTAGTAATTTTCGATATTCTCCGTCCATATTAAAAATATCGTTTCCATCACAATATATCGTTCCGCTAGTCGGCTTTAATAAAGTACATAACATCCTCATCAAGGTTGTTTTACCCGCTCCATTTACACCTAACAACCCATATACCCCCATTGTCATTGTGACATTCAGATTGTCAACAGCTGTAAAGTCACCAAATTTCTTAGATAAATCTGTTATTTTTAATTCCATTTATAACCCTCCTAATACTTCATAGATTCACGTATCGTTCTACAAACTAAATCTCCAAGAATCACAAGACCGATTCCAATTAAGAATATCCATACCGGAAGCTTTATAAGAGTATATATTTTATCATTCGTTATTACACTCCACCAGATTACACTCCACAAAATGCAAAGTGCAATGGAACCCGCCTCACTTGTATTCTTTTTACTGCACAGCATTCCAAAGCAAATACATCCGGTCACTACCGCAGGAAATAAAAACTGCGACAATAAAGACAGTAGTGTAATATGCAATCTTCCATGCAGGGACAAGCAATTACATATTCTCGCAATATAAAGCAACGAAAAAGGGAATGTCACTTTTGGTAACATTCCCTTTGAAACGATCTCTTATTTTTTTATGACTTACTATCCTTTGTCTCCATCAAAATCACCACACCGGACAAGAAGCTGATCACTGCTTCTTCGTCCTCAATCTGATTGCTTACGCACAGACTGTCGTAAGGTGTCAGTGTATGGTTATGGAGCGGATATTTTGCGCCGGTAATATTAAATTCGAAGATTTCCTGTCCAAGCGGAAATACTGAGAAATACGTTCCGTACGCCTCGTCTTTTCTGAGAACGGTTTCCTCACCGATCAGACGTATCCGGTTCTGGCGGTCGATAATTTTTGCATCAATTCCTGCCCTAAATGGAATATATAATGACTGCACATTTGCCCAGAGGTGATCGATCCGTCCTCCGGTTGCTCCAAGGAGCAGCATCTCTTCACATCCAAGCATCATGGCAAGGCGGATAGCATGCTCTGTATCAGATGCATCTTTTACCGGATTAAATTCCCGGATAGGCACATCTGTCTCATCACGATAGTAATCTCTCACCGCTTCATCTACACTGTCAAAATCTCCTACGATGTAGCTTGGCCGGATCTTGTGCTGATACAAAAACTCCATGCCCTTGTCCACACCGATAATGTGGCTGTATCCTTCTTCCAATACAGATAACGTGAATTTCTCATCCAACTCGCCGCCACTTACGATCACGATTCTCTTACTCATAACTCTTCAGTATCTCCATAAATTCCTTTGTGTTCTGCGCCGCATCTCCGTTGAATACAGCCGATCCTGCTACGATAATATTTGCGCCTGCATCCAGAACTTCTCTTACATTCGTCAAATAAATGCCGCCATCAACTTGAATATCCACATTTAATCCCTGTTCTGTGATCATTTTACGGATAGCGCGAATTTTATCCAGCGACTCCGGAATAAATTTCTGACCGCCAAATCCGGGATGTACGCTCATCACAAGAAGCATATCAACCTTCGAAAGGAGATGTTCTACCTCTTTTTCACTTGTCTCCGGACAGATAGATAAACCAACCTTCATACCGCACTCACGGATCTTAGAAATGGTTTTCTCTACATTTTCACAGGCTTCCAGATGAACTGTCACCAGATCGGCTCCCGCTTCTTTGAATGCCTCCACATATCGAATCGGCTCCTGCACCATCAAATGTGCATCCATAAACTGATTGGTTGCATTGTGGATAGACTTAAGTACCGGCATACCAAATGAAATACTCGGCACAAACATACCGTCCATTACATCAAAATGGATATATCCGGCTCCGTTTTCTTCTGTTTTCTTCATTTCCTCTCCCAGATTTTTAAAATCTGCCGCCAAAATGGATGGCGCTAACACATAGTTCATACTAATACCTCCTCTTACTCTTCAGTTCCTCATACATTTCAAGATAATCCTTGTATCGTATTTCGTGGATTTCTCCTGCCTCTACCGCTGCCTTCACAGCACAATCCGGTTCATGGACATGATCGCACCCTAAAAACCTACATGTTCCTTCATAGGGATCGAACTCTGGGAAATAATATTTTAACTCTTCTTTTTCAAAGTCATTGACATACAGAGAGCTAAAGCCCGGAGTGTCCATGATATATGAATCCTGCGCAATAGTAAATAGTTCCGAATGTCTTGTCGTATGTTTGCCTCTCTCGATCTTACTGCTTATATCCCCGGTTTCCATCTTCGCATCCGGATTAAGAATATTGATAAGAGATGATTTTCCCACACCGGAAGGACCTGCAATGACAGTTGTTTTCCCTTTCAGCAGTTCTTTTATCTTCTCGATATTCCTCTCTTCCAGCGCACTGGTAAATACGCACGGATATCCACAGCCTTCATAAACACTTCGAAGCTTTTCCACCTGTTCATCCTCTGCGATATCTTCTTTGTTAAAGCATAAGACAACCGGTATATCCTGTCTCTCCATCATAACAAGGAAGCGGTCCAACAGATTGAAATGAGGGCTTGGTCTGGTAACAGCAAATACAACCAGCGCCTGATCTATATTTGCCACAGCCGGACGAATCAGCTCATTTTTTCTCGGCAGAAGCGCGGTGATATTTCCTGTCATTGTCTCTTCATCCAGCACTTCAATTTCTACGTTGTCTCCCACAAGCGGTTTCTGCTTTTCTTTTCGAAAGATTCCTTTCGCTTTACACTCATAAACACCGAATTCTACTACATTCACGTAGTAGAATCCGGCAATTCCTTTTATTATCTTTCCCTGCATTACAGTAAATTTCCCTTACCTTTTCTAATGCTCATCTTACTCATCAGTTTCAGAATCGGAACCTCCCTGACCGGAAGATTTCGGTCCTAAGCTTAAGACATATTTGATCGTACTTCCCTTAGATGCATTTCCGGAAGACGGAGTCATGGAAATAATCATACCTTCCGGATAATTATTACTGTACTCTTCACTCTGCTTTGTTGCATTTAATCCATTTGCATATGCCCAGTCAAGAAGCTCTTCTTCATCTCTTCCGACAAAACTCTGAATGGATACTTTTTCTTCCGGTTTCTTGCCGCGGCTCACCAGAATGTCAACCGTTGTTCCTGCGGAAACCTTCTTACCTCCGGCTACGCTCTGGGACACAACTTTTCCTTCTGCAACACTGTCATCGTACTCATAGGTTACCGTACCGACCTTAAGTTTTGCACTCTTGATCATAGACTGGGCGTCAGAATCACTCTTTCCTACCACATTCGGTACCGTGATCTTCTCAGAGCCCTTGCTCACCTGCATCACGATCTTGGTATTCTCACTTACTTTTGAACCGGATGCCGGTGTCGTTCCGATTACAATACCTTCTTCATACTGATCGCTGTATACTGCTTCGGAAGTTCCGACTTTCAAGCCTTCTGCTTCCAATGTCTTCTGTGCTTCTGCTTCATCCATTCCCGCAACATTCGGAACAGTGATCTGATCTCCCACAAGCTTGGAGCTTACAACAACCTCTATCATTGTATTCTTCTTAACTTTTTCTCCCGGCTCTACACTCTGTTTGCTGATCAGACCTTCTTCGTATTTCTTAGATTCTTTTCTTGCCACAACCTTAAATCCAAGTTTCTTATCGTTCAGAATCTTCTTCGCTTCTTCCTCTGTCTTACCGACTACATTCGGTACCTTCACCTTATCCTCTGTCTCTTCCGCCGTAATACCGGAACCAAAGCCCTTGAAGATTCCCGCAGCTTTGCCAATTGCAAAGATTGCTATGAATACAATAATCACCGCCACAACAATCGTTAAAATCTTCATGATTTTATTCATGCGTGGATTTACTTCCTCTGATCCACGTTTCTTTCTGCCGTACTCATCGTCATCATACTCATCATCGTCGTACTCGTCATCATCGTACTCGTCGTCATCGTACTCATCATCGTCATATCCGTCTTCGTACTCGTTGTCGTCATATTCGTCATCGTACTCGTCATCATAGCTGTCTCGGATATTGTCCAATTCTTCGTCTGTGATGATTACCGTATCTGCACTTCGAAGCGGTGGAATCACAACAAAGTCTCCATCCGGATCGACTAAGGATCGCTTCAGATCCTGAATCAGATCACTGGTGTTGCTGTAACGTCTCTCGCCGTTTTTCTGTGTACATTTCAAAATGATCTGCTCTAAGCTGTACGGAATATCCGGCACGTACTCTGACGGTGGCGTAATCTCCTCCTGAAGATGCTTGATTGCAACAGACACCGTAGAATCCCCATCAAACGGAACTCTTCCTGTCGCCATCTCATATAACGTGATACCGATTGAATAAATATCACTTTTTGCATCACTGAATCCGCCTCTTGCCTGTTCCGGCGAAGAATAATGAACGGAACCCATAGCGTTAGAACTGATGGTATTTGATGTTGTTGCTTTGGCAATACCAAAATCCGTCACCTTCACCTTACCATCTCTGGAAATAATGATATTCTGAGGCTTAATGTCTCTGTGAATAATATTTGCCGCATGCGCCGCGCCAATACCGGTACACATCTGAATCGCAATACTGATCACTTCTTTGTGAGACAATCTGCCTTTTCTTTCAATATATTCTTTTAATGTGATGCCTTCTACAAGCTCCATGACCATATAATACAGGCCGCGGTCTTCCCCGACATCATAGACATTTACAATGTTCGGATTCAGAAGCCCTGCTGCCGCCTGCGCTTCTGAACGAAACTTACGAACGAAATTCTCGTCCTCTCTATATTCCTTTTTCAATACTTTGATCGCTACAAAACGATTCAGCATGGTGTCTTTCCCCTTGTAGACATCTGCCATTCCGCCTGCGCCGATCTTCGATAATACCTGATATCGATTTCCTAAAAATATTCCATCTTTTACCATACACTCACCTCATCTGCAAGTGGTTCTGCCATAACAACCCCTATGTTATCTCTCCCACCATTACTATTTGCCTTCTCGATCAGCATGAGAACTGCTTCCACGATATCCCTTGCTCCCTTCACGATATCGAACATGTCCTCATCCTCCACCATATTACTGAGTCCATCTGTGCACATCAAAAGAACATCTCCCTTTTTCAGGCGATATTCGTAAATATCAGCTTCCACATCTTCTTTTACACCGATGGCCCGCGTGATAATATTTTTATCCGGATGATTCTTGGCTTCCTCTGCCTTGATTCCTCCGAGTCTTACCATCTCTTCCACTAAAGAGTGATCCTTCGATAACTGCCGGATCTTATCATTGATCAAATACAGACGACTATCGCCTACATTGGCAAAATACAACGTATTCCCAATCACGGTTGCAACAACCAGAGTGGTGCCCATGCCTTCCAGCTTTACATCCGAATGAGCTGCCTTGATAAGCTCATGATTCGCCGTATGGATAATTGTATTCAGAATCTCTTCCGGCTTATCAAGCTTTGTATTCTCCAATTCTTCATGCAGCACCTTCACGGTGTATTTGGAGGCAAAATCTCCTGCTTTATGTCCTCCCATTCCATCAGCTACTACCAAGAGATTCGGAAATGGTCCTACCGGCTTATCGGTCACATATACAAAGTCCTGATTGACTTCTCTTTTTCTTCCTACGTCTGTCATTGCATATATTTTCATCTAGTTCTCCTTTTTTGCAGCAGCATAACGTCGTCTGAGCTGACCGCAGGCTCCGTCAATATCAGAGCCTCTTTCCCTTCTTATAGTAACATTTATTCCGTTTTTTTCAAGTTTATTTTTGAATTCCTGCGCATTTTTGCTATCCGGCTTCTGGAAATCTCTTTCCCGGATCGGATTGACCGGTATGACATTCAAATGACAGTTTCTGTGTTTCAAGATTGCCGTCAATTCACGGATATCTTCCGGCTGGTCATTGACCCCTTTCACAAGACTGTATTCAAAAGTCACCCTGCGCCCTGTCTTCTCAAAATAAACATCACAGGCATTTAACACTTCTGACAGTTCGTATTTATTTGCCACCGGCATTAATTTCTTTCGCTTCTCCTGATTGGAGCCATGCAAAGACAGCGCAAGTGTGATCTGCAGGCCTTCCTCAGAGAGACGCAGAATATTGGGAACAATCCCGCAAGTGGAAGCAGTTATATTTCTCTGGCTGATATGAAGTCCATGTTCATCACTGATCATATGTATGAACTTCACAAAATTATCGTAATTATCCAGCGGCTCTCCTGTCCCCATCACAACGATATTAGACACTCTCTCCCCGGTAATCTTCTGGATATGATAAATCTGTCTTAGCATCTCGGATACAGTAAGATTGCGTTCCAGACCGTCAATGGTAGATGCACAGAAACGGCATCCCATGCGGCACCCCACCTGTGAGGAGATGCAGACGGAATTCCCATAGTTGTACTTCATCAATACACTTTCGATCATATTCCCGTCTTCCAGTTCAAAGAGAAATTTCTCTGTGGGGTCTACCTGGGAAATCTGTCTCGCCGCCATCGTCACTTTTTTGATTTCATATTCATGATCCAGTTTTTCCCGAAATGCTTTTGACAGGTTCGTCATCTCATCAAAGGAATCTGCAAGTTTTTCATGGAGCCAGCTATAGATCTGTTTTGCCCGAAATGGCTTCTCCCCTATCTGTTTCATTTCTTCTATCAGTTCGTCATAACCAAACGACGCAATATCTTTCTTATCCATGCCTTTCCCTCTCAAACAATGCGATATAGAATCCGTCTCCCTCTTCTCTTCCCGGAAGAAACTGCTGCTCCTTTACGAGCCGGAACTGAGGATATGTTTCTTCAAACCAGCGGGCATTGTCTTCATTTTCACCGCGATGGATGGTACAAGTGCTGTATACAAGTTTTCCACCCGGTTTTACATATGTGTGTACGACTGACAAAATCTTCCTTTGAAGTCCGGCAAGATCACGCTGCATATCTTCCGTCATCTTATATTTCAAATCTACCTTTTTCCCAAGCACTCCAAGACCGGAACAAGGGAGATCTGCGATAACGATATCTGCTTTATCTTTTGCCGCTTCATCATAGACCGTCGCATCATGACAAACTGCCTCGATATTATCAAGCCTGCTTCTTTGAATATTCTCATTGATCAGACCTGCTTTGTATTCCGTAAGATCTCTCGCCTCTACGTGACCGCTTCCCGCAAGCTTTTCTGCCATGTGAATGGCTTTTCCTCCCGGCGCCGCACAGACATCGATCACATAGTCTCCTTCTTTCGGATCTGCCCATTCCGCCACCTGCATAGAGCTAATATCCTGCACGTAGAAATGACCTTTTTGGAAACTTGTAAGTTTATTCAGATAATCATATCCGTGAATATGAAGTGCATACGGAAGACTTGTCTCTTCTACTTCCACCTGTTCCTCACAAAGTTCTTTCGTCAACGCTTCTATACTTACTGCATTCAAATTGCACCGGATAGTTGTCGGGTGCTCTTCCAGAAAAGCCTGTCCCATACGGGCAACTGTATCTTCATCATAGCTTTCCAACCACTGATCCACGATCCACTGCGGAAGGGAATACTTCACCGACAGACTCGTTAATTCTACGCTTTCCAGATTCCGGCTGATGGTGCGCAGCACTCCGTTGACAAATCCCTTCAGATTGGAGAACCCTTTGCGGACTGCCAGCTTCACTGCCTCATTGCAGACGGCGCTGTCAGGCACACTGTCCATATATTTCAACTGATACACACTGCTTCTTAAGATGGTGCGTATAACCGGTTTCATTTTATTTACTTTAACTTTGGAAAATTGATTGATGATATGATCGATCTCTATCATGCGTTCAAGCGTGCCATTTACCACCCTTGTGATAAACGCACGCTCTTTCTTATCCAGATACTGATATTGATCCAGAACATTTTTCAAGGCAATATGACTATATTCCCCTTCTTTTGTAATAAGGAGCAGCGTCTCAAGCACCAGCTCCCGATCATTTACCGATGATCCCATCCCTTTTCTCCTCTATTTTTCTAATCGTTCCTTCTGGAACCTGTCAGCAGAAGGATACGCAAGAGCTGCAAAATTGCCGCTGCCGCCCCGGCTACATAAGTAAGCGCCGCTGCTGTCAGCACTTTTCTTGTCTGTCTTACCTCATCCGGATAGAGCATTCCGGTATCTCCGAGAATCCGAAGCGCACGCCCGGAAGCATTAAATTCCACCGGAAGGGTCACAACCTGGAACAAAACAGACGCAGAAAATGCCAGAACTCCCAGATTCAGAAACAGTGCGGAACTATTGCTGTTAAATAATAGTCCAAGCAAGATCAGCGGCCATGCTATGGCGCTGCCAAAATTAGCAACCGGCACAAGCGCACCACGCAGCTTAAGCGGCACATAGCCTCTCGCATGCTGGATCGCATGCCCACATTCATGCGCCGCCACTCCGATCGCAGCTACCGAACACTGATTATAAGTAGCTCCCGACAGACGGAGCACTTTATTTCTCGGATCATAGTGATCCGTCAGATTTCCAGACACATATTCCACACGCACATCATAGATGCCGGCACCACGAAGCAGACGTTCTGCCGTCTCTCTTCCGGTCATCCCGGAATGACTCATCACTCTGGAATAACGCTGAAAAGTAGATCTCATTTTTGCAGATGCTGCCATACAGATCAACACACCGATCAATACTAAGATGTAGGTACGGTCAAAATACATTGGATATATCATTGTAATTCCTCCTATCCCGAAACATATCGTTATTATATATGAAACTCGGAGAAAATACCTGTTTTTCACACATTTTTAAGAATTTTTAAGAACTGTTCCGATTTTCACGTCATATCCACGCAAAAATGCGTCCGCTTCCATTCTCTTTTTGCCGGGTATCTGAAGTGCCGTCACTTTCAGAAGTCCTTTTCCGGTCTGTACGAGGAAACCATCCTTTTCCACTCTCACCACAGTTCCTGAAGCTTCTTTTGTATCCTCTTCACAGACTTCTGCTTCCCAGATCTTCATTACCTTCCCGTTCCAGTCCGTATAAGCACTGGGCCACGGGTTCAATCCGCGGATCAGACGCTCAATCTCCTCTGCGGACTTGTTCCAGTCAATATTTCCAAGATTTTTATCCAGCATTCTTGCATAGGCTGTGGGGCTGTCTCCCTGTTTCTGCGGAACAATCGTATGTTCCTCAAGCCCCTTTAATGTCTCTACACAAAGTCCGGCTCCGGCTTCTGCCAGTTTATCGTGGAGACTTCCTCCGGTCTCTTTATCATCCAGTACGATCTCTGTCTTAAGAAGCATATCACCGGTATCTAAGCCTTCGTCCATCTGCATAGTTGTCACGCCGGATACTTTCTCTCCATCAATCACTGCCCATTGGATCGGAGCGGCTCCTCGATATTTCGGAAGCAGAGAAGCGTGGACATTGACACAACCGTATGGCGTCATTTCCAAAATTTCCTTTGGAAGAATCTGTCCAAAAGCGATCACCACCATAATGTCCGCATTGTATTTGCGAAGCTCTTCCACGCAGGAGGCTTCCCTTACCTTCTTCGGCTGAAATACAGGTATTCCGTGTGCCATCGCTGCTTCTTTCACCGGCGTAAACTGCATCTTTCCGCCGCGCCCCTTGGGCTTATCCGGCTGCGTGACAGCAAGCACAACCTCGTGTCCTGCCTCAACGAGCGCTTCCAGTGTCCCCACAGAAAAGTCCGGTGTGCCAAAAAATATTATTTTCATCTACTCTTCCTCCCCGTAAGGCTCCACATCATGAATTCCGCCTTCCGCCAGTTCTACATACATTTTTCCATCCAGATGGTCAAGTTCGTGGCAGAATGCTCTTGCCAGCAGCTCTTCTCCCTCCAGCTCAATCTCTTCCATCTCTTCATTTAAAGCTCTCACCTTCACGTAATTCGGACGAGTCACAAGACCGGATTTCCCCGGTACACTTAAGCAGCCTTCTTCTCCGCACTGCTCGCCGGCAGTTTCTACGATCACCGGATTGATCAGGATGATCGGTCCTTCGCCTACATCAATGACCACGATCCTTTTTAAAATGCCGACCTGAGGAGCCGCAAGACCGACACCCATTGCCTCATACATAGTATCTAACATATCGTTGATCAGTATTTTTGTGCGAAGCGTCATTTTTGTCACTTCTTTACACGGTTTTGTCAACACCTCATCGCCTAATTCACGTATTTTTCTAATTGCCATAATTTTTCTCCTTTTCTTTGATATTTATATGTTTAACGGATTAAAATCAAACTGAATCCTCAATTGATCGAATCCTCTGTTCATATCTATATACTGCTCCAGCAGATCTTTTGTGCGAACTAACAGCTCATAGTCTTCGCTTTTCACATAAATGATCTGGCGGTACTGATCATTTACTTTGGACACATAAGGCGCCGCCGGTCCGATCACAGTAAGCCGCCCTTCCCGGTTGATGCGTTCTGTGAATTCCTTCAGATATCCTGCTGCCACCTTAAGATGCTCTTCCGATTGTCCGGTCATCCAGATTGCCAAAAGCTCTTCTGCCGGCGGGTAGCCCATCAACATGCGATAATTCATTTCTTCTTCATAGAAGCTCTCGTAATCCTGTCTCGCTGCGGTCTGGATACTGTAATGTTCCGGATTGTATGTCTGGATCACTACTTCACCTTTCTCCCGTCCTCTTCCCGCTCGCCCGCAGGCTTGCGACAACAGCTGGAAGGTCCGTTCTGCAGACTGATAATGGTTAGAATATAATGACATATCTGCCGCCAGTATGCCTACCAGAGTCACCTGCGGAAAATCATGTCCTTTCACGATCATCTGCGTACCGATGAGAATATCTGCTTCCTCTGCCGCAAATGCCGACAGTATCTTCTCATGGCTGTCCTTTTTCTTGGTCGTGTCCATATCCATACGAAGTACCCTTGCCGCCGGAAACATCTTCGTCACCAGTTCTTCAATCTGCTGTGTACCGGCGCGAAACCCTCCGATATAATGAGAACCACACTCCGGGCAGGAAGTCATGGAAGGTCTTTCATAGCCGCAATAGTGACAGACAAGCTTCCCGTTTTTGTGGGCGGACAGCGCCACATCGCAATGAGGACATTTTACAACATAGCCACATTCCCTGCAAGAAACAAATCCTGCATAGCCTCGCCGATTCAAAAACAGCATGATCTGCTGTCTCTTTTGCAGCCGGTCTTCTATCATTTCTTTCAGTCTGTCACTGATGATCGAACGGTTCCCATGCTTTAATTCTTCCCTCATATCTACTGTATATACTTCCGGAAGGCTCTGAGCAGTTGCCCTGTTCTTTAATTCCAGCAGCGTATATTCTCCCAGCCTGCACCGATAAAATGCTTCCAATGAAGGAGTTGCTGATCCAAGGACTACACTGGCTCCCTCTAACTTTGCACGCCGAATCGCAGTCTCTCTTGCGTGATACCTTGGCACCTGTTCGCTCTTATACGTGGTCTCATGTTCCTCGTCGATCACGATAAGTCCCAGATTCTCAAAAGGTGTAAATAACGCAGATCTTGGACCGATCATAACGTCTACCTCGCCTCGCTTTACCCGTTCCATCTGGTCAGACCGTTCTCCCTGTGAGAGTCTTGAATTCAGGATAGATACACGATTTCCGAATCGGTTATAAAACCGAAGCACCGTCTGATACGTAAGAGCAATCTCAGGGATCAGTACAATCGCCTGCTTCCCGCTCTCAACAACATGCCGGATCATTTGCATATATACTTCTGTTTTTCCGCTTCCGGTCACTCCATAGACAAGATACGTGTTCCTGTAACCATTCTCATAATCTTGTGCAAAAACAGAAACCGCCTGTTCCTGCTCCTTCGTAAGAATTGTTTCTTTCTCTTCTGTCCTGCGGTAACATAACGGATTTCGAAGTGCATCCTGAGATTCGATAAGGAGAATTCCCTGCTCTTCCATTGCACGAAGAACCGACAACGTCACATGAAGCTTCTTCGTCAGCAGTTCATAATCCTGACACGGCTGATCAAGAAGTCCTGCCAACACTCTCGCCCTTGCTTTCTGGTTCTTATGAAGGAAGATATCCAACCTTTCTCTCCCCTCTTCTTCTGAAAGTAAGAGCCGGACAGTTCGCTTCTTCTTAATCTTCTCCTGCTTCTTGATCGGAAGCACCGTTCGAAGCGCCTGAATCATCGTTCCTCCATAGGATTCTTTCATCCATGCAGCAAGCGCCACAAGCTTTGACTCAATCGCCCGCTTATCTTCTGCCCGGCGCAAAATGAACTTGATCTTATCTTCATCGTAATCCGCAGTTTCGGAAAAACCGATCACGTAGCCGCCTGTCTCTTTATTTCCTCTTCCAAAGGGCACGATGACTTCTGTTCCAACTTCAAGTATCCCCTCAAGCTCTGAGGGGATACGGTACTGAAATACTTTATCCAGTTTTTCATGGGTAATGTCGATAATAATATCCGCGTACATTTTACTCCTTTAATTCGTCCAATACTTCCTGAATGAGCACACGGTCATCCATGTCATATTTCACACCCTTGATCTCCTGATAAGTCTCATGGCCTTTTCCGGCAAGAATGATCACATCGCCTTTCTGTCCATGCTCGATAGCATAGCGAATGGCTTCTTTCCGGTCACAGATGTCAATGTATTTTCCATCTGTCTTCTTGATACCGGTAATAATATCTTCGATAATCTCCTGCGGTTCTTCAAACCTTGGATTATCAGAAGTGATGATGGTAAAATCAGAAAGCTTTCCTGACACTTCTCCCATCTCGTATCGTCTTGTCTTGGAACGATTTCCGCCACAGCCAAATACAGTAACAATGCGTCCCGGATTGTAATCTCTGAGCGTATGAAGAAGACTTTCAAGGCTCATGGCATTATGAGCGTAATCAATCATTAACGCAAAATCATCCGATACTTTGATCATCTCAATACGACCTTTTACTTTCGCTACTTTCAGCGCCTTCTTGATCGTCTCTACCGGCACGTCAAAATGTCTGCACACGGCAATCGCGGTCAGAGAATTGTATACACTGAACTCACCCGGAATGTCGATCTCTACATCAAAATCCATAAGGCCCTCTACTTTGTATTTCATTCCCAGATATCCCGGTCTTGACACATGCTCTACGTCTACCGCGCGAAGATCTGCTTTCTCGGAAAATCCGAAAGTCTCAACCTTACAGGTTGCGAAGCGGAACACGTCCTCAAACCACTTGTCGTCTATATTGGCAATTCCAAGCTTACACTGGGTAAATAAAATACCTTTGCAGCGCTTGTAATCTTCAAAATCTTTATGCTCATTTGGTCCGATATGATCTTCTCCGAGGTTGGTGAAAATACCGATCTCAAACTCAATTCCCGCAGTTCTGTGAAGCATCAGTCCCTGTGAAGAAACCTCCATTACAACGCTGTCACATCCTGCCTCTACCATTTCTGCAAAATATTTATGGATTGTGTAAGATTCCGGTGTTGTATTGCTTGCCGGGATTGTCTTATCTCCAATGATCGTCTCAATGGTACCGATAAGTCCCACCTTATGACCGACACCTTCCAAAATGGATTTTACCATGTAGGTGGTCGTCGTCTTTCCCTTTGTTCCGGTAATTCCAATCACATTGAGCTTCTTTGCCGGATAGCCAAAATAAGCCGCTGACATAAGGGCAAGCGCATATCTGGTGTCGTCCACATGAATCACCGTCATTCCTTCCGGTGCATTTACCGAACGTTCTACGATGACTGCTGCCGCTCCTTTTGACGCTACATCTTCTATATATTCATGTCCATCTGTCACTGCCCCGGCAATACAGACGAACACACTTCCTTCCTTTACCTTTCTGGAATCATTGATAAGCTCCGTTACCTCTATGTCGTCACTTCCCTGACAGACTTCATATTCCAGATGCTCTAACAGATATGATAATTTCATAACAGCACTCCTTCATTTTTTTACTTTTATATTGAGTATACCATTTTTTCCGTATACAGCAAAGGATAATTTGTGTTATACTGCTATACAGAATTTATATTTAGAAAAGGGGAATGTAATCGTGAAAGCTTATGAAAGATTATTAAAGTATGTGGTTGTCCGCACACCGAGTGACGAAAACAGTGACACTGTACCGTCTTCCAAGTGCCAGTTTGACCTTGCACATCTGTTGGAAGAGGAAATGAAAGCACTTGGTCTGACCGATGTTTATCTGGACGACCAGTGTTACCTCTATGGTAAATTACCTGCAACAGAAGGTCTGGAAGACAAGCCTGCTATTGGCTTTATTGCACACATGGATACTGTTTCTGACTTCTGTGACCATGATATCACACCAGTGATCACAGAGAATTATAACGGAGAAGATCTGGTTCTTGGAACAAGCGGTCTTACCTTAAGTACAGAAACATTTCCACACCTTAAAGATTTAAAAGGACGCACACTCATCACTTCTGACGGAACGACTGTACTGGGCGCGGATGACAAGGCCGGAATCGCAGAGATTCTCACTGTGATCGAACAGTTACAGGAACAGAACATCCCACATGGTCCGATCTGCGTTGCATTTACACCGGATGAGGAGATCGGCACCGGCGCTTCTCATTTTGATGTGGAACGCTTTGGCGCAGATTACGGATATACACTGGACGGAGACACCGAGGGAGAGATCCAGTACGAAAACTTCAATGCATGCAAAGCATGTTTTGACATTACAGGAGTAAGTGTTCATCCGGGTTCTTCCAAAGATACGATGATTAACGCCTCCCTTGTTGCCATGGAGATCAACAGTCTCCTTCCAGGCATGGAGACTCCGCGCGGCACAGAAGATTATGAAGGATTCTATCATCTTGTATCTATGTCCGGTGACTGTTCTAAGGCTCAGTTAAACTACATTGTCAGAGACCATGACAAGAACTACTTCGAAGCAAGAAAGCGTACTTTAACTCTGATTGAAAAGAATCTGAACGCAAAATGGGGGGAAGGAACTGTAAAACTTACCCTCACTGACCAGTATAAAAACATGGCTGAAATCATTGCCGGATGCATGCATCTTATCGACAATGCAAAACAAGCCTGTGAAAATGCCGGAATTGAAGCACTCATACTTCCAATCCGCGGAGGCACAGACGGATGTCAGTTAAGCTTCAAAGGACTTCCATGTCCGAACCTTGGAACCGGCGGACACGCTTACCACGGTCCTTACGAACACATCACGATCGAAGGCATGGACAAAGCGGTTGCTATGGTAACAGAACTGGTAAAACTTTACACAAAATAAAAAACTAAAGAGGTTAGAAACATGTGGTTATTTAAAAGACTGGCGCTGTTCCTTGGCGCCATCCTAATCGCCGCTATCGCAGGATTCTTCATTCTGCCGGGTGCAAGTCAGACAGAAATTGTCTTATTCATCGTGGGCTGTGTAGCCCTTGGCGATATCACTTACTATCTGGACAAGAAATATTTCCAGTAAGAGCATGAAAATGGGGACGGGTTTTCAAAACCCGTCCCCTGCTTTACTTCTATGCTCCGTGAGGCTTAAATCCTTCGCCTCTTACTTCATTGGATTCCATCATAATGAGGAATGCTTTTTCATCCTCGTCTTTGACCGCCTTCTGTACATTGTACATTTCTTTATTGCTGCACGCACACATTACAACCAGTTTATCATCCCTTGAGAAGCTTCCTTCCGCCTTTAAGAAAGTACATCCTCTTGCTGTCATTTCGTCAATCCGTTTTGCAACTTCCGGTCCTTTGTCCGTAACGATCAGCGCCATCTTACCGGCATCAATACCGTACATCACTTTGTCTACTACAACAGTCAAAATATAAGTCAAGATCAAACCGTAAATAATACTGTCAATATCCCCGAAGATCAAACCACCTGTCACAACGATCACAAGGTCTGTCACGAAAGTAATCTTTCCGATAGAAAGATGCGGCTTTAACGCCCGCACTGACATGATTACAAAATCCGCTCCGCCTGTAGATGTGTTGCGAAGATAAATGATCGCATAGCCAAGTCCCGAAAATACACCGGCGCAGATCGCAGACAATAATCTGTCTCCTTCATATACCGGAAACATTGGCGCAATGAAGTCCATAAGAGGCCACTGGATCAGCATCGTCTTCAATGAACGAAGAAGAAACTTCTTACCTAAGACTTTATAACATAAAATAATAATCGGAATGTTGAGCACAATGGTCATCGTACCAATCGGTAAACCGAATAAATGATAAAAGATCAAAGCAACACCGGAAATACCTGCTACCGGAAATCCCGAATTGGCTGCAAAATTATAAACGCCAACTGCGATCAGCATATTTCCTACAATGTCCGCCAGAATATCAATGGCAAACTCTTTAGATTTGTTCACGTTTTTCATAGACTCTCTCCTTTTCACATCATTGTATATTGTATAAATTCCTCAGAGCTCAAAAAAGCCCGCCGGATCGTTTTATCGCATCCTCGGCAACAAAAAAGAGCAACGGCAAATTATAAAAATATAATTCGCAATTGCTCTTTTACGTGAAATATTATAGACTTCTTCCGCAAAAATGTCAATCCACATTTTTATCTTTTTAGGTTCTTTTTTTCTTCGTTTTTTCTTCTTTTCCCTCTCCTTGATTTCTCAAAAGCGAAGACTGCAAAGAAGATAACGAGCTTCCCCGCACCACTGATGATTCACCGTAGCGCTTACGGATCTGATCCAGCGCCTTATCAAGCTGCTCCTGCTTTCTTGTCGGAAGTTTCTTTTTCTTCTTTTGAATCTGAATATCAAAAATACTAAGCTGCTGCGGTTCTCCTTCATCGGATAGCTTCGAGCTTCGGATTCCGAGAAGTCTGATCGGTTCTCCATTCCACAGTTCACGGAACAATTCCATCGCTGTACTGTGAATCACACGGTCGCTGTTCGTATCTTGAAATAACTGTTTTTGATGGGAACAAGTCTCAAAGTTGTAGTATTTGATCTCCACGCTCAACATCCCGGCGCGCTGCCCTGCTTTTCTAAGTCTCGCCCCGACACTTTCCGCCAGACGATACAGCACATTCGACGCCTCTTCTTCTGTCACCACATCCTGTGCAAGAGTTGTGGAATTACCGATTCCTTTTGCCTCCGCGCGTTCCGCTTCCACCTGGGAGCCATCAATCCCGTTAGCGAATTCCCATAATTTCCGTCCGTGGCTTTTTAAATGAAGCTCGACCAGTCTTACATCCATCTGCGCCAGATCTCCGATCGTGCGAATCTCCATTTTTTCAAGTGTCGCCACGCTGGAACGCCCTGCCATATACAGTTCCCCAATAGGAAGCGGCCACATTTTCACTTGTATTTCCTCCGGAAACAGTGTGTGGACTTTATTCGGTTTCTCAAAGTCCGAAGCCATCTTCGCCAACAGCTTATTGCTGGATATCCCCACATTTACCGTAAATCCAAACCGCCGGTACACCTCGTTCTTAATCTCCATTGCTCCTTCCACCGGAGAAACAAACTGATTCACAATCCCTGTAAAATCCATGTAACACTCATCCACACTTACCTGTTCAATATCCGGCGTGTACGTTTTCAAAAAATCCATAAGCGCGTGACTGTATCTGGAATACATCTTATGATCCGGCGGTACAGATACAAGATTCGGACATTTACGAAAGGCATTCGCCACCGGTTCTCCCGTGCGAATGCCATATTTTTTCGCAGGGACAGACTTGGCAAGCACGACCCCATGGCGTGACTTCTGGTCTCCGCCAATGATCGCAGGTATCTCTCGAAGGTCTGTCTCTGCGCCGTTTTTCAGTTGTTCCACTGCGCTCCAGCTAAGATACGCAGAATTGACATCGATATGAAAAATGATGGACACTATGCCTGACTCCTTGCCCTTAAAATTCCGTCTTCACTGTCAATAATAATCTTCTCACCTGCACCGATATCTCCTTGAAGCATTAACTTCGCAGCCAGCGTCTCCACATGTTTCTGCAGATAACGCTTCAGCGGTCTTGCTCCGTAATTCGGATCATATCCGCCTTCCACGATCTGATTTTTTGCCGCTTCGGTAAGCTCAATGGAAAGCTCCTTGTCCGCAAGACGTTTATTGACATCCGCTACTAACAAGTCAATAATGTCATAAATATTTTCTTTCGTCAATGGACGGAACATAATCATTTCATCCAGACGGTTCAAAAATTCCGGTCTGAAATGTGCACGAAGATCATTCATCACCGCCTGTTGGCTCTCTTCGCTGATATTTCCATTTTCGTCCATACCGTCCAGAAGACAGGCAGAGCCAATGTTGGATGTCATGATCAAGATCGTATTCTTAAAGTCTACAGTACGCCCCTGTGAATCGGTGATACGTCCATCATCCAGCACCTGCAATAATACGTTGAATACATCTGGATGCGCTTTCTCGATCTCATCAAAAAGCACCACGGAATACGGTTTTCTTCTCACTGCTTCGGTAAGCTGACCTCCTTCATCATAACCTACATATCCCGGAGGCGCTCCAATAAGACGGGACACGGAATATTTCTCCATATACTCACTCATGTCGATACGAATCATATTATTTTCATCATCAAACAGGCTTTCAGCCAACGCTTTGGCAAGCTCTGTCTTACCGACACCGGTAGGTCCAAGGAACAGGAAGGAACCGATTGGTTTTGTCGGATCTTTGATTCCTGCTTTGGAACGGATAATTGCCTCTGTCACAAGCTCTACACCTTCATCCTGCCCGATTACACGCTTGTGCAATTCATCTGCAAGATGCAGCGTCTTGCTTCTCTCACTCTCATTTAACTTGGCAACCGGAATTCCGGTCCAGCGGGACACGATTCTTGCAATTTCTTCATCTGTCACGCTTTCATGCACAAGAGAACGGTCTTCATCCTTTCCCTTTGCCTCTTCGTTTTCCAATTGTTTCTGCAACTGCGGAAGCTTACCATACTGAAGCTCTGCGGCTCTTTCAAGATCATATGAATGCTGCGCTCTCTCAATCTCTTTATTTACCTGTTCAATCTCTTCACGCAGCTTCTGGACTTTCTCAACACCGACCTTCTCATTATCCCACTGTGCTTTCTTGCCGGCAAAGTCTTCTCTCAGTTCGGCAAGCTCCTGCTGCAAATGCACGAGACGGTCCTGACTTAGACGGTCATTTTCCTTCTTAAGCGCAGCTTCTTCGATTTCAAGCTGCATGATCTTCCGGCGAAGTTCATCCAACTCTGCCGGCATAGAATCCAATTCTGTTTTAATCAATGCACACGCCTCATCCACGAGGTCAATCGCTTTATCCGGAAGAAAACGATCGGAAATATAACGGTCAGATAATGTTGCCGCTGCCACAAGTGCTCCGTCGGTAATCTTCACGCCGTGGAAGACTTCATAGCGTTCCTTTAATCCACGAAGAATAGAAATGGCATCTTCTACGGTAGGCTCATCTACGAGAACCGGCTGGAAACGACGTTCCAGCGCCGCATCTTTCTCAATATACTGGCGGTACTCGTCAAGCGTAGTTGCACCGATACAGTGAAGTTCCCCACGGGCAAGCATTGGCTTTAACATATTTCCGGCATCCATTGCGCCGTCACTCTTGCCTGCACCTACAATTGTATGCAGCTCATCGATAAAGAGAATAATCTTACCGTCACTGTTTTTCACTTCTTCCAGCACTGCTTTCAATCGCTCTTCAAACTCGCCGCGATATTTCGCTCCGGCTACCAGTGCGCCCATATCAAGGGAAAATACTGTCTTATCTTTCAACCCTTCCGGCACATCACCGCGGACGATCCGCTGCGCCAGACCTTCTACTACTGCTGTTTTACCAACTCCCGGCTCACCAATGAGCACCGGGTTGTTCTTCGTCTTTCTGGACAAAATGCGAACCAGATTACGAATCTCTGCGTCTCTTCCGATAACCGGGTCAAGCTTCTGGTCTCTTGCACGTTCTACAAGATCAGAACCGTATTTATTTAATGTGTCATAAGTGGCTTCCGGGTTATCACTGGTCACTCTCTGATTGCCTCTTACCGTAGACAATGCCTGAAGAAATCCATCCCGTGTAATTCCAAGTTCCCGGAACAACGCTTTCATTTCTTTGCTTGCGTACTTCATCATTGACAGGAAGAGATGTTCCACAGAGACATATTCATCTCCCATCTGTGCCGCCTCATCCTCTGCGTGAATCAAAGCATTATTAAGATCCTGCCCTACGTATTGCTGTCCGCCCTGCACCTTCGGGCGTTTGCTGATTGCTTCCTCCACACGGTTCACGACCAGATTCTTGTCAAATCCCATCTTCTCCATTAATTTCAAGATCAGACTGTCATCCTGTGTTAACAAAGCATAAAGCAAATGCTCCTGCTCAATCTGCTGGTTTCCATATTCCATTGCTGTTTTTTCACAGTCCTGCACTGCCTGCAATGATTTCTGTGTAAATTTATTAATATTCATTCTAACGCCTCCTTTTGACATCAGAGTCTATTTGTTTTCGTTGTTCTACCAGAAATATAACACTTGTTGTTAGCACTGTCAAGCGTTGAGTGCTAATTTTTTTGTATTCATTTACATCTGCTTTTTAATATGTTATACTTTAGCGTAGTAAATCAGAAAAGAGAGGAATCATTATGCACAAAGAATTTTTGATGGGAAATGAAGCAATCGCTCTTGGCGCCATCGCCGCCGGAGTAAATCTGATAGCCGGTTACCCCGGCACACCTTCCTCAGAAGTGCTTGAAACCGCAGCTAAACATCGTTCGGAAGACATCTACGTGGAATGGTCTGTCAATGAGAAGGCTGCCCTTGAGGTCGCCGCCGGAGCCTCTTATACCGGAGCAAGAAGTCTGGTTACAATGAAACAGGTTGGCTTAAATGTTGCATCCGATCCGCTGATGAGCCTTGAGTATGTAGGAATCAAGGGCGGCATGGTTGTTCTCGTTGCCGACGATCCGGGACCGATCTCCTCACAGACAGAGCAAGATACGAGACACTTCGCTGCATTTTCCAAGCTTCCTTGTTTTGATCCAACATCTGCACAGGAAGCTTATGAAATGATTCAAGAAGCTTTTGAATATTCAGAAGAATATGGAACTCCGGTATTTTTCCGCCCAACCACCAGAGTTTGTCACGGGTACGCTTCTATTGAAATTAAGGATGAGGAGGAATACACCTCTCATACAGCGGAAGGATTTGTCAAAGATTCCAGCCGGTGGGTCATCTTTCCACGCCTTTCTTATCAGAATCATAAGAAAATCGAAGCACGTAACGCAGCACTATCAGAGGTATTTTCGAACTACTCAAGGAATAAAATTTACCCTGCAGGAGAAAAAAACAGAACCTCTCGAAAAGGTATCGCGGCTTCGGGAATCAGTTTTACTTATGCTTTAGAGACTTTGGAAACTCTGGGGATGACTCGGCTTCTCAAAGTTGCCACCCCACATCCTTTTCCAGAGAAGCTGGCAGTAGAATTTTTAGAGGGGCTGGATGAGGTGCTCTGCATAGAAGAGCTTGATCCTGTTCTGGAACGTGAACTTACTTACCTCTGTGGAAAATATCATCTTCCGGTGAAAATATACGGTAAACTGACCGGACATACAGCCAACGCCGGAGAGAATACCCGAGACAGTGTATACCAGAACATTTCCGATTATCTAGGTATCAGTGCCTGCCGGGCCGAAGCGGTATCAGCTTGCGAAGACACGAGCTTTGTTGCGCCTCCCACACTTCCTATCCGCCCTCCGGTTCTCTGTGCCGGATGCCCGCACCGCGCTTCTTTCTACGCGGTAAAGGCTGCCATGAAGGGGAGAAAAACTATTTTCTGCGGTGATATCGGATGCTATACCCTTGGCAACGCAATGCCCCTTGATATGGTAGATACCTGCCTGTGTATGGGTGCCGGACTTGGTATCGCCCAGGGAATCGGACATATCGAACCGGATACTTCTTGTTTTGCATTTGTCGGAGATTCTACGTTCTTTGCCTCGGCAATCACCGGAGTCATCAACGCCGTCTACAATCAGGCAAATATGACTTTGATTATCTTAGACAATTCTACAACTGCTATGACCGGACATCAGCCACACCCCGGCACCGGACGTACTATGATGGGAGAACTTGTCCAAAAGATTAATATAGAAGCAGTTCTTCGCGGTATTGGGATAACAACTGTAGAAACCGTCAATCCTCTCGACCACAAAGCAGCTGTTTCCTGTGTAAAGTGTACCGCAGATCTTCCGGGTGTAAAGGCAATCATATTCAAATCTCCCTGTATCGCCATCGACAAACCGGAGGCTCCTCTATTCGTAGAGGAAGAATCCTGCATTTCCTGTAAGAAATGTATCCGCGAATTAGGCTGTCCCGCACTGGTGATCCAAAACAATAAAGTTACCATAGATGCTTCTTTGTGTACCGGCTGTACTTTATGCGCACAGCTATGTCCTACGGGAGCTATACAAACTACGGGAGGTGACCGGCATGAATAAAAATATCGTATTATGCGGCGTCGGAGGTCAGGGAACGGTTCTTGCTTCTAAGTTAATTGCCGCTGCCGCTATGAAAAAAGGGATCTCTGTTATGAGTGCGGAAACCATCGGCATGGCGCAACGAGGCGGAAGTGTCTTCAGCCACATCCGGCTTGGAGAACATCTCCACTCTCCCATGATCGCAAAAGGAACCGCAGACATCATCATAGGATTTGAGCCTGCCGAGGCAGTGCGAATGCTTCCCTATCTGAAAGAACATGGGCAGGTCATTGTCAGCAGTCACGCAATTATGCCTGTAACTTCTACTCTTTCCGGAGCCGATTACAACGGAAAAGAAATGATTTTATATCTAAAGAAAGTTGTCAGCAACCTTCTTGTTGTAGATAGTGAAAAAGCGTGTCACGAACTAGGATCTTCAAAAGTGTTGAATATCCTCCTGCTCGGCGCAGCAATCTCCGGCGGAGCACTGGGGCTTACAGAGGAAGAACTCCGGGAGGCGATCAAAGACCGGCTGCCCGAAAAGTTCCATGATCTTAATTATCGGGCTTTGCACTATTTTCAGTCACAGCAGAGCGACCCGCTTTCATCCAACATATGTCAATAATGTAACATATATCAATAAAATAATAAGACCAGACAAAACAGAAAGGACGAAAACGTATGCAGATTACAGCGACACAATTGGAACAAGTTAACAAACAAATACAGGCACTGGTGTCTGCAGAAAGTTTCTATGGAAAGAAATTAGAAGATGCCGGTATCTCTGGCGTGTCTTCCCCGGAAGATTTTACAAAGCTGCCTTTTTCAGAGAAAAATGATCTCCGGGAGGCCTATCCACTTGGACTTATGACCGCGCCGGAAGAAAAAATCGTCCGGATTCATTCTTCCTCCGGAACAACCGGTCTTCCGGTCATCATCCCGTATACTGCCAAGGATGTAGAAGACTGGGCTGTCATGTTTAAGCGTTGTTATGAAATGGCAGGGATTACGAATCTGGACCGCATTCAGATCACCCCCGGGTATGGACTTTGGACTGCCGGAATCGGCTTTCAAAATGGTGCCGAGAAGCTCGGAGCTATGGTCATCCCCATGGGACCGGGTAATACTGACAAACAGCTGCAAATGATGCTGGACATGAAATCTACCGTTCTTTGCTCTACCTCTTCTTATGCACTTCTTCTGGCAGAAGAGATTGAAAAGCGGGGAATTCAGGATCAGATCCATCTTAAAAAAGGTGTAATTGGTTCTGAGCGCTGGGGCGAAAAAATGAGAAAGCGTATTTCCGAAGAGCTGGGAATAGAGCTCTACGACATTTACGGTCTGACAGAAATCTATGGTCCGGGTATCGGAATCAGTTGCAAAGAAGATAACGGTATGCACTACTGGGACGATTACATCTATATCGAGATTATCGATCCTGTCACCTTAAAGCCATTGCCGGACGGTGAACTTGGTGAAGTAGTTATCACCACCCTTGTGAAAGAAGGCGCTCCTCTGATCAGATACCGTACACATGACCTTTCCCGCATTCTTCCGGGCGAATGTGCATGTGGAAGCAAATATCCCCGTCTGGATGTCATAATGGGACGAACCGACGATATGATGAAGATCAAGGGTGTCAACGTATTCCCAAGCCAGATTGAGGAAATACTCAAAGACTTCCCGGAAGTATCCAGCGAATACCAGATCCGAATCTCCCATCTGGACGGAAAGGATACGATGCGTATTTATGTAGAGACAAATGGAAGTGTCGATTTCTTAGATTTAGCAAAGAGAATTGCTGTAACCGTCAAGCGCCGCATTGGTTTTACTCCGCTTGTCAAAGTTGTTGAGCTGGGACTCCTTCCGAGAAGCGAAAAGAAATCAAAACGTGTAATTGATGAAAGATACGAATAGTCAGAAATATTTTTCTTTCTAATGTTCTTTTAAAATTAACAAACCGGCGCTATAGTTGTATGCTATGCTTCATGCAACTATAGTGCCGGTTTTGCTCTTATTTGAATCTTACCTTTAATTTTCTATTTCTCCGGTACAATCTCCAACCAATATCCATCAGGATCGTTAATAAAATAAATTCCCATTTGCGGATTTTCATAGCAGATACAGCCCATTTCTTCATGCTTTTGATGTGCTGCTTCCATATTGTCCGTTGTAAATGCAAGGTGAATCTCATTGTCTCCCAGATCATAATGATCCTTTTCCCAATCACGCAGCCATGTAAGCTCTAACTGAAATCCGGTTTTTCCATCTCCCAGATAGACAAGTATAAAGCTTCCGTCTTCTGCTTCTTTTCGACGCACCTCTTTTAATCCGAGTGCTTCTTCATAAAACTTCATTGATTGTTCCAGATTTTTTACATTGTAATTGTAATGTGCAAATTGAAAATTCATAGCTTTTCTCTCCATCCTTTCCCTGTCGTTGTCTATTGTTTGAACAGTTCTCCCTCTTCCGTAATCCGAACAATCCGGTCACGATCCTGCGACTGCGGGTGTTCTTCCAGCCAACGCTCTATAATCTCCGGCTTTCTCCAAAAATGCATCGGATAGACTTTTTCCGGCTTTGCAAGCTCCAGAAAATAATCCATGCCTAAAGTATAATATTCCTCCTGTCTTGGGTCAAGCGGAATGAATGCCGCATCAATCTTCCGGTCCCGAAGAGGCTCTACATATTTTCGAAACTTTTCAGACATCTCCTGATTCCAGTCTTCTGACTCTTCTTTCCAATACCAGTCATTTAAATCCCCTGCATGATAAATTGTCTTTCCCTCCACCGAAACAAGAAATGCGACACCTTCATCTGTAGAACGCAATGTGCGGATGCAAATATCATCCACAGAACGTTCTTCCTCCGGCTTCATCAGCAACGTTTGTTCTTTCGCCTCTTCCGGTATACGCTTCTTCCATATATCATCCGAAAGTATAAATGTGATATTATTCTGTTTCTTTAAGAAGTTAAAGATTTCTTTATTAAAATGATCAATATGCCGATGGCTGACAAAGACATAACCCTTCTTTCCTTTTGGAAATGCCGGGATCTCTCCTCTATAATAGTCAAACAACAGCCACACCTGTGTCATTTCCACGAGAAATCCACTATGCCTAAGATACGTAATTTTCATTTACTTCTCCCTCTTTTTACAATTATATTTTGTAGTTTCATTGCCCGGATTCTTTATCTGGGCTTGTATTCTGATCTTAATTTCCTGAACACTTTCTTTCTTACAAACCAGAAGCAGGCAAGCTGCATGAGAATTGTAAGAATCCACGATGCCGGATAGGAAATGAACAATACATCCAGCGAACGGTTCTTCGGGAACACCCAGAAGATCCATACAATTCGAAGCCCTACCGTTCCAATGATCGATATAATCATCGGAACAAGAGAATAGCCCATCCCTCGCATAGCTCCGGGGAAGAGATCCATAAGTCCGCACAGAAAATAAGTGACGGTTGTATAGAGAAGGATTTCCATTCCACATGAGATTACTTCCGCGTCAGAGGTGTAGATACCCAAAAGCTGGTGACCAAATACATAAGCGCCGCCACCCAACGCAAGCATAATCACAACGGTCAACGCCATACAATCGACTACCACCCGGTCGATCCGCTTCCATTTTCCCGCTCCATAATTCTGACTGGTGAAGCTCATACATGCCTGTGTGATAGAATTTGCGGACGCATACAAAAATCCGAAAATATTATTTGCCGCCGTATATCCTGCCATTGCTGTAGAACCAAACGAGTTTACCGATGACTGAAGCAGTACATTTGAGAAATTAATAACCGTACTCTGAATACCTGCCGGAATTCCGACTTTGAAAATCTGCTTCATATATACACCCTTAATGGACAATTTGGAAAACTGAAGCCGATAGCTTGCCTCTGCCTTACACAAGCATCGGAGCACCAAAATACTGGAAATCATCTGAGAAATAATGGTTCCGATCGCAACTCCTGCCACACCGAGATGAAATACAATGACTAAGAGAAGATTCAGCGCCACGTTAGCAACTCCAGCTATAACAAGAAACAAAAGCGGTCTCTTCGTATCACCGATCGCACGCAGAATTGCCGCTCCATAGTTATAAAGCATAAAGAATGGCATACCGCAAAAATAAAGTCTCATATATAAAGCTGACAACTGTATCACATCGTCCGGCGTGCCCATAAGTTCCAGCGCTGTCCTTGCAAATGCGACACCTATAAACGCCATGCCGATACCGCTGACCAACGCAAATGCAATCGCTGTATGCACGGTTTCTGACATCTCCCGCGCTTTCTTTGCCGCAAAAAAGCGAGCTGCCAGTACATTTGCCCCAAGGGAGATACCAATAAACAAATTAACAAACGTATTAATCAGCGCTGTGGTGGAGCCAACCGCCGCCAACGCCTGACGTCCGGTAAAGCGCCCCACTACAATAATATCTACTGCATTAAACAACAACTGAAGAATCCCCGATAACATAAGCGGAAGGGAAAAAGAAATCAGCTTATCCATCAGCGAACCATTACACATATCAATTTCATATTTATTTTTCTTTGTTACGGATTTCAATCTTATCACCTTTTACTATTTCATTTATTCCGCAACTATTATATCACAAAATTATGCCACATGACCATTTGTATTGTGGCGAAGTGCCGCTTCGTATTCTTTTAATTTTTCTTTTGCCTGTGCATTCAGATTCTTTGGCACCTCAATCTGCACAGTCACATATTGATCCCCGTACATATTCTTATGATTCATCGATACGATTCCTTTGCCCCGCAGCCGGATCTTTGTCCCCGACTGTGTTCCGGGACGGATGGTACACAGAACTTTTCCATAAAGCGTCGGGACAATCACCTCTCCTCCGAATACGGCTGTCGTAAACGGAATCATTGCTTTTGTATATACATCCATTTCTTTTCTTTCAAATCCCGCCTTTGTTCCAACTTGAACTTTCAGGAGCAGATCTCCGTCATATCCACCTGCGCTTCCCGGCATTCCTTTTCCACGCAGTCGGATTATTTTACCGGTATCAATCCCCGCCGGAATCTTAACTTTTAAAGACTTTCTGCTTCCGTTTGCTTCCGTAAGATGCACCAACTTCTCGCAGCCGGATACTGCCTCATCAAAACTGATAGAAAGATCCGCGTGAAGATCGGCGCCATTTTCCCGCATCGGATGCCTGCCAAAAGCTCCTCCAAAAATACTTCTCAGTATTTCATCCAGATCTTCTTCCTCAAAATGATACTCCCGATAGCTTCCGTCCGAATTCTCATGTCCGAATTGGTCATATTCTTTTCTCTTTTCCGGATCACTTAAAACCGCATACGCCTCTGTTGCCTCCTTAAATTTTTCTTCTGCCATAGCATTCCCCTTATTGGTGTCAGGATGATATTTCTTCGCAAGCTTCCGATAAGCCCTTTTAATAGTCTGCTCATCTGCCGAGCGGTCTACACCGAGAATCTCATAATAATCTCTCACAACGCCCATATGTCCACCTCCTATTATTCACATAATTTCAAAATACCCCGCAGGATCTACCTGCGGGGTATACGTCATTCCCTGAAAGATTATCCTTCAATGGAGATATAATGTTTCTTCTCTTCAATTGGTTTCTTCTCTTCCTTCGGAACAGAGAATCTTAAAATTCCGTTCTCATACTTCGGATGGATATCTTTCTCCGTTACATGATCACCGACATAGAAGCTTCTGCTCATACTTCCGGCATAGCGCTCACGTCTTACATATCTGCCCTTCTTATCCTGTTCATCTTTGTCAAGCCCTTTGGCAGCATTGACGGTGAGGTATCCATTCTCAAGCTGTAACCGGATCTCATCTTTCTTGAAGCCCGGAAGATCAATGTCTACTTCAAATCCATTGTCCAGCTCCTTGACATCCGTCTTCATCATGTTCTTACCGTGTTTTCCGTACAAAACCTTATCTACGTCTGCAAATTCCGGGAAACGGAAACCATCCATGAAATCATCAAATAAGTTCTCTCCAAAAATACTAGGTCTTAACATAAGTCATATCTCCTTTCATAAATATGAAAACTATATTTTAGCACTATCGAAGCAATCCGAAGTGTTGTGTTTGGAACCTCAGGATTCGGAATTCTTTTCCTCTTCCTTTGTTCTATTTGTACTATAGCGCCTATAATTAGCACTGTCAAGAGGTGAGTGCTAATTTTTTCAAAAAAATTTACCACCGGCGGACAAAGCTCACTCCTATCGTCCACCGATGGTAACATCCATACATCATTATTAACTTCTTCCGCTATAGTCTTCCTTCTATCCTATATAGAATACACCCACATTGCTTTTGACTGCTGCTTAATTCTCTCAAAATCCCACAGCTGGCTGCTTGTTGTTCTGCTAAACGGGTCGTTTACTTTTATCTTTCCTTCTTCACATCCTACAAGAACGATAAAGTGACCATTTTGTGTAAAATCTCCCGGTCCTACACTACAGATGACCGGGTGTCCTGCCTGCAGTTCCGACATAATCTGATCTTGGGTCATATCACTTTCATAGCAGGATAAGCCCCAGTTTTTTCCTGCTTCGCTCATAAATTTCCAATACGTATTATTCTCCTCGTCCAGATATCCATTCTCTGTCCCATAGGCTGCAAGCTTCGCCGGTGTCGCCGTCACATCTCCGGTAAGTCCGGCTGCCACCATAGCCATACAGGTTGGCCCGCATCCACTCACTGCAACAATGCTATTTCCGTAAGGGGCATATCCCCAGCGATCCCATTGAATCAGAAGCGGAATCTCTCCCTGCGTCACTGCATCCAACGTCTCTGCCGCCGGAAGATCTTTTTTCTCCTCATAATCCTCCACAAAATCTATCGTCTCTTCATTTTTATCCAGAAGCTCTATCACCCCTTTTGGATATCCTTTTCTTCCGGCGTCCTCTTTCACACGAGCCAAACGTTCTTCTGGCGTCTCGTTTTTCTCTTCCTGTTCTATATTTTCTTTTGCACTCTTTTCCCTATTCTGTTGTTCTATTTTTGCTGCCGCTTCTTTCGCTTCCTCTTTCCTTGTCCTAAGGATCAAAGCAGTAGATATAATTCCCACACAAATGACTGCTGCCGTTATAAAATACAGCTGACGCTTCACTTGCTGCTTACGCTTTGATTTCCTGATCTTCCTCTTTTTGTCCATAAGCGTCCTCTCCTTATTCAAGATGTAATTATACTATAATATGACAGAAACCGACAACTTAACTTTGTCTTAAATTTTTATAACGTTTTTATGGGCTTTGCAGGCATTTTTTTGTAAACGGTGTCACTAATCACTATCCCCCTGCTCCACACAGGGTAGGGGATATCACGAACGACGCATACGGACACAGAGACTTAAACAATTTGAGAATGGAAATAGAAAAAATACCATCTCCAGAGTTCTGCCGAAATTGAATTCTCTCCCCATTAATGGTAAAATTATATAAGCTGTAACTTAATCATCATGTTATTTGCCAGTCTACGATTCAACTGGCAGAAAGGATACTATCATATGAAGCTAGTATTTTTAGATGTAAAAACAATCGGAGATGACCTTGACCTCTCCCCCTTTGATCAATTCGGTGAAGTTGTAAAATACTCCTTCTCCGCTCCTTCGGAAGTACCCGGGCGTATTCAGGATGCCGATGTAATTATTGTAAATAAAATCCAGATCAATGAGACTACGATAGGCTCTGCAAAAAATCTTAAGTTAGTCTGTGTGACCGCCACCGGAACGAACAATCTGGACAAAGACTATCTGGATAAACGGGGCATTGTATGGCGAAATGTCGCCGGATATTCTACGGAATCTGTTGCGCAGCACACCTTTGCCATGCTGTTCTATCTTCTGGAGCATTTAAAATATTATGACGATTATGTAAAAAAGGATCACTACACAAATGATACTGTTTTTACACATTTCGAGAAGACCTTTTACGAGTTAAATGGAAAGACCTGGGGAATCATCGGTCTTGGCAACATCGGTCGGAGAGTCGCTTCCATTGCAGAAGCTTTCGGTGCCAGAGTTATTTACAGTTCACCGTCAGGAGCGGCTCCGCAGGAAGGCTTCCACCAGGTTTCTCTTGACACACTGCTTGAGACTTCCGACATTGTATCTGTACATGCGCCGTTAAATGAACATACCAAAAATCTGATCGATCTTTCTTCTTTCCGAAAAATGAAGAAAAGCGCCATTTTCCTGAATCTTGGACGCGGACCGATTGTAGTTGAGAAAGATTTGCGCAGCGCACTGGAAACAAATGAAATCCTTGCTGCAGGTCTTGATGTTCTGTCTGAAGAACCGATGCGTACAGACAATCCTCTCCGTGGTTTTACCGACAGTAACCGTCTTCTTATTACGCCCCATATTGCATGGGCAAGTATCGAAGCACGGACAAAATTAATGAATATTATTGCAGGACAGATCAAAGAGTTCTTCGGGCTATAAAGCCTGAAGAACTCTTTTTACATTTCCATATGCAATACGCTCTATCTGAGTCTCTGTAAATCCCTTTGCCTTTAACGTCTCCCACAGGCGCTCCATCTCTTCTGCTTTTTCAATCTCAAGAATCTCCACACCATCAAATCCATCGAAATCAGTGCCGATAGCTGCAAATTCACTGCCGCCTGCATTTACCATACAGGCAAGATGCTCCGCCATATAAGAGATTCTTGTTTCTCCGTCGGCATGCAAAAAAGGTCCATAAAAGTTCAAGCCCATAATGCCGCCCTTTTCCGCCAGTGCACGCATCATTTCATCACTTAGGTTTCTCGGATGGTTACACAGTGAACGACAATTCGAATGGGTAGCCACTACCGGACCCTTGGCATATTTCAAAATATTCCAAAAGGTTTTGTCTGAAGCATGCGAAACGTCTGCAATCATGCCAAGTTCTCCCATTCTCTCAATCACTTCCACGCCAAAAGGCTTCAGTCCCTTCTCCATAATCGCCGGGTCTTTGCTGTTCGGATAACCGATACAATTTTCATAATTCCACACCGGAGTGAGCAATCTTACGCCCTTCTGATACAGGGTATCCAACCGGTCTATGCGCCCATTAAGCACACCGCCTTCTTCCACGGTGAGGAATGCGGAAATCACCCCTCTTTTTTCATTCTCTTCCAGCTCCTGAAAGGAACCCGCGTAGGCAATATCTTCCTTCCCAAGCTCCATCTGACGCTTAAAATAGTCAATCATCTCCTGCACATGAAGATACGCGTCTTCATATCCATTTCCGGTTCGATAAGCTTCAAGGTATGTAAAGCAGGCAAAAAACTGCGCGATCGTTCCGGCTTCCTTCATGCCCGGAATGGTTACGGCACATCTGCTTCTATAGAAATCTCCGGTTTTATCAAGATCCATTAATTTCCACAAGGTATCACAGTGCAAGTCTATCAGTTTCATATTTTCTCTCCTTCTCTCATAAACTCTATTACTACTATCTATTTTCGTACAGACAATTTCATACATATACTTTTGTATTTTAGTATACACGTTCATCTATGTGAAAGAAAGGAATTCTTATGAAGCCAGTTATCGGTATTTTATATTGTGGTTTTCTCACTAAAGGTTTCGAACGCCAAAGCATCTATGTAACTTCTTCTTATCTGTCCGCTGTAGAAGTCTCCGGCGGTCTTCCTGTCGTCATTCCATATTTTTCCGATTTCAACTACATAGCAAACTATATAAAATTATTTGATGGAATCCTTTTTTGCGGAGGAGACGATGTCACACCGCTTTTATACCATGAAGAACTTGGCACGAATCGGGGACACACCGATTACAAAACAGATACCTTCCATTTTACATTTATGAAGGAGGCGCTCCGTTCACGTCTCCCTATCCTTGGTATCTGCCGCGGTATGCAGGTACTAAATCTGGCACTTGGAGGAACCATTTATCAAGACCTCTCCCTTCGGCAGCAGCCTACGTTAAACCATATGCAATTATCAGAAAACCGCAGTGATCCCTGTCACAAAATTTCATCTTTAAATAATAGCTTGCTATATAATATTCTTGGAGAAACCCATGTTGTAAATAGTTTTCACCACCAATGCATCAAAAAACTTGGCAAGAATCTGATCGCATCTTACACATCTTCCGACAAGGTAACAGAAGCAATCGAATATCCAAATCGCCCTTTTACTGTCGGCGTACAATGGCATCCGGAATGTATGCTGGACGACAAAGCAATGTTGGAAATTTTTTACTGTTTTATTGAACAATCTGCTCGCACAAAACATTAATTTCATGACATAGTTTTCCCTTTTTCCACACATACTAATGCCGATAAAAACAAAAGGAGGAAATTGATATGTCTGAAATATCCGTATTAGATCTGCAAAATTTACGCCATTTAATTGGAGGATACGACACAGAGCACTGTAAAATGACTGATTACGCAAGTCAGGCAAAAGATCCTGAAGTCAAAAAACTCTTTCAGGATGCCGCTGACAGTGCAATGAAGAACAAACAGGATTTAATGAGATTCTTATAGGAGGATGAACACATGTTAGATGAAAAAACAATGGTATCAGACGCTTTAGCCGGCGTCAACGGTGAGCTTGTACGTTATGGTGAAATGATTTCCCAGACAGAAAACAAAGAATTGAAGCAGTGCCTGAAGCAGATTCGTAACCAGTGTGAAATGTCTCAGGAAAAGCTCTATCAGGTTGCCAGAGAAAAAAGCTATTATGTTCCGGCTGCCAAAGCATCCCAGCAGGAAATCAATCACGTAAAATCTGTATTAACCGGATTGGCAATGAAATAATCAAAAAGCGGGGACGGAAGTTTTCTAACTTCCATCCCCGTTTTACAGTTACTTTGTCTTAATTTTCCCATTTTCTATATTCGGTTGGATAAATCTTTCCCGGGCATATTCCCACAGCACTTCTGAACCTTCTGCTGTGCGCTCGTTGCGCTTCATGATCTGACTTAAGTGTACTGCATGCTCTACCCATGCCTTCCCGTCTGTGGCAGCATTGAGCATCATGGGTTGTAAATTATCCATCGTGCGGGCGAATTTGGCTTCTTTTGTTTCTCTTGCCTCGAATTCTTCCCAGAGTTCCCGGAATCTTTTTCCTTGATCATCCGGAAGCATGCCGAAGATACGGTCTGCCGCTTTTACTTCTCTCTCCCGCTGCGTCTTCTTCGCCTCTTCGTCATAGGCGTAAGTATCTCCTGCGTCGATTTCTACGATATCGTGAAGGAGAAGCATCGTCACTGTTTTTAATACATCTATCTCTTCCCCGGCATATTCACTTAGAAGGATTGTCATAATCGCCATATGCCATGCATGTTCTGCATCATTTTCTTTGCGGACACCATCTGATAAATACGTCTGGCGCCCGATGAATTTCTCTTTATCTATCTCGCGGATAAAGTCAAACTGGCGATCTAACCGTTGAATTTCTTCCTGTGTTCTCTGTTTCATTATGCGCTCCTTTCAAATTGAGAGTTATAGAGTTCTGCATAAAATCCATTTTTCTGAAGCAATTCTTCGTGATTTCCCTGTTCTACGATATCACCGTCTTTCATAACAAGAATCAGGTCTGCGTCACGGATCGTTGACAACCGATGGGCAATAATAAAACTTGTTCGTCCCTTCATCAGGTTATCCATTGCCTTTTGAATCCGCACTTCGGTACGTGTATCTACGGAACTTGTCGCCTCGTCTAAGATCATGATCGGCGGATCTGCTAAGATTGCTCTTGCAATTGTAAGAAGCTGTTTCTGCCCTTGCGATACATTGCTTGCCTCTTCATTTAATTCCATATTGTAGCCGCCCGGCAATGTCTGTACAAATCGATGCACATAAGCCGCATTTGCCGCAGCAACCACCTCTTCATGTGTGGCATCAAGCTTACCGTAACGTATATTATCTTCAATACTCCCCTTAAAGAGCCATGTATCCTGCAATACCATTCCGAACATTTCACGAAGTTCGCTTCGGTTAAACTCGCGAATATCATGACCGTCAATTTTAATGCTTCCACTATTCACATCATAGAAACGCATCAACAGCTTCACCATCGTTGTTTTTCCCGCACCGGTCGGACCTACAATGGCGATCTTCTGTCCCGGTTTGATCTTCGCACTAAAATCATTGATGATAATATGCTCCGGGTTATAGCCAAAGTGTACATGGTCAAACTCAACGCTTCCCTTTAACCCGTTGATATGAACCGGATTTTCCACGGTCTGATCTTCCTCTTCTTCCTCGAGGAATTCAAAGACACGCTCTGATGCCGCTGCCGTGGACTGAAGCATATTTGCAACCTGAGCCACCTGCTGGATCGGCTGTGTAAAGTTTCTCACATATTGGATAAAAGACTGGATATCACCGACTTCAATGGATTGCTTCATCGCCAGATATCCACCCATGATTACAACTGCTACATAACCAAGATTTCCAACAAACTGCATGATCGGCATCATCATCCCTGACAGGAACTGTGATTTCCATGCGGACTGATACAGGATCTCATTGTCGCGCTCAAACGTGCGGATCACATCCTCTTCTTTATTGAATGCTTTAACGATATTGTGTCCGCCATACACCTCTTCCACCTGCCCATTTACATGGCCGAGATATTCCTGCTGACTTTTGAAATATTTCTGGGACCGCTTTACAATTGCTGAAATCAAGCCGACGGAAAGCGGAAGAATCAGCAAGGTTACAAGCGTCATCATGGGACTGATACTCAACATCATGACAAGTACACCGATCAGCATGGTCACAGAAGTAATCAGCTGCGTCACGCTCTGATTCAGGCTCATACTCAGTGTATCCACATCGTTGGTAATACGAGAAAGCACTTCACCATGCGTCATTTTATCAAAGTAATTCATCGGCATGCGGTTGATCTTCTCCGAAATCTCTTTTCGCATCCGATAAGTTAATTTCTGTGATATCCCTGTCATAATATACCCTTGAATAAAGGAAAATGCCGCACTTAGTAAATACAGACCAAGGAGCATCGTAAGGATTTTTCCGATAGCTGTAAAATCAATTCCCGCTCCACCGGAAATCTTACCTACCAGACCGTTAAAAATCTCGGTTGTTGCTTTTCCTAAAATCTTCGGTCCTACAATATTAAAAATGGTACTTCCAATGGCAAAGATCATAACAAATGCGATTGCAATCTTATAATTTCCAAGATATGCCATCAGCTTTTTCATCGTTCCTTTGAAATCTTTTGCCCGCTCTGTGGACATTGGACCATGCCCATGTCCTCCATGTCCTCTTCCTGCCATCTTAGCCCACCTCCTTCATGTCTGCTTCTAATTCCTTCTCAGACAACTGAGAAGCGGCAATCTGGTAATATGTTTCACAATTTTTCAACAATTCCTTATGCGTACCGATACCCGCAACTTTGCCGTCATCCAGAACAATGATCTGTTCCGCATGAAGAATCGTACTGATTCTCTGCGCCACAATGAGCACTGTGCTGTCCTTCGTCTTTTTCTTCAATGCCTGTCGAAGAGTTACATCGGTCTTATAGTCAAGCGCAGAAAAGCTGTCATCGAAAATATATACATCCGGATGCTTTGCAATCGCTCTCGCAATGGAAAGTCTCTGCTTCTGTCCACCGGACACATTGGAACCGCCCTGCGCGATCGGGCTGTGGTATTTCTTTTGCTTATGAGAAATAAATTCTTCCGCCTGCGCGATCTGAGCTGCTTCCTCCATTTCCGCTTCGCTTCCATCTGGATTTCCATATAAAATATTTGATGCAATATCACCGGAGAAAAGTACCCCTTTCTGCGGTACATAACCAAGACGATCTCTGAGATCATGCTGAGACACTTCTCTGATATCTTTTCCGTCGATGGTAATCTTACCCTCTGTCACGTCATAAAACCGTGGGATCAAATTCACAAGCGTTGATTTTCCGCTTCCTGTACTTCCGATAAATGCAGTTGTCTGCCCCGGCTTTGCCGTAAAGGTAATATCATGGAGTACATCTTCTTCCGCGCCCGGATATCGAAACGATACATGGTCAAAAGAAACTTCTCCATTTCCTTGTTCATCAAATCTATCCGGTTCTTTCGGATCATGGATCAGTGTATCACTGGTCAGGACTTCATCCACACGAGTCGCTGATACTGCCGCTCTCGGAAGCATTACGGAAATCATACAGATCATAAGGAAGGACATGATGATCTGCATTGTATATTGAATAAACGCCATCATATCTCCAACCTGCATTGCTCCATCATTGATGCTGTGTCCGCCAACCCAGATAATGAGGATGGAAATCGCATTCATCACAAGCATCATAAGAGGCATCATGAACGTCATCGCTCTGTTGACAAATAAATTCGTCCTGGTCAGTGCTTTGTTTGCTTCATCAAATCTCTGTTCCTCATGCTTCTGCGTGCTAAATGCCCGAATGACCGGAAGTCCGGTTAAAATCTCTCTGCTCACAAGATTCAGACGGTCCACCTGATTCTGCACGACTTTAAACTTCGGCATTACGATCAAAAACAATACTAATACAATGGCGACAATAATTCCGACTGCAAGCGCAATAATCCAAGACATATCCACATTGGTATGGAACACTTGATAAATACCGCCGATCGCAAGAATCGGAGCATACAGCACCATTCGCAGAATCATTACCGTAAGAAGCTGAATCTGTTGGATGTCGTTGGTGCTCCTTGTGATCAGTGACGCTGTAGAGAACTTATCAAATTCTCCGTTGGAAAATCCTACCACTTTGCGAAAGACATCTCTTCTAAGCCCTCTTCCCACACTGGCGCCGACTCTGGATGCAAGAAGTCCGACAAGGACACTGGCAGCCATGCCAAGACCTGCAAGTGCGAGCATCTTCCCGCCTGTGTTCAGAATATAATGTGTCTCTATTTTATCTGTATCAATTCCAATATTTTCGTAAAGTCCTTTGATGTAAACCGGTGCAGACTGTTCCAACATCATATCGGGAACTTTCTCCATCTGTTTATATAATTCTTTCAGCATCTCCTCTCTCTGCTCAGGCTGCATCGGCTGCTGCATATTTGCCTGAAGCTGCCCTGCCATGTCACTGTCAAAAGCAGAGCCTGCCGCCAGAAGCATTGGTTTTGCAAGCACTTCTTCCAGACTTTCCAATTCCTCTTTGTCTTCTTTCACAGACTCTTTTAACGAAAATACCTTCCCGTCATAACTATGATCTGCTTTGCTTTCCTCATAGGCATTTTGTACCTCTTCCTGTTGGTCAGAAGGCACAAGCATCAAAAGCTTCCCTAAATCCTCTTCGGAAATCTGTTCCGGAACCTTTTCATCAATTCCACTTTGCTGAATTCCTACATTTACAATATCCGAAGTATATGCCGGCAGAGACAGGTCACAGTAAGCCTGAACGATCAACACACAGATAATCGCTGCCACCGCTCCGGCATACGGCTTCAAAAATTTCAATAATTTTGTCATGTTCTGTCATTCCTTTCTAGATCATTAAATTGTTTCTTGCTTCTAACAACAATCTGCGAAATAAAAGCCTTTCTTCATGTGACATTCCTCTATAAACAAGCTCTTCCATTCCATCCATCGACCTGTGAATCTCTTCAATACAATCTTTCCCTTTTTCAGAAAGACAAATACGAACCACTCTCTGATCTTCTTCATCCGGTTCTCTTACAATAAATCCCTGCTCCTCCAGCTTTCTAAGAGCTACGGTCATAGACGGAGGCGTCACTCCGATCTTCGCTGCAAGCTCCTTCTGCGACAGCTTGCCTTTACATTCCAATATAAATAAAATGCCAACTTGATTTGGCTTCAGTTCAAAGGAAGTCATTTCCTTCATTGCCCGGTATCTTCCAAGATGTACGATTTGATGCATAAGCATAAAAACCGGCACATCATTATCATTCTTCATAATGCACCTCCTCCAATTAATTAGATATCTAACAAATATATTAGTTGTATTTACTAATAGTGTCAACATTTTTATACTTTTTTAACATTTTATATGGGCATATTAGCATATAAATAATTAATCTTTTAACTATATTTCGACAAAAAAAGAAGGATGCGTTTTCTGACATCCTTCCTTGTATCGTTCTATATTTTATAAAGTGTCTGAGTCTAAAATAATGGTAAATGGTCCATCATTTACAAGACTTACTTTCATATCTGCTCCAAACTGACCTCGCTCAACAACTTCCACCTGTTCCTTACACTTGGCAATAATGTATTCATACATATCATTTGCCATATCCGGCGCACCGGCTTCTATGAAGCTTGGACGATTTCCTTTTTTACAATTCGCATATAACGTAAACTGAGAAATCAAAAGGAGTTCACCGCCCACACTGTCTAAAGACAGGTTTGTCTTTCCCTGCTCATCTTCAAAAATGCGAAGCCCTAACATTTTCTTTACCATCTTATCGGCAATCTCTTTCGTATCCGAATCACTGACACCGATTAGCACCATAAATCCTTTGCCAATCTTTCCCAGTGTCTCTCCATCTACCTTCACTTCACTCTCTGTTACTCTTTGAATTACAAATCTCATATTTTTGTCTCCTTATAACTTGCTTTGATCATATAATTGTTTCTCTAAGCTTCACTTACATTTTCTTTTACTACTTTAGTTGCTTCTGACTTTTTCTCAGGAAGCTGAGCCAGAATTACAGCTGCAAACATTAAAACACACCCTGCACTCTCTCTTGTGGACAACTGTTCTCCAAGTATCAGCCAGCCTGCAAGTACCGCAAAGCAGGATTCCATACTTAATATAAGAGAAGCGATGGCAGGATTCATATTCTTCTGTGCGACAATCTGCAAAGTATAGGCAACTCCACTGGAAAATACGCCGGCATAGAGAAGCGGAAACCAACCGGCAAATACACTCTCCAGACTTGGTGTCTCCAACAAAAACATAGGTACCATTGATACCACTCCACATACTAAAAACTGAATGCAGGACATTTTCACACCATCCACTTTCGGCGAAAAATGATCGATCACCAAAATGTGAAGAGAAAACACAAGTGCTCCAAACAATACATACAAATCTCCTTTCCCAATGGAAAGACTCTCTGTAATACATAAGAAATAAAGTCCTACCAATGCAATTCCTACTGCCAGCCAAACCTTCCAGCCAATTTTCTTATGTAAGAAAACACCAAGAAGTGGTACGATCACAATATAGCAAGCTGTAATAAATCCTGCTTTTCCTGCTGTCGTATATACCAATCCAATCTGCTGCAGGCTGCTTGCAGTGAACAACAAAATTCCACATGCAACGCCTCCTATAATAAGGTCTTTCTTTGTCCCCGGAACTGCTGCCACATTTCCATTTTTCTCATTCATTTTCTTAAATAGCACAATGCACGGCAATAAAGATGCTGCTCCGATCAGATTCCGGATACCGTTAAAGGTAAAAGGTTCCATAAAATCCATCCCGCTGCTCTGCGCCACAAACGCTGTCCCCCATATAAAAGCTGTCAAAATCAACAGCATTGCATTCTTTGGTCTCATTCCATTTCCTCCAAGTCTTCTTTTTTGTTCCTTCGCAGTGGCAAAGTATATAGACACTACAGTGAATAATTGTATCATACTTTCCATGGAAAGTGTATCCCAAATGTCATTTACATTTCTTGCTTTTTCTCGTTTAATTTGTTACTGTATACATAAGAGAATGAAAAACGGGAGGGATACCTATGCTGACAGAAACATTATTAAAGCAGCCCGGGTTCCTGTACAAAATCGGGCAGAAACATTACTATCTCGGCAAATGGATCTGCAAAGAATGTACCGAATCTGACGCTACAGACTGTGTGATGATGTATCACATGTGCAGAAATAACCACGAAGAGCCTGACACCAATATGTATTTCCAGAAACTCCGTGCATTCAGTGATTTTGCACTGGAGGTTCCATGTAATCCGGCTAAAACAAAAGAAGACCTTACCGCACTGGTAAATGGTCTCTCTGCCGAAGATCTCACAAAACTTCAAGAACAGGTTTCATTCTTTGAAGAAGATCTTGTGAAATATTGCGGATAATATTAAGAGCAAAAAGAAACTTCGAAACTATTTCCTTTCGAAGTTTCTTTTTTTCTATCTCATTTCTTATATAATCCGTATTCACCCCAACACTTCTATCTTCATAAGCCCATGGTTAATCGCCTATTTTATCCTCGTAAGCCTGCAATCAACCGCTTCGGATATAACAAAAGATCCAGTCCGTCTTCCGTACTGTTAACACATAAATCTGCTGTTTTTAACAGTCCGCTGTACGCACCTTCCCGATCTATAATCCCGATAGACAGTGCCGCATTTTCGAACATGCGCACATCATTGCGTCCATTTCCCATACATGCACATCTTTCACCGCCAATTTCATCAAGCACCGCACGCTTCGCATCCATAGCGCTTCCTACCGGAAATGTGTGTACCTTAAGATCAAGACCTTCACACTGCGCCCTTGCTGTCCCATGAGTATCCGCCGTCAATACATAGATGGAAAGCTCCTTAGAAAGCTTCTGAAGTCTCTCTTTTACCGCCGGGCGGATGATTCCATCCTCCGCAATCGTTCCGTTATAGTCCAATAATAACGTAGTAATCTGTAACTTTTTATATCCCGGAATGTCAATGATCATTGCTGGTTCTCCTTTTATCCTCTATATCTTGCCCTGTTCTTTTAAATATTCAAAGAACGCTTCGCATCCCTCTACAACATCTGCATACGTCACGTCAAAATTTCCTGTATACCACGGGTCTGCAATCGCTCTTGGTTCGTCTGAAAATTCCAGAAGCATATGGATCTTCCCTTCTGAATCTTCGCCTGCAATACACTTCATATTTCGGATATTCCACTCGTCCATACCGATAAGGTAATCATATTCTTTATAATCACTCTTCGTCATCTGGCGTGCGCGGTGTGGCAAGATTGGAATTCCCACCTCGCGCATCTTATTGACAGTACCGTAGTGCGGACCATTGCCGATTTCCTCGCGGCTGGTGGCTGCAGAATCAATATGAAACTTTGCGGCAAGACCGCGGGTGTTCACCATGTGCTGGAAGATGAATTGAGCCATGGTGGAACGGCAGATGTTGCCGTGGCAAATAAAGAGCACTTTTATCATTGTTGCATAACCTCGCATTTCTTAGTTTTTCTTGGTTTTTCGGGCTTTGTAAGCCTTTGTAAATTTTTGCTTTCTGGCATAACCTGGTTTATTTTCGCATAATATCGTCAGCAAAAGGTGTAAAATAAGGTGTATATTTTTCTATTTTACACCTTGCTGTTTTTAATTAAAATATATAATCACACAATCCGAAGTCTGGCGATTTCTTCTCTGGCATCCTCAAGATTTACATGCGTATATGTATTCAACGTTACGCTGATATCTGAGTGGCCCATCAAATATTGCAGTGCTTTTGGATTCATTCCGGATTTTGCCATATTTGAGCAATAGGTGTGCCGACATACATGCGGGGTGATAACATTCATCTGCACTTTGTATATATTATTATATTTCTGAATGATGTGTTGAAAGTAATGCTCCCAGTGCAGAGAATAACAAATACTTCCGTTTTTATCAAAGTATAAGAATCCACTTTTTCCATCTACCATAGGTTCTGCTTTGGGCGGGTTTCGTTTTTCTATTATTTTCCGAAAACATTCCTCTACATCCGCAGTCATAGGTATCTTTCTCGTTCCGCTGGTTGTTTTAGTCTCTTGAATATAATATCCGATTTTTGATTTCTTCTGCAATTGATGATCGATGTTGATCGTATGCTCCTTAAAATCAATATCAGAAATCGTTAAACCACAAAATTCCGAGATGCGTAGGCCTGTCTTGAATAATATGTAGATTCCCTCATAATACCTGCAAAAATGAGGATCCTCCTTCACAAATCGCAGAAACTTACGTTCCTCTGCTCTGCTGATTGCTTCTCTTGTCACACTGTCATTCACAACCACTTCCATCAACTGAAACTGAAATGGATTTTTCCTGATTAGGTCATCATCCACCGCTAACTGAAATGCCGGACGAAGAACTCCTCGGATTGAATGGATGGAACTATAGCTTTTCTTTTCTACCTGCTGAAGATGTATCAGCCAACATTTCGCATCCGAAATCCGAACCGTATCAATCCTTCTTTTTCCAAATGGATCTTTCTTCAATAAATTGATAACTGTTCCATATCCTGCAACTGTAGTAGGTCTGACACCGGTTTTTGTTGATGTATATTTTTCAACCAGTTCCCGTACTGTCATATTTCCGCCGTTTGTTGCAATCTGCTCGAAATGATCTGCCTGAATTTTCTTCTCCATCTCTCGAAGTGACAAAGCCCGGCGCTTTCCTTTCGGAGTTGCATCGTTATGGTCTAAGCGCCAGCTATATACGCAGCGCTCCTTTCCCATCTCATCGACATACTTAAATCGATATCTGCCATCAGATAACTGTATTTCTCCATTGTGTAATATACGTCCTCTATGATCTCTCCTTTTTTCACTCATAATATTTCGTCTCCTTCATCAAATGTTCATTTAACTCGGAAGACCGTCTCGGTTTCTTCATTATACCACAAGACCTTCTCTTCGCTAAGATAAAATGAACATTATTTTCATTACTATTTTTTCTATTCTGTTACTTAAACTGTGCTGGCTGTATCCAGATAATCTTCAAACAATTTCCTTTTGAACCGGATATGAGAACCTACCTCCAAAATAAAATCTGCTCCTTCATTTTCACCTGCGATCTGTCTTAATCTCTTTTCTCCAATTCCGTAATATTCTGCCGCTTCGGAAACATTTAAAGAGTATTTCTTCCAGACAGGTATTGCTTTTTCTGTATGATTCATTCGCATTCCTCCCCTTTGTTTGTATCTAACAACGTTTTCGCTTTTTCCATTTTCATACTTGCAATCATTTCTCGTTTGCTTGTACCTCCAACATACATTGGCGTGCACATTTCTAAAATGCGGTCATAGATACGTCTTTTATCTAACATGGTCTCGTTTTTTATTTCTTTCAGTGGAAGATTGGTCGTGATGATCAAAGGTCGTCCCGAACAGATCCTGCGGTCTATAACACTAAAAACAATTCCTAATGCATATTCTGAATTTCGTTCCACTCCAAGATCATCAATAATCAAAAGCTGATAGGCAACCAATGCATTGATATATTCCGTTTTATCTGCTAGTGGAAATATATCGTCGATAATGGTATTAAAATTTGTCATCTTTACCGTTACTTCCTGCTTAAGAAGTTCATTGGCAATGCACCCGGCAATAAAACTTTTTCCAGTGCCAACCGGACCCCAGAACAAACAGCCTATATGATTTCTTTGCATTTCATCCCAGTTCTCAACATAGTTTTTTGCTCTATGCATGACTGCATCTGACATATCTGCATTCTCAAATGTCCACTCTTCCATTCTGCTCTCATCAAAACAGATGCTCGTATTTCTACTGACTAATTCCCGGTGCTCTTTGTCTTTAAAATATTTTTGTTCTTCTTCATACGCTTTTCTGTCACAGGCACATTGCCTGGAATGTTTCTTCATCCCCATAAATCCACCCTTGGGGAAAAATGCTTCTTTCGCTTCCCCACAGACTTTGCAGTATTTCAAACCATCACTGCCTACACATACAGTATCTTCTTCTCTCATCACAAACTCTCTCCTTCCCCATAGCAATAATTTACTTCATGATATTTATTTCTTTTATATTTCTCAGTTACTTTACTAGGTGCCACATTTCCGACTCCTGCACAGCCATTTTTACGACCAGATGAAGGTTGCTTTTCCGACTCTGTTACAACCATCTTTTCAACCGCCTTATTCTCAACCAGCTGTAAACCAATCTCATCAGATGGAATTTTTACATATAAATGATTGGGTTTTGAAAAACCACCAGATCTGCGAACCAACAGTCCCACATCATCTAATTCCTTCAATGCTGTTTTTACAGAAGATTTACATTTGCCGATTTGAGCAGACAATTCCTCTATCGGAAAAATCAGATAAACATTTCCATACTTGTCTATCCAGCTATTCTTTCTCGATATCCGTGCCCGGTCATACAAAATCATATAAAGAAATTTTGCAGTTTGGGAAATGCGCAGTTTGAGCAAAAACTTCGGAAACTGGAAGTACTGAAGCATCTGCTCTGACTCCTTCATGTATTCATATTGCATTCTTTTCTCGCCTCGTTTCTATGTGAATCGGACATTCGCAATCCGCTTCGCTACTTGCTCATGAACGCAGTCGTTTCGCGAACTGTCAGTGGGAGCTTTCATCTCCCACTGACATAAGCATCCCCCTTACCCACAGCTTAGTGTTCCTCACACTTAAAGTGGGGAATGCTTAACTGCGTTCAAATTGTTGTAAAAAACATTTTTCTGCCGGCTCAAAAATGTCCTTACACATATTCAAAAGATGAAGGGCATAAATACAGGTTCTTGATAAAAATTTTTTAATTTTTTCCTGTCCAAAATACCCTTACATAAAACGAAACGCTGAGAGGCATTTTTACAGCCCCCTAATGAAATTTTTTTAATTTTTTTGATTAATTGAATATTTGAAAACAAAAAAACACTCACCTATTCCAGGTGAATGCCTTATCAAAATTTCCTTATTTTGTTGTCTATGACGCTTATTCAGATATGCCTGCATATCTGCTAAAATGTAATTGCCAGCAATTATATTTTCACGTGGGTATGGGGACGTAATCCCCATCAAGTCTGCCACTCGTAAGTAATACAATATTGTCAAAATGACAATACTGTAATACACGGGTGGATCTTGCTCTAGTTGTAACATGTTCATTTATGCAATAATAGGCCCAAATGGGCACTTTCACCATTCGAGCCTATATATTATATGCCTTTCAAATTATAGCTTAAAAAGTAGCTGTCTAGACTGTATGTTTTTACTGTAGAATTGATTTTATGGAAAACGGTGTCAATTCATTGCAGATTTGTTTTAATATCTATTCTCTGATAATTTGCATTATGAGAAGTTTCAGGATGGAACGGCAAAATGCATTGAGGATGAGATACCGTTTGAGTTGCCGGAGGGATGGGCATGGGCAAGAATTTTTTCTATCACAGAAGATTTACCATATGGAACTGCAAAAAAATCAATGCAAACAGGTCTTGTGGCAGTGTTGCGTATGGGAAATATTCAATCAGGTGAAATTGACTATTCAGATCTTGTGTATTCCTCAGATATTGACGATATTGCAAAGTATACTCTTATAAAAAACGACTTGCTTTTCAATAGAACAAACAGTGCTGAATGGGTAGGTAAAACTGCTATATATCGTGGAAATATACCTGCAATGTATGCAGGTTATCTAATAAGGATGCGAGCATTTATTGATTCAGAATATTTGAATGTAGTAATGAATAGTGGCTATGCAAAGGCTTACTGTAATTCAGTAAAAACAGATGGTGTAAATCAATCGAATATTAATGCACAGAAATTAGGCAATTTTTTAGTACCTATTCCATCTCCTGCCGAACAGAAGCGTATCTCAACCAATATTGTTGATTTGATTCCAAGAATTTCGATGATCCAAAGAGAAAAAGAGCATATAGCAGAGTTGATTCTTCAAACGAAAGCCAAAATCCTCGACCTTGCCATTCATGGAAAGCTTGTGCCGCAGAATCCAGATGATGAGCCTGCTTCTGTTCTTATGGAACGCATCCGTGCAGAAAAAGAAGAGCTGATTAAACAAGGAAAAATCAAGCGTGATAAGAAGGAATCCATCATCTTCAAAGGTGAGGATAACTCTTATTATCAAAGAGTTGAAGCAGAAGGGGCTACGATTATCCAGCGAGTAGATGTCCCATCAACATGGGAAGTTTGCCATTTGCAGGATATTTCTTATCCTATTTCCAGCATAGGTATGCAAATAAAAAGCGAAGAAACTCAAAATGATGGACTATTTCCAGTAATAAGCCAAGGGAGGTCTTATATCGATGGATACTGTAGTGATGAATCAAAAGTTATCTATGATTTCCCGATAATATTATTTGGTGACCATACTCGAAATGTAAAGTATATTGATTTTCCGTTTATTGTAGGTGCCGATGGAACAAAACTTCATAAAATAATTCAAGCTAACGAAAAGTATGTCTATTATTGGATGTGTCATGCTTCGGAACATATTGCAGACAGAGGGTATGCCAGACATTATAATCTTCTGCAGAAGAAATGTTTTATGCTTCCGCCATTTGCTGAACAAAATCGAATTGTTAATTGCATAGAAAAACTGTTTGCACAACTTAATAGCATTTGTGATGCTTTATCTTGATCAACAGCCGCCCTCGTATGAAGGCGGCTGTGATTTTACCAGGTTACAATTTTATCTACAAGAGCCTGTTGTTCGCTAGCGGTTCTGCGGAGATAAATACGAGTTGTTTCAATGCTTTCATGCCCCATTAGATCAGCAAGCAAAGCAATATCATTATACTTTTCGAGAAAATTCTTTGCATAACGATGGCGGAAAGAATGAGGATAAACCACCTTTTTATCAAGTCCATATTTGTCAGCGTAGTTTTTGAGTTGCTGAGAAATACCACGGGTAGTAATTCGATCTCCATAACGGTTCAAAAACAAATAGCCGGAGGAACGGTTTGTTTCCTCCAGCCATTCGACGGTCTCCGCTCTTAACTTTTTCGGTATGTAGAGTCTACGTAGTTTACCTCCTTTGGTATACAGATCAAAATACCCGAGCTCAACATGTTCAATTTTGATCTGGATAAGTTCACTGACACGGGCACCGGTTGCAGCCAGATACCAGACTACAAAGTACCATTCCGTGTTACCATCCTTTTTGAGCTGCTTCTTCAAGAAGTTGTAATCGGCATTGCTGATCACGTTCTCAAGAAAGTTCTTCTGCTGAACCTTTACAGCTTTCAGCTGCAGCTTGTCTTTTCCCAAATAAGTTAGATACTTGTTGATGGCCTGAATGCGAAGATTCACTGTCTTGGGTTTGTAAAACTCCATCAGATATCCTTTGTAGGCTAACAGGTTTTCCTTACTGATGCCATCATAGTGGGCGTGGTAATATTCCACCGTCCACAAATACGATGTGATCGTATTTTCGGAAAGATTGCTCTTTCTCAGATGTTCTTCAAATGTGCCTTGCTGCTTCATAATAAGCGGCCTCCTTATAATATTTTTTGCGGCTTTCCGCACAAATATTATAAAGGGAATATGTGACTTTCTCTTATTATGAGAAGATTGG
>Ga0129317_1000081_pt1 | contig 115177 bp, 104 predicted proteins | sample Cm1ome_FD_94430 | JGI IMG/M metagenome (GOLD analysis project Ga0129317, IMG submission 94430) | Eastern black-and-white colobus group fecal microbial communities from Wisconsin, USA - Cm1105 metagenome | ecosystem: Host-associated > Mammals > Digestive system > Large intestine > Fecal...
AAATGCTACGCATTTCGTCGGTGTGGCGTATCCGCCAAATAAAATTTCAAAAACAGGCTTAAAAATGCAAGCATTTTCCGCCTGTTTTATGAAATTTTGCTTGGCTCTGAACAGTTACAAATGATGTATAAGACAATAGAAGGAGATTATTATGACAAGTAAGCAGCGTGCTTATTTAAAGAGCCTTGCGATGACAATGGATCCGATTTTTCAGATCGGAAAGTCCAGTCTGACACCGGAAAATACGGCTGCGATCGCAGAGGCGCTTGAGGCAAGAGAACTGATCAAAATCAGCGTGCTTCAGAACTGTCTGGATGATCCGAATGAGATTGCGCAGGTAGTGGCTGAACGTACCCGTTCACAGGTGGTACAGGTGATCGGAAAGAAAATTGTCCTTTATAAAGAGGGCAAGGATAATAAAAAAAAGATTGAACTTCCAAAAGCCGGAAAATCGGGTGCACAGAAATAGGATCGTATTTGGCCTGAAGTCAGGAGAAAATGATGGAGAAAGAAAAGGAAAAAAGGCACCGTATAGGATTAATGGGCGGAACTTTTGATCCGATTCATATCGGACATCTGATGCTTGCAGAATGCGCGTATGAACAATTTCAGCTGGAACGGGTTTTATTTCTTCCGTCCGGAAATCCGCCGCATAAGCGCACACGGGTGGGAGCTTCCGATGAAGAGCGTGTGGAGATGGTTCGTCTGGCAATCAGATGTAATCCGCATTTTGCGCTTGATCCGGAGGAAATGTACCGAAGCGGTTACACGTATACGAATGATACACTGGAAATTCTGACTTCACAGCATCCGGATACAGATTATTATTTTATTATCGGTGCAGATTCTCTGATGGCGTTTGATACGTGGTATCGCCCGGAGGGAATCTGTGCACATTGTATCCTTGCAGTTGCGGTTCGGGATCAGCTGGCGCCGGAGATGCTGATTGAAAAGATGGATCAGCTTCGGGAAAAGTATCAGGCGCGGATTCATCTGCTCCAGACGCCGGATGTGGATATTGCATCGAGCCGCCTGCGAAAAATGTGCCGGGAGGGGCGGTCAATCCGCTATTATGTGACAGACGAAGTATTTGAATATATCCAAAGCAATCAGATTTACAAAGAGGGAAAAGAATGAGCTACAATCTGATAAAAATGCAGAAGAAGCTGAAAAAATATGTAGATGAGGAACGTTATATCCATACGCTTGGCGTGATGTATACGGCAGCGGCACTGGCTATGCGTTATGGTGCAGATCTGGAAAAGGCGCAGGTGGCAGGGCTTCTTCATGACTGTGCAAAATGCATTCCAAATGATAAGAAGCTTAAGCTGTGCCGACAGAATCATATTCCGGTATCGGCAGTAGAAGAAAAGTCGCCGTTTCTGCTCCACGCGGTGCTTGGCGCATATATTGCACGGGAAAAATATGATGTGAAGGATCAGGATATTCTGGATGCAATCGCATGTCATACGACCGGAAAGCCGGATATGACTTTACTTGAAAAAATAATTTTTATTTCGGACTATATAGAGCCGATGCGTTCAAAAGCGGAGAACCTGCAGCAGATCCGCTATCTGGCATTTGAGGATCTGGATCTGGCTGTTTATACAACGCTAAGAGATACGCTGACGTATCTGGAAAAGGAAAAAACCTGTCTTGATAATCAGACAGTAATGGCTTATAATTACTACAGACAGTTAATCGAAGAAAGAAAAAAGGAGGCATAAGCATGGCCGACAAACGTTCAAAGGAGCTTGCAAAGCTTGCATATGAGGCACTGGAGGAAAAGAAAGCACAGGACATCAAGATTATTAATATCGAAGGTGTATCTGTCCTTGCCGACTATTTTATCATTGCTTCCGGAACAAATCACAATCAGGTTCAGGCAATGGCTGACAACGTGGAGGAGACGCTTGGCAAAGCAGGTCATCCGTCAAAGCAGACAGAAGGCTATCGTTCCGCAAACTGGATTCTGATGGATTATGGCGATATTATAGTACATGTTTTCGATACGGAGAACCGGTTATTCTATGATCTGGAACGTATCTGGAGAGATGGAAAAGAGATTTCTGTAGAAGAACTGTAAAAAAAGACGTAACAATTCAGAACGCCGTGTGTTTGGCTGCGATTCTGGGCTGTTATGAATCTAAACAGAGACAGGAGAAGGAACCATGGCGGTAGATAAAACATTTTTAATGAAAAGCGTTCAGAAAAAGGAAGAGATGATTGTTGCGTACTGTGCATTTACGAATATGCCGTTTGTTGTATGCGATTCAGAGTCTTTTAATGATCAGGTATGGATTTTTGATACAGAAGAGCAGCTTCAGGAATTTGCAAAGCCCTATACAGAGAAAAAAATTCTGCTGAAGGGAATTAAATACCCGAATGCCCGTTTTCTTTCTTTCTTTACCATGCTTTTTACGATCGGTATCAATGAGCTGGTATTTGTCGGAGAAAACGGAAAAGAAACAATTGAACTTGACGAACTGGTAAGACGTCCGGATTTCTCCAAGCTTCCGAAAGAGCAGCAGCCGATCATGAATCCGGAGTTGCAGCTGACCGGACTGTATTTTATGCAGGAAGCTGCACGACCGATCCCGAATGAGGAAAAGCAGGTTGCAGATCTTGAAGAGGAGCTTGCAGCAAATCTTTTCAAGGCACGCTACATTATCCCGATTGAGCTTCTGGAGGGACCGGAAACGGATATCGAAAAGCTGAAAGAAAAGAAGTATCGCCTTCCGATTTTGAAGAATAAGAATGGCGATGTGCTTCAGCCGTTGTTTACGGATCCGAACGAGCTTGCGAAATTTAATCGTGATAATAAATTTAAAGCACTTGCAATGCCGTTTGCAAATCTTTCAAAGCTTTTGATCAAGGATTCCAAGGGATTTCTCTTAAATCCGGCCGGATTCCATCTTGCAATGCCAAAAGAGCTGCTTGAAGGACTTCCGAAACGTTTCGGAACAGAAGCCTGAAAAACGACCGAAAAGAAGCGCCGGAACCGTTGAAAATGCGGTTTTGGCGCTTCTTTTCTTTTGCTTACAAGAAACAGGATATGATAGAAAGCTCAAAGCGAGAATTCCTCTGCATTTTTGAAAGCTACTGGAAGATTCGGAACACACCGAATACTTTTCCGAGAATCTCGCACTCATCGACAATAATTGGATCCATGGAATCATTTTCCGGCTGGAGACGATAGTGTCCATTTTCTTTATAGTATGTTTTAACTGTAGCGGAATCATCTACAAGTGCAACTACAATATCGCCGTTCTCTGCAGTAGCCTGCTGCTTGACAAGGACTTTGTCACCGTCAAGGATACCGGCATTGATCATACTCTGACCCTTTACCTTAAGCATAAAAGACTGCTTGTTCGGCATATATTCTGTTGGGATCGGAAAATAACCCTCAATGTTCTGCTCTGCGAGAATCGGCTGTCCTGCAGCAACAGTACCAATAATTGGAACATTTACCATCTCGCGGCGGATCATGTTGAAAGATTCATCGAGAATTTCAATCGCGCGCGGTTTGGTTGGGTCACGGCGGATATATCCGTTGCGCTCCAGTGATTCCAGATGAGAATGAACGGAGGATGTTGATTTTAATCCGACTGCCTGACAGATCTCTCGGACTGCAGGGGGAAATCCTCGCTCCAGAATTTCATTTTTTATATAATTTAAAATTTCTTCCTGTTTTTTGGAAATAGGTCTTTCTTCCATATTATACCTCCCGTACAAGTGTTTTTTTCAGTATATCACAGAATTTCAAAAAAAGCAAACGGATGTTTTGTATGTTTGAAAAAGATTAAGGATTACGTTCTTTTTGTTTTCTTGTAATCTTTTGAAGTGGATGCTATAATTGGTAAACAAACAGACATTCTTTTGGCAGAGCATTTCTGAATGTGTGCTGAAAGAAGTCACAGAAAGAGAGGAATTCTATATGAAAAGAAAAACGATGGCGGTACTTATGAGTGTGCTGTGTGCGATGGCAGCAGTACCTTCCGTTACAGTTTTTGCGGATGGTCAGAGAGTTGTTACACTTGGCGCGGATCTTTCTGAAGATCAGAAACAGGCGATTCTCCGTTACTTCGGTGTTGCAGGACAGAATCTTCAGACACTGACGATTACGAATCAGGATGAACGAGATCATCTCAGTTCCTATGTCCCGCTTGAGCAGATCGGTTCACGGACATATAGCTGTGCATACGTCAACCCGACTAATTCAGGTGGAATCCAGGTTAAGACAGCAAATCTTTCCTGGGTGACCAGCAATATGATCGCAACGACATTATCGACTTCAGGCGTTGTCAACTGCGAGGTACTTGCGGCATCTCCGTTTGAGGTTTCCGGTACAGGTGCATTGACCGGTATTCTGATGGCATACGAATCGGCAGTCGGTGTCCAGCTTGATGAGACGAAAAAGGAGATTGCAACACAGGAGATGATCACGACGACGACGATTGCAAGCTCCATCGGTCAGCAGCTGGCAACCGAGATTGTTAACGACAGTAAGATGCAGGTCATTCAGGGAAATGATGTGACACAGAATGATATTGATGTCATTATCAACAATGTAGCCGAGGAGAAAAATATTTCTCTTACAGAGGAAGACCGGAACCTGCTGAACAGCCTTCTGGATGAGATTTCCCAGCAGGATTACGATTATGACGATATGAAAACAACACTGGAACGTGTAGAGCAGAACGTAGACAGTACGAGTGCTGGAGACGGTCAGAAGGTGGAAATCGATGATACGCAGCAGATTGAGACAGAAACAGAGCTTTCTGCAGACAGCATTCTGATGAATACAGATGATGCGGCGCTTGGAGACGGTGTTGCATTTGATGCTACAGATTCATCTGCCCTGACACCGGAGACATCCGGAGCAATCGAGACAGAATCGGGTTCTGATTTCGATATTACATCTACGGATTCATATACGGATGAGAATGCAGAAACAGAAAATGGTGAAAGCGATCCGGCCGATGAGGGCAATGTGATTGATATTGATGAAAGCGATCCGGCCGACGAGGGCAATGTAATTGATATTGATGAAAGCGATCCGGCCGATGAGGTTAATGAGACAGAGACAGACGGAGATGAGATCGTAGCTGGCAATCTTGAGGTTATTCCGATGGATGATTTTGTATTTACACCGGCAACATCCGAGGCAAACGGCTATGCAGCAGTTCCGGCAGGTGTGAATGAATTGACGGTTCAGTTCCAGAGAGAGGATCTGATTGCCGGATCCGGTACACTGACAGTATATAGCAGTGCGGATGGCACAGCAGTAGATACTGTTAATATGAATGACGCGTCCAGAGTAAAGCTTGCGCCGATGTCGGCCCGTTCGCTTGCAGATCTTGACTGGGCATCCGGATATCAGGCAAGAATTCTTCTGAATCAGCCGCTTAAAGGAGATGGGCAGTACTACGTAGTTCTGTCTCAGGATGCTTTTGAGACGCAGGACGGCGTTGGAACTTCTGAGGCAACTGACGGCACCAGCTGGCAGATTCAGACTGCTCCATTCGGTTTTAGCCTTAATCTTCCGCTTGATGGAGTAAAGGCAGGCGATACAGTAGATGGCCAGATTGTGATGAGTGGTACGGATGCAACTTATGCCTGCGTTGAGAGTGCTGATGAGGCACAGGAGACATTTGAACAGTCTGAATTCAGTGAGGATGGAAGTCTTGCAGTAACATTCTGGAAAGCAGGAGAGACGGCAGTGACGATCTCCTTCTATGATGCAGACGGAAATCTGTTGGATACGTATTCCTGTGATGTGACAGTAAGCTGAACACAGATAAGTATTCCCGCGCTTCAAGTGCGCGGAGCACTAAGCGGTGTATGGAATGCGAATGCCCGTTTTACAGAAGGATTGTACGTTTGGAAAAACAAAATCTGGTATTGACAATCTGTTTTTTCGTGATAGAATATGTTCCATAAAGCAGGGAACGTCAGACAGTATTGCAAAGTAAATAGGTTTGATTATACAGACAGTGAGGTCGCAAATGGCTTCACTGTCTTTTTGATTTCAAAATGTCTGACGAATGCAAGCAGCAAAGCAGATTGTGAATATCCGCTTGACAGAGAAAGGGGTCTGGGAATTATGGAACAGGTAGGATACTATAATGGAACAATCGGAAAACTTGAGGATATTCAGTGTCCGATTTTGGATCGTGCAGTATATTTTGGAGATGGTTGTTACGATGCCACTTACGTTCAGAATGGAGTGATTTTTGCGCTGGAGGATCATTTTGACCGCTTTTACAACAGCTGCAGGCTGCTGCGCATTCCATTTCAGTATTCCAGAGAGGAACTGAAGGAGATCCTCTATAAACTGGTGGAAGTATTTGATGGAAATGAAGGAAAAGGAATCCTGTATTGGCAGACATCCAGAGGAACTGCACTTCGCAATCACATCTTTCCGGACGATACAGTAGTAAAGCCTAATTTGATGGCGACATTGATGCCGATGGAGCTTTCACCGCGTGATAAGGAATTTAAAACGATCACACTGGAGGATACCCGTTTCCTGCACTGTAATATTAAGACGCTGAATCTGATTCCAAGTGTAATTGCAAACCAGAAAGCAAAAGAGGCCGGATGCAATGAGGTTATTTTCCACCGTGGTGACCGTGTGACAGAAATGGCACATTCGAATGTCTCTTTTATCATTGATGGTACACTTGTTTATCACCCGTTTGACAACAAGGTGCTTCCGGGAATTGCAATCAAGCATCTGATTAAAAATGCAGAAAAGATCGGAATTCCGACCAGAGCGGAAGAAATTACAGTGACAGAGGCTATGAATGCTGATGAGCTGATCATTACAAGCTCCGGAACACTGTGCAACCGTATTACAGAAGTAGATAAGATTCCGGTAGGAGGAAAGGCACCTGAGATAATCAAACGGCTGCAGGACGCAGCATGGGATGAATTCATGTCGTATACAAAGCAGAAATAGAAAAGAGTTAGCAAGGTAAATAATAATCCCCGGGTTTTCAGGATACATTCTGAAAAATCCGGGGATTGTTGCTGTTAGAACAGAATACGGACAAATACACCTTATTCGTCCCATCCGTCGGTCAGACGCATAATCGCGGAGATGTTCCGGACAAAATCGCCTTCGGCAAGAGTGAGGTCTTCCGCGTGGGAAACCGGTGGAAGATGTCCTTCAAATTCCGTCAGTTCGATGTACAGCCAGTTGTACATGGCGTCATAGGCGTTGTCCAGACATTCATTTAAGGTATCGCCCTCGGCCTGGCAGTCAGCCAGATCCGGGAAAACGGCAGTGTAGGTATTTTGTGGTGTTTTGTGCAGGATTGCAGGATATGCAAATGTCATAATCAGACTCTCCTTTTTTATTGCTTGCATTTTATTGATTCCTGTAAGATAATTGTAACTATTGAGAGCTGAAATTAACCTGGTTAAGCCACTCCTGATAAGCTGCGAAGCGGATTGAAACTCCCTTTTTGATCATGCTGAGCAGATGCGATGGCTCAGAATAGTTACAAAGTATCGTAAAAGCCAAAGCAAGTATACAATAATCATGCCGTATTGTAAAGGGGCTTGCCTGATCTGGTTAAAATCCTGAAATTTAAGAAAAATATTTAGATACGTGAGGAGAGAATGATGGGAGAACTAAGGGTACGGCAAATCAACCGCGAAGATATGCTGGAGCTGACACGGCGTATGACTGTAAAACGGAACTGCTTTGACCGCATCGCGGGTGCTTATCTGGATGAAGAAGGATATGTGGATGGGACATTTAACACGCATTTTTTGAAACTTTCACCATCGCAGCAGGGCACAAATCTGGCGATTGCCAAGACGATTCCATTTGCGGAGACGAATGAAAAACTGAAGGAGTATCCTTTTATATCAGAAGGTACACAGAAAATCCGACAGCTGCTTCTGGCGCTTCGGGATTGTGAACTGAAAAACGATGCGTTGCTTGACGTTATTTATGAGCTGTTCGGCGAGTACTACAGGGCAAAAGGATCGTATGCCGTGTATTTTTTTCACGGAAGCTATGATGTGCCCCTGAAGGGGAGTGATAAAGAGGAATTGTGGGACTCAGAGGAAGTGTACAAATTTTTGATCTGTGCGGTTGCCCCGGTGCACGGGGACTATGAGCCAGGCATACCGGAATGTGGTTTTCTCTATCCGGCTTTCACGGACCGCAGTACAAATGCAGATGGAATTGCGGTGTTTCAGGCAGATCCGGTGCATCCGCACAGGGAGCTTGAAGAGAAGATCCTTGGGCTCTGAGCAGATCAGTTGGAGAGAAAGGAGATACAATGACAGAGCAGACAGGTTGTCAAAAACAATTTAGCGGACTGTCCGGAAATCAGTTGAAATTATGTGCGATCGTTGCGATGGCGATCGATCATCTTGCATGGACGCTCTGGCCGGGCTACAGCCACAAAGAGTGGTGGATTCTTCTGATTCACTTTTTCGGAAGGCTGGCGGCGCCGGTGATGTGGTTTATGATTTCGGAGGGATATCTTCATACCAAAAATTTTAAAAAGTATCTGGGACGGCTTTTCTTTTTTGCAGTTGCTTCACATTTTGCCTATAATTTCTGCTTTGGAATTTCGATGATTCCATTTCGAAATTCCGTGCTGAACCAGACAAGTGTGATTTGGGCGCTGTTTTGTGCTGCAGTGGCTCTGTACGTGGAAGATGATGAGAAGCGGGCATTTCCACTGCAGAACTGGCAGAAGACGGTGTTGATTGTTTTACTATGTCTTCTGACATTTCCGTCCGACTGGTCTTGTTTTCCGGTGATTTGCACCCTTCATATCCACAAAAACCGGGGCAATCTGAAAAAGCAGGTGCTTGGTATGATGGCGTATATTACAATGTATGTCGCAGTATGGTGTCTGGAGATCGATGTTGTATACGGATTGCTGCAGTATGGAATTATCATCGTTTGGCCGTTTATGTATTTTTATAATGGTACAAGAGGAAAGTGGAAGGGAATGAAGTGGTTTTTCTATTTCTTCTATGTGGGACATCTTGTGCTGATGGGTGTGCTTCGGATTCTGCTTTATGGAAATCTCCCGACAATCGTGGGATAAAAAGGAGAAAGATGATTGCGGCAAATAATAAAAGGAAGGGACGGAATAAAACGATGAACCGAAGCATAAACAGGGTTGGAACAGAAAAAATCGAAACGAACCGCTGTATCTTAAGGCGGATTGTTTTGGAAGATTATGAAGAGATGTACGAGAACTGGGGGAAATATGAGGAGGTGTGCCGGTATTTTCCCTTTGATCCGGCAGAAAGCGTGGAACTGTACAGAAAAATGGTGGAGCGCTGGGTAAAAAATTATCAGTCAGGCACGTATTTTCACTGGGTGATTGAGTGGAAAGAAAATGGAAAGCTGATCGGGACGATCAATCTTGGAAATGTGGATGAAATCAGCCTGTATTGTGATACCTGCTATATGCTGTCACCGAAGTATCAGTGCCGTGGAATTATGACGGAGGTGCTGCAAAGTGTGCTGCGCTATGCGTTCGATGAGATTGGTCTGAATCGTGTGCAGGCGGAGGTTTTTGCCGGGAATGATGCATCGGCCCGTGTGCTGGGAAAGTGCCGGATGCAGCTGGAAGGAATTGCGAGAAAGAAATATCATAAGGACGGAAGATTTTTTGATACGGCACAGTATGCGGTGGTGCGTGAGGAATGAAAATGGAAGGCGAAGGCTTGCCTATATCAGGAGTGGCTTGTACCGCTCCTGATAAACTGCGAAGCAGATTACAGAATTGTCTCATTTACGGTTCCCGCAGCTTCACTGCAGAGGCAGCCTTTCTGCGCCGTTCATCGTCCATTGCAGCGTAATGCTTTTTGGTTGTATTGACATCCTTATGGCCGAGAACGTCAGCAACAAGATAAATATCACCGGTTTCTTTGTAGAGGGTCGTACCGTACGTGCTTCTCAGCTTGTGCGGTGTGATCTTTTTTGTTGTGGTGATTTCTCGTGCATATTTTTTGACCATATTTTCTACAGCCTGGACGCCGATGCGTTTGCGCTGGGTAGAATAGAAGAGAGCGTTTTCGTGTCCGGCGATCGGAGTGATGGTCTCGCGTTCTTCGAGATAGTCAAGCAGTGCTTTTTCAACCTCATCTCCAAAATAAATCATCATTTCGGAACCGCCTTTACGCAGCACACGGATCGCCCCGTTTTTGAAATCAAGGTCAGTAACATCCAGTCCAACGCATTCGGAGACTCGGATACCGGTTCCGAGAAGCAAGGTGACGATCGCCAGATCACGAAGCCTTGTTTTTTCATAATAGCGTTTCTTCTGACCGGTAAGCTGATCGCCTGCATGTTCGATATAATCAAGCAATTCGGCAGTTTCATCAATATCAAGGCGAATGATTTCTTTCTCATGAAGCTTTGGCATATCCACAAGCAGCGTTGGATTTGTCTTGATGCGTTCTCTTTTATAATAATAAGTATAAAAACTTCGCAGTGCAGAAAGCTTTCGTTTAAGACCGCGTTCTCCGTTGGTCTGAAGCCGGTTATCCTCAGCGGAATCGTAGACCTTGAGGTATTCCTGGTATTCCTCAATATCGACTGCCTGAATCTGGTCTAAGACATCGACAGTAATATCGGACATGGTTTTTCCTTTAAATGCCGGATTTTCGGTCAGAAGAAAGTTGAAAAAAATCCGGATATCGTAAGCATAGGAAATTCGCGTACGTGCTGAGGTGGTTGGCTCAATGGCGCGGAAATAATCACGGGCAAATGCCGGGAGGGTCTGCAGGACTTCACGGAGCTTGCGGACGTTGTCGATTGTTACCTGGTCATGATAAGTAAGGTTTGATGTATTATCCATAAGAAACTTCCTTTATATAGTATATATAGATATAGGTAATAATTGATAGTCATTCATTATCAGCGGGTGCAAAAAAATCAGGTGCAAAAAATGTATTGTGTAAGGATTTGCCTGAAATTTGAAATAAAGCAAATATACTATAAATAATAAATTTGGTTGATTTATTACAACAGGAATTATAACAGATACGAACGAGAAAATCAAAACGAAACAGAATTGACAGTGTGATTTACATAAAATTATTATGTCGATCATAATGCTAAAATGCAAAATAAATGATAAAATAATGTATGACGCGAAAAATCAGTAAAACACTGGGAAAACCATAGATCTATTTGAAAAACATGTGTTTGTCGTATAGATCTATAGCACTCTTTTATAAGGAAAATCTATCAAAAAATGTCCGAGTGCGTTTAAACAATTCGATTAAAATTTACATAATAAAATTACGTAAACTATCGAACAAAGAAACAAAAAATAAAAATCCTCCGACATATATTCAAACTATGTCGGAGGATAAAATGTCTGGTTAAATGATATGCGTCAACCGGCAAATATCTTGAACGCAGATGAGTCCGCTTTATATATGAAAGGCTCCTTTTCCAGGATAAACAGCGGATGCACCGAGCTGTTCTTCGATACGAAGCAGCTGATTGTATTTTGCGACACGTTCACTGCGACTTGGAGCGCCGGTTTTAATCTGACAGGTATTTAATGCAACAGCAAGGTCTGCGATTGTGGTATCCTCGGTCTCACCGGAACGATGCGAGGTTACAGCGGTATAGCCTGCATTATGAGCCATCTTAATCGCCTCCAGTGTTTCAGACACGGATCCGATCTGATTCAACTTGATCAGGATTGAGTTGCCGCAGCCAAGAGAAATACCCTTGGAGAGCCGCTCGGTATTTGTTACAAAAAGGTCATCGCCAACGAGCTGTACCTTATCACCAAGTTCTTTGGTCAGGATCTTCCAGCCTTCCCAGTCTTCCTCATCCAGTCCGTCCTCAATGGAGTAAATAGGATATTTTTCAACGAGGGATTTCCAGTGGGCAACGAGCTCTGCAGAGGTAAATTTCTTGCCGCATTTCGGCAGAATGTACTCGCCCTTCTTCTCACCCTTCCACTCGCTGGAAGCTGCGTCCATGGCAAGAACGAAATCGCGACCAGGTTCATATCCGGCTTTCTTTACAGCCTCAAGGATCACTTCGATAGCTTCCTCGTCGCTGCCAAGATCCGGAGCAAATCCACCCTCGTCACCAACGGAGGTTGCGAGTCCCCTGGATTTCAGGAGTGCCTGCAGTGAATGAAAAACTTCAGTACACCAGCGAAGCCCTTCTTTGAAGCTTGGCGCGCCTGCCGGCATGATCATAAATTCCTGTACATCCACGGTATTTGCAGCGTGTGCGCCGCCGTTTAAGATGTTCATCATTGGAACGGGAAGACGGTTTGCATTGACACCACCAAGGAAACGATACAGCGGAAGCTCAAGTGCGTTTGCCGCAGCTCTTGCACTTGCAATGGATACGGCAAGGATGGCATTTGCACCGAGGTTTGATTTGTCTTTTGTACCGTCTGCTTTGAGCATTGCTGCGTCAACCGCATAAATATCAGAAGCATCCACGCCATTTAAAACCTGGGCGATAGTCGTATTTACATTTTCAACAGCTTTGGAAACGCCCTTTCCGCCGAATTTTGCTTTGTCATTGTCACGTAGTTCAAGTGCCTCAAATTCACCGGTGGATGCACCGCTTGGTGCGCATCCTCTGCCGACGGTACCGTCCGCGAGCGTTACTTCTGCTTCTACCGTAGGATTTCCTCTGGAATCAATGATCTCTCTTCCGACTACTTTTTCGATTGCTAAATTTTTCATATAAGAACCCTTTCCCACATCCGCTTCTCTTCTGCTGTTTTCTGACTGGACTTTGGGGGCAGATCAGAAAACAGTTCGCGGGTGTGATTTGCAGTATGTACCAAAGTGATGAAAAAGGTATCACCAGGACTGCCCTTTTTTAACCAAGCTGTGAAGCAGCTACTCGGTTATGAAATATCATAAGGAAGGACCCGCTTGCGGGAGGATCCCTTATGATCCTACAAGTAGCGAAGCGGATTGCGAATATCCGCTTTGACTATAGGTTAGACAATACTAACAAAAGTAAGAATATCACAACCTAAAAAAAAAAGCAATGTGTGAGATGAATTTCTTAATGAGAATATTTTGCTGAAAACGAAATATGTGCTTTATCAGTTATCGTTTGGAGAAACTGTTTTTATTCAGCTTCAGATCATTGCGCTGCAGGGTAAATGGAAGTTCCTTTTTGCGGATTGCAATCATTGAGACGATGACGCTGATAATCTGCGCAGCTACTGTAGCAATCGCGGCTCCGGAGGTGCCAAGATGAAATCCGGCACAGAGGATCAGGTCACCGGCAATGTTAAACACACAGGCGACTGCGACTGTCATCAGCGGTGTTCTGGAATCTCCGAGTCCACGGAAAATGCATCCGATCAGGTTGTGTGCAACAATAACGAGCATACCGCTGCCGCAGATCCGCACGTAGGCAACTGTCTTGTCAAAAGCTTCCTCTGGTGCGTTCATAATGGAAGAACTCCTTTTCTTCTTTTATAGTTTTTATCCGGATAAAGCCTACCGTCTTATCTGGTGTGGCGAACAAAAAAGAAAGTGGATCCGCATTATTGCGAGCCAAGACGGATATTCCAGGTCCGTTTTGCTGTGAATCAAGCAGGAAATTTGATTTGATCAGAGTCATCGAAGCGGTTTCAGCGCACGCTCCAGGATCCCGTTCATCTTACTGATCAGAATTCCATAGTTGGTAAATGGGATGTGCTGCGATACGGCGCGCTGCATGCGGAACTGAACTTCACGCTCGTTCAGCATACAGCCGCCGCAGTGAATCACAAGTGAAATCCCACTTAAATCTTCTGGAAACTCGGTGCCGGAACAGGTGCGGATGGTCAGTTTTTTTCCGGTGGAGGAAAGAAGCCAGCGCGGAATTTTTACTGTGCCGATATCATTGCACTGTCTGTGATGAGTACAGCCTTCTGCGATCAGTACGGTGTCACCGTCCTGAAGCGTATCGAGTGCCTGGATGCCGGTGACAGCTGTCCCAAGGAAGCCCTTATAACGTGCCATTAAAATGGAAAAAGATGTCAGAGGAATGTCGGGTGGAAGTACTTTGCTGACGAATCCGAAGGCCTGGCTGTCTGTGATGACAAGGGCTGGCGGATTTTGAAGCGCCTGCAGGGTGGCTTTGAGTTCAGTTTCTTTTGTGACAAATGCCATACAGCCCCCATCCAGTACATCACGGATCATCATCTGCTGCGGGAGGATCATACGGCCTTTCGGTGCGGATTCATCAATCGGAGTGACGAGAACGACGACGGAACCGGGCTGAAGCAGGTCTCCAACGAGCTGTTTTTTCTCCGGCAGTATTTTCTGCAAATGTGCAAGCCGCTCTTTTAACTCAAAAATATGATATCCTGTGTGGGCACTGACTGCGATCTGCGCTTCTTTTTTTATAGACGAAAATTCATTTGATAGTTCAGGTGGAAGCTGTGTAAGGAAAAAATCTTGTTCCGGGGTATCAGTCAGGTCAGCTTTATTCCATACCAGAAGCCATGGCAGTTTTTTCTCGCAGAAAAGGGAAATGAGCTCAAGATCACTGGCAGAAAGTCCTCGGATTCCATCTGCAACGAGTACGGCGATATCCGTCTTTGCAAGCGTCTGGCGCGTTTTCTGTACACGTTTTTCTCCGAGCATACCAAGGTCGTCAAAACCTGGTGTGTCGATGATGACAACCGGACCAAGCGGAAGAAGCTCCATTGCTTTTTGGACAGGATCAGTCGTTGTGCCCGGAACACTTGAGACGACGGAGAGCTCCTGACCTGTGACTGCATTGACGAGGCTGGATTTTCCTGCGTTTCGGCAGCCAAAAAAACTGATGTGTATACGTTCGGAGGACGGGGTATTCTGAAGGCTCATATGAGATACATTCCTTTCTGGGATAAAATTACAGCCGGTAACAGCAGTACTTTCTGCTTAATTTACCGGCTGTGGTTGATTGTCAGGCAGATAAACATTCTGCGAGGATGCACAGCAATTCTAAAGTTTATAGTTTTGCTATAGTAAAACGCAGTATTTCATACTGCATTAGAAGCGAAAATCACGGCTGTTAGAGGTTTTGATCTCCTCAATGTGCTTTCTGGCGATCTCTCTCGTCTTCTCGCGCGGAATTTTTTCAAGTTCTTTTTCAATCAGTGCAAAACCGATCTGTTTTGTTTCCTCTGATGCGTAATCGATGAGATACTCGGTCAGAGTCATTAAAGCATTCGGATGACAGCAGTTTTGAATCTGTCCGGATTTGCAAAGGCTCATAAAGCGGTCACCGGTACGCCCTTCGCGGTAGCATGCGGTACAGAAGGATGGAATGAAGCCCAACTCCATCAGCCACCGAACAACCTCATCAAGGCTTCGCTGGTCGGAAACATCAAACTGCTCTGTATCATGAGGACGCTCTTCCTGTGTATAACCGCCGACCGAAGTACGTGAAGCGCCACTGATCTGAGAGATGCCGACTTTTAATGCCTTCTCTCTCACCTCTTCTGATTCGCGGGTTGAGATAATCATACCTGTGTACGGAACTGCCAGACGGATGCAGGCGATAATTTTTGTAAACATTTCATCTGGGATGCTGTTGTCAAATGCAGATGGGTCAATGTCATCTGCATGCTTTACACGCGGAACGCTGATCGTATGAGGACCGACACCGTGCACTGCCTCAAGATGCTCTGCGTGCATCAGAAGACCGGCAAATTCATACTTGTAGAGTTCGAGACCAAAGAGGACGCCAAGGCCGACATCATCGATGCCGCCTTCCATTGCGCGGTCCATTGCTTCTGTGTGATAATCATAATTGTGCTTTGGCCCGGTCGGATGCAGATGCAGGTAACTTTCCTTGTTGTAAGTTTCCTGGAACAGAATGTAGGTACCGATTCCTGCTTCTTTGAGCATTCTGTACTCTTCTACCGTTGTTGCTGCGATATTTACATTTACACGGCGGATTGCACCGTTTTTGTGGTGAATGCCATAGATGGTCTTGATACATTCAAGGATATATTCAATTGGGCTGTTTACCGGGTCTTCGCCTGCTTCGATGGCAAGACGTTTGTGTCCCATATCCTGCAGGGCAATTACTTCCTGACAGACCTCTTCCTGTGTCAGCTTTTTACGGCCAATGTGCTTGTTTTTGAGATGGTATGGGCAGTAAAGGCAACCATTAACGCAGTAATTAGAAAGGTACAGAGGTGCAAACATGACAATGCGGTTTCCGTAGAAGGCAAGCTTAATCTCTTCTGCCACTTCATACATTTTCTGGATTTTTTCTGGAATATCACAGGCAAGAAGCACGGATGCTTCCCGATGTGTCAGTCCTTCGCAGTGAACACCGTTCCCGGATTTTTTCGGGCGTGCTTTTTCGAGAAGCTCGTCGATAAGGGCAATATTGTGCTTGTTTTCCTCGGCATAACGCAATGTGTCGAGAATTTCCTCATGGTTGATAAACTCTTCAGCTTTTAATGATTTTGGGTTGTAGATAGCCATTTGATACTCTCCTTTTTGTAAAGCAGACAGATCTGGAAAGTCTGTACTGCTGATATTCATAAGTCAAAACGGATGCGCAGGTGCTGCAGACTGATTGTTCAGTCTTGGAAGAAAGCAAATTTTTTTTGATCTCCGCGTGAAACAACAACTTCGTATCCGATGGAATGCATGCGTTTTGAAAGACAGCTGCGGCATTGCGCGGATTCTTCACCGGTACAGATCTTATTGTCATACAGCTCGTATTTTTTACGCTGTGCAACAGGGGAAAGATTGGGCATAACCACATTTGCGCCTGCGAGAATTCCTTTTTCGCGGCCTGCCGGATCAATGGTGCCAAGCGCAGTAGTGGCAGGCAGCAGAATATCCGGCTGAATCAGACGGATCAGAGAAAGCAGATACAGTGTCAGCTTCAGGCTGCCCTGCGGATAAGCGGAAAACGGTGTGGCATGATGTGGGATAAACGGACCAATTCCGCACATGGCCGGATGAAACAGTTCGATAAATTTCAAATCCTTTGCAAGTGTTTCCGGTGTCTGAAAAGGGGATCCGACCATAAATCCACATCCAACCTGATAGCCGATCGTTTTAAGCGAATCAAGACAGGCCATTCGATGTTCAAAGGACATTGATTTTGGATGAAGCTGCTGATAATGAGAAGTATCCGCTGTCTCGTGACGAAGCAGATAGCGGTCGGCACCGGCCTGAAAGAGACGCAGATAGCTTTCTTTGGTGCGTTCTCCAAGAGAAAGTGTGACCGCGCAGTCTGGAAAACGTGTTTTGATTGTGCGAAGCAGCTCACAGAGAAGATTGTCCGAGTAGAAACCGTCCTCTCCGCCTTGCAGGACAAAGGTGCGGAAACCAAGGGAATATCCCTCCTCACAGCACGCCAGAATCTCCTGTGGGGAAAGGCGATATCTTATGCAGGAATGGTTGCTTCGCCGGATGCCGCAGTACAGACAGTCGTTGCGGCAGATATTGCTGATCTCAATCAGACCGCGTACATAAACGTCAGTTCCGTAAATCTGTTTTCTGAGGCAAACGGCAAGCTGTGCGGCATAGGAAGCGGCTTCGTCGCTGTATTCCCGGATCAGACAGGCATACGCATCCTCTGTAAGCTGATGCGTACGGTTTAACTGACGGATCAAATTCTGGATTTTGCTGTTCATATCTTTCTCCTGTAAAAATATAGATGATTTGCGAAGCGTTTTTATTTTACAGAGAATTAGATCCTGTAAAGTAAAAAAAAGCCGCTTCCTTTTTTGGGATGCGGCTCCAAAGAACACATTCCACAACTCTGTCCGGATGTCAGAATGAAGTACTCTTTTCTTATTATCAGGGCAAAAAGTGAAAATGTCAATCCTTTTTTGGATAAAAACTGTTTATTTTGCCTAAATCATGAGTGGATACCCAGGATTTTTTCGGCGTTTTCAATACGTTCCTGTGTCGGTGGGTTTACACCAGCAAGTGGATACGAAATACCAAGATTTTCCCATTTAAATGTACCGAGTGTGTGATATGGAAGAATCTCTACGCGCTCTACATTATGCAGCGTATGAATGAAATCTGCGAGACGATGCAGACAGTCGTCATTGTCGCTTCCGCCTGGGACCAGCACATGGCGGATCCAGACGGGTTTATTTTGCGCAGACAGTACTTCAGCCATACGAAGAATATTTGCATTTGTGTGACCGGTCAGAACGCGGTGCATTGCATCATCAATTTGTTTGATGTCAAGCATGACCAGATCGGTGTACTTCATCAGCTCAAGAAATCTGGAATAAAAAGGTTCCTCTTCTGTGAATGGTGCTCCGCTTGTATCGAGCGTGGTGTGGACACCGTTTTTCTTTGCTTTTCGGAACAAATCGGTCAGAAAATCGATTTGCAGAAGCGGTTCTCCGCCACTTACGGTAATGCCGCCTTTATCACCCCAGTATGCACGGTAGCGCAGTGCCTGGCGCAGCAGCGTATCCGCGTCATACGGTGTTCCGCTGCCGATTTTCCAGGTATCCGGATTGTGACAGAACTGACAGCGCATGGTGCAGCCGCTTAAAAAGATGACATAACGGACACCAGGACCGTCAACAGAACCAAAACTCTCAAGAGAATGGACATAACCGACTGGGGACGGTGTTTGTGAGGACATGAAAGTCTCCTTTCTGATTGCGGAAGGTCAAAGCGGATATTTTACAGTGCTTTATGACAAGTTCTGGCAATTACATCAAGCTGCTGTTCTTTGGTCAGGTCGATGAATTTTACAGCATAACCGGATACACGTATTGTGAAGTTTGCGTACTCTTCTTTTTCCGGATGATTCATTGCATCGATCAGCTTCTCAGTGCCAAATACATTGACATTCAGGTGATGTGCACCCTGTGCAAAGTAGCCGTCCAGCACGCGAACCAGGTTTTCAGTACGCTCTTCATCACTATGGCCAAGGGCATCCGGATTGATCGTCTGTGTATTGGAGATTCCATCAAGTGCATCCTCATACGGAAGCTTTGCAACGGAGTTCAAAGATGCAAGCAGTCCGTTCTTTTCTGAACCGTAGCTTGGGTTTGCACCTGGAGAAAGCGGCTCGCCTGCTTTTCTTCCATCCGGAAGGGAACCGGTTGCCTTGCCGTAAACAACATTTGAGGTGATTGTCAGAATCGATGTTGTCGGCTCAGAATCGCGGTAGGTATGGCAGTATTTCAGCTTTTTCATGAAAGTACGGAGCAGAAGTACGGCAAGATCATCCGCACGGTCATCATCGTTTCCGTAACGCGGGAACTCTCCCTCTGTCTCAAAGTCTTTTGCAATGCCGTTTTCATCGCGAATTACTTTTACCTTTGCGTATTTGATTGCGCTTAAGGAGTCTACAACGTGTGAGAAGCCTGCGATACCGGTTGCAAATGTACGTCTTACATCTGTATCGATCAGTGCCATTTCAGCCGCTTCGTAGTAGTATTTGTCATGCATGTAGTGGATCATATTTAAAGTGCCTACATACAGATGTGCGAGCCAGTCAAGCATTACATCATATTTTTCAATTACTTCATCATAGTCAAGATATTCAGAGGTGATAGGCTGATATTTCGGTGCTACCTGATCACCGGTTTTCTCATCTACGCCGCCGTTGATTGCATACAGAAGGCATTTTGCAAGGTTTGCACGTGCACCGAAGAACTGAATTTCTTTTCCTGTTTCGGTTGCAGATACGCAGCAGCAGATCGAGTAATCATCGCCCCATACCGGTCGCATGACATCGTCATTTTCATACTGAATAGAGCTTGTTGTGACAGAAATATGAGCCGCATAATCTTTGAAGTTCTTCGGAAGTCTGGAAGAATATAAAACGGTGAGGTTCGGTTCCGGAGACGGTCCCATATTCTCAAGGGTATGCAGGAAACGGTAATCATTCTTTGTTACCTGAGAACGTCCGTCCATACCCATACCTGCCACCTCAAGCGTTGCCCATACCGGGTCACCGGAGAACAGCTGGTTGTAGGACTCAATTCTTGCAAATTTTACCATACGGAACTTCATAACCATGTGGTCGATCAATTCCTGCGCCTCTTTCTCAGTCAGAGTGCCATTTTCAAGGTCGCGTTCAATGTAGATATCGAGGAAGGTGGAAACGCGGCCAACACTCATTGCCGCGCCGTTCTGTGTCTTGATTGCAGCGAGATATCCGAAGTACAGCCACTGAGCGGCCTCTTTTGCGTTCCTTGCCGGCTGGGAAATATCGAAGCCATATGCCTGTGCCATTTCTTTCATTTGCTTTAATGCACGGATCTGTTCTGCAATCTCCTCGCGCAGCTGGAAGTCACCGCGACGCATACCCTGACGGTTGGTCGCTGCGAAATCGTCCTGTTTTGCCTGAATGAGGTAGTCGATACCGTACAGAGCGACACGGCGGTAGTCCCCGACAATTCGTCCGCGTCCGTACGTATCCGGAAGACCGGTCAGGATTTTATTGTGGCGGGCTTTCATCATTTCTGGAGTATAAATGTCAAATACGCCCTGATTATGTGTTTTGTGATATTTAGTAAAAATTTCATGCAGAAGCGGATTTGGTTTGTAACCGTACATTTCACAAGATTTTTCTGCCATCTTGATACCGCCGTACGGCATAAAGGCACGCTTGAGCGGCTTGTCTGTCTGAAGACCGACTACCTGCTCAAGGCCCTTGAGGTTCTCGTCAATGTAAGCAGGACCATATGCGGTGATCGATGTGACAACTTCGGTCTCCATATCCAATACGCCACCCTTTGCTCTCTCTTCCTTCTGAAGATCCTGAAGCTTGCTCCAGAGCTTGTCCGTTGCTTCAGTCGGACCCTCAAGGAAGGAATCATCTCCATCATACGGAGTATAGTTATTCTGAATAAAATCGCGGACGTCTACGCCCTCTTTCCAGAGTCTTCCGGAAAAACCATTCCACTGTTCAAATTCTTTTTTCATGGGATCTTTTCCTTTCTGTATGGTATATTGTTGCAGCATTTACAATAGAATCTCACTTGTATTCTGTAAATACAGTTGTATCAGAATGCAGATAGATGCATTCTGACACAGGAGGAGAAATCTGTTTCTGCATCAGTCCTGTGTATTTGTAAATCCGTTCAGAAATTAGTCCGAACTGATTCATCGATACTATAACAGAATGCAAAGTGGTACACAAGCGCCGGATTGCACTTTTTTATCAACAATACACATTGTTTGAAAGAAAGTACAAGGCGGCGTAATACGCACAGTATTTTTCCTGACTTGACAAATAAACTGGGAAAAGATAGACTGAATTTCAGCTGTGTTTCTGCGCTTCTGTATCGGCTGCGGTTTCATGGAAGGAATATGGGAATACAGAAGAAAAAAGAGAAAGGAATGCAATGAGTATATATGATATTAAATGTAAAGAATTTGAGTCACGGATTTGGAGATCGCGCAATTTTTGAAAATGTCTCCTTTCGTCTTTTAAAGGGAGAGCACATCGGTCTGGTTGGTGCAAATGGCGAAGGAAAATCGACGTTTATGAATATTATTACCGGAAAACTGATGCCGGACGAGGGAACGGTCGAATGGGCAAAAAATGTTCGGGTCGGTTATCTTGATCAGCATACGGTGCTGGAGCCTGGGATGACAATCCGCGATGTCCTGCAGTCGGCATTTTCGTATTTATTTGATCTGGAGACATCCATGAACCAGATGTTTGAGCAAATGGTGGAAGCAGATGAGGCTGAGATGACACGTCTTCTGGAAGAAACGGCCACAATCCAGGAGCTTTTGGATCATCACGATTTTTATCTGATTGATACAAAGGTCGAGGAGGTAGGCAGGGCACTTGGACTTACTGATATTGGTCTTGACCGTGATGTGTCAGAACTTTCCGGAGGGCAGCGAACGAAGGTATTGATGGCGAAGCTGCTGCTGGAAAAGCCAGATATTCTGCTGCTGGACGAGCCGACAAACTATCTGGATGAAGGGCATATTGAATGGCTGAAGCGGTATCTGAATGATTATGAAAATGCATTTATTTTGATTTCGCATGATATTCCGTTCCTGAACAGTGTGATCAATCTGATTTATCATATGGAAAACCGGTCATTGGATCGTTATCCTGGTGATTATGATCATTTCCAGGAGGTCTATGCGATGAAGAAGTCGCAGCTGGAGGCCGCTTACAACCGCCAGCAGCAGGAAATTAGTGAATTGAAGGATTTCGTGGCACGAAATAAGGCGCGTGTAGCGACGCGTAATATGGCGATGGCCAGACAGAAAAAGCTGGACAAGATGGATGTGATTGAGCTTGCGAGAGAAAAACCGAAGCCGGAATTTTGTTTCCGTACAGCAAGAACCTCAGGAAAAGTGATTTTTGAGACAAAAGATCTGGTGATCGGATATGATGAGCCACTCTCCCGCCCTCTCAATATTGGCATGGAGCGCGGCGAAAAGATTGCGCTGGTCGGAGCGAACGGAATCGGAAAGACAACGCTTTTGAAGAGTATTCTTGGTTTGGTGAAGCCGTTCTCAGGCAGCGTAACGCGCGGCGATTATCAGGAAATCGGTTATTTTGAACAGGAATCAGATCAGAAAAATACGACTACCTGTATTGAAGAGATCTGGAAGTTGTTTCCGTCCTGGACACAGTATGAGGTACGTTCAGCGCTTGCAAAATGCGGCCTGACAACGCAGCATATTGAGAGTCAGGTACGGGTTTTAAGTGGCGGTGAGCAGGCGAAGGTAAGACTGTGTAAGATTATCAATACAGAGACAAATATTCTGCTGCTGGACGAGCCGACCAATCATCTTGATGTGGATGCGAAGGCGGAGCTGAAGCGTGCGTTGCAGGAATACAAAGGGAGTATTCTGCTGATCTGCCATGAGCCGGAGTTTTATCAGGATGTTGTGACGAAGGTGTGGAATTGCCAGGAATGGTCGCTGAAGTTTTGATTGGTGATAAATCAGGCAGGTCTTTTCAGACCTGCCTGATAGCGGTAATTAACGTGCAAATCAGTACCGGGATCCGGAGTTTTATAACAAGTAATACAATCAGGGCCAGGAACGCAAGCTGGAAAATGCGGCGGATCACCCAGTATAATTCATATTTTCCAACGATGGCCTTTATGATCCAGATGCCGGTTTTTCGGCCCTTTTTGATGTTGCACCTGCGGCAGGCAGGTGCAAGATTCCTGACGTCGTTTACATTGTCGATGCCGATCAGCCTCATCCAGAAATTATTTCCGGTTTTTGTCATGTAAACAGGATAAATATGATCAATCGTGAGCTTTTGGTCGGAAAGTCGGCGATGGCAGTAACGGCAGCGATAACCGCCGCGCGGTCTTGGACAGGCAGAGAGAAAATCCCGCCGATAACTGCTGCTGCGGCCCCAGTTTTCCGGATAGGTACGTTTCAGCTCATATTTTCGGCGTTTGCAGATACGGCGGATTTTCCTCAGCTTTCGATCTTCGGTCTGGATGCGATACATATTTTTTCCGGTCCGTATGACGGAAGGAAAACGTCGGAATGCCCGTCTTGGATCTTTTCGGGACCGTTGGGTAGTACAAATCTCAACATACATGAATATCAGTGGAGCTTATCGCTTTCGAGGATGATGGTAAACGGACCACTGTTGCACATGGAAACCTGCATATGAGCACCGAAAACACCGGTCTCTACGACTGGAACCTGTTTGCGGCATTCTGCAATTATATATTCGTACAGCTCTTCTGCGAGTGCCGGATTGCCTGCTTCAGTAAAAGACGGCCGGTTTCCTTTGATGCAGTTTGCATAGAGGGTGAACTGGGAAACGAGGAGCAAAGATCCACCGACATCCTTTAAGGAGAGGTTGATCTTATCATTTTCATCGGAAAAAATACGAAGGCCAATCATTTTACGGATCAGCTTGTCAGCGTCAGCTTTTGTGTCGTTAGCACCTACTCCAATAAGAACAAGATAGCCGGTTCCAATCTTTCCGGTAATCTGCTCTTCTACTTCAACGGAGGCATGTGTGACACGCTGTATTACAAATTTCATAGTGGAAGTTCCTTTCTTTTCTGCACATAAGTAAAGCGGACATTCGCAATTCGCTTTGCGTCTGTTTTATTTTGGCGGACTATCGTAGATTCTAGCATATTTTGCGCAGAAGGGCAAGCGAAGGGAACAGATTGAGAAAACTAAAAAATCAAAAAAGAGGGAAAAAATTTGAAACTGCAACGATTATTAGGCCTGACACGTAAGGCAATTGATGAATTTTCAATGATTGAAGAGAACGATCGCATTGCAGTAGGTATTTCAGGCGGGAAAGACAGCCTGACACTGCTCTATGCGCTTGGGGAATTGAAAAAATTTTATCCGAAGCATTTTTCAATCGAAGCTTTGACGGTCAGCCTTGGATATGAAAATTTTGACTTGAGTGGAGTGCGTGCATTGTGCGAAAAGCTAGAGGTTCCTTACACGGTGGTTGATACGGAAATTGCAAAAATTCTGTTTGACGGCCTGCATGAGGAACATCCCTGTTCGCTGTGTGCAAGACTTCGGAAAGGTGCGTTCAATCAGAAAGCGCTCGAACTTGGGTGTAATAAAATTGCGTATGCACATCATAAAAATGATGTCGTGGAAACGTTTCTGATGTCATTAATTCTTGAAGGAAGAATTCATACTTTTTCTCCTGTCACTTATCTGGAGCGTACCGGACTGACACTGATCCGTCCGTTAATTTATGTAACGGAACCGGAAGTGAAGGGATTTCAGTATCAGTATGAACTTCCGGTTGTGAAAAATCCATGTCCGGTTGACGGTTATACAAACCGTCAGTATGCCAAAAATCTGATTCAGACTCTGAATTTGGAACATCCGGGTGTGCTTGAACGAATGTTTACGGCTATTTTGAACGGAGATCTTCCAGATTGGAAGGAACGGATTCCAACGGACCGGTCGGTCAAATGGAATAAATGATATGCGCATTATCCGCGCAGCTTTTTCAGTAGTTTTTCAAAATATTCTGGAAGCGGAGCTTCAAATTCCATATACTTTCCGGTTGTCGGATGCAGAAAGCCAATGGTCATTGCATGTAGTGTCTGTCCTTTCAAACCGGAAAACGGACATCTTGAGGGACCGTAAACATCATCTCCAAGGATCGGGTGTCCGATACTTTTCATATGGACACGAATTTGGTGCGTGCGTCCTGTCTCAAGCTGACATTCGATGTAAGTAAATTTATCGAATGATTCAAGAATCCGGTAATGCGTGACAGCGTCCTTCCCATTTGGTACATTGACAGCCATTTCCTTGCGGTTCTGCGGATTGCGTCCGATGGTTGTGTGGATTGTGCCGTCTTGTGTCAGACGTCCGTGCACGATTGCGCGGTACTTTCTGGTGATCGAATGAACCTTCAGCTGATCTGCAATGCACTGGTGAGCTTTGTCGTTTTTACAGATGATCAGAGAGCCAGTCGTATTGCGGTCGATGCGGTGCACGATCCCGGGCCGAAGAACGCCGTTGATTCCAGAGAGAGAGTCCTGGCAATGATAAAGTACGGCGTTGACCAGAGTGCCTGTGTAATGGCCGGCAGCCGGATGGACGACCATTCCCTTTGGTTTGTTTACAATGAGCAGGTCATCATCCTCATAGAGAATATCAAGAGGGATATTTTCCGGTCTTGCGGTAAATTCTTCCGGTGCCGGTATGGTCAGGATAATCTGATCTTTGGCAGAAAGCTTTGAACTGGCCTTTGCGGAAATGCCATTTACGAGGACGGTACCGTCTTTGATCAGACGCTGAAGGCGGGATCTGGTGAGCTCGGGGATTTGATCTGAGAGATATTTATCCAGACGCGCACCTGCGTTTTCACACGAAATCTCAAATTCAAAAAAGGAAGCCGCAGGATTTTTTTCAATGAGTTCATCCTCGGTCCCTTCCGATTCATAAGAGGTGAGGCATTCATCTGCCTGGTTTGGGTAAGTTTGTTTGTATTTTTCCATATTATTATGAATGATTCTTTTATTCAGTCAGAAAGATTCTGACTTCTATAAGTGATGTGTAGTGACAAGCATGCGCTGCTTTATCAGTCCTTTCGTGGATCAAGAAATTCAAAACGATCAGACCGGTATTTTGTAAAAAGCAGAAAGATCAAAAGCAACGCACCGATTACGACGTAACAATCTGCTATATTGAATACCGGAAAGTTGATCAAGGAGAAATAAAGAAAATCGATTACATAGTGATGAACGATCCGGTCAATCATATTTCCGATGGCGCCTGCAGCAATCAGAACACAGCAAAATCGCAGAGGGTGATACCTTCTGTCACCAGGAAGCAACGTATAAACATAAATTGCGGCAGCCAGAATGACGAGAGCAATCATAACAAAAAACCACTGTCGGTTTGCAAAAATGCCAAATGCCGCACCCCTGTTTTCCAGATAGAACAATTCAAAGACATGAGGAATCAGCGAAATTCCGGAAGAACCCTTCAGTGCAGTTAAGGCAAATGCTTTGGTCAGCTGGTCAACGGCTGTCAGGGCAAGCAGCAGGAAAAAACCTGCTGCAATGTAATTATTATTCTTTTTGTTACTCATTTCAAACTCCATCTTAGTCAGCCTTTAAGGTCTTTACAGCTTCCAGCATCTCCTGCTCAGTTACGTCTGTAGCAATATAAGCTTTTCCAGGCTTCTTTAAAAGAATGAATCTGATTTTTCCGGCATCCATTTTTTTATCACTTTTTGTGACAGCAACAACATCTTCTGCCCGGATAGTGTCAAAAGAAATCGGAAGCCCAAAGCCAACATTCATGTCACGGATTTCATAGAACTCATCTTCATCCAGCATGCCGCGTTTCCAGGAAATGTACGCAGCGGCCACGGTGCCAAGTGCTACGCAGGCGCCATGGGAAAGAGAAAAATTTTTAAGTTTTTCAATGGCGTGTCCGATCGTATGGCCGAAATTCAGAAGCGCCCGGTCTCCTTTTTCCGTCGGATCCTTTTCTACGATATATCGTTTCAGTTCACAGCATTTTGCAACCATATATGTCATTGCAGAAGGATCCTTTTCTTCAATATCCTCCATATGCTCAATTGCCCACTCATAAAAATCAGCATCAAAACTGAGACCGTATTTAAGCAGTTCTCCCATTCCGCTTGCAAACTGGTCATCTGGAAGCGTTTTCAGGACGGAAAGATTTATATATACCAGGGATGGCTGATGAAATGCACCGACCATATTTTTGTATTGATCGAAATCAACACCGGTTTTTCCACCGATACTGCTGTCAATCTGAGCCAGCAACGTTGTCGGAATCTGAATAAAACGAATTCCGCGCAGATAGGTTGCTGCTGCGTAGCCAGTGAGATCGCCGGTAACACCACCGCCAAGTGCAATCAGATAATCCTTACGGTCAAAACCGGCCTGAATCAGTACTTTGTAAAGTTCCCGAACGGTATCAAGCGTTTTGCTTGGTTCTCCGGCTTCAAAAATATATGTTTCTGCACAAGGACAGCATTTCTGTATCTGTGCTTTTACTTCTTCCAGATAAAGCGGTGCTACTGTAGATTCTGTTACGATGCAGATACGGCGTCCTTCACAGCCAATTTTTTTCAGCTCAGCAGGAAGATCTAAGAAGGAGTGCCTTAGGCAAATATCATAAGGCTCCTGTCCCGGAGTTTTAACGGTAATTGTTTTTTCCTGTAAATTTCCCATTTATGGAATCTCCTTTTTGTTGGTCTTTTGTTTAGATATATTTTTCAATTTTAACAAGGCAGCGTCCTTTTTTCGTCTGTCCAGATGCAGTTATAAAGCGGAATTTTCCTTCTCCGCGGGCAGAGATCAGATCCCCGTCTTTTGGTGTATAGGCATTTGTTGTGATCAGTTTTCCATTTATAAAGACTTTTCCGTCAGAAATCAGAGAAAGCAGACTGCTGCGGGAAGACTGAAAAGCTACTGCCATCAGGGCGTCCAGACGAACAGAAGCTACGGTTCCGGTTATTTCTTTTGTTTTTGGCGTATAAATGAAATCGTCCGTTTCTGAAATGGTGCAGCGTACAGAGGTATGACGAATACGGGTCAGTTCACTGCAGATCAGGGAAGCCATGCTTTCGTGGCAGAATACGTAAAACTGATCTTCACAGACTGCGATATCTCCCATTTTTGAACGTTCAATGCCAAGATGCATCAATGCGCCAAGAATATCGCGGTGGCTGAGCGGCTCTGCAAATTTGCGGTTGAGCGGTTCTGTTCGGATGCAGGAAATCGGGTAAGAAAGAGACGGAAGGTCAAAACCGGAGTTTTTATCTTCCGTTTTATCTTCTATAAGATAAGAAAGAGCATCAGGCACAAATGCAGCAATCTGACGCTCCGCTCCTTCATAGCCACCAGAAGCTTTGCAGTGAATCCACGGAAACTTCTGAAGTGTCTGATGTAGAATATTCTGTTCATTTAAATTCAGAAAATCGCTGAAGGTTGTCATACATTTAAGTTCAGCAAGCCTTGAGAGTTCCTGAAATCTTTTTGCAAGCAGCTCTTCTTCTTTATTCATAGGTATACCTTACTGGAATTTGGTTCCGACTGCCGGAATATCAACCGCACCATTTAAGAGTTCCTGAAAATCACCGGAAATGCTGACACCAGCAGGTGTGATAATGAAAATATAGCTGCTGACACGTTGAAGATTGCCGCCAACGGCGTAACAGGAACCAGAGGAATAGTCGATAATACGCTGGGAAAGATCTAAATCAAGCCCCTCCAGATTCAGAACAACGGTACAGTCCTGAAGCAGTGTTTCTGTGATTTCTCTTGCATCTTCCATGCTTCGTGGTTTAATAACGCATACTTCCATCTCAGTACCCTTTTCCAGACCAGTTTTTTTCTGACGCATCGGAGAAATTTTTGAGGAAGGGTTGGAACGAACGACTTTTGGCTTTGCAGTTTTTGCTGCAGAAGTGCGTTCGGAAGAAACAGCAGCAGACTGAGGAATGTACTCGTCTGTGTCTTCCTCTTCCTCAAATTTTTTCAGGATATGCTTTTTGGGCTGTGCGTCCTGCTCTTCTTCTTCATAATCCTCATCCAGATAATCGTCTTCACCAAAGCCTTCTTCATCATTTAATTTCATTGCATTTAAAAATCTATCTATAACACCCATTCTGTTATCTCCAATCTGACTTTATATCTGGCTGTATGATCTCGCACCGAAAATACCGGTTCCCACACGCACCATGGTCGCACCTTCTTCAACAGCGACTTCGTAATCACCGGTCATTCCCATACTAAGATTACACATATTCACATTATCGATGTTTTTGTCTTTGATGTCAACATATAAATTTCGTAATTTGCGGAAATAAATTCTGTTATTTTCTGCATTTTCTGTAAATGGAGCAATTGTCATCAGACCTTGCACCTGAATGTTTGACAATTTGCTGATCTGTCTGATAAAACTTTCCACTTCAGGAATACGAAGACCGAATTTGGATTCTTCTTCTGCTGCGTTGACCTCAACCAGGATTGGCATGATAATTCCATGCTTTCCGGCTTCCTCGTTAATTGCTTCTGCAAGGCGGACGGAATCAACAGAATGGATCAGGCAGACCTTATCGATGATATATTTAATTTTATTGCGCTGCAGATGCCCGATCATATGCCAGCGAATGTCTGATGGAAGATTCGGATATTTTTCCCGGATTTCCTGTGGCTTGTTTTCGCCAAAATCCCGGCTTCCTGCATCGTACGCTTCCAAAAGCATCTCAATGGGTTTTGTTTTGCTGACAGCGATTAAAGTTACGTCGGAACGCTTGCGGCCGGAACGCTCACAGGCTTTCGCAATGCGTGCTTCTACTTCTTCAAGATTTTTCTTTATCATGTTTACAGCTCCTTTCAAAAGGCAGGCTCAATGTATTTTGCTGACAGTTCCTGCACAGGGGAATTCTGGATGGATTAATAAACAATCTGATCCTCCGTTACCTCATCTGCATTCATAACAATATAATCATAAGCGGCAAGACTGTAGATGTTATTGCTTGATACAATACAGTATTCTTCATTTTCATCAATAACCGTAATTTCACGGAATACAGCGTAGCCTTTGTTGATATTATAGACGCCGTGCAGAGTTTCGATATCCTTTTCCTGTAGCTGGATGCGATTAGAAGAATTTTCCATCAAAATGGAATCCCCTTCTGTAAGCAGATTTCGGTCAACCAGGTAATAACCATCGCTGTGACTGTAGACGTTTGCTGTAATATAATGGGTTGCGGCAGAGCCGCTGCTGCCATAATGCTCGATTTTCAGAGTGATTTCCGTATCGGTATCTTCGTTTTTGGTAACATACTCTTCCGGTATCCGGTAAAACTCACGTTGTACGATTGCGGAAGTAGGTATCTTGAGTCCGGTTTTCTTATTCATAACAAGTTCAATCTCAAGAAAACGATCCGTTGCATAACGAACGAGGGAATTGCTCAGAGATATTTTTCCAAAAGAGTCATTTCCATTCTGAATAATAGTAAACGGAGCGGAAAAAGTTACATTATCCTTTAAAAATCGAAACCGAATCGTTGTGGAATCAGCCAGTTCTGTTCGCAGCTTGTCATTAATCGGAAAATAGAGAGCCCAGTCTTCTTTGGTAATCAATTTAAAAAGTGGATTGCCTGCACTGACAGAGGAGCTGCGCAGATTCTGTACGTGATAGCTGCTTCGGTCAAACATGGCTGAAGTGATGTCCGTATCTGTAATTGTTTCATAACCATCGATATTATAGATGACAAAGCCGGATTCGGGTGCGGTGCACTGGTTCCGAACATAGGAAGGTGCAGCGGTTGAGTCCTGTAAAATCTCGGAGATCGCGGTCTGGACATTGGATTTCAGTTCATAAACAGTCTGGAATGCATTATCTGTAAAATTCATAGTAAAGCTGGAAAGCATATCCTGCATTCTGGATTCGTCATCCGTAGTCATGGAGAAATCACTGTATGCAATAGGATCTGCAGAGCCAGACTCATTGATCGAGCAAACGGTGCTCCCTGCAGAGGTTCTGGAACCCTCCCGGACATAATAACGGACACCGCCGGATTGTGTGGCATTTACGACGGTTTCAGTCCGAAGTGACAGAGCATGAAAACGATAATTTCCGGTAATAGAACCGCGCTGTACCTCGTATGCGGTGATGTGCGTGTCCGTAAAATATAGAAACAGACAGATGATCATATACAGAAATACGATACCGAACAGCAGTGTTCCTATATTAAAAAAAGAATATCGCCTGTACTTTGTGATCTTTTTATTTTTTTTAAACAATCAGGAAACCTCCCTTAATAAGCCTGTCTTTCATTTTATCATGTTACAGAGTGTGATACAACCTTTGTTTTGAATAAAAATCATTTTTCCGGTTATACTGTGAGTAACTCGGAAGTAAAAAGGAGGAATTACATTGAGTAAAGGATTGGACTATACTGCTCTTACACTGGTGATTGTCGGTGCAGTCAACTGGGGACTGATCGGGATATTTAAACTGGATCTGGTTAATCTGATTTTTGGAAATATGACATGGATGTCGAGAATCATTTATACGCTTGTCGGTATTTCTGGGTTGTATTTGCTGAGCCTGTATGGGCGGGTTACTGATTTTGGGACAGAAAACGGATGACAACAGTTTTCTGTAAATATTTTTATGATGCCAGGGTCAAAAGCCAGAAACCATGATGTGCTTGCACTGAGTGGTTTTATGGCTTAATGACCCGCCCAGATATGAGCATAAAAGTGGAGCGCAAAAAAGAAAAATTTCGATGACATAAAAAGACAGGCCTGCCATTAAGGCCGGGCCTGTCAGAAATTCGATTATGTATTTTATAAGTCCGCAATTACATACTGTTTCAAATCTTCGGCGATCACATTTCCATCCACTGAGATGCTGACAACGAATGAAACATTGAATTTCTCACTGATTTCATTCAGTCTGCGAAGCTGTTCATTTACGGTTGCCTCGTCCAGAAGGGAAATCTTAAGGAAGCTGTCAAGGTACATCTGTTCAAGGTCATGATCCTGAGAAAGGATTCCATAAAGAAAACCGATGAATTCACCACTTGATGCAAGATTGAATCCGGAGACATCGATCAGACGGATCTTGTTGTTGAGCTCGTACATATGCTTGGTACTTTTGTCAAGATAAACGATGTTTCCATGAGCATTCTTGATTTCTGAATTTACCTTGTCCAGTAAGATTTTTGTTTTTCCTTTTCCTTTTGCGCCTACGATTAACTGTATCATGGTAATCTCCTCCTTTAGTAGCGGATAAAATTTTCTTGGTGTAATTATAGTATATTTACACATAAATTACAACACCTAAATCAAAATTTTTCGTCTATTTACACAGAATAACGAATTTTTCACTACATCAATTAGGAAAAGAATATATCTGTTTTGCTCTGGCAACTGATCAGTTAAGGAGAATTGATCAAAGAAAGGAGCTGATTCATTTCCGGATAAAGTGTGTCTTTTGACTCAGAGTGCAGAATAATAGATAGATAGGGATTGCCGTAGAGATCCTTTGCAAGGAGTGCCAGGCAGGCACCGGCATCATCCGTAGTTCCGGTTTTTCCGCCGCAGATGATAACATCCTCCGGAGCATGTGCTTCATTCGTGAAATAGTGGTTTGTGGATTCCCAGGTCATAGCTGCAGAGGAACCATCTGCTTTCGTATACTCTGCATAGTAATTTTTGCGACTGATAATATCCTGAAATACGTCATATTTCAGCGCTTCCTGAAAGATCAGATAAATATCATACACGGAAGTGTAATGATCTTCATTCGTCAGTCCATGTGGATTCATAAAATGAGTATTTACAGCACCAAGATTAGATGCTTCTTCGTTCATCATTGCTACGAAACCATCAACAGATCCACCGACATGTTCTGCAATCATCATGGCGGCGTCATTTCCGGAAGCAATCATCATCCCGTAGAGTAACTGCCGAAGAGACAAAGTATCTCCTTCTTTAATATCACAGACGGAGGAACCGTATTCGATATCGGCGGCTGTTTCCGTAACAGTTACGAGATCATCCAGATTACCGTATTTTAATGTAACGAGCGCAGTCATTACTTTTGTAATGCTGGCCGGAGAACGGCTGGTAAAGATATCCTTGGCATAGAGCACCTTGCGATCATTGATATCAAAAACTCCGGCAGAGAGAGCATTGAGCGTGACTGCCGAGATATTGGTATCGCCAGATGCTACGCAAAGATCTTCAGCAAACGGACTTGCGGTGTCTCCGGAAGAAAGACTGCTTCCGGAGCTGAATACAGGATCACCGTTTTCATAAGGGTAAAAAAGCGTATAATCATGAGAACGGAGGACAAAATAATAAACAAGAAAAATCATAAGTGCAGTCAGAATGGTAAGCAAAATAGCTGTAAGAAGCAAATGCAGCTGTTTCTTCTTTTCCAGTACTTCCTGCGTCTGGATCCTTGCCCATTCACGATCCGTATATCCGGCCGGTTTTTGTGAACGGTCTGTTTTATCTGCTTTACCTGTACATTTCACGCCACTCAAGATCTCCTCTTTCCAGTGATTTTAAAAGCATTTCTGCGGAAGCAATGTTTGTTGCAAGCGGTACATTATGGATATCACAAAGTCGGATCGCTTTATTGATATCGGGCTCATTATGTCTCGGATTTAAAGGATCACGGAAAAAGATCATAAGATCGATCTGATTCTGTTCGATCATAGCACCGAGCTGTTCCTCACCTCCGATATGTCCGGCAAGGAATTTGTGGATATTTAAATTTGTAGCTTCCTCGATCAGACGACCGGTTGTTCCGGTTGCATACAGTTCATGTCGTGCAAGGATACTGCGGTAGGCAATGCAGAGGTTCTGCATCAGTTTTTTCTTTGAATCATGAGCAATAAAAGCAACATTCATTTCTCATACCTCCCATATAATTTTCTTGCTTACCGCCTATAGAGGCGGTAGTTATCGCACATCTGATAAAACGGCCTTAATATTTGCGGGTCTGCAGCCCGACATTTAGGACAAAGCCAATGCCGATGCAGAAACTGATCAGTGAAGTCAGACCATAGCTGACAAACGGAAGTGCAATACCGGTATTTGGCATTAGTCCTGTGGCTACAGAAATATTGATAAAGGTCTGAAAGAAAATCTGAGCGGCCATGCCGCAGCAGATCAGTGTTCCTGACAACAGCTTGGCTCTCCGCCCGATCAGCAGACATTCAAATGCAATCAGAAATTCCAGAATGATCAGAATACAGCAGCCAATGAAACCGATCTCCTCTCCTGCCACAGCGAAGATAAAATCGGTCTGAGGTTCTGAGATGAAATTTCCGTTTTTGACGGAACCAACCTCATCGTTATTCAGACCTTTTCCGTAAAGCTGACCGGATCCGATTGCAATAATGGAATTCTGCTGCTGCATGGATTCCTGTGGGTATTCGTCCGGTCGAAGCCATGCGTAGATACGTTTCAGCTGGTAATTGCCGGACGGGTTGTCCGGCTGAAGGAGAATACTCATCCCGATCACACCAACCGGTATACATACAAGGAGTATGCCAATCACAATCCGGTAGCTCAGCCCTGAAATAAAGATCATAACACAGAATACCGAAGCCACGGCAATTGTGGTGGAAAGATCAGGTTCCTTGTAGATAAGAAACAGCTGTACGCCGATTAGTGCGAGTGAGGACAGGATAATCCGTGGTTTACTGACGTTTTCTTCATGATTTTCAAAAAATTTCGCAAAAAACAGAATCAGCAGGATTTTTACAACATCGGATGGCTGAAACTGAAGACCTGCAATGTTGATCCAGCGGGTCGCTCCATTTACATTTTTGCCAAGAAATAATACGGAGACGAGCAGGGCAACTCCTGAGAGATAAAGAAGCCAGTGAAAATTCAGAATCCAAGTATAATCCATTAATGAAACAAAAACCATGGCAGCCAGGCCAAGAATGAGACCGAAAATCTGCCGGATCTGAAAATCAGGATTTGCACTTCCGATGACCAGAATACCGAGTACGGCAAGGGCAATCACCCAAAGAATCAGACGAAACCGATAGTCACTTAATTTGTATTGTCTTAACATCTTGTACTCCTTGATTTCTCTTTTGAATAAGCTGCACTCTTATTTCAAATGCATCATTCAGATTCAGATACCGTATGAGAATATCTGAGATTTCTTTTTTCATTTGCAGCACCTCTTCCGGGGATGCATTCAGACGATCAGACGAGACCGTAAGGGCGGCCCGGTTTTTGGCTATTTCTCCTGATGTCAAAAACGATGCATATCTGCGAGAATTCATGCTGTCCTCCCTGTTGCAGGCATATTTCAAGTAGCGAAGCGGATTGCGAATTTCCGTTTCAGCGCTCTCTGGTTCTGAATATGGATGCAATTTTCTGGAATACAGAAGGGACTGTCTGCAGATCAAGAAGCGGTACGGTCTCTCCGTCAATTCGTCGGGCAATATTAAGAAATGCCTGTCCTGCAAGGGTGTTGCTTCCAATCAGTGATTCACCGTGATTGGCGGCGATTACAACGCTTTCTTCGTCCGGAACAGCGCCAAGAAGATTTACGGCCAGAATATCAAGGACATCTTCTGTGGACATCATTTCTCCGCGGCGAACCATGTCGATGCGAATTCGATTTAAAATGAGATCAATTTTTTTAATTCCGTCCGCTTCAAGCAAGCCAATGATGCGGTCAGCATCTCGAATCGCTGAAACCTCCGGTGTTGTAACGACAATTGCCTGATCAGCGGCAGCGATTGCGTTGCGGAAGCCCTGTTCGATTCCGGCAGGACAGTCGAGCAGAATATAATCAAATAATGGCTTAAGACCCTCGACAAGCTTAATCATCTGTTCCGGACTGACTGCACTTTTATCGCGTGTCTGTGCAGAGGGAAGCAGATACAGGCCAGGATAATGTTTATCACGGATCAGAGCCTGACGGATCCGGCAGTTTCCTTCAATGACATCGACGAGATTATAAATGATGCGGTTTTCCAGTCCCATAACGACATCCAGATTACGCAGTCCGATGTCAGTATCCACAAGAACTACTTTTTTATTCATTCGCGCCAGTCCTGCGCCGATGTTTGCGGTTGAAGTTGTTTTTCCGACGCCGCCTTTTCCGGATGTGATCACAATTACCTTACTCATGTTCGAATCCTCCAGTCTTTCAGCAACAAATTTATACCAGATATTCACACAAGGTTTCACTGGTGATCGGTTTGAACTGAAGATGGCCGTCGCTGATAAAAGCGATCTTCGGATCAACAGGGTATTCACCGGTGTCTTTTCTTTTGGTGATAGCGCTGCGCGCTATTTTATCCGCGATACGAACCAGCATTGGTTTCATGGTAAGAGCTGCGGCAAAGCATTTGGGGTCTCCTGCAGCTCCGGCATAAATGGTCCCCATGCAGCATCCGAGAATGATAATGTTTCCTTTTGAAATAACCTGGGCACCGGGGTTTACATCTCCGATGATCACGATGCTGGTTTCGGTTTCCAGTATCTGCCCGGAGCGGAGCGTTCCGCGGTAAAAATGGCCTTCCTCTTCTTTTTGCTTTGTGAGGGACTGTTCTACTGCTTTGTGGTAGAACTCCTGTGATTCCTTATCTTCATCTACGATACAGATAACCTGTATTTTGGAATTTTGTACGATTTCATCTACCAGTATGTTTTCTTCCTCTTTTGAAAGTGTTCTGCCCCGGAAGGTAAGTGCGAGCCGCGCATTTTTAAAAAATGCGGCAGACATATGAAATTTTTCTGCAACTGCCTGACGCAGTTCATCAAATGGCACCTCGGGGTCCAGGCTCAGAATCAGTCCGTAAGGATTGCTCTTGATAATGACGGTACTGTGCCCCATGAAATCTCCCTCTTTTCTGAAATTCCTTTTGTTTTTTTCCTGCGTTTGTCAGTCTGCAAATGCGGTTCCGCTCTCCGATGGCTGTGAAGCATGTCCGGTGATCAGAGTGGATTCATCCTGAAGCTTGTAATAATAAGATATAACGTCACGCGCTACAAGTGCTGCATTTGCGGATCCATAGCCATTTGTGATACGAACTGCCAGTGCAATCTCCGGGTCGTCATACGGTGCGTAACCGATAAACAGACCGTGATTCGGTTTGTCCTTGCTTTGCTGTGCGGTACCGGTCTTTCCGGCAACAGCCAGGCCGCCTGTACCATTAAATGCAGGTGCTGCTTCCGCGCTGAAAGCAGAATGATTGAGCACCACGCCACGCATGCCGGCATGAATCGTATCCCACAGCTCCTGCGGCAGATCCAGGGTGTTGTGAACAACCGCCTTGTTTTCCTCCAGAACGCTTCCGGAAGAATCGGTGATATATTTTACAAGCGTCAGATCATAGCAGGTACCGCTGTTGGCGATTGTGCTGACGTATCTTGCGAGTCCGGCAGTTGTAAAAAGGTGTGTAGCCTGTCCCATTGCAGAACGGGCTGCATCTTCCTGCGAGACTTGTGGCATTGTTTCCGGTACCTCAAGACCGGACTTTGCATCCAGTCCGTACATGGAAGCGTATTTTGTAAGCTTTTCAATGCCGACAGAATCGACATATTCCCCGTTGACGAGACCAAGTCGGTATCCGACACTGTTGAAGTAGTAATTACAGGAATCGCGGATTGCGGTCTGAAGTGTTTCCACGCCGTGACCGTAAATGTTCCAGCAATTAATTGGCTGCTCATCAAACGGCGGTGTATTGAATTTTCCGGTACAGGTGATTCCCTCGCCAATATTAATCACACCTTCCATATAACCGGCGGTGGCAGTGACGAGCTTGAATGTAGAACCAGGTGCAATGGCCTCCTGAGTTGCTCTGCTGTAGAACGGAGAAGATTTATCCATATTCAGCTTGGTGAAATAATCGGAATCCATGTCATTTGCAAGCCTGTTGTTATCATACCCCGGATATGTCACACATGCAAGTGTTTCACCTGAATTCGGATCCGTCAGTACAAGAGAACCGGAGCACGGAGCCAGTGCAAGCTGAGAAGGTCTGATTTCAAGGTTGTAGATTTTCTGACGGATAAATTCACAGTCATCAATGGAGCCGGCAGCAAGACCGTTGTACGTATCTGTATCCATTTCAAGAACGCCCTGATCGAAAAGAAGCATACAGATATTCTCTCCGTTCAGTCGTTTCTCCTTGAGCATATAGCGATACACCTGTTTACAGAAATTGTTGTCATCGTAAAGGTACGTGGAGATGTAGTCTGCCAGCGCGGTGAAAACTTCTTCGGTATCCATGTATTCAGCGTTGTCCGAGATCTTTGTGACATCGATCCAGTTCTGGGAGATCGCGTAGGTCAGAAATTCTTTCAGGCTGATGGATTCATCCTCGGTCCATTGTTCGTAGACCGGATCAGATTTGTCAATTGCATCTTCGTTGATGATGCCGGTATCATTCATCAGCATATCATTAACGATATAAGACTCGTAAATCTGGTACTGCTCTTCCAGGTCTTTGTAAACAATCGGATCATTTGTGAGAAGCTGATCTTTGAGGGTGGCAAATATTTCGGATGCCTTGACCAGGAAAGCATTATAGACAGCCTTTTCATTTTCAGTTGCGTCATCTGCTTTCAAATGACCAACATCAAGAACATTATTTTCAAACAGCGCATAGTAAACGTCATAAACCGGGATCAGAAGCTGATCGGCTGATTCAACAGCGTCTGAGTCGAACTCTTCCGCGTCAATGATCTTTGACCAGACAATTCCGGCGATATACTGTTCCAGAATCTGATAGGCTGCTTTCTGCAGATCAAGATCGATGGTCAGATAAACATCGCTGCCGGCCTGAGGCTCTACGCGGGACTCCACTTCAAGAGTGCGCCCGACATTGTCAACATAGAGGACTTCGGATCCTTTATCTCCCTGAAGTGTCGTTTCAAGGACACTTTCCAGACCGGTCTTTCCCACGATATCTGTTGTATCATAAGAATCATCCTCTTCACTTAAAGATTCAAGCTCTTCTGCGGAGATCTGACCGGTATATCCAATCAGAGGAGCAATATACTCGGCATCCGCATAAACACGGCGGTATTCTTCTGAGATATCGATGCCCTGGAAGCGGGCAGAATTCTCCATGATTCTGGCGACTGTCTCTTCACTGACATTTTTTGCAATTGTGACAGACTGATAACGCTGAAAGCTGTAAGCGGCAATTGCAGCGCGCAGTGTTACAAGCTGCAGGAGCTCTTTATCCGTATAGCTTTCCGGAAGATCATACTGCTTTCTCTCAGAGGCAGTAATTTTTGAATCCAGAATTCCGTAATATTCTTTGCTGCAAAGAAGCTCCATAAGATCAGAAGCAGAGATATTTAACTGTTCTGAAGTCAGATCATTAATGTAGGACTGACCGAAAATATCTGCCTTGAATCGATTCAGAGTAAATCCGGAAGCAGTGTATTTCCAGGCTCCGTCATCGCCAAGCGCAATTTTGAAATTATCAACAACTGTATCACCCTGCTCTTCTATGATTTTAATCACGTGATACAAAGTGCTGTTGAGAGTCAGGTTTTTTTCATGTGTAGAGGAATAGGAGCCATTGTCTTCAAATGTGACGCAGTAAGAAAGCTCATTATAGGCAATTGGTTTTCCGTTACGGTCATAAATGCTTCCTCTGGAACTTTTCAGAGTACGTTCTTTGCGGATGGAAAGGGAAAAATTATTCTGATATGCTTCGCCCTGTATGATCTGCAGATAAAACAGGCGTTGCAAAAGCAGTGCTGCCATGAGAATGACTACGATGAACAGCAGGGTGATTCGTGTGTTGAGTGCTTTTGGTCCCTTTTTTCTGATATTATGAAACAAAGCTGTCGGTACCTCCTCTGTCAGTCATGCATAATTTTTTATTGATTGCATACAGAATCTGATATACGACGAAAGTCAGTATCAGTGTATAAAGCATTTCAGGCAGAATGATCCTGCCCAGATAATAGAAAAAATGGATTCGGCCGCGCATCAGAAAGAGAAATCCGTATTGAACGATACCATATACGATGTCAGAAACGGAAATCAGAAACAGTGGAGTCTTGATGTCGTCATCGTAAAAAATGCGATAGAAATTTCCACTGAAATAACCGACCCATAAATAAATCAGTGCATTGAAACCGATGATGGTATTAAAGAAAATATCTGTCAGAAGTCCGCAGAAAAAACCGGTCAGCATTCCGGATCTTCGGCCGCGCATCAGTCCAAAAGAAACCGTAAGAATAATAAGCAGGTTTGGCTTGACAGAGGCGATGGAAATCATCTGACATACGGTAGACTGCAGAATAATACTGATCAGAATCAGGACAGTCATTGTAAGCTTGCGCCGCATGAGAAACTCCTTTCTTGTCTATATCCTGTTATTCCTGTGCATCTGTAGAATCTGTAGATGTTTCCGTTTGCGCAGGCGTCTCGGCCTGAGATTCTTTTGATGCTTCAGCTTTTCCGGTCGTACCGGAAGAACCGGAATTATCAGAGACAGAATCGGATGGAACGTATTCCTTACGCTGTAAAATAACGAGAACCTCCTGCAGATGCCGGAAATCGACGACAGGGGTAATGTACCCGGATTTTGTCAGATTATTGGAGTCATTATTCAGCTCACTGATATATCCGATCAAAATACCGGGCAGAAATTTCTCACTGATATAAGAAGTGACGACCTTGTCTCCGACATGAACCTTATTGTCAGAATCAGTTAGTTTGACCAAGTTTAAAGAACCTTCATCAATCAGACGGAGATCTCCTGCGATGATACACTGATCAGAGGTAGTGGAAACCATTGCGCTGACATTGCTGTTGTCATCTATAATAGAACGCACAGTTGCCCAGTTTGGTCCGACCTCAGTGACAATTCCGACAAGTCCGCCGCCGGAAATAACATTACAGTCCTTCTGAATACCATCTGAGGTACCTTTGTCAATCGTAAAAAGCTGAAACCAGTTACCCGATTCTTTTGCGATTACGCGTGCGCCGACCTTTTCATAATCATCGTACTGCTCATCAAGCGAGAGAAGCTCCCGCAGTCTTGTCAGCTCTTCTTTGTCCTGAACAAGCTGTGTATTCTCCTCAGTGAGAGTGTCGACCTTTGCCTGCAGATCTTCATTTTCTTTTCTGAGAGAGACTGCGTCTTCAAAGTTGTCAGTCAGACCGGAAAGCCACGAACCAAAGCCGTTGATTCCCTTCTGAATTGGTGTAATCACAAAGCCGCTTGCCTGTCTGAGCGGTGAAACTGCATCGTTTTCCAGAAAGGAAACAGCAATGAGACCGGTGCACAGAACGCTAAGACCGATCAGAATCGATTTATTTTTTAAAGTGTCATTTGTCTTTTTTTTCATAACCAACCTGCCCCTATCTCATGACAGCCAGATCACTCAGGGAATAAGTGGACTGTCTCAGATCTTTATTATTCATAATTTCTACCAGACCGCGGACCGTGCTGTTTTTGGGATCCTGAATATGATGAAATTCAATTCCTGTTTCTTTTTGTATGTATTCCGGAAGATTCTGGATCATGGAAACACCGCCGCTTAAGTATATCCCCTCACGGGCAACGTCTTTCATAAGCTGAGGAGGAATCCGATTGTAGACGGATTTGATGCTTTCCACAATCGAATCGATTGTATCAATAATGGCAACACTGACGGCAAGTGACGGAATGAGATCCGATTTTGGAAGCCCGGACAGTGTGTGAATACCGAACACCTTCTGTTCAAGACGTGGTCCGTTAATCATAAAGGCAAGGTTATTCTTGAGCGATTCTGCAGTCTTGCGACCGATGCTTAAATTAAATTTTCTGCGGACCATGGTACAGATATCCTCATCAAGTCTTCGTCCGCCGATTTTCAAAGTCTGGCTTAAAATTACTTTTCCGGAAGAAATAACGGAGATTTCCGTTGTGTCCGCTCCGATATTTACGATCATGTGACCGCGGGAAGAAAGAACCGGTAGCTCTGCACTTACCGCATCTGCGATTCCCTTATCAATCAGGCGAATCTTTCCGGCATTGATTTTTCCGTTCATAACATGGAAAAAAGCCCGGCGTTCCACTTGCGTAATCTCACTTGGCACGGCTATATATAAAGAAGCATCCGAACCAAATGCACCGGAAAAGTGTTTCAAAAGAGAGGAAAGAATAATTTCCATCTCGGTGAGATTTGCAATTACACCGCCGGACATTGGCCACACAACCTGTACGTTTCGTGGATTTTTTTCATAAATTTCATAGGCATCGTTTCCGACGGCAAGAACATCCCGATCGTTGCGAAGCGCTACTATATTTTTGTCATAAAGAAATTTTTTTCCGCTTTTATCTTTGATTTTTATCGTATCAGTGCCGAGATCGACACCGCATACCTTTGGAAACAGCATGTATTTTACCCCTTGTTGTCTGAAGGCTCCAGCCAGAAGCCCTGCTCTCTCATGCTGACGGCCTGTCTGTCACCGATAATGATATGATCCAGCAGTTCAATACCAAGCATGGCGCCTGCTGCTCTGACTCTCTCCGTCAGAAGGACATCGTCCCGGCTCGGATCCGGAACACCACTCGGGTGGTTGTGTAAAAGCAGAATACTGACAGCCTGATGACGGATGGCTTCGATATAAATCTCACGCGGGGAGATTAAAGAAGCACGCACGGTTCCCTTGGAAATAATTTCATCGCGGATCAGCTTCCCTTTACTGTTAAGCATAACAAGAAGCAGAACCTCCTGCTCTTCATGGCGTAATGTCTCCATATAATAGGAGGAGACAGAGGCCGGATCGTGAAAAGAAACGGTTTCAGAAAAATTTGCACGTGCGATTCGCTTGGAAAGCTCTGCGATGCATTTGATCTGAAGGGCTTTTACTTTCCCGAGACCGTGGATCTTCTGTAAATCAGAAATCGACATATGATAAATGCCAAGCAGGCCATTGCCACCATTGGCAAGCACATTTCTTGACAGCTCTAATGCCGATTGTCCACGGGAACCGGTACGAAGAATGACAGCCAGAAGCTCTGCGTCACTTAATGCAGAAGTACCTCTGACAATGCCTTTTTCGTATGGCCGTTCCTCTTCCGGTATGCTTTTGATCGTAGTATGTGGGTGCTGTGTTTCTGTCTGCTTTTCGAGATCTTTTGTTTTATTCATTTTTTATAAAGTATTCTCTCACCCGAATCATTAAAACATTTTATCATAATTTTTTTGCAAAGTATACACCCAGACTATTAATTTTTTCTGTAGGCGTGATATAAGGCTTCTGCGACACGGATTCCGTCGACTGCTGCCGAAGTGATACCGCCGGCATAGCCGGCACCTTCCCCACATGGATAGATACCGGGGAAATCCGGAGACTGGAACTCTTCTGTCCGTACAATGCGTACGGGTGAAGAAGTACGGCTTTCAACAGCGGACAAAAGAGCATCCTCGCGGTCAAAGCCGGGAATGCGCCTGCCAAAGGCATGGATTCCTTCGATCAGTGCCTGGTTTAAAGATTCCGGAAGAATTTCTCCAAGATCAGCAAAAGCCCATAAGCCTTTGATCCTTGGAACAACAGAATTATCGGGAATATTTTCTGAATGCTTCTTTTCAACGGAGCAACAAAAGTCTTTGAAGGTCTGCACAGGAACTTTTCCGTCTGCGCATCGATAAGCGGCTTCCTCGAGTCTTTGCTGGAAAGCTATGCCGTCAAGAGGAGAATCACTGTTCCTGTAATCTTCCGGTGAGACTGTGACAACGATGGCGCTGTTTGCATTTTGACTGCTGCGGTCGCTATAGCTCATACCGTTTACGGCAAGGCGTCCCTCCTCAGAGGAGGCATTGACAACGTACCCGCCCGGACACATGCAAAAGGAGTAGACTCCTCTTCCGTTTTCGCATTTATGCGTGACTTTGTACGGAGCTGCGCCGAAATCATACGGACAGTCTTTTCCATACATCGCCTTATCAATCATACTCTGTGGATGCTGAATACGCATACCGACTGCAAATGATTTTTGCTGCATGGAAAATCCCATTTGGTGCAGCAGAGAAAACGTATCTCTGGCGCTGTGTCCGATCGCTAGGACAAGATGGTCTGCTTCAAGCGATGACTGGCCATTGCCTATAGAAATGCAATAGCGAGCCTGTTTGGGATCAGAACGGTCAGATGAGACTGAGATTCCGGTCAGACAGCTTTCAAAACGGAAAGTACCGCCAAGACTGATAATTTCATCCCTGATGTGTCTGACGACAGAAACCAGAACGTCCGTTCCGATGTGCGGTTTATGGTCATATAAAATAGAGGGGTCTGCGCCTGCATTTACAAATTCACGCAGGACAAAACGGATCTTCCCACCCGGATCTTTGATCAGGGTATTTAATTTTCCGTCAGAAAAGGTACCGGCACCGCCCTCTCCAAACTGGACGTTGGAGGCGGGATTTAGTTTGCCGGTCTCCCAGAAAGCACGGACCGTCTCCATCCGCGTCTCCACCGGTTCACCGCGTTCCAGAATGATTGGCTTCAGGCCGGCTCTTGCAAGCATCAGTGCACAGAACAGGCCGGCAGGACCGCTGCCGATGATGACTGGTGGCCGCAGTATATCTGTTGCGCCAAAGGATGGATCAGATGGAAACTGATAGGGGGAAACTGTGACAAGGGACACCTTTTTTGTTTTCAGATGCTTCAAGATTTCTTTTGGCTGTTCGAGCTGTACATCCACCGTATATACATAGAAAAAGTCCGGTTTGTTGCGTGCATCGATGGATCTTCGTATAATTTCATAGTGGAACGGCTGCTTTTTCAGCCGGAGGATCCTGCGGATCTCCTGCTTCATCTCCTGTCTGGAATGATCCGGGCGGAGCTTCAGTTCACTGATTCGCAGCATAGAAACTGTGGAATAACTCATCGGTTTTACCTCATAATTTTCATTATAAATATGTTTTGAAATTTCGCTCTCTATGATACCTTTTCCGCTCTTTCCCGTCAACCCTTTCGAAAATACAAAGAAAAAAATCACAATTTTTTCAAAAATGCAACACAAAAGTGTCACACTTTCCTCTTATTGTGTAGCATGTACTGAGAAATCAATACGGATGACCGATAAGAAAGGACTTGAATAATTATGAAAAGAAATTATGTAGCAGTTATGCTTGGACTGGCCTTGACGGTATCTTCAGTCAGCGCGTTCGCAAGTGAGGGAACAACAGAAGCAGGTACCGAGGCTGCGACCGAAGCTGTGACCGAGCAGGCATCTGAGGGTTTCGTAGATGAAGAAACCACGACAGTTTACGGACAGGTGACAGAGGTTACTTCTGATTCGATCACGATTACAAAGGGTGATCTTGTAGAGGAAGCAGCTGATACAGAAAATGCAGAGGCAACTACAGAGGCTGCATCAGACAGCGAGGCAACCACAGAGGCAGCAACAGAGGCTGCATCAGACAGCGAGGCAACCACAGAGGCTGCTACAGAAGCTGTTTCAGATAGCACAGAGGGTGTCACAGAGAACGCAGGCAGCGAGGAGTTATCCGCAGGACAGGAAAGCATGACATTGGAGCTCTCCACAGAGACTGCGACTTATAAGTTTGCGCCGGATGCAGTGATTACAGAGCTTGCATCGACAGAGGATATTATGGCTGAGGATGCAGCAGATGCAGAGGCAACAGAAGCGTCCACAGAAGCTGCAGCCGAAGAAGTAACAGAAGCTGCAACAGAAGCCGGCACAGACACTGAGACCGGTGAGTCAGACGAAGCAACGGATATTGAAGTGGCGGATGAAAACAGCGAGGCTGCAGATGATATGATTGAGATTACCACAGATGATATCTTGGCTGGTGACATCGTAGCATTGGAAGTAAATGCAGATGGCGAGGTTACTTCTCTTACGATCCTTGCATATGGTACCGGTAGCTATGTAGATACCACAGAGGCAGAGACAGATCTTGCAGAGGAAGCTCTGCTTGGAGATGAGGCAGTCACAGAAGCTGTAACAGAGTAACATTTGTCTCAGTCGAGAAGACTCCGACAAAGATAAATGTTCTGTGAATGTCCGTTTTTCTTGAAAAAGCACGGTATTGGGTGGTTGTTACTATACTCTCCAATACCGTGCTTTTTGTGTTTTTTTTACTTTCCTGAATCAGGCAAGTCACTCTTCTCTATTGTGCAGGATTCAGCTTTTGACTGGTGTTTTCCTGGGCAAATTTCCCGGAAATTGCGAATCCATGATTCATTGGCCCGCTTCCGTGACCAAGATCAAGCATGGAAGAAAGGGCGCCTGAGATGTAGTCCTTTGCGCGGGCAACTGAATCTGCCATGGAAAAACCTTTTGCCAGATTGGACGCAATCGCGGACGATAAAGTACAGCCCGTTCCGTGGGTATTTGGATTGTTGATACGTTTTCCGTAAAACCACTGATAAGTGCCGTTTGGCTCAAACAGCAGGTCATTTGCATCATTGATGCTGTGGCCGCCCTTACATAAAACGGCGCAGTGATACGTTTCTGATATGTGCCGGGCTGCTGTAACCATATCTTCTTCTGAAGAGACAGACAGGCCGGTCAGTTCCATTGCTTCCGGAATGTTCGGTGTCAGCAGATCAGCAAGGGGAAACAACTCTTCTTTTAAGGTCTGGATCGCATCTGGGCGGATAAGACGTGCACCGCTCGTAGCAATCATAACCGGATCCACTACAATATTTTTTGCATGATATCGGCGAAGGCGTTCAGCAATTGTACCGATCAGTTCTTTTTCAGATACCATACCGATTTTTACTGCATCAGGATAAATGTCGGTGAAGACACTGTCAAGCTCCTGTCCGAGAAATTCCGGCGTTGCGTTTAAAATAGCTGTGACACCGGTCGTATTCTGAGCGGTCAGGGCGGTAATGGCGCTCATGGCGTAAACACCGTTTGCAAGCATGGTCTTGATATCTGCCTGAATTCCGGCGCCGCCGCTTGAATCACTTCCGGCGATGGTTAGTGCTGTTTTCATATCAATCATCCTTTTGGAAAAATATTTTTTATTTCAGTTGAGAAGATACTGTTTCTACGATAGCCTTTTTGAGAGATTCGGCTGCTGCTTTGATATCCGGTTTGGCATAGATCGCACTGACTACTGCGGCTCCGCAGATGCCGCTTCGGGAAAGCTGATGTACGTTTTCGCGAGTGATACCGCCGATCGCAACGACCGGAATGGAGACGGCGCTGCAGATTTCCTTTAATGTTTCGTAGGAGACCTCATGTGCGTCTGTTTTTGTTCCGGTCGGAAAAACAGCGCCGACACCGAGATAATCAGCGCCTGCACGTTCAGCGAAAAGCGCCTGTTCAACTGTTTGTGCGGAAACGCCGATGATTTTGTCATTTCCGAGCTTTTTGCGGACCTCTCCGGCTGCCATATCACTTTGTCCGACGTGAACACCATCCGCATTCATAGCGAGTGCAATCTCTACATTGTCATTTACGAGAAATGGGACGTGATAGGAATGGCACAGCTTTTGAAGTTCTTTTGCTTCTTCAAGGAAATGCTCCTCATCAAGCTGCTTTTCACGGAGCTGAAGCATCGTAACGCCTCCCTCAAGGCTCTCACGTACGACTTCTTTTAAGGTTCTTCCTTCGAGCCAGTGACGGTCAGTCACGGCGTACAGAAGTAAGTTTTCTTTAGCGCACTTCATAGCGGGCACCTTCTTTCAATGTTTTTGCATCCATATTGTAAATGGCATCGATAATGCGATTGCGGTAGGTGGAGTTCCCGTCGCCTTTTTGCATGTAGCTCCATCCGATCTCTCCTGCCAGTCCCATGGCACAGACGGCTGCTGCGGCGGCTTCAAGCGGATGGTCTTTGTTGGCTGCAAGATACGCAGTCATCATGCCGGAGAGCTGACAGCCGGTTCCGGTAATTTTTCCCATCTCCGATCTTCCATTTCGGATCACGTAGCATTTTTTTGCGTCTGCGACAAGGTCGATTGCACCGGTGACAGCGATCACACAGCCGCGCGCTGCAGCAAAATTCTTTACGAAAGAAATTGCAGCATCAAGATTCTCTTCCGTAACGGCATCAGCGACGTCGGCATCCACGCCCTTTGTGGTGCCGCTTCCAAGTGCCAGTGTTTTGATTTCAGAGATATTACCGCGGATGGCGGTAAAGGATAATTCCTTCATCAGACGGAATGCGGTTTCCGTGCGCAGGCTGGAAGCGCCCACGCCGACCGGGTCAAGCAGCAGCACATGATGACACTCCTGCGCTTTTCTTCCTGCGCGGAACATTCCTTCAATGCTTCGTCTGTTCAGTGTGCCGAGATTGATGTTCAATCCGTCGCAGATTGTAGTGATGTCTTCTACATCATCCGGTTCATCCGACATGATCGGGCTGCCACCGCAGGCCAGCAGAATATTTGCTACATCATTGACGGTCACGTAGTTTGTGATATTGTGAATGAGTGGAACGGTTCTTCTTACATTTTCAAGACAGGTTTCCAGCATAAAGAATACACTCCTTTGTTTGCGAATAGTTGCTTTGACTTATAGAGACCACAGAGCTGCATGACGCCCGGCGACATACCCGCTTGACCATGCCCACTGCAGGTTATAACCGCCACAGGGGCCGTCTACGTCTACAAGTTCTCCGGCAAAGTAAAGTTCCGGAATGGATCGGCATCCCATCGTTTCAGGGGAAAGCGCAGATGGGTCGACACCGCCTGCACAGACCTGACACGTATCGAAGCTTTTTGTACCGGTGACATTCAGGCGAAAAGCGCGGCAGGTATGAAGAATTGCAGAGTAAGAAGCTTCATTAAGCGCATCACACGTTGCTTTTGCCATAATCCCTGCTTTTTCCTGCACGATGGGAATCAGCTTTTCCGGAAGAAGGCCGCGCAGAAGGACAGAAACTTTTTCCTGCGAAAGTGCCTGGGCTCTTGTGCGCAGCAAGGAAAGCACTTTGTCATCTGAGTACGCATCAAGCAGATCAATTTCGATGGCAAAGCGCTCTCCTTTGTGTGCACAGCTGACATAGCGGGACAGCTGGAAAACTGCAATGCCGGAAATGCCGTATTTTACCCACTGGAGTTCGCCGCACTCAGAAGCAACAATTTCTGTGTTCTTTGCCGAAGAAACAGCGGAATTTGCAGACGTACCATGACCACACAGAAGTGTTATACGCGCATGGCAACGTACACCGGCGAGGGAGGAAAGAAACTTTTCCTCGCAGAGAAGTGGGGTGAGTGCCGGAGTGGGTGTGTGAACAGAAAGACCGGCTGAAGCAGCCAGTGTATAACCGCTTCCATCGGAACCAGTCTGCGGCATACATTTGGAACCACAGCAAAGGATCAGGGAATCACAGGTATAGGTCCAAGTGGCGGTCTGTACCTTCCACTGCCCTTTTTCCCGGGAAATCTGCTCGATTTTTTCGGAAAGCTTTAGCTTGATTTTCAGGCGGCGTACTTCAGCGAGCAGGACTTCCAAAACGGAGGAAGCCTGATTGGTATAAGGGTAGACGTAGCCGCCGCGGTCAGTGGTCAGCAATCCGAGTTCATGGAAGAAGGCAAGCGTTGCTTCCGGTGGAAATTGTTCAATTACGGACTTTGCAAAGGCTGGATCTGCGCCGTGATAAGCGTCAGGAAGTCCGAGTTCCAGATTTGTCAGATTGCAGCGCCCGTTCCCGGTTATAAGAAGTTTTCGTCCGGGGCGGTCCATTGCCTCTAGTATGGTTACTTTTGCACCACTGCGAGCTGCTGTAATGGCAGCCATCAGACCGGAAGCACCTGCTCCGGCTACAAGGACGTGTTTTACCATTTTACGTACCCTTTTTCATACAGTCTCTGAAGCGATTTCAGGATGCCAAGCTTGGCATGTGGCCAGGTCAGCCCACCCTGGAAATACGCAGCATACGGAGGCTTAAGCGGTCCGTCTGCGCTCAGCTCGATGGAAGAACCCTGGACAAATGCACCGGCTGCCATGATGACATCGCTGTCATAGCCCGGCATTGCCCATGGCTCCGGTGTGACGTAGCTGTCGACCGGAGCAGCGAACTGAATGCCCTCGCAGAAGGAAGTCAGACCCTCCGGAAATCCAAATTCGATTGCCTGAATAATGTCGTGGCGATCTTCTGCCGCATTTGGGATAACCTTAAAGCCAAGGCTTTCATAAATGCTTGCTGCGAAAATCGCACCCTTTAAGGCAGATGCAGTGACGGTAGGCGCAAGGAAAAAACCCTGATAGAAGGACTGCATTACGCCAAGGGATGCACCGACTTCTTTTCCAAGTCCCGGGGAGGTCAGGCGGTAAGCGGCGCGTTCCACGCACTCTTTCGTACCTGCGATGTAACCGCCGATCGGAGCAAGTCCGCCGCCTGGATTTTTGATCAGAGAGCCAACAATCATATCAGCACCAAGGTCACTCGGTTCGATGCGTTCTACGAATTCTCCATAGCAGTTGTCTACCATGACAATGATATCCGGGCGCAGGCTTTTGATAAAGGCGATTGCCTCGCCAATCTGTGTGACCGAGAGTGTCGGACGTGTCAGATAGCCTTTGGAGCGCTGAATCTCGATCAGTCTCGTCTGAGGGCGAAGCGCATTTTTGATTGCTTCATAATCAAAATTTCCGTCTTCAAGCAGTTCAACCTGCGCGTAGGTGACACCGTATTCTGCAAGTGAACCGCAGGACGGACGGATGCCGATGACTTCCTCCAGCGTATCGTACGGTTTGCCGGAAATGGAGAGCATTTCGTCTCCCGGACGCAGGTTGGCGGAAAGAGCCAGTGCCAGCGCATGGGTTCCGCAGGTGATCTGTGGGCGTACCAGCGCATCTTCCGTATGGAAGGTTTCCGCATAAACCTGCTCAAGAGTATCTCTTCCGATGTCATTATAACCATAGCCGGTCGAAGAATTAAAGCATTCTGCACTGACACGGGCCTTTTGCATGGCGTTTATTACTTTCAGCTGATTGTACTCTGCGGTTTCGTCAATCTTTTCAAAGCGCTCGCGCAGTCCGTCAAGAATTTTTTCACCGTATTCATATACGGCAGGGCTGATACCGAGTGTATTGTAAATATCATTTATTGTACTCATGGAAAATCCTTTCGTTCATTTAGTAAAGTTGCAGATATTATTTATTTGCAGATCCCGCGCAGCTGCAGCTGCTTCACCATATAGGTCAGAATCGCATCCTCTTTTCCGTGAAATTCAGGCCGGTTCACCCAGATCACATCCTTTTCGCGTTTGAACCAGGTGATCTGCCGTTTGGCAAAATGGCGGGTATCGCGTTTTAAGATGCGGACGGCTTCCTCCATAGAAAGCTTACCGTTTAAATAATCAAGGATCTCTTTGTAGCCAAGTCCCTGCATGGAAACCATGTCGCGGGTACAGCCATCCTGCTGCAAAGCACGGACCTCATCGACCAGCCCGGCTTCTATCATTGCATCAACGCGGTGGTCGATGCGATCATAGAGACGGGCGCGGTCATCATTTAATACGAAGTAAGCAAAATGATAGGGCGATGTTTTTTGGCGTTCTGCTTCGTTGTGCTCGGAAATCTTCTGTCCGGTCTCATGATAAAATTCCAGCGCACGGATGACGCGTTTGACATTGTTTTCGTGAATAGCGTCAGCGGAAGCCGGATCCACTTCCTGAAGCATCACGTGCAGAACGTGAGCGCCCTGTGTATGCGCCAGGTTTTCAAGAAATTCACGATACGTTGTATCACCGCCATTTTCCGTAAAGTCAATATCATATAAAACTGCCTGGATATAAAAGCCGGTACCGCCAACGAGAATCGGAATTTTTCCGCGACTTTGAATCTCCTGAATGTAGCGCTTTGCATATTCCTGAAATTTTACAACATGAAATTCCTCGTTTGGTTCAAATTCATCGATCAGGTAATGTGGAACACCCTGCATTTCATCTTTTGTCACTTTTGCAGAGCCGATGTCCATCCTGCGGTAAACCTGCATTGAATCGGCAGAGATGATCTCACCGCCGATTCTTTTTGCAAGATTTACGGAAAGAGCGGTCTTTCCAACGGCAGTCGGTCCGGTAAGGATGACAAGAGGCGGTCGATTGGACTCATCCGGAAAAAACATATTCGATGATGGTATATTTTCTGTTGTCATGTTCCGCCCTCTCTATAAGATTCGTTTAAATTTCTTTTCCAGCTCATATTTTGTCATTGTCACGATCGTCGGACGCCCGTGCGGACAGTTATATGGGTTTTCGAGCTGCAAAAGCTCGTCAATCAGTGCATTTGCTTCCGCAGTGGAAAGTCGGCTGCCCCCCTTTACAGCTGCCTTACAGGACATGGAAGCAATCTTTTCACAGATGATCTGATCAGATGCCTGTTCAGAGATACTGGAAAGTCCATCGAGAATTTCCAAAAAGAGATCGCGGCTTGCAAGACTGTAAAGGTTGCCTGGAACAGCGCTGATCGAGTATTCACGGCCGCCGAATGGGGAAATTTCAAATCCCACATCAGTAAAAGCGGTCATATGACGCTTCAGAAGCTCTTCCTCTTGAAGATTTAAGGTAACGATTACAGGCGGTGTGATCATCTGTGACGTCTGCTTTTTCTCATGATACAGCTTCATGAACCGCTCATACATGACCTTTTCATGTGCGGCATGCTGGTCGATCAGATACATTTTGTCATCAAATTCAACAATCCAGTAAGTGTCGAACACCTGACCGATGAGGCGGTGCTTTGGACGATTTTCCTCTGAAAGAAGTTTTTTTTCGAATAGCTCCATCTGAACGGCCTTTTTCTCCTGCTCCTCTTCCTTTGTGCGAGAAACATCCTCCTTTAGAGCATCGGAGACAGAGGCGGGAAGCGGCTGGGAAAGCGCTTCAGGCAGAACTTTCTCCTCTCCTGCTTCAGAAACCTTCGTTTCACCGGACGGAAGAATACTTCCGGTGACCGGTTTCATGGATGCGTGCCGGTCACGCTGCGGGTATTTCACCTGATAGGGGCTGTTTGCTTCTGCGATCAGCTGGCTGCGGATCTTTTCGAATGGTTCCGGGTAACGCGGTGCAGTGGATGCAGGTTTGCCCGGAGAAGCGCCTGAGTTAATCACCACGTCAGTGTGCTTTTTTGCTGTTCCTGCTCCTTCCGGATGTCCTGAAGCTGCCGGAGCAAACGGATTTCTCTGCGTTCCTGCCAAATTCTTCCCTGTGAAACTGTCATCCGCATCACTCTTTTTTTGTGCCTGTGCGGCCGGCCGCTCAATCGTAAACTCCGGGATCAGTTCCTTTCCAAGCAGCGCTTCCTTTACCGCCTGGCACACCTTTTCATAGACGTCCTGCTGATTGGAAAAACGAACCTCCATTTTCTGCGGATGGACGTTGACATCGACTTCCTGTGTATCGATCTGCAGCTTCAGGACGGTAAAAGGATACCGGTGGCTCATCATGAATGTCTTGTAGGCATCCTCGATCGCGCGTGCGACAATGGCGCTCTTTACATAGCGGTCATTGACAAAATAATTTTCGTAATTGCGGTTACCGCGTGAAATCACCGGCTTTCCGATAAAGCCGGTAATCTTTATGTTGCCGTAATCGGCGTCGATCTTCAGCAGGTTTGCGGCAATGTCACGTCCGTAAATGCTGTAAATGATATCTTTTAAATTGCAGTTTCCGGAGGTGTGAAGCTTTGTGTCGCGGTTGCTGATGAATTTAAATGCGATTTCGGGATGAGAAAGCGCCATCCGTTCCATCAAATCACTGACATAGCCGGCTTCTCCGGCTGCTGATTTCAGAAATTTTTTCCGGGCAGGTGTGTTAAAAAACAAGTTGTGTACAAGAAAGGTCGTTCCTTCCGGTGCGCCGATCTCTTCCAGATTCTTTTCAGAGCCGCCCTCAATGACATAGCGAACCCCGGTCAGACTTCCGGCTGTCTTTGTGATCATTTCCACCTGACTGACGGCGGCAATACTGGAAAGCGCCTCGCCGCGGAAACCAAGTGTGCCTGAAGTAAGCAGATCCTCGACCTTTCGGATTTTGCTCGTCGCGTGCTGCTGATAGGCGATTCGCACCTGCTCTTTCGGAATCCCGCAGCCGTTATCCGTAATGCGGACAAGTGAGGTACCGCCGTCCTTGATTTCCACGGTGATAGCGTTGGCACCTGCATCCACCGCATTTTCCACCAGCTCCTTGACAACAGAAGCCGGACGTTCGACGACCTCTCCTGCGGCGATTTTATCAATGGTATCCTGACTGAGTAAAATAATTTCGTTCATCATATCCCTCTTTTACCAGCGGTTCTTCAGCTTGTTTTGCAGACGATACAGGGTGTTGAGCGCATCAAGCGGTGTCATTACGGAAACGTCGATCTCCTGCAGCTCCTTTAATACGTCTGAGTCACTGACTGTATCAAACAATGACATCTGGTCAAGATCGACCGGATCAAGCTTTGCAGGCTTTGATTTTTTCAGTCTGGCCTGTTCTGCTTCACTGCTCTGTACGTGTACGGTAATATCAGCATTTGTCAGTTCTTCAGCAAGCTCCTTTGCGCGGTTGATGACAAGGTCAGGCACACCTGCCAGCTTGGCAACCTGAATTCCGTAGCTTTTATCGGCACCGCCGCGGATGATTTTGCGGAGAAAGACGATATCATCTCCGTTTTCCTTGACGGCAATACAGTAATTACTGACCCCTGGAAGCTTTCCCTCCAGCTCAGTCAGCTCATGGTAATGAGTGGCAAACAGTGTTTTGGCACCGAGCAGCTTCGTATTGCTGATGTATTCCACGACAGCCCAGGCGATGCTCAGCCCGTCGAAGGTACTGGTGCCGCGTCCAATCTCGTCCAAAATCAGCAGACTGTTTTTCGTTGCACTGCGCAGAATATTTGCAACCTCGGTCATCTCGACCATAAACGTACTTTGCCCGCTTGCAAGATCATCCGAAGCGCCAACCCTGGTGAAAATACGATCCACCAGACCGATTTTTGCACTGTCTGCCGGTACAAAGCTTCCGATCTGTGCCATCAGTACAATCAGCGCGGTCTGTCGCATATAGGTTGATTTTCCGGCCATATTCGGACCGGTAATGATAGAGATACGGCTTTTTCCATTGTCGAGATACGTATCATTTGCGATAAACATATCGTTTGGAATCATTTTTTCAACGACCGGATGGCGTCCGTTCTTAATATCGATGACGCCCCTTTCGTTGATCGTTGGCTTGACAAATCCGCTGCGCTCTGCGACGAGCGCCAGAGAGGTAAAGACATCGATGCCTGCGATGGCGTGTGCTGTCTTTTGGATTCGCACGATCTCATTTGCAATCCGGTTGCGGACATCCACATAAAGATCGTATTCCAGTGCGGTCAGCTTATCTTCGGAGCCAAGGATCGTTTCCTCAAGCTCTTTGAGCTCCGGTGTGATGTAGCGCTCTGCGTTTGTCAGTGTCTGTTTTCTTGTATAATAATCAGGCACCATATCCTTATAAGAATTTGTGACCTCAAGATAATAACCGAATACTTTGTTATACTTAACCTTCATTGTCTTGATGCCGGTTTTTTCGCGCTCCTCGGCTTCCAGCCTTGCCAGCCATGACTTGCCCTCTGTCTTGGCGTGGCGCAGGCGGTCGATCTCCTCATGGTACCCTTCTTTGATAAAACCGCCGTCGCGGATGCTGATCGGCGGATCGTCCACGATCGCTGCCTCGACGAGATCGTACAGATCTTTCAGCTCATCGATGTCCTCCCAAATTTCCTGAAGCAGCGGAGACTGCAGGCTTTTGAGCAGATATTTGATGTGCGGAAGCATGGACAGAGACGATTTAAACGCGATCAGATCCCGCGGATTAGCGCTCTGATAGCTGATCCGGCTGATGAGCCGCTCAAGATCATAAACAGGATTTAAATATTCCCGCAGTTCCTCTCTGGTAATCGCATTGTTTTTCAACTCTTCTACTGCGTCAAGGCGGCAAAGGATTTCTGTCTTTTCAATCAGGGGCTGCTCGATAAAGCGCCGGAGCAGTCTGGCTCCCATCGCGGTCTTTGTTTTATCCAGTACCCAGAGCAGCGTGCCACGTTTATTTTTTTCCCGCAGCGTTTCGCAGAGCTCCAGATTTCGCCTTGTGGAACTGTCGAGCACCATATATTTGGAAACAGAGTATGGAGTCAGGGAAGTCAGATTGGAGATGGATGTCTTCTGCGTTTCAATCAAATATTGGAGCAGCGCACCGGCTGCGATAATCTGACAGCCGTTTGAATCAAGTCCAAGACTGCTTACCGAAGATACATGAAAATGCTCAAGCAGCTTTTTTGCGCACATCGCATCGTCAAAATACCAGGAATCCAGTGGAAAAACGGATATTTTCAGACGCTCTTTCAGATCCTCAAGGTCAACGCTGCTGACACAGAAAGCCTGATTGCAAATGATCTCCGACGGCGAAAATTTGACAATCTCATCAAGCAGCTTTTTTTCACCGTCCAGTTCCGTGACCTGATACTCACCGGTTGAGATATCAGCAATGGAAAGGCCGAAATGATCCCCCATGCAGACGATGCACATCAGATAATTGTTGCGGCTTTCATCAAGTGCCTGCGCATCAAGGTTTGTGCCGGGTGTCACGATGCGGATCACATCGCGCTTTACGATTCCCTTTGCCTGCTTCGGATCTTCGAGCTGTTCACAGATTGCAACCTTGTAGCCTCTGGAAACGAGTTTATTTAAATAAGAATCGACTGCGTGAAACGGAATTCCGCACATTGGTGCGCGTTCTTCCAGCCCGCAGTCTTTTCCGGTCAGTGTAATTTCCAGTTCTTTTGATGCCGTAATGGCATCATCAAAAAACATCTCATAAAAGTCACCGAGGCGATAAAATAAGATGCAGTCCTTGTACTGTTCCTTTGTCTTTACGTACTGCTGCATCATAGGTGTCAGGTTTGCCATTTTGTCAGAACCCTTTGATTTCTGCGTGTTTGAGGCATCTGGAAAAGTGTTTGTCCCCCGGTTGGTATTTGGTATGTTATCAGTTATAGTTTTCATATTTTTCCTTTATTCTTTTTCTGGCACTGCTGGAAAATTGTAGTTCTGTTCAGCGTCTTATATACACCAATCCGGTGCTGATCAAAATCAATATCAGACCAGCATAGTGCAGTAGTTTCACCAATACGCATGCCAGTATTCAGTATGATATAAAACGATTCATAATATTTTGTATTGGATTTAGTCCGTCCTATTTTATAAAATTTCATCCATTTATCAAACCAGTCCGAAGCTTTATGTTTTTTGCTTTATCACTATAGCCCATGATATAGTTTGCTTTTTCCAGATCACGTTTTTTCTTTCATTTTGCCAAATTCGCATCATATAAATAACGTGGTTTCGGCACTCATCCTTTCCAGACCAGAATCCAAGTACATCAGAATATTAACACGTTCCAAAAGAATATTCAAGTATCCTGTCCGGCAAAACAGGATGATGCAGTGGTTCACCATATATTCATTTTCGATAGCGGATGATTTTTGCCGGGTTACCACCAACCACACAATAGGGTTCAACATCTTTTGTGACAACAGCCCCTGTTGCCAGAATACTTCCTTCACCAATATGGCAGCATTCAGCCGTAAATCTTCTATATTGCTCCGATCAAAAATAATTGCAACATCAATATCATAATCATTACTATCATTCTGTACAACCGTTACATTTTATTTTTTGTTTGCATCGGAACAAATTCCAGCTTTAATTGCATCCCTAATCCCTGTGCAAGTTTTTTTACCATATTTGTCCCGTCTGCAATCAAATTGGAAGTATAAATTTTTCGTTAATTGTGTTATAATTGCTTGCTATCCGAATACAATAGAGTTATAATATAAGCAGATAGAACACAGAAAGGAGCTGTTCGTTATGGCACAAGCAACACTTACTGCAAGAGTCGATGCAAGGGACAAAGTTGATTTTGATGCTTTTTGCTCTAATGTCGGACTCAACACTTCTACCGCTATCAATCTTTTTGTGAAAGCAGTTTTACGTGAAAACCGCATTCCTTTTGAGATTGCACAGACTCCTGATCCTTTCTTTACTGAGCCTAATCTCTCTCATGTTAAGAAATCCGTGCAGGAACTCCGTGCAGGAAAAGGCACTGCTCACGAACTGATTGAGGTAGGCGATGAGTGAAAAAATCTGGTCTGATGAAGCATGGGATGACTACATCTACTGGCAACTTCAGGATAAAAAAACATTAAAACGCATCAATCAGCTTATTAAAGACATCGAAAGAAATGGCTGCATGGAAGGTATCGGAAATCCAGAACCATTAAAAGGTGATTTGCAAGGCGAGTTCAGCCGTCGGATTGACGAAAAGAACCGACTTGTTTACCATATGGAAGATGGACGTATCTTCATTGCATCCTGTCGCGGACACTACAGCGATAAATAAGGATTTCCCACCCAGTCACAAACGGCTGAGTGGGATTTTTTATGCCTTATCATCAGACGATTGTGCTTATTTCGTTCCCAAGATATTCTACCACCACAGCTGCGAAAGGGAGGAAAAGAGTAATGCCATCTTTTTTTCGTATCATTGAAGTCATTGTATATGCGCTGCTGAATTTTCTTCCATTCCTTTTATTGGCACTTTACCCGTTCCGACATAGTCTGCGCTTTTCAAAAGTCATTACCGGAATGTTGATTGGACTGCTCACAGTCATTCAGGTAATGATCGGCATATGGGTCAACTTTGTACCCGGAGATAACGCTGCAATGGAAAGCGTAGTCAGCACGATCATTTATATCACATTTTATTTTATATCCATCAAAGAACATTTTGGGAAGGCTCTTTTTACCCTGCTGATGATCTCCAACTTTGCAAATCTGAACGTTATCTCCGCAAAATGTCTGGAGGGATTATTTTTTCCGACCCTGGCACTCCAGGATTATCGATGGTCATCCTCGCTAATGCTGTTTGTTATAGAAATATGCCTCTTTGTTCCTGTTTTCTTATATATGAAATCGGTCTATGCACCGGTTGTAAAAAGTGAACCGTCTGGTTTAGAATGGCGATATTTATGGCTGATTCCAGTAATCTTTTATCTGATGTGGTACTATGTGCTCTATGGGAATACTTCTTATTCTTCCAGTTTGGAAATTGCACTTCAGCCCAAAAACACACTCTTTCTTTTTGTCATTAACATAGGGGAGTTTTTGATTTACTATGTGGTCACTCGATTGATTCTGGAGCAAAACAGAACCATGGAATTACAGGAGAGCAACCGTCAGCTTACGCTGCAGACAATGCAATACGAAAATCTGCAGGAAAAAATCAACGACGCCCGCAGAATAAAGCATGATGTGCATCATCATATCGCACTTATACAGGAATATCTGGCGGAGGGAAAGCTTGACGCGCTGCACGATTATCTTGGTAAATATAACGAAAGCCTTCCGGATTACTCTCTTGTCCGTTTCTGCGAAAATGTTGCTGCCAACGCTGTATTGATCTACTTTTCTAAGCAGGCTAAGGATAACAGTATCGATTATATTGTGAAAGCTAAGATTCCAAATGATATCTTCATTTCAGATGTCGATATTTCTGTTCTGCTTGGCAATCTGGTTGAGAACGCACTGGAATCCTGCAGAAATGAGTCCGGCAATGACCGGAAAATTATGGTCTGTGCCAGCTTGACCGGCAGTTCGTTTTGCATCACGGTGGACAATACCTTTTCAGGAATGCTCAAATATACAAAGGATGGCAAGCTTGTTTCCACAAAGCACAAAGGACTCGGACTCGGCACGCAATCGGTAAAAAGCATTGCCGCAAATTACAATGGTGTCTGCCGCTTTGAAACAAAGGACGGAATGTTTTATGCATCGGTGATGTGTAATAAAACAGATAGCTATAGCAATTCAATAAAATAATGCAGACAAGACGATTTGGCAGAGTGCGAAAGACAAGGATGAAATCTGCAGGCGTGCTGACGCACGGCAAAGAAACAATATAAAAAAGCCATTCGGTCAGAAACGAATCAAACTGAATGGCTTTTTTCTCAATTTACTCTAAAGGGATTCAAAAGTATTTCTCTCACGACTTCCGAGTCTTTCCTTAAAATCTGCATAACCAAATTTTGTAAGCTGCAGCATGGTATCATCAGCACGCCTGAGCCAGATATCAGGCAGCGGCATTCCATTAAATGTATTATTCTTGCAGGTAGTATATATGGCCATGTCTCCAAACAAAAGAAGATCTCCATATTCAGGAAGCTGCCTGAATTTATAATCTCCAATCACATCTCCTGAAAGGCAGGTTGGACCTCCAAGCCGAACAGTAAGCCCGCCCTCTTCTGTTCCATCGGTACCTAATAAAGGAGGACGGTACGGCATTTCCAGTACATCCGGCATATGACAGGCTGCACTGGCGTCCAGGATTGCAATCTGAGTCTCTCCATTTTTTATAACATCCAGTACGCTGGTAAGAAGAAAACCAGCATTTAATGCCCACGCTTCGCCTGGTTCAAGATAGACGTCCACATTCCACTCTGCTTTGGCCATCTGAATACATTGTTCCAGCTGTTCCATATGATAGCCTGGTTTTGTGATATGATGCCCACCGCCAAAATTGATCCACTTTACCCTGGCAGCCAGATCGCCGAAATGCTTCTTTACAGAAACCAGTGTTGTTTCCAGATCATCGGAATCCTGTTCACAGAGGGTATGAAAATGAATGCCATCCAGTAAATTCAGAAGTTCCGGATTTTTCTCGGATGCTTCGTCCAACTGTTTTCTGGTGGTACCCATGCGGCTTCCTGGTGCACAGGGATCGTAAATTTCGTGTCCTTCCTGGGTGGAGCATTCCGGATTGATCCGAAGTCCCACACTCTTTCCTGCTTTTTTTGCCATCGGTCCAAACCGAAGAAGCTGGGATGGAGAATTAAACACAATATGATCTGCATACTGAAGCAGTTTCTCAAATTCATCTGTCCGATAACCGGCACAGAATACGTGGACTTCTTTTCCCGGCATTTCCTCAGCTCCGAGTCTTGCCTCAAACAGTCCGCTGGCCTCGGTACCTGCAAGATACGGTTCAAAAAAGCGATAACAGTCATAATTGCTGAATGCTTTCTGTGCCAGAAGCATCTTACATCCCGTCCGCTCGGCCACTTTACCAAGAAGCTTTGCATTTTTTATAAGAGCTTTTTCATCCAGGATATAGCAGGGCGTCTTTATATTCTTAAATTCCGGCGGAATGATTCCGCCGGTGGCTGTAAATGGTGCTCTTTTATCTGATTTTTCCATTAGTCTACCAGCTCCGGATGATGGCTTTCACTGCGTGGCAGGCCATAGCGGTCGAGTGCTTCCAGGAACGGATCCGGATCAAACTCTTCTACCGTATAAACACCCGGTCTGAGCCATTTTCCGGTCAGCATCATAAGTGCACCGCACATTGCAGGAACGCCCGTTGTGTAACTGATTGCCTGGCTTCCGACCTCATGATAGCATTCCTGATGGTCGCATACATTATAAATATAATATGTTTTTTCCTTTCCGTCCTTTAAACCTGTAAAAATACAGCCAATGTTTGTTTTACCTTTTGTACGTGGTCCAAGACTTGCAGGATCCGGAAGCAATGCTTTCAAAAACTGAATTGGGACAATTTCCTGTCCATTGTACTGAATCGGTGTTGTGGAAAGCATTCCGACATCCTCAAGACAGCGCATATGATCCAGATAGCTCTGTCCGAACGTCATAAAGAAACGGATTCGTTTCACACCCGGGATTGTTTTTGCAAGAGACTCAATCTCCTCATGGTGAAGCAGGTACATATCCTTGTCCCCCACCTGGTCAAACTTATATTCCCTTTTGATGGTCATCGGAGGGATTTCCACCCAATGCCCATTTTCCCAGTAGCTTCCAGGTGCGCTTACTTCGCGGAGATTAATTTCCGGATTGAAGTTTGTTGCAAATGCATATCCGTGGTCTCCGCCATTACAGTCCAGAATATCAATGGTATCAATCTGGTCAAATTCATGCTTTAATGCATGCGCACAGTATGCCTGTGTAACACCTGGATCGAATCCGCATCCAAGCAATGCTGTAAGGCCTGCATCTTCAAATTTTTTACGATATGCCCACTGCCAGGAATAATCAAAATAAGCGGAAAAGCCCTCTTCCTTACAGCGCTTTTCATAAATAGCACGCCATTTTGGGTCATCCGTATCTTCTGGTTCATAATTTGCGGTATCCATATAGTTTACGCCACAGGCCAGACATGCATCCATAATGGTCAGATCCTGATATGGAAGTGCAATATTCATTACCAGATCCGGCTTATAACGATTGATCAGTTCGATCAGCTGATTCACATCATCTGCATCAACCTTGGCTGTGGTAAGAACTGTTTTTGTCTTTCCCTTTAGTTTCTCCACAAGTGCATCACATTTTTCCTTTGTGCGGCTTGCGATACAAAGTTCTGTAAATACCTCATCTGCCTGACAACATTTCTGAATTGCTACACTGGCTACTCCTCCGCAGCCGATTACAAGTACTCTGCTCATGATTTTTTCTCCTTTTTTGATATGTCCTCTCGGAGTCTTTCCTGCAAATCAAGCACAAAAAGATTCTGAGAGTAGCTTGATCTTGACATCAGTTTCTTTTTATAGGGTATGTTGCTGGTTTATTTTGCAATTGCCAACAGCAGTTCGCGAAGAACCTTACATGCTGTCGCGGTCGAAACACCGCTTACATCCAGCATAGGTGCCAGTTCATTGAGATCCGCTCCTACGATATTTGCCTGGGCAACTGTCCGGATTGCATCAAGAAGTTCCAGAAAACTTACGCCGCCTGCTTCCGGAGTGCCTGTTCCCGGAAATGCCGATGGATCCAGACAGTCCAGATCTACTGTAAAATATACCGGGATCTTTTTTTCTTTCAGCTCCTGGACTGTCTCTTTCAGACCATCAAAAGTAAACGGATGAAAATCGGTATGCTGCGCGGCAAACTGAAATTCTTCTCGCTCACCGCTTCTGATGCAGAACTGATGAATGCGGTTATCGCCCAAAAGCTCATGACATCTTCGCAGTACACAGGCATGACTTAATTTTGTTCCCAGGTAATCGTCTCTTAAATCTGCATGTGCATCAAAATGAATGATATGAAGATCCGGATATTCATGAAATACCGCACGTACTGCCGCTAATGTTACAAGATGTTCTCCTCCAAGCAGTACTGGGAGCTTAGCTGCTTTTAATATTTCTTTCGTTCTGTTTTCAATGTCTGAAAGAGCCAATTCGCTGCTTCCAAAACAAAGCTCCAGATCTCCGCTGTCAAATACCCTGATATCCATAAGGTCTTTATCCTGATACGGACTGTAGGTCTCCAGTCCGAAGCTCTCATGGCGTATAGCTGACGGACCAAATCTGGCACCTGGGCGAAAGCTTGTTGTGGAATCGAAGGGTGCTCCATAAAGAACCACAGCTGCTTGTTCAAAGCTGCTTTCACAGCCGATAAAAGTTTCTATATTAGGCCGGATCATATGTTATTCCTCCACTTCTTTCAGCATATCTTCCAGAAATGCCGGAAGATAAAATGCTCCTTTATGAAGTCTTGTCGTATAGTAACGTGTGCGCAGGTTTAAAGCAAGCCATGCTTCCGGATCGAGGTCATCAACAGGATGATATTTTTTACTTGCGAATCCAAATAACCAGTATCCCGCTGCAAACGTGGGAATATGTGCCTGATAAACACGGCTGATCTGAAATGTACTGGCAATTTTCTTATGACTGCGCTGCATAGCATTTGCATCTTCTGTATAAAAAGGACTTCCCTGCTGATTGACCATAATTCCGTCGTCTTTTAGAGCGTTATAACAGTTGCCATAAAATTCACGGGTAAACAGCCCTTCCGAAGGACCAAAAGGATCAGAAGAATCTACAATGATGAGATCATATTTTCCTTCACACCGCCGGATAAACTTAAGTGCATTTTCATAATGAAGATGTACTCTTTTGTCATCGAGCCTGCATGCATTTTCCGGAAGATATGCGCGGCAGGCTTCGACAACCAGCGGATCCATTTCTACCAGATCAATATGTCTGACCCTGTCATATCTGGTCAGTTCACGGACAACACCGCCATCTCCGGCACCGATTACAAGAATATCTTTTGCTTCTTTATGGATCGCCATCGGAACATGCGTGATCATCTCATCATAAATAAACTCATCTCTCTCTGTCAGCATTACATTTCCGTCCAAAGTCAGTACACGGCCAAATTCAGGCGTCTCAAAAATATCAATTCTCTGATAATCACTTTGTTTAGAATAAAGCTGACGGTTTACCCGGATACTATGCTTTACATCCGGTGTGTGAAATTCTGAAAACCACATTTCCATTGCCGTTACCTCCCTGCCAGAACATTCAGTCTCAAAATATCCGGATCTTCAGGACCTGTCATATTGCAGCCCTTTGCTTTTGCATATTCGATATAATCCAGGATTTCTGCGGTAATCCGCTCCCCGGGTGCAAGAATTGGAATTCCAGGCGGATAGCACATTACAAATTCACTGCAGACTTTTCCTTCTGTCTGCCGAAGAGGCAGGCTGCATTTATCTGCATAAAAGGCCTCCTGTGGACTGGTTACCACCTGTGGGTCAATATATTCCTGGCTTAAAAGCCCGGATCCGTCGGTCTGGAAACGTCTGCGGATTTCTGCAAGTGCACTCACGAGCCGTTCCACTTCCTGAGGGCGGTCACCAATGGAAAGATAGGCAAGAATATTTCCGATATCGCCGAATTCGATCTGGATATCATATTCATCCCGCAAAATATCATAAACTTCGATTCCTGCAAGTCCGATGTCAAGCGTATGCACACTTAGTTTCGTAATGTCAAAATCAAAGACCGAATTTCCATTTACCAGTTCTTTTCCGAAGGCATAGTAGCCGCCGATCGCATTAATTTCCTCTCTGGCATATTCTGCCATATCTGCTACCTGATGAAAAATCTGGCGGCCGCGCTGTGCAAGATTTCTTCTTGAGATATCAAGGCTTGACATCAGAAGGTAGCTTCCCGAGGTTGTTTGTGTCAGATTAATGATCTGGCGCACATAACCTGCGTGTACAGCCGGACCGATGAGAAGCAGACTTGACTGCGTAAGGCTTCCGCCACTCTTATGCATGGATACAGATGCCATATCTGCACCGGCTGCCATGGCTGAAACCGGAAGTCCTCCGCCAAAGTAGAAATGGGTTCCATGTGCTTCATCTGCCAGACACAGCATTCCTGCATCATGTGCCATTTTGACAATTGCACGTAGATCACTGCATATTCCATAATAAGTAGGGTTATTTACGAGTACGGCAACTGCCTTTGGATGTTCTTTTATGGCCTTCTCAACCTGTTCCCTGCGCATTCCCAGCGAGATTCCAAGTCGTTGATCCACTTCCGGATTTACATAAACAGGAATCGCACCACACAAAACAAGCGCATTTAAAACACTTCGGTGGACATTACGCGGCAGTATTATTTCATCTCCACGTTTGCAGGCAGTCAATACCATTGTCTGAACGGAGCTTGTTGTACCTCCAACCATCAGAAATGCATGTGCTGCTCCAAAAGCATCTGCTGCCAGCTCTTCTGCTTCCCGTATTACGGATACCGGATGACAGAGGTTATCCAGAGGCTTCATGCTGTTGACATCCACCCCTACACATTTTTGGCCAAGGAACTCTGCCAGCTCCGGATTACCTCTTCCGCGCTTATGTCCTGGTACATCAAATGGTACTACCCTCATTCGTCTGAAAGTTTCCAGAGCTTCATGTATGGGTGCATGATTCTGGTTCAACTTAAAACGACTTCCTTTCATCATTCCTCCATTTCCAGCTTCCTTTGCTTCAACCCTCAATCAGCAATTTCACAGACTGAACAAAAAAACGCAGATAAGGGCACTAAGCCACAAACCTGCGTTTTGATCTGTATGTATCTGTTTTATTTTCAACACAAAAAGGACAATATCCTCTTTTGGGAAAAATAAAACTTCTGGATCATGCGTGTCAGAGTCTATATAGCAATTATACTTTTACTACTCTTATTGACCGTTTCACAAGTCTGCGCGTCTGGCGCATCGCGGTTATCAAAGGAACCTACTTATAAAATTTGAGCTTTTAACTCAATCAATAAGGTAACCAAAGTTACCATAATCGGCAGTGGACCCGGCTGTCCGTATGGCCTTAACCCTGACAGGGTGGTCCAAAACAATTGCTTTCAAAAGACTCTGTCTGGTACTCTGTATCTTCGTCTTCCAAAATCTGGTTTATCATACCATTTCAAAAAAGAACTGTCAATAATAAATCACGAAGGAAATTGAAAAATCCGCAGTTTTTTTCCATCCTTTTCAATAATGCCTTCATCTGATAGCATTTTCAATTCGCGCATCATAGCGCTGCGATCCACACTTAAATATTCTGCCATGGAGGTATAGGACATAGGAAGGGTAAAGCAGTTACTTTTGCATTCCTCTGCGGTAAAATGCAGATATGCCATAATTTTCTTTTTGGTGCTGCCGCGTGAAAGTACAAAGATACGGTTTGCCTGCCGACTGGCATGCATAGCAATCATCTGCAGCAGGTTGCTGACCAGCTGACTGTGAAAGCTGCAGGCATTTTCACAGCGCTTGACCACATGCTCGTAATCGATAAAGAGTACGCGCGTTTTTGATTTTGCGCAGACATAGTAATGCTGAGATTCTTCCGGGAGGAGAAAAGGTTCGCCGAAAACGCCGTCTTTTTTCAGTTCATCCAGCAGATATTGCTTTCCCTCTTCATCGCAGCAGTATACAGAGGCCTGACCGTCCAGGATCAGACCAATTTTTTTCATGGAGCTGGAATATTCCATAATTGTCTCAGTATTTTGAAAGGATGCTTCGCGCATGCGGAAACAGACACGCATCCGCTCCTGCTCCTCTTTGGTTATGTAAGAAAATAAAGTAACTTCCGTCATCGATGTTTGTTTTCCTTTCTGTGCAGAGCACTCATTCCAGGTGCGGGCATTCTTTGTGAAACGTTACAGGGATTCCTTGTGATTTGATTTTATAAGTAGTGAAGCGGATTGCAAGTATCCGTTTGACTCACTTAAAAGAATACTCTGATTTTGTTGTATTTGCAACAGATTTTCTGCTGCAATGTGGTTATAATACCATCAAGTTCATTCAAAGACCAATAGAAAGGCAAACCAGTAGAAAACTGATTGTCTGCGTTGACAAATAACGAAGGAGAGATCATATGAAAATTACAGATACCATCAAATATGCAGGTGTAAACGACCATCAGGTAGACCTTTTCGAGGGACAGTATAAAGTTCCAAACGGCATGTCCTATAATTCCTACGTGATCCTGGATGAGAAAGTGGCTGTCATGGATACGGTAGACGCTAATTTTACACATGAATGGCTCGATAATCTGGAGCAGATTCTGGATGGCCGCAAGCCGGATTACCTGATTGTACAGCATATGGAACCGGATCATGCGGCAAACGTGGCAAATTTTCTGAAGGTTTATCCGGATACGACAGTTGTGGCAAATGTAAAGACCTTCCAGATGATCCGTAACTTTTTCGGTCTTGATCTGGAAAACCGGAAACTGGTGGTGGAAAACGGCGGAACCTTAAGCCTTGGCAGACATCATCTTACCTTTGTCTTTGCTCCGATGGTACACTGGCCGGAAGTCATGGTGACGTATGACAGCACGGATAAAGTACTCTTTTCTGCGGATGGTTTCGGAAAGTTCGGTGCACTGGATGTAGAGGAAGACTGGGATGATGAGGCGCGCAGATATTTTATCGGAATCGTCGGAAAATATGGACCGCAGGTACAGAAGCTGCTAAAGGTAGCGGCAGGCCTGGATATTCAGACCATCTGTCCGCTCCATGGACCGGTTCTTGCTGAAAATCTCGGACATTACATCGGACTGTATGATACATGGTCTTCCTATACCCCGGAAAAAGAAGGAATTGTAATCGCTTACACTTCTGTATACGGTCACACGAAAAAAGCAGTGGAAATTCTGGCCGATAAACTGCGCGGAAAAGGATGTCCAAAAGTTGTGGTCTATGATCTTGCACGGGATGATATGTCGCTGGCATTGTCCGATGCGTTCCGTTACAGCAAACTGGTACTGGCCACCACAACTTATAATGCAGGTATTTATCCGTTTATGAATGATTATATCACCCGTCTGGTAGAGCATAACTTCCAGAATCGCACGGTGGGTATCATTGAAAACGGTTCCTGGGCACCGCTCGCTGCGAAGGTTATGAAGGAAATGCTCTCCGGGTGTAAGAAAATAAACTGGCTGGATACGACGGTGAAAATTCTTTCAGCAGTAAATCCGGAAAATAAGGATCAGCTGGAAGCGATGGCTGGCGAGCTCTGCAAAGAATATATTGCGCAGAACGATACACTTGCCAACAAGAACGATATGACTGCTCTTTTCCGGATCGGATATGGTCTTTATGTCGTAACCTCCAATGATGGTAAAAAAGATAATGGATTGATCGTGAATACCGTGACGCAGCTCACCGATACGCCGAACCGTATCGCAGTGAATATCAACAAGGCAAACTATTCCCATCATGTGATCAAACAGACGGGTGTGCTCAATGTAAACTGTCTGTCAGTAGATGCACCATTCTCGGTATTTCAGCAGTTCGGATTTCAGTCCGGACGCAGCGTGGACAAATTTGCAGGACAGAACGTCTACCGCTCAGATAATGGTCTTGTCTTCCTGGATAAATACATCAATGCATTTATGTCACTGAAGGTGGAACAGTACGTTGATCTTGGCACACATGGAATGTTCATCTGCAGTGTGACGGAGGCCCGCGTGATGAACGATCTCGATACGATGACCTATACCTACTATCAGAAAAATGTAAAACCAAAGCCTGAAAAAGAGGGAAAGAAAGGATTTGTCTGCAAGGTCTGCGGATATATCTATGAAGGCGATGAACTTCCGGATGACTTTATCTGCCCGCTGTGCAAGCATGGAGTGGCTGATTTTGAACCGATTGAATAGAGCATAATAATGAAAAAATAAAAGATTTAGAAACAAGAGGCAGCGTCAAATTTTTTCGTACGCTGCCTCTTGTTTGTGGAAGTGTTCTACAGGTTTAATTTGCTGAAGGCAAAAACGTAACGCTGAAATTTCGTGTTAAAAGGATTATAATCGCAGCTGTGCGCCATGCAGATGAGCCCCTGTTTGTATGAACAGAATTATGTATGATTGTAAAATTACAGGATGCTCACAGCTCGAGCCGCATATACACAAGCTCCTGAAAACCTGCCGTTTTTGAGCGGAATCCCTTCGGATTTCTGCCGTATTCCTGAAAGCCAACGCTCTGATACAGTGCGATAGCTCTGGTATTGTCTGCGACAACGTCCAGTTCCAGCTGGACATATCCGGCTTCTTTAGCGCACTGCACGCAGGCGTTGATCAGTGCGCGGCCGATGCCAAATCCCCAGTATTCTTTTAGAATGCTGATTCCGAATTCAGCGCGGTGTTTTACCTTATATTTTGCACCGACTGCATCAATTCCGGCAATACCGGCCAGTCTTCCGTCTATGAAAGCCAGAATTTCAATTTCATTTTCACTGTCTGTTTTCTTCTGCAGATATTCCGCTTCCTCTGCGACGGTGTGACTGCTTTCCTCCGGATAAGACAGCAGGTAGTCTGTTTCCATATGTGTCTGCATAAAAATATCGAGCATTGCTGCTCCATCTTCGGCGGTGCCGTTTCGCAGCTTGAGTGTAGTTCCGTTTTTTAATGGGATTGTCTTTTCATATTTCATGGGCGAATACCTCCTGGATTTTGAGTGAAAGCAGATGTTTTGCGCTTATGCTTTAAGAAACTGCAGCCAGTCATTGAGCTTGTGGCAAATATGCGTCTGGAACTACGGCTCTGTGGAGGCTTCCATTCCTTTTTAGCTCTTTGCTTTTGCTGCATTTCTGCGTTCGCGTTTCTCTTCCAGATTGGAAACGACGATCGTGCAGGCTGCATCGCCTGTGATGTTGACGGTTGTACGGCCCATATCAAAGATACGGTCGATACCTGCTACCAGTGCGATACCATCTACCGGAAGTCCAACAGAAGTAAGTACCATAGCGAGCATGACCATACCTGCGCCCGGTACACCTGCCGTTCCGATTGATGCCAGTGTTGCGGTGAGCACGATGGTCAGCATCTGCGGAAGTGTCAGATGAATGCCATAGCAGGCTGCGATAAAGATTGCACAGACACCCTGGTAAATTGCGGTACCGTCCATGTTAATCGTGGCGCCAAGAGGAAGAACAAAAGAGGCCACTTCTTTTTTTGCACCGAGCTTTTCCGTGCAGCTCATATTGATCGGAAGTGTTCCTACGGAAGAAGCACTGGAAAATGCAAACATGATCGCCGGAAGCATGCCCTTGAAGAATTTGACCGGGCTCATACCACCCATCGTTTTTACGGTGATGGAATAAACGACAACGGCATGTACGATGTAGCAGATGTACGCGGCGAGAAGTACCATCGCCAGAGAACCGATAATGGCCGGTCCGTTTGATGCGATGACCGGACAGAGCAGACAAAAGACACCGATCGGGGAGAGCTTTAAGATCAGCTCCATACATTTCATAAAAATATCATTGAGGTCGTTGAACGCATTGACAACGCGGATGTTTTTTTCGCCGACCAGAATGATAGAAAATCCGAGCAGAATTGCCATTACGATGATCTGGAGCATGTTCGCTTCAACCATCGGGGAAACGAAATTGGACGGGAAAATGTTTACCAGTGTGTCCATAAATGAGGTGGAAGCAGCCGCTTCGTAGCTCAGATCAGTTGTCGCAACGACCGGAAACAGACCCTTGAACAGATTTCCGCCGATCAGTCCGACGGTAACGGCAAATGCTGTCGTACAAAGATAAAAGCATACCGTTTTCAGTCCAATCGCGCCGACTTTTCTGATATCGCTCATGGAAATAATACCGCACATGATCGAAAACAGGACGATCGGAACGACGATAAATTTCACGAGATTCAGAAAGATCGTACCGAATGGCTTGATGTACGAATTTGCGAAATCCGCATGGCTCTGGATAAGCAGACCGACCAGGATCGCAAGGATCAGCGCGATAAAGATTTGCATTGCGAGTGACATTTTTTTCTTTTGTTGTTTCATAACTACAACTCCTTTAACTGAAAGTTTTTCTGAAAAAAGGCATTGCCATTGTAGCAATGCCTTTTCGTTACTTTGATTATATCAGCTTTCTGTGCGAAGCACAATCATTATCCAAACAAAATCTTTACGCTTCTGCTCTCTCTCCGTAATAGTAAAATCCCATACATTCCTTCAGATAAACAGGAACAATCTCTCCGATCATCGAAGCATCGCCCGGAAAATGGACGAGCAGGTTGTTGCTGAGACGTCCGGTCACCAGATGGCTGTCCTGCTCATTGACGGATTCCACAAGTACCGGAAGCGTCTGTCCCTGAACCCGAAGCGACTGTTCTCTTGAGATATCCTGTACAAGCGTAAGCAGTCGATTGAAACGATCCTTAACGATATCTTCTGAAATCTGATTTTCCATCGCAGCGGCCGGAGTGCCGGTACGTTTCGAGTAGATGAAAGTGAAGGCGCTGTCATACCGTACTTTGCGCACGACATCAAGGGTCTCCTGGAAATCCTCTTCCGTCTCGCCCGGGAAGCCGACGATGATGTCTGTTGTGAGGGAAAGATCCGGAATCTCACGGCGCAGTTTTTCGGCAAGGGCAAGATACTGCTCTTTTGTATAACGGCGGTTCATGCGGCGCAGAATCTCGGTACTTCCGGACTGAAGCGGCAGATGCAGGTGACGGCAGATTTTTTTGGAGTGCTTCATTACGTGGATCAGTTCATCAGAGAGATCCTTCGGATGTGAAGTCATGAAACGGATGCGTTCCAGCCCATCGATTTTTTCCACTTCTGTGAGCAGCTGTGCGAAGGTCATAGGATGCTCCAGATTTTTTCCATAGGAGTTGACGTTTTGACCAAGCAGCATAATTTCTTTTACGCCGTCTGCGACAAGTGTCCGGATTTCTTTTAAGATATCCTCCGGTTTTCGGCTTCTCTCACGACCGCGGACGTAAGGAACAATACAGTAGCTGCAAAAGTTGTTGCAGCCGAACATGATATTGACGCCTGATTTGAAGGAATAGGTGCGCTCTGCCGGAAGATCCTCGACGATTTTGTCGGTATCTTTCCAGATATCAAATACCGTGCGGTCAGATTCCATTGCGGTGGTCAGAAGTTCGGCGAATTTATAAATGTTGTGAGTACCGAAGACGAGGTCAACGAAACGATAGCTTTTTTTCAGCTTTTCAATAACCTCCGGCTCCTGCATCATACAGCCGCACAGACTGATCAGCATGTGCGGATTCTTTTTTTTCAGACCGTTCAGATAGCCAAGTCGTCCATATACCTTCAGATTTGCATTTTCGCGGACGGTACAGGTGTTGTAGAGTACAAAATCCGCTTCTTCGTTTTCTGTAAGTTCATAACCGATCAGCTCAAGAATTCCGCGCAGCTTTTCAGAATCACGGGCATTCATCTGACACCCGAAGGTTTTGATGCAGGCCTGAAGTTTCCGGCCAAGCTCTGCCTCTTTTTTGGCAAGCAGGACGCGTGCCTTTTTCATGAAGTAGTACTGGCGCAGTGGTTCCTGTGCCGGTGCATCGAGTGTCAGGTCGATCTCGTCAAAGTTTATTTCATTTGTCATTGAATATCCTTTCTGGAGGTTACGGCCGTACCTGGCCGTTTCCAAAGATAATATATTTTACAGTCGTCAGTGCTTTCAGTCCCATTGGTCCGCGTGCATGCAGCTTCTGTGTGCTGATTCCGATTTCAGCACCAAAGCCGAATTCAAAACCATCTGTAAAACGGGTGGAGGCATTGACGTAAACGGCTGCAGCATCAATTTCATCAAGAAAACGGAGTGCATTGCTGTAATTTTCTGTGATGATTGCTTCGGAATGGCCGGTGTTATAACGGTTAATGTGCAAGATGGCTTCATCAAGGGAACGAACTGTTTTGACGGAAAGAATGTAATCAAGATATTCTGTTCCCCAGTCTTTTTCAGAAGCGGCCAAAATGTGATCGGATATTCCGCCAAGCGCATCAAGAGCGGAAGAATCGCATCGCAATTCCACATGATGCTCATCCAGCTTTTTTTTCAGTGCGGCAAGCAGCGGCTTCTCTATTTTTTCATGTACAACGATAGATTCACAGGCATTGCAGACACCAATCCGCTGTGTTTTTGCATTGTTTATAATCTGCACTGCCATGTCGAGATTGGCGCTTTCATCTACATAAATATGACAGTTTCCGGTACCGGTTTCGATGACCGGGATGGTACTGTTTTTCACAACAGCCTGAATCAGCCGTGCACTTCCGCGCGGAATCAGTACGTCAACGTATTCACGCAGCTGCATGAAGCGTGTCGTTGTCTCACGGTCTGTGGATTCTATCAGCGAAACAGCATTTTCGCAGACGCCGCAGTCATGCAGTGCTTTGCGCAGAATGGATACAATTGCCTGGTTGGAATGAATGGCATCGCTTCCGCCTTTTAAGATTGCGGCGTTGCCTGTTTTGAAGCACAGACCAAAAGCGTCTGCCGTGACATTCGGTCTTGATTCATAGATGATTCCAACGACACCAAGCGGTACCCGTTTCTGACCGATCATCAGTCCGTTCGGACGTTTTTTCATCTCTTCGATTTCACCGATCGGATCATCAAGTGCTGCAATCTGACGCAGGCCCTCGGACATTCCGTAAATGCGGTCTTTGTTTAATGCCAGGCGGTCCTGCAGTCCATCCGGCATTCCATTCTTTTTTGCTGCAGCAAGATCCTTTTCGTTGGCTGCGATCAGTTGTTCATAGTATTCTTCCAAATACGCGGCTGCCCGAAGCAGGGTTTCATTTTTGGTATTGGTAGAAATACGGCGCAGGGAAACTTCTGCATTTTTTGCATCTGCTCCGATGCGGGTAAGCAAAGTATCCGGATCTGCAAAAGTCCGTTCTTCTGTAAAAAGATATTGTGGACGGATATCATGCGGTGCAGATGGCACTTCCTCTACTATTTGAAAATCAAATGCAGCAGCAACGGTCGTATGGTGCGGATGAACACTCAGATATCGGTCGTAAAAGCCTTTTCCATATCCACAGCGGTTGCGGGACGCATCGAATCCAACGCCTGGTACGATTAAAAGGGCATTCTCGTCATCAGCGGGGTTTACGGCGTCTGGCTCTGGAATCTGAAAATAGCCCGGATGGAGGTCATCGTAAGAGGTGATATAAAAATAGTCCATCGTCTCACCGCTGACTTTTGGAGCTGCGACTTTTTTTCCAAGCTGCCACGCGCTCCTGATCAGTTCCTGCATGCAGACCTCGCCGTTATAATCCATGTAAGTATAAATACAGTCTGCTTTTTGAAATTCAGGAAGCGCAATGATTTTTTTGCAGATCACGCTGCTTTTTTCAGCAATTTCTTCCTGTGACAGACTTTTTCTTCTGGCAAATACAAAACGTCTAATTTCCTTTTTTTCCATAGCGTGCCTCGTATTTTTCTCCAAGATTTTCAATGGTGCCGTCTTTGTTTACAATATCGATATGATCAAGCTGACTTTTGAGGTTGCCGCGAATTGCTTCGAGGTATTCACTGCGGAGCATGGCCTGTTCTCTTCGCTCCGGTTCAGTCAGTCCTTCTGCTTTTGATTTACGTGCAAGTTCGTTGATGCGTGCTAATTTGTTTGAATCCATACTGTGTTGCCACTCCTTTTTTGTTGGTCAGATATTGGCTGGTTACTCTTCAAGAATATCTGCAAGATAAAAATTTTCGTCATAGCGTCCTGCAAAGAGGGTACCGATCGGCTTTCCCTGTAAAAGCCGGTGAATGACATGAAAGTCATCCCCGTTTGCAATGATCATATCAGCTCCGGAGGCTGTTGCAATCCGTGCGGCGGAAAGCTTTGTGGCCATTCCTCCGGTACCGACATTACTGCTGCTGCCCTTCGCCATTTTCATATAATGTTCGTCAACTTTTTCTACGAGATCAATGAAATGTGCTTGCGGATTTTTGTGCGGATCATCCGTGTACAGTCCATCAATATCAGACAGAAGAATCAGCAGATCTGCATGTGTCAGAGCAGCTACGATAGCGGAAAGCGTATCATTGTCACCGAATTCGATTTCATAGGTGGAAACAGTGTCATTTTCATTGACGATTGGAATTGCACCGATCTTCATAAGTTCATCAAAGGTGTTGGAGGCATTCATACGACTCAGATTGTCGGTCATGGTATTTTTGGTCATAAGAATCTGAGCGGCGCGGTGTCCATATTCACTGAACAGCTTCTGATATGTCATCATCAGCTGTGCTTGCCCAATCGCAGCGCATGCCTGTTTTTCTGCCACATTGGACGGACGATGATGAAAGCCGACCGCCTGTCTGCCAACGGCAATTGCTCCGGAGGAAACGAGAATCACATCTTTTCCTGTGTTTTTCAGATCGCACAGCTCGCGTACAAGTACTTCAAGCTTGGTCAGATTCAGTGCGCCTGTCTGTTCATGAGTAATGGAGGAACTGCCGATTTTTATGACAATACGCTGCTTGCCTTTCAGCTTTTCTCTGAAATCCATTTTGAATCTCTCCTTTTTGTATGATTAATATTGCTACTCAGAGTCAGTCGTAAAACAGGTCGCGAAGCGACTGCGTTCAAAATATGGTGCATTTTGTCAGTTTAACGCAGCAGTCCTGCTTTGTGCAGAAGGCGGATGAGTACATGACCTTTTGGAAACATAACAAGTTCCGCTTCCGTAATGCCATGGAAAGAAATCATACCGATTCCGTATACACATATGCCGGCAAGAATTCCCATCATTGTGGAAATGGTATTTCCGGCAAACATATGAAAGACACTGTAGATGATGTATGCCGCCGCGCCCATAATGATCGAGACAATGACTGGAACAAGAAAGGTTTTGTACCATTCCTGTCGGTAGCCGAGAAAGCGGCTGATCGCGACTGCATTTAAAATGCAGACGATAAATGCAAAGAAAATATTTGCATAGACAACTGCATAGATATTCAGGTTAAATACTGTCAGCAGAACATAAAGCAGAATAAAATGCAGAACAAGTGCAATGCTGTTGTTGATAAGCGGAGTCTGCAGTTTTCCAAGTCCCTGCAGAATGCCGGTCGTCAGTGTGGAAAGTGCATAAAGAATAATCATCAGAGCACCGGCCTGCATGATACCTGCTGCAAGCGCTCTTCCATTTTCAAGGTTTGGGTAAAGCATGGTGAGGATCGGCTGTGCAAGCGCCGCCATTCCTGCAGCACAAGGAATCGTGATGATCATGGTAAAACGAATGGAGGTACGAATCTTCTGCTTTGCTTCGCGTTTATTGTGATTTGCCATTGCCGCGGTCAGGCTCGGAACAACCGAAGGTGCAAGACAGGAAGCCAGCGACAGCGGAACATTCATCAGAACACGGAACTGGCCGGAATAAATCCCCCAGATTGTACCGTACTGTGATTCAGTATAGCCCTGGCTGCGCAGAACTTTATTAAAGATGCCCTGATCGGCCACGTTGCTGATGTTGTAGATGAGCGTGCTCAGAACAATCGGTACAATCGTGAGCATCATGGACCGGTAGATGATCTTTGAGGATTCGTTTTTACCACTGTGATCGTGACGCATCTGTCTGCGGATCGCTGGTTTCTGCATGGTATAGACGAACATCATAAAGAGCATTGCGACTGTGATGCTGGCAACTGTACCAAATGTACCTCCGGCTGCACCCCAGGCAGGTCCAAGTGAGTCATTCCCGTTCTTGGCGGCAAGCGACATGCCGTAGTTGTACATGATTCCTGCGCAGACGACGGTGACAATTGCATTGACAATTTGTTCTATGACTTGTGAGACTGCAGTGGGCACCATATTGGAATAGCCCTGGAAGTAGCCGCGAAATGTACCGACGATTGCAAAGATAAAAATGGCCGGGGCAAGCACCCGCAGACCATAGACGGCAAGCTCATAAGAAAGAAAATACTTTGTGATTATGCCGGCAAAGATGTATGTAAGCAGCGCCAGTGCACCGCCGGAAATAACGGCAAACCGCATGGCACACAGAAATACCTTGTGTGCATTTTTATACTCTCCTTTATGAAGACGTTCAGAAACCAGCTTCGAGACTGCAAGCGGCAGTCCGAAGCTGGAAATCATAAGCACAATGTTATAAATTTCGTTTGCGGTGGAATAATAACTGTTTCCTTCGTTTCCGAGGATATTTGTCAGGGGGAAACGATAAATCATTCCGATCAGCTTTGCAATGATAGATGCAGCTGCCAGAATGGATCCCTGAACCAGGTAATTTTTACTGTCTTTCTTTTTCTCTTTCTCGTTCACGTTTGACCTCTTGTATTCAGCCGGTATAAGATGCGGTGTCCGGATAAACAGCTGCTTTGTCACTGTAGGAATCCAGAATGATGCATACCCACGTCTTGCCCTGATTCAGGGTTATTTCATTTCCGTTGCTGTCATAGTAATGGGTAACACCGAAATTTTCATTGGCATAAGGTTCTTCTGTATTAATTGTATCTTTTTTCCACGTAACATCAATCGCTTTTCCGTTTGTGATAAATTTACCTGTACCGCCTGAAAGCACGTCGATATTGAGATAACCGTTATCATCAAATTTTTCCCACGGGCAATATTGGAAAATGATGTTATCATATTTCAGAGAGTTGCCGGTCAGGTAATCCGTCTGTAAATCTCCGTACTGATAACGGGTGTATTTTCCGCTTTCTTCGTCGTAGACAAAGTAAGGGTGGTTGTATTCATAACCGGGAGCCGCAACGACAGCATCCTCTCCTTCATCCAGGGTAACACGTTCCCCATCAGCTGCAAACTGATAATGGCCGTTTGTGCCAAGATATTCATCCGAGTATTCTGTTGGATAATTCATATAATCAATTCCTGCCTGAATACGGTCGTAATCGGTAAATACGTTGTGCGGAGCAGGAAAATCATCAGAACGATAGTAAACCGTGTCACCGACAGCATCCAGTCCGCTTAAATTCAAAGTGGAAGGAAGGTTCAGAAGATCAAGTGCATAGACAGCCTGCCCAAAATGAAGATAATACGTATTAAATTCACGTGCAAAATAAACGTAATAATTTCTGCAGCTGCGGACGCTTCCGATTCGTTCCACATCCTGGTAATCTTCAAAAATGCCCATCAGCCTTGTGATACCGCCTTCTACCGGCGCTTCATAGACAACTTCTGCATTGGTGATACCGGACTGCGGAAGTGCATCCTGAATGTTGTTGAGCATAACAGAAATTGCTTTTTTGCGTCCGATCGATTCAGGAACGAGCTTACCCGTTAGAAAGCTGCGAACCATACCGTTTTCTTCTGCAGATACGGAATATGTTCCGGCAAACAGTGTGCCAAGCATGACAGCTGCTGCAGTTACAGCTGTGAGTCGTTTCCAGTTTTTCTTTTTCATAGGCTGTTCTCCTTTTTATTGTCTGCTGATATTAAGCTGCTGCAGAATTTCTTCCTGCAGACGTTCCATTTCATCGGCCTCGTCTTTGGTCATATGATCATAGCCCATAAGATGCAGCATACTGTGTGCGATCAGAAATGCATACTCTCTTTTACGGGAATGTCCGTATTCTTCGGCCTGTGCGGCTACCTTGTCTGCAGAGATTACAATATCACCAAGCAGAAGCTCTCCGGAATCGGGATCAAAGCAGTCCTCTCCATCTTCTTCAAGAATTGAAAAATCTCCCGGTTTCTCATAAGCGACCATCGGAAATGAGAGAACATCGGTAGGCCGGTCGATATCACGTTGCTCAAGATTGATGCGATGGATCTCTTCATCGCCTGTGATCAGAATACTGACCTGTGCTTCGTAAGGGCAGTCCATATAATCAAGGGCACAGGAAACGACATCCTGTGCGATCTGATACAGATCAAGACCGAGATCCAGACTGCTTTCATTTTCAAAATCAATGGTCATACGATTCCTCCTTATGCGCCATGCTGTTCAGGAGAAGTACGTCTGTATTTTGCAGTACGTTTCTCCTTGGCGTTTTCTTTTTTTTCATAATCTTCATAAGCAGTAACAATTTTCTGTACCAGCGGATGGCGCACAACATCTTTGCTTGTTAACTGGCAGAAGGAAATTTCATCTACTTTTCCAAGAACCTTCATTGCTATATCAAGGCCGGACGGCATACTTCCCGGAAGATCCTTCTGAGTCTGATCACCGGTCACAACAACCTTGGAGCCGAAACCGATTCGGGTCAGGAACATCTTCATCTGTGCCGGAGTAGTATTTTGTGCTTCATCAAGAATAATAAAGGCATTATCAAGCGTACGCCCACGCATATAGGCAAGCGGTGCAACCTCGATCAGTCCTTTTTCCATATTTTTGAGAAAGCTGTCGGGTCCCATGATCTGATACAGTGCATCGTAAAGCGGACGCAGGTAAGGATCGACTTTGCTTTGCAGATCTCCCGGAAGAAATCCGAGCTTCTCTCCTGCCTCAATGGCGGGACGTGTCAGAATGATCCTGCTGACTTCTTCATTTTTAAATGCGGTAATTGCCATCGCCATTGCCAGGTATGTTTTTCCGGTACCGGCAGGACCGGCACCGAAGACGATCATTTTTTTGCGGATAGCATCCACGTATGCTTTCTGCCCCAATGTTTTCGGCTTGATCGGTTTTCCGTTTATTGTGTGACAGATACAGTCTCCGTCGATATCCACGACTGCATCCTGCTTTTCTTCATAAGACAGGGAAATTGTATAATCCACATTCTGCTCAGTGATTGGTGTTCCGCGGACAGCCAGAGCGTCAAGGCTTTCAAAGATTTTTTTCGCGCGCAGTGCGTTTGTCGGACTACCCAGAATCCGAATCTCCCCGTCTCGGCTCAGTACGGTAACCTGAAGTGCACGTTCGATTTTCTTGACGTACTGGTCAAATTGACCGAAAAGTTCTTTCTGGCGCTCTGCCGGGATGGTCAGAGTCATTTCAATCATACTCATCTTGCGGTAATTCCTCCTTAACATCCGATTCTGCGATTCGTCTGACGGCAGTTTCTTCTGCTGTCAGTGTTCCCGATGCAACTGCGGATTTTTCAGTCCATTCTATTTTAACATTATTTTCAAATATTTGAACCCCTTTTTCCTCTAAATTTTTCATAAATAACTGTAAATTTACCTGCAAAAGAGATAAAAGCTGTTCATTTGTGAGAGATATCTGTTGATATTCGTATTCTTTTACGGTATATGTTTTTAGGAAGATGGGCAGATAAAAATTTTCAAGCAGATGCAGCTGGTGTATTTCCGCAGTGATGTCACAGCATATCCCGGATGGGAACGCAGAAAAAAGAGAAAACGGATGTTCCAGTATTTCCATGGAAGTGCGCTTCCAGATCCGGCCTGTGTACACTTTTTTCTGAAGGATTCGCGCTTGCTGGTCGGAGTACGTAAGCTCGTAACGGATTCGAATGTCAGCATCGGCCGCAGTATAGCGGTAATGACTGATTTCACCGTTGTCGTTGTATACCGGAAGGATACCTGTGACAAGAAGCTGCCCCTCTTTTACGGATTCTCCGGCAGAGACAAGCGGCAGGCCACTGCGCACGTAGATTGAGATGACCGTACCGCTTTTGGATGCGGCAAGTCCGGAAACACTTTCAGGAGACACCGTTCCGTCATTTTCGGTCGAAAGTAAGGGGGCATTTTTTGAGAAACGTCCCTCATGGACATGAATGTTGAGCCGTGTACCGGTGAGTTCTACCGAAGTCCATGAAAGTGAGGGAAATTCCTCCCGCAGACTGTCTGCAAGATTTTTACAGTCGATATTACTCTTTTTCATTCCGTGAAATACGCCTTCACGACTCAGATATTCAAACAGAACATCATCGGTCAGCGTAATATTTCCGTCAATTCGGATATTCCAGATGTGAGAAGAAAGCCAGAATAAAAGAAAAAGAGAAGCAAAAATCCCGGGAAGGAACAGCTTCCGGCGTCGGAAAAAGGAAAGCAGAAAAGGCAAGCCGCAGCGTCTGACAATCCGCAGTCGGACATGACTTTTCCGCAGAATAGGACGAAGGGCAAAAAAGTCTTTTTTCAGAAGGCACGCTTCATAAGATTTACCGGACAAAGTGAGATTCCAGAGACGTATCCGGTGATAGGCGCAGAGATTAAAAAAACGGCTGCACGCTTCACCGGAAATCCGGATTTGTATGTAACCCTTTGCAAAATCCAGAAAATGAGCTTCCATATCAGCCTCCGGTTCCAAGGGAGCATATTATTCTGGAAAAAACAGACTTTTGATGTGGCCGGAAATCTCGATTTCATCTTTTGTGTAGGATTCAATTTCAAGATTTCTTCCCAGAACAGAAAGAACTCCCTTTCGTGTCAGAAGTCGGATTTCTGCACAGGAATAACAGGAAATACCACGAAAATTTTCCACTCGCACATAATTCTGTCCGTGAAGAGAGACAAATACGTTTCCTTTTTCAAGATCTTCCGGAAGCTGGAGAGCCTGAAATATGTGGCCGGAATCAGAACGCTGTTTTTTTGCCATATGTCTGCTCCACTGTTTTATTATTCAGTATATGAGCAGTGAATCAGTACTATTCCTGCTTGCTCAGGCTATGAAAGACGCAGATAGCTGCCTGAGCGGTTCAGGAAAAGAAAGAGATGAGATGCTTCAGATAAGTGTGCAGTACAAGTGTATTACTATTTAGAATTTCATGTTTTGTGCCTGGTACACGGATAAGAGCTGCATTGAGGCCTCTCCGCTTCAGCTTTCGGATGAACCGTTCCTGTTCTTTTTTTGACACAAGCCGTTCATCCTGTGCCTGAAACAGAAGAACCGGTATCTGAATCTGAAGGTATCCGCGATGCTGCAGATAACGATTCAGTTCTGCTGCAGCGTGCAGCCAGCCGTAAGAAGGTGCAGAGAGCTGGAACAAGGGATCCTTTTTTCTTTTTTCCTGATAGAGATCAAACCTTGATCTGGAAGTACCGCAGCTTTTTTCGAACGATTCCGGTTTTCCGTACGGCTTCTGACCAGCTACATACCGGTCAGAGCGTCCGTTGCGGCAAAAGTGAGCAGCAATTCGTTTCGCAGTCCGATATGGCACCGGCATGGTCAATGGACGAATCATCGGAGAAGAAAGGATTGCTTTTGTAAACAGCGCCGGATCTGCTGATATGGCTGCAGCTGCAATTCCGCCGCCCATGGAATGACCGTAAAGATAAAGAGGAAGAGGAACGGCATGCTTTATACGTCTTGCCGTAAAAAGAAGATCCGAAACGTAACGCTGCCAGGAGTCAACATGCACAAGGGATGGATCATCTGTCAGCCGATAGCTGTGTCCGTGACCGCAGTGCTCCGGGAAGCAGACATGATAGCCTCTTTGCAGCAGATAATAAATAAATTCTTTGTATTTTTCGATATTTTCCGTGAATCCATGTGAAACGAGAATTGTTCCTTTGGCTTCTTTTTCTGTGCGGTAAAGCAGTACGTGAATTGTGCGGTCTGCCTCACGGGCGAGGAAAAAGGAAGCGCCGTGCGCATTTAAATAAGGCTCTACAATTTCATGCATTGCCCTTGTATAGGTTTGTTCGGTAAACAATGCGGTCATAGCTGAATCTCCTTTCTGCCAGATGGCGGTGTGACTGTTTGCCGTGACTGTTTATGAAAGTATTAAGAGGTAGAATCAAATCATAAATGTGGGTCATTTGTGATAAGGTTCCCCTTTGATAATGCGGAAACAACGGTAAATCTGCTCGAGCAGGATGACCCGCATCAGCTGATGGGGAAATGTCATCGGGGAAAAACTCAGATGCTCATCTGCTCTTTTCTGAACAGCTTCCGACAGTCCAAGGGAACCGCCGATCACAAAACAGATGTGACTTTTTCCCTGAACGGTAAGCTGTTCCAGGTGTGCGGCAAGCGCTTCGGAAGAACGCTGTTTTCCCTGAATAACAAGCGCGATGACATAAGCATCTTCGCGGATGCTCTGAAGAATCCGCTGCCCTTCTTTTTCTTTAATCTGCATTTCCAGCGCTTCACCGGCTCCGTCCGGTGTTTTTTCATCAGGAAGCTCGAGAATTTCAAGACTGCAGTAACGGGAAAGTCGTTTGCTGTATTCCGCAATGGCATCTCGAAAAAATTTTTCTTTGATTTTTCCTACTGTGATTAAAGTGATTTTCATGAAAACTCCTTAGCAAACTGTGCATGTTCGCTTTGTAATGCTTTATAATTTTTATAATAATATAAAAGCCGGATGGCGGAGAAACTGCCATCCGGCTTCTTCTTATTATTAATTTTTTGATTTCAGGAATTCATCGATTCCTTTCGCAGCTGCTTTTCCGGCACCCATTGCAAGGATAACGGTAGCGGCACCTGTTACGGCATCTCCGCCGGCAAACACACCATTCTTGGAGGTCTGACCGGTGGTCTCGTCTGCTACGATGCATTTTCTGCGGTTCGTATCAAGACCGATAGTCGTTGAAGAAATCAGCGGGTTCGGTGAAGTACCAAGGGACATGATGACGGTATCAACATCAAGGTCAAACTCGGATCCCGGAACTTCTACCGGACGTCTTCTTCCGGATGCATCCGGCTCGCCAAGCTCCATGCGGATACATTTCATGCCTGCAACGCAGTCATTCTCATCCACAAGGATTTCCTTCGGATTGGTGAGGAGATCAAAGATGATACCCTCTTCTTTTGCGTGGTGAACTTCCTCGGCACGTGCCGGAAGCTCTGCTTCACTTCTGCGGTATACAATATGTACTTCAGCACCGAGACGAAGTGCTGTTCTTGCAGCATCCATTGCTACGTTTCCGCCGCCGACAACAGCTACCTTCTTGCCGTGTGCGATCGGTGTGTCGTAATCCTCGCGGAATGCCTTCATCAGGTTATTTCTGGTCAGGTATTCATTTGCAGAGAATACACCTTTTGCAGTCTCACCCGGGATACCCATAAACATCGGAAGACCGGCACCGGAACCGATGAAGACTGCCTCGAATCCTTCTTCATCGAGCAGCTCGTCGATAGTGACGGATTTGCCGATAATGACGTTGGTTTCGATCTTTACGCCGAGAGATTTTACGTTCTCTACTTCTTTTGCAACAACATCGAGCTTCGGAAGACGGAACTCCGGAATACCGTAAACGAGTACGCCGCCTGCCTCATGCAGTGCCTCAAAAATTGTGACATCGTATCCCAGCTTTGCAAGATCGCCTGCGCAGGTAAGGCCGGAAGGACCGGAACCGATAACCGCGACTTTCTTGCCGTTCTTTTCTGCGGGAGCAGCCGGCTTGATGCCGTTCTCTCTTGCCCAGTCAGCAACGAAACGCTCCAGCTTTCCGATGGAAACAGATTCGCCCTTGATGCCGCGGATACATTTGCCTTCGCACTGGCTCTCCTGTGGGCAGACACGGCCGCAGATTGCCGGAAGTGCACTGGACATGGAAATTACTTTATATGCTTCTTCGAAGTTGCCTTCTTTTACTTCTTTGATAAAATCAGGAATATTGATGGATACCGGACATCCCTGTACGCATTTTGCATTCTTGCAGTGCAGGCAGCGGGAAGCCTCTTCCATTGCTTCCTCTTTGTTGTATCCAAGACATACCTCGTCAAAATTTGTTGCTCTTACCTTCGGATCCTGCTCTCTTACAGGAACTTTCTTTAATACGTCTGCCATTACTTGTCACCTCCGCAATTGCCGCATCCGCCGTGATGGGTATCGCCCTCACGCAGTTTGAGCAGTGCTCTGCCCTCTTCGGTTTTGTACATTGTCTGTCTTTTCATCGCCATATCAAAATCAATCTTATGGCCATCGAATTCCGGTCCGTCTACGCAGGCAAATTTTACTTCATCGCCGACGATAACACGACAGGCTCCGCACATACCGGTACCGTCTACCATGATCGGGTTCATGCTTACGATGGTCGGAATGCCAAGCTTCTTTGTGGTCAGACAGCAGAATTTCATCATGATCATCGGTCCGATTGCTACACAGTGATCGTATGTTTTGCCTTCTTTTGTTACAAGATCCTCGATAACCTTTGTAACCATACCGCTTCTTCCATAGGAACCATCATCTGTGGTAACGTATACATTTCCGGCCACAGATTTGAATTTATCTTCAAGGATTACAAGATCCTTTGTCTTTGCACCAACGATAACGTCAGCATCTACTCCGTGCTCATGCAGCCATTTCATCTGAGGATAGATCGGTGCAGTGCCTACGCCGCCTGCAACAAAAAGAATTTTTTTCTTTTTTGTCTCTTCGAGATTTGCTTCCTCACACAGCTCAGACGGACGTCCAAGCGGTCCGACAAAGTCACGGAAGGAATCGCCGGCTTTAAGTTTTGCAAATTTTTCGGTAGATGCGCCAATCGGCATAAACACGATTGTAATCGTACCAGCTTCTCTGTCATAATCACAGATTGTAAGCGGGATACGCTCACCTTCTTCATCAGCTTTGACGATGATAAACTGTCCCGGCAGGCAATGCTTTGCAACACGCGGAGCTTCTACTACCATCTGGTAGATATTGCCCGCAAGTTTTCCTGCTTCCAAAATCTTATACATAGTATACCTCCATATCATTTACAGCAGTGAGCTGCCGCATTTGTAACAGAACCGCATGCGATTCCATAAACATCACTTTAGTATAAAACAATAAATCAGAAAATTCAACGGCAAATTTGCCGATATGCGGTGTTTTTCACCGCCTGTCTGTTCTTTTTTGTCGGAATGGAACTCAAAATGGAACTTTTTTTCAAAATCCGGTCAGTTCTGTTCCAGGTAATTTTCAAATTCACTCTCAGACATCAGGATCTTGCGCGGTTTGGTGCCTTCCTCCGGACCGACCACGCCTGCGTCAGAGAGCTGGTCCATGATGCGGGCAGCCCGATTAAAGCCGATCTTGAATACACGCTGCAGCATTCCAATGGATGCCTTGTCCTTTTCAATGATGAATTTCCCGGCATCGGCAAAGAGTTCATCCACATCTTCACCGCTGCGGGATGCCGAGGATACCTGCTGTACTTTTTCCAGCTGCGCCTGCATATCAGCGCTATAGGAGGAATCTGTATTCTGATTTTTCAGAAAATCCACGACATCGGAAACTTCTTCATCCGAAACGAAAGCACCCTGTACGCGGGCCGGTTTTTGATATCCCTGCGGATAAAACAGCATATCTCCCTTTCCGAGCAGCTTTTCTGCACCATTCATATCGATGATCGTGCGGGAATCAACACCGGAGGAAACAGAAAAAGCGATACGGGAAGGCATGTTTGCTTTGATCAGTCCGGTAATGACATTGACAGAAGGGCGCTGCGTAGCGATGATCAGATGGATACCGGCGGCACGCGCCAGCTGTGCAAGGCGGCAGATCGAATCTTCAACTTCGCCAGGTGCCACCATCATGAGGTCTGCCAGCTCATCGACAATAATTACAATCTGTGGAAGCTTTTTCGGTTTATTCGGCTCATCGATATCTTCAAGGGCCGCTACCTTTTGATTGTACCCTTTTAAATCACGAACGCCGTATTCGGCAAATTTGTTATAGCGGTCCGTCATTTCGGCAACACCCCAGTTCAGGGCACCTGCTGCCTTTTTGGGATCAGTCACAACCGGGATGAATAGATGCGGGATACCATTGTAAACACTCAGCTCAACGACTTTTGGATCGATCATGATCAGTTTGACATCATCAGGCTTCGCCTTATAGAGGATACTCATGATCAGAGTGTTAATGCAGACCGATTTACCGGAGCCGGTTGCACCGGCAATCAGTAGATGCGGCATTTTTGCAATGTCGGCGACGACTGTATTTCCACCGATATCCTTCCCGACTGCAAACGCAAGGTTTGATTTATGTGTTTTGAATGCATCGGATTCAATCAGATCCCGCAGTGCAACCGTACTGTTTTCCTTATTAGGCACTTCGATTCCGACCGCTGATTTTCCAGGGATCGGAGCTTCAATTCGGATATCTGCAGCTGCAAGATTGAGTCGGATGTCATCCGTGAGTGCAACAATCTTGCTGACCTTAACCCCCTGTTCCGGCATCAGTTCATATCGGGTAACACTCGGACCGCAGCTGGCGTTTATGACGGATGCGCGGACACCGAAGCTGTTTAGTGTCTGTTGAAGCTTTGCTGCTGTCCGCTTGACCTCCAGATCCTGGCTGTTGCCGGATCGCAGCTGACCTGGTTTCAGCAGATCGATCGGAGGAAAAATGTGTTCTTTTCGGATGGTTTCCGCAGCTTTGGCGGCTTCCTGCCTGACGTCATTGATCCCTTCCTGGATTTCCTCCGAAGAGGAGCGCGGGTTGCGTTTGGGACTGTGGTCATGCACATCCTGAGCAGAAGCTGCAGTGTCGGAACCGGTACGTGAAAGAGGTGCAGCTTCCTGCTTTTTGGTATTTTGTGTAAAAACATGCCCTGAGGAAGTAGCGGCGCGCAATTTTGCCTCTTCATCAGAAAGGAAAAAGTCGTCCGGTGAAAAGGAGGCTGCTGATTTTTCTTCCGGTTTCAATTCAGAACAAGGAGGTTCTTTTGATATGTGATGTTCCAGGTCAGAAGCTTCCGTTTGTTCAGCAGGAGGATCAAAGTCAAGCTCCCGGAATGCTTCACCGGATAATTCCTGCACAGGAGAAGGTTCTTCCATCTGCACATCGGCCGGATTGGCATGGGTTGACGACTCCTGCAGCTGTGCCAGAAAATCATCCGGGAGATCAGAAAAATCATCGTCCTCCGTATCCAGATCAATATAGCGCAGGGCTGGCTTTGGCCTTTGATCTTCAGTGGCAGCCGTTCTGGCAGAAAGAGAGGCACGCGGTGAAAGAATTTCACTGACATCACTTCCTGTCAGAGACGGGTCACCAGTAATTTTTGTATCCAGTGTGACACCGGTTATCTTGTGGTCCTGTCTTCGCTGACGCGGTACGGATGGAAAATGGATCGGGATATCGATGTCGGTTCTGACGGGGCTGTGATTTTCAGAATGTGTGTTCTGTGCAACGTTGATGGAGTTTTCTGCTGTTTTGGCAGGTCCGGAAACGGACGGGCGGCTGGCTGTCTCTACGATCAGAGAGGGAACGACATCACGTTGTTCGATGCGCACGGAGTTTTGTGCGGTAACAGCTTTTTCTGATTCGCCTTTTTTTTCATATGCCGGCTGCCTTCTGCCTGCATTTTCGCATGAAGTAAAAGGTTGCTTTTTACTGCGCGTGTGTGATGCTCCGGATCTGACCGGTTTTCGTTCTACCTGCAGTCCGGTTGGCTCCGGAAAGTTGGAAAAGGCTGATCTGTCCGTAGTCTGCTCTTCTTTCCGCTGTGTACTTCGTTCTTTTGACGTAGTATAAAATTCTCTGAGGTGACAGCGGAGCCATTTTAAGAGGGAGCGCTGAGTAATCAACAGAAGACATAAAACAGCTGCAATTGTCAGAAAAATACCGGTGCCGATCGTTCCAAGTGCAGGTGTAAGCAGATGACAGATTTCGCCGCTGACAGCGCCTCCTCCGGTTTTTCCGTTTGCACAGTACTGGTAAATATCAAGAATTTTTGCCTCTGAATAAAAAACAGAATCACCCAGTCCGATAAAACTGCATATTGTGATATACAGCACGGCTGCTGCGAGTGTTTTCATGACGGCAAGATGGCTCCTGTGATTTGAGATCAGAAAACCGGCTGCAACTGCAAAAAGCGCAGGAAGCAGATAGGCAGGGCTTCCGAAAAGGCCAAACGAAAGTGCAGAAAGAAAATCACCGATATATCCGCCAAATCCGAAATAGCTGAAAAAGAGAAATGCACAAAGCGCCCAGAGAACCAAGAGGGTGGCCTCTTTTGCAAATGGGGATGGTATTCTCGGTTTTTTTGAAGGTTTTACAAACTGGGTACTCTCCTGTTTTTTCGAAACAACAGCAGCATTTCCAGTGGAGCTGCTGCTGCTTTTTTTTGCGGATGTGGCTGTACGCCGACCGGTTGTTTTTTCTACTGTCTTTTGTGATTCTGTTTTTTTGACGGTTTTTGTTCCATTTTTTTCCAGTGTATCAGGTTTCTTTTTTACTGCTTTTGCTGCCAAAATTCAGCCTCCATTTCTATGTCTATTCAGTTTCAGCACATTGTTTGCGGCAGCCTTTTTCAAATTAGAAAATGGCCTGCGACTGCAAGAGTTCCTGCGGCGAAACAATAATAAGAAAAATATTTAAAATTTTTTCCGCGTACAATAATCAAAAGGGTTTTAATACAGATATATCCAACTACCGCCGAGACAATCATTCCGACAAAATAGACGCCGAGGGAAGCGGCGGTTATTGGCTCGGCGATGACGTCCTTTATTTCAAGCACTGCAGCGCCAAGTACGGCCGGAATAGAAAGAATAAACGAATATTTTACTGCAAAACGACGATCCATACCGCACAGAAGGCAGGCGGTGATTGTGGTGCCGGAGCGGGAAAGACCGGGAAGAGTGGAAAATCCCTGGCCAATACCGATCAGAATGCTGTTTTTGTAAGTAATATCCTTCGGAAGCTTACGTCCTTCCGGGGAACTGTCCGCAATTAAGAGGAGCACGCCGGTCATAAACAGACAGATGCCTGGAATCAGAAGCGTATCAGAAGCGGCTAAGATAAGCTGTTTTCCGGCAACACCGATCAATGCCGTCGGAATTGTTGATACAAGAACCAGGACAACAAATTTACGGTAGTTATTATGAACAACGTGACGATATTTCAGAGCTGTTTTATGTATGCGGTTTAAAATAAAAATATGCAGATTAAAGAACAGATCACCGATCATTTGAAAAAATTCCACGATCATTTTCCCAATATCCTTGTGATAAACCGTAAAGATTGCGATAAGTGTACCAAGATGAAGAAGAATATCAAAGAGCATGGTACTTCCGGTGTCTATATGAAAAATATTTTGGAGAATCGCAAGATGACCGGAACTGCTGATCGGAAGAAATTCTGTTACGCCCTGTACGATTCCAAGAAAAACAGATTGAAAAATATTCATGATACGCCTCCTGTGTAATTTATCCCGGCACTTATTATAACAAAGAATGTGTGCCGGGACAAGCGTACTTTATTTTTCTCTTTTTTTTGCTGCGATCAGAGCGTATAGCTTTGTAAATGCCTGGCTGATTCCGCCGACTTCGTTGATCAGGCCTTCCCGGACAGCGTCCTCTCCTACAAGGATGGTTCCGAGATCTTTTGTCAGAATGCCCGTATCCAGCATCAGATTTTCCAGTCGATTGAGAGATGCACGGGAATGTGCGGCAATAAAACCGAGAATCCGATCCTGCATCTGGCGGAAGTAATCATACGTCTGCGGTGCTCCGATAACCGTGCCGTTCATTCGTACCGGGTGGATGACCATAGTGCCGGTTGGTACGATAAAAGAATGATTGGTGGAAACGGCAATCGGGACGCCGATGGAATGACTGCCGCCAAGTACAAGTGAGACGGTCGGTTTGCTTAGGGAAGCAATCATTTCCGCGATTGCCAGTCCGGCTTCGACATCTCCGCCTACGGTATTGAGCAAAAGCAAAAGTCCGTCGGTGTCAGGACTGTCCTCGATGGCAGCAAGCTTTGGCAGTATATGCTCATATTTTGTTGTTTTTGAATTTGCAGGAAGGCATTCATGACCTTCGATCTCACCGATCACACTGAGCAGACAGACTCTGTGAGAAAGATTGAGGCTTCCGATTTCACGGATACTCTCCCGCTGCTCTTTTTGGTTTTCCATCGCATGTGCACCGGAAGCTTCTTTATCTAATTCCATGCTGGCGTAGTCCTCCTTATATTCGGGATAAGTTTCTTTGAGAGCTCCACATTAGTATATCCAAAAGAGAACAATAAATTCAGAAAAAGGCAGAAAGAAGGACCATAGCAAAACTATAAAAATCCCCTGCACTCACTGAGAAACAATGAATACAGGGGGAAATGTCAGGAAAGAAAATATTTATCTGACAGAGTATGTACCATATCTTCATAGCGGATCCGGCATTTTTCCGGCTGATGAGCTTCGATCATGCCGATACACGGAGAGAGATAGTCATCCCAGATAGACTGATAGATTTCCAGACGGTCAGCACGCTGGTTGATGTGCTTGACAATGGAAGGGGCAACATCATAATATTGCCGGATCATTTCCTGCCCATCAGGTGTTTGGGCAAGATATTCATCACGGTAGGTACGCAGGAGCCTTAACTCATAGCAGTCATCCGGCTTTCCGAAGGTTTCACAGACTGCAGTTGTGATATAGCAGAATTTTTTGTGAAAACCAGCTTCAATATAAGAGTACTCCGCTGCCTGAAGTGTTGCCTTTGGAAATTCCTGTTTCCAGGCTGCAAGCACCTTTTCTGAGAGCGGTACGGAAGAATTCCCATGGAATTCAAGAATCATCGGGAGAACAAATACAGCCATTGTCAGATTCATATCCATGAGATATCGTTCTTTCTGACTCTTTTTTGTGAAAGCATTATATTTTTCTGTACCACGTTTTGCGAGTGCTTCTGCCATATTGGTAAGAAACTGCTCTTTGTCAATGACCGTGTTGTAACCCTGCTCGATTGCATCAAAAGTAGTGATATGCTGCTGGTACATTTTCTGAAAGGAGTCAGCATACGTTTTCTTTTTAAAATACTGCATCGGGTCATCGTTGCAGCAGTCAAGAAGCTTCGGCATTCCCTCAATTCCGGTCAGGTAAGCATTCATGATTATTCCTCCAGGTTTGTGTACACCGCCTGAACGTCATCATCCTCGTCGAGCATATCCAACGTACGGTTCAGCTGCTTCAGAGCAGTTTCATCAGTAAGTGCCACATAATTCTGTGGAATCATGGTAACGTCTGCAGATGCCATCGGAATTCCTTCCTCCTCAAGCTTCTGGCGTACAGCGCTGAAATCATCCGGTGCGGTAAGAATTTCGAAGCTGTCCTCTTCCTCAGAGAAATCTTCTGCACCTGCATCAAGTGCAAGCATCATCAGCTCGTCCGGATCCATATCACATTCTTCGCGGTCGATAATGATCTGTCCCTTCTGATCGAACATATAGGAGACGCAGCCCTGAGTACCGATGCTTCCGTTTCCTTTCGTAAATGCATTGCGGACATTGGATGCTGTACGGTTTTTGTTATCGGTCAGTGCATCAACGATAATTGCGATTCCGCTCGGACCATAGCCCTCGTACGTTACGTATTCGTAATTGACGGTACCAAGCTCACCGGCAGCTTTTTTGATGCCGCGTTCAATGGTATCGTTCGGCATATTGTTTGCTTTTGCTTTTGCAATGACATCGCGCAGACGGCTGTTATTTGCAGGATCAGAACCGCCTTCTTTTACAGCTACGGCGATTTCACGGCCGATGATAGTAAAAATTTTGCCCTTTGCAGCATCATTTTTTTCTTTTTTGTGCTTGATATTTGCGAATTTTGAATGTCCTGACATTATAATTGCTCCTTTTCTTTCTGTTTTTCTGTTCTTTTTGTTTCACAGTCGATATTTTCACGGAGTCTGACACGTCGAAGCTTGTTCGACTGAGGCTTACTTTCTGCCAGTGTGGGATACCGATTTCTCTCCGCCCGCGACTGACGGTATGTTCTTTCCGATTATTCCTCTCATGATCCTGGCGGTATGGGAAGAATTACGTTTGTATCTTTGAAATTTTGACGAGACGTACGATTTTGTTTTTCGCTTCAAGAATCTGAAACAGGTAGCCTTGCTCCTCAACGTCAGCTTTTTCTCCGTCTGCAGGAATGTGGTCAAGTCTGGAAATGAGAAAGCCGTTGAGCGTATCATACTCTTCTCCTTCAAATTGAAGACCAAGTGCGTCTTCCACCTCGGAAAGTGGAGTCATCCCATCCATCAGGAATGCACCGTCCGGGGTCTGACGGATAAAAACAACATCCTTATCGTATTCATCCTGGATGTTACCAACGATCTCTTCAAGAATATCTTCCATTGTCAGAAGACCGGCGGTCTGTCCATATTCGTCAGAAACAATAACCATCTGAAGCTTTTCTGCCTGCATACTGCGGAAAAGATCACTGATTCCGCGTGTTTCCGGAATGAAGCGTGCTTTTCGGATGAGTTCCGGAATATCCTTGATCAGCCAGTTGTCATAAGAATTCATGGTATGAAATCTCATGGCATCTTTAAAATGAAGAATACCGATAATGTTGTCGATATTCTCTTCATAGACCGGGAATCGTGATATCGGCTGCTCGACCATGAAAGCGATTGCGTCCTGCAGATTCAGGTGACCGTCGATGCCGATAATATTTTTGCGGTGAATCATGATATCAGCGGCTTTTTTATCGTCCATTTCAAATATGTTCTGAATCATCTCTGCTTCATCTGCATCAAGCACGCCCTGCTCATGACCTTCATTTACCATGGAAATAATCTCATCTTCCGTGACCTCTGTTTCAAGTGATTTTGGATCAATGCCAAAAAGACGGATACAAAGGTTGGAAAGACAGGTCATTACCCACGTAAACGGAAAAAGAAGTGTCATTACAGTGTGAGAAATACCGAATCGGCGTAAGAGCCAGCGGGAAGCATTTTTGTGACCAAGCATTTCGGGGATGGAATTCCCGAAAAGATAAAATAGCACGGCAAGCACCGGGAGGACCACGTAGAATGGATATTGCCTGGAAGCACGTGTAATGAGATAACCGGCCAGCGTATACGTGACGGCAGTCAGAAGCCAGACGGTATGAGTAAGCTGTCCCGGGTGATCCTTCAGCTCGCAGATCTGATCCGGCGGGCGGCCTTCCGCTGCAAAAGCATCTTCCAGTTCACTGTCGGATATTGAATGAATTGCAGCCAGAAACGCTGTCATAATAAAATTAATTATCAGTAGAAACGCTAATAAAATGGTACCAAGCAAGGTACTCGCGTCACTGTCCATATGGTGTTTTTCTCTCCTTAACCTTTTATGATAAAAGCGGGCCAAAAGACCGCATTATCTAAGACTATACCATTTTCGAGGTTATTCGTCAAGGTTTGGATCATTCGTTTTGGCAGACGTTTTTGCAGGAAACCATTTATGTACAGGTTTCTTTGTTTGATTCAGGGTGATAACACGTAAACAATTCAAGGCTTACTAATAGTGCATGATCAACACGTGTAAGCATTTCATCGTCCAGGTGGCAGACGCGATCCTTTAAGCGACGTTTGTCGATGGTGCGTAATTGTTCCAAAAGAATTACAGAATCCCGGACGATCTCGTAACGTCCCGCTTCAATCTCTACATGGGTTGGCAGCTTTGCCTTATTCATTTTTGATGTGATAGCGGCACAGATTACGGTAGGACTGTGTCTGTTTCCTACATCATTCTGGATGATGAGAACAGGACGGATCCCGCCCTGTTCAGAGCCTACTACCGGTCGCAGATCCGCATAAAAAATATCGCCTCTTCGAATATTCACAAACTTCACACTCCGATCACAAGGATTTTTTGTTCTAAGATCAGTATTTCCCTGTTTCCTTTGTGTATTCACCTGACGAAAGATTATAAAATGGTTTTTATGCGGGAATTGCATAGCAATGGAGCAATCCGGTTACATCAGTGAGTGGCAAAATTTACTTTTGACACTCACATCATTTGATATTAAGGTCAAAAGATGCCTTACGGATTGTTCCGTACTTCATACTCCCACAATCCTGCCAGATATTCGCATATCGTGGCGGGTCATTAAGCCATAAAACCACTCCTGTGCAAGCACATCGTGGTTTCAGGCTTTTGACCCTGGCATCATCATTTTATGGTTTTGTCATAAATAGATGCGTGGTACACGTTTTCCGATATCGCAGACAAATTCGTATGGAAAACGACCGGAAAGTGCGCCGAGTTCATCAATAGTAATCTCCTCTTCTCCATCTTTTCCAAGAAGTGTCACTTCATCGAGCTGTTCTGCCGGAATTGTTGTCACATCGACCATAAACTGATCCATGCAGACTCTTCCGACAATCGGCGCCCGTCTGCCACGGATCAGGACACTTCCTTTATTGCTCAGACTGCGTGGATATCCGTCTCCGTATCCAACCGGAATTGTGGCAATGCGCATGTCGTGATCCGCAGTAAACGTACCACCATAGCTGATGGAGGTTCCTCTGACAATCTGTTTTATGTATACAATATGGGATTTCAATTCCATTGCCGGATAGAGCCGGATATCTCTTGCAACTTCATCGGAAGGATAAATTCCATAAATGGTGATTCCGGCGCGCACCATATCCATATGGGTCTGAGAAAGCTCCAGAATTCCGGCGCTGTTTGAACAGTGACGGAGAAAATTTTTTACGCCGGCGTGCTCCAGATTGCGACAGAAACCATTAAAGCGCTGATACTGCTGCAGAGCGGCTGATTTATCCGTTTCATCTGCTCTTGCAAAATGAGTGAAGGCTCCCTCGATGGTCAGTTCAGGGATACGATTGATGGCACTGACGATATGTACGCTCTCTTCGCAGTCAGAAAAGCCGATACGTGACATACCGGTATCAACTGCAATATGGATCGGAGCTTTTACACCGAGTACATGGGCGGCTGCAGCAAACTCTTCTGCCATTTTCATTGTGAAGACGGCTGGTCGGATTCCGTTTTTTATCATAACCGGATAATCCTGTACAAAGGTATAGCCGAGTACAAGAATCGGTTTTGTAATCCCTGCCTCGCGCAGTTCAAGCCCCTCCTCTACTGCCGCCACGGCAAAGCCCCAGATGTAATCGTACGGCTCTGCAATTTGTGCAATCTGTACCGCACCGTGGCCATAGCCGTCCGTTTTTACGACTGCGATCATTTTTACTCCGTCTTTGATGTTTTCTTTCATATTCCGGAAATTTGCGGCAATTGCTTTTTTATTAATATATGCGGTGATTCTTCCGTTTTTGCCTGACATAAAGGTTCCTTCTTTCTAAAATAATAGGATAATGAAAAATAAGTTGCAAAACGCTCCGTAGTGATGCTTCACATGGCTGTTTCTATATGGCGAAGTACGGTGCTGATATTTTCTGCGATTTCACCAGCCATCATGGAATAAGTGCTGTTTTTTTGTGCTGCTGCATCGCCGGCAAGTCCATGAAGTGTTACAGCGGCAACGGTACCTTCAAAGAGCGGGGAATGCTGTGCAATCAATCCGCAGAGGATACCGGTGAGTACGTCGCCGGAACCTCCGGTTGACATACCGTTGTTCCCGGTCGTGTTCAGAAAAACGCGTGTACCATCAGAAACGATCGTATGGGCATCTTTCTGGACGCAGATCAGATGATGCTGCGCCGCGAAATCTTTGCAGCTTTTGATCACGTCTTCCGAAATGGTACGTACAGATTTTCCGGTAAGGCGTGCCATTTCACCAAGATGCGGAGTGATAATAGCAGGGGTTTCTCTTCTGCAGACAAGATCCAGCAATTCAGAGTCGGCAGAAATAAGGTTCAGTGCATCGGCATCAAGAATAAGCGGTCCATTGTAATGGTTCAGAACGTACTGCAGTATCCATTTTGCGGACTGAGAGGTTCCAAGTCCCGGGCCGATTCCACAGACATCTGCCCAGATAAGGGCGTTCTTCAGACGATCTTCTGCCTGGAATGCTTCATGATAAGTGGTGACGATTGCTTCCGGAATCTGAACCTGTACCGGGATTCGGTTGCATTCCGGTGTAAACACGCGGACAAGGCCGCAGCCGCTGCGATACGCGGCACGGGCGGCAAGACAGGCAGACCCGCTCATTCCATCAGAGCCTGCAATCAGAAGAACTTTTCCGCAGGTTCCCTTATTGCTGTGAGGCTTTCGCGGTGGCAATAGTTGTGCAAGATCGTCTTTCGTGCAGGTGAAAGCTGCATCCGATCCTGAAAAAAGAATACCGATCGGACGGCAGATCACAGTCCCGCAGCAGGACGCACCGGGAAAAAGAATATGCCCCGGCTTTCTGGCTGCGAATGTGACTGTGACATCAGCAATAACAGAAATTCCGAAGATTCCTCCTGTATCTGCTGACACACCAGAGGGCAGGTCAACTGCCAGTTTTTTTGTGTTTTGCCGGTTGATCCATTCAATTGCTTCTGCATAGATGCCTTCGATTTTTCTGGAAAGTCCGATGCCAAACAGTGCATCAACGATCACGCGACAGGTATCCGGTACCGGTGTATCCGGATGAAAGGTCTTCAGAACAGGAATATTATAGTTTTCGCAGATCTGTTGCTGTATACGGCATGCCTCTGACATTAGATGAGGATCACCGATCTGCAGAATCCTGACAGAAATTCCACGCTCTGTCAGGATTCTGGCTGCGGCAAATCCATCTCCTGCGTTGTTACCGGTACCGCAGACAAACAGGACCGAGCCAGGTGGGGAAAATAGTTTTTCGATTTCATCTGCAACTGCCAGGGCTGCCCGTTCCATCAGTACAAGATCCGGTATGCCAATTTCTGAAATGGTCTTTGTTTCAAAATGCCGCATCTGTTCACTTGTGAGAATTTGTTCCATGAAGTTATCCTTCTTTCTGAATCGGTAGTATTGCGTAAAACAGATATGAGGTTCATGCGAAAAGGCTGTCGCAGAATTCTGCTTCAGCCTTTTTTGGTTGGGAGGTATGCTTTTATTTGTGAGGAATGTCCTGATGATTCAGGTTATAAGAAAGCTGCATCAAGCTTTCAGAAAGATGCACATTTTCCACAATGACATTTTTCGGAACGTTCAGATCGGTATGCGCAAAATTCCAAATGGCGCGTACACCGTTTTCTACAAGAATCGGAGCGACTGCTTCTGCTCCGGCTTTCGGAAGCGTCAAAGCAGCGATCTGAATCTGATTGTCGCGGATAAACTGTGGCAGTTCCTCTGTCATGCGGATTTCGATACCGCGTACCGTCATGCCTTTAAGGCGCGGATTGACATCAAAAATACCTTTAATCCAGAAGCCGCGCTTTTCAAATTTGACATAATTTGCAAGCGCCTGGCCAAGATTGCCGGCACCTATGATAATCATACTGTAGATCTGATCCAGTCCAAGGATCTTTCCGATCTCATTATAGAGATATTTCACATTGTATCCATATCCCTGCTGTCCAAAGCCGCCGAAATTATTAAGATCCTGACGAATCTGAGAGGCAGTGACGTGCATCATATCACTGAGCTCATTTGAGGAAATGCGTTCCACCTTTGCTTCCAGAAGATCGCCAAGATAACGATAATAACGAGGGAGTCTTTTAACTACAGCTTTTGAAATTTCATGTTCTTCCACGTATTTAAACCTCTTTTTGCACAATTGTGTTATTTAGTGCTCATTATACCTGAGTGATAAATAATTGTCAATGTAATTGACACTGAACAAAGACTGAAAAATCAGTGGATTAACAGGTACATGTACAGCTCATGAAGTGCGCGAGTGGCGGTGATGTAACGTGCCTGCCGCATGATCGGGCGCTCATCTCCTGCCGGGAAAATTCCGAATACCTGATCAAATTCCAGGCCTTTTGCCAGATAATAGGTGGTGATAGTAAGACCTTTGCAAAAATGTGTGCTGTTCCGATCCAGAAGCGATAGCGTGATACCAGTTGGATCACAGAACGAAGAATCCTTTTTCAAAATTTCGAAAGCTTCTTTTGCATCCGCCTCACATGGGAAAAGGATCGCAGCGGTTTCGTAGCGCTCAGACAGTGCAAGCGAGTCTTTGACATGGGATAAAGCCGCATCAAGGGAAGAAACGTGATGCGTCATCACTGGTTTGCCATGACGCTCGTAAAGCTCAATATCCGTAAGCCCCAGGATCTGATTTGCATATTCTGCAATTTCCGTAGTGTTTCGATAGGATTTTTTCATTTCTATGCGTCGGATGTCACGCCCGAAGACGGATGGAAGAAACTTCAGGACATCACGGGGTTCCTGATCAAGCGTCTGCGCGCGGTCACCGAGAATTGTCATTCGACAGGAAAACATCTGTCGAAGAATTGTGTACTGCAGTTTTGAGTAATCCTGCATTTCATCTACGATCAGATGTTTGATATCGGTACGGTCTCTTTGGCGCGTCAGCCGATATTTCAGATACAGGAGCGGATAAACATCTTCATACGGAAGACGGCGCTTTTCAAGAGAAACGTCCGGTAATGCATCAAAGCCTTCCTGCCTGAGAAAACGGTTATAGATGCAGTACAGATCTGTTGTTTCGTACATTTTGCAAAATTTTTCATGCAGCTCTGTGCGCACTTCCTCTGAAAGATCTTTGTTCAGAAGTGTTTCTGCTTCATCGATGAAAAATTCTGCAATTTCGTCCATTCTGGAAAGAAGCGGAATATCGGCAAGCTTTTCATAGAAAAGACGGCAGATTTTTTCTGGAGAATAAACGGTTCCGCGGTATTCTGCTTCGCGAAAATTCATCAGATCGTCTTCTAGAGAAAACAAAAAGCCTTCCATTTCGCTAAGAAACGCATCGGATTGTTTCCAGATAAAAGAATTGCTTTCTGATGCGCCAAGGAGCAGCCGTTCCGTCTGATCCCAGCGATCTTCGCAGTCAGCTGCGACATCACGGAGCCGGCGGTAGGCAAAGACATCAAAACTCATTTCCTGAATCGCTTCTTCACCAAGTTCCGGAAGAATATGAGATATATAATCCGAAAATACGCCGTTTGGAGATAGAATCAGAATGTTTGAGGATTTAAGATTTTTACGGTCATGATACAGCAGATATGCAATTCGATGGAGAGCGACGGAGGTTTTTCCACTTCCAGCAGCTCCCTGAATCACAAGGATCCGATCCTTTGTATTACGGATGATGGCATTTTGTTCTTTCTGAATTGTCCGGATAATATTTTTCAGCTGAACTTCTCCGCTGCTTCCCAGCTCTGCACGCAAAATGTCATCATCAATTTTTACATCACTTTCAAATGCATAAATCATTTTTCCGCTGCGGATTTTATACTGCCATCTGGAGGTGATTTCGCCGGACATGGTTCCGCCTGGAGCCTCGTATGAAGCGGGACCTTTTTCATAATCGTAAAACAGGCTGCAGACCGGGGAACGCCAGTCATAAATCAGAGGAAGCGCACCGCTTTGTCTGGCAAAGGTTCCGATTCCGATATAAAAAATTTCAGACGTTTCTTCTCCTTCATACCGGAAATCGATCCGGCCGAAAAACGGGGCATCCAGCATGCGGAGCAGATGCTGTTTTTGGCGAAGGGCAGTCTGATTGGCATTGACTTGAAGCAGCAAAGCCTGGCGGTTGTCGTAATTTTCATATCCGTACTCATCCATTTCTGTATAATTTTCCCAGTAATAGTCATGCATATCACGGACTTCCTGCTGCCCCTGCAAAAGAGTTTCTTTTACCTCGAGGATTCTGTTTTTTATTTCATCGGATACGAAAGCAAGGTATGCATTGGCATCTGTCTGATTGATCATGAATTCTCCTCCCGTTTTGTTTTAGACACTTTTTCCATTATAACGAAGGCAACGTTTGCTTGCAAGAGAAAGTTGGAAAACGAATTTTTCCTTGAGTTTTTCCTGATTTCCGTTATAATAAATAAGATGCTGTGTATGTGCGGCAGGAACAGGGCATTACAATTTTGAAAAGGAGTTCTTCATGATATTATCGTGTCAGAATATAAGTAAAGCATTTGGAACGGATGTGATTTTAAAACAGGCATCCTTTCATATTGAAGATCATGAAAAGGCGGCGATCGTAGGAATCAATGGTGCCGGAAAAACGACGTTACTGCGGATCATTGTCGGAGAAATGGAACCAGACGAGGGTATGGTTGCATTATCAAAGGGAAAAACGATCGGATATCTCGAACAGCATCAGGACGTTCACAGTGAGCAGACTATTTACGAGGAGCTGCTCAGTGTAAAAGAGGATGTACTGCGTATGGAAAAGAAACTGCGGGAAATGGAGCAGGAAATGAAGCATCTTTCCGGGGATGCACTTTCGCAGCTGATGGAACAGTATAACCGTATTTCTACGGAGTATGAGCATCAGAACGGCTATGCGCTGCGCAGTGAACTGACCGGTGTCCTGAAGGGACTTGGATTTACAGAGGATGAGTTTGGCAAAAAAATCTGTACTCTTTCAGGCGGGCAGAAAACACGTGTCGCACTTGGACGGCTACTGCTTTCCTCACCGGATCTTCTTTTACTGGATGAGCCGATCAACCATCTGGATCTTAATTCCATCGCCTGGCTGGAAAATTATCTGATGAATTATAAAGGTGCCGTTCTGATCGTTGCGCATGACCGGTATTTTTTAAATCGCGTTGTTTCTAAGATCATTGAGATTGATGGAGGAAAGGTAATGAGCTTTGCCGGAAACTATTCGGCATACGCAGAGAAAAAAGCGCAGCTGCGCGAGACAGCCTGGAAGGCATATATGAATCAACAGCAGGAAATCCGCCATCAGGAAGCAGTCATTGCAAAGCTGAAATCATTTAACCGAGAAAAATCAATCCGCAGAGCGGAAAGCAGGGAAAAGATGCTGGACAAAATGGATGTTCTGGAAAAACCGTCTGAGATACGCTCTGACATGCATCTTCATCTGGAGCCGCAGATTTTAAGCGGAAATGATGTACTGACCGTTTCACATCTTTCGAAAGCTTTTCCTGGAAATCCTCTTTTTGAGGATATCAGTTTTGAAATTCACCGAGGTGAAAAGGTGGCAATTATCGGTGACAACGGAACCGGAAAGACTACAATTCTCAAAATCATCAATGAGCTGGAACGTGCGGATGCAGGAAGCGTAGAGCTTGGAAGCAAAGTTCATATCAGCTATTACGACCAGGAGCATCAGCAGCTGCATATGGAAAAGACACTGATGGAAGAAATTTCGGATGTTTATCCGGATATGACGGGTACAGAGATTCGAAATATTTTGGCAGCTTTTCTTTTTACGGATGATGATGTATACAAACGAATCCGTGATCTGAGCGGAGGTGAACGTGGTCGTATTTCTCTGGCCAGGCTGATGCTCTCGAAATCAAATTTCCTGATTCTTGATGAGCCGACAAACCATCTGGATATTGTGTCTAAGGAAATTTTGGAGGAAGCGATCCGAAAGTATACCGGCACAGTGCTGTACGTCTCGCATGACCGTTATTTTATCAACCAGACAGCGACGAGAATTCTGGAGTTGAAAAATCATGCGCTTGTTAATTATATCGGAAATTATGATTATTATCTGGAAAAATCAGAGGAACTGACCAGAATCTATGCGCCGGAGCAGGATGGAGAAACAAAACAGACAGCAGCCACGCTCTCCTCTTCCAGAGAAGACTGGGCGCGCAAAAAAGAGGAGCAGGCGAAAGCCCGTAAACGACAGAATGATCTGAAAAAGGTAGAAAATGAAATTTCGAAGCTGGAAAAACGCAGCAACGAAATTGACGATCTGATGACTCGGGAAGAAGTTTATACAGATGTAGCAGAGTGCACGAAGCTGAGTAAGGAGAAGGCAGAACTTCTGGAGGCACTTGATGCTCTTTATGAACAGTGGGAAGCTTTGTCAGAATAAAAGATATAAAACGAAAAATCTCCCGGCTGATTGCTATAATACAATCAGCCGGGAGATTTTTTGTTGCTATCTAAGTATAGACAGATAAACATTTCCCTGTGCAAAGCAGTGAAGAAGATAATTTGAGATTACACAGATATAAGGTCTGATGATCAGAAGAAACGAGCACCCATATATCCTATCATACCATCAATCTGTACTTTATACCAGCCTCCGACATCTTCGAGAAATTCCACAATAGTACCTGCAGGATATTCTCCGATGATATTGTCACCGTAGTCCGGATAGCTGCGAATATAACAAGCTCCTTTCATAGTCAGGTAGACCGGCTGATAAGGCGCCTCTGTGACCGGCTCAGTTGGAGGCTGAGTTTCAGGCTGAGTTTCGGCCTGAGTTTCGGTCTGTATTTCGATGGGGGCTTCGGTGGATGTCTCTGTTTGCGCGATAGCCGCTTCCGTTTGTGGTGTGGCAGAGGTTTCCGGTGCTGCAACAGTATCAGGTGTTTCAGTCTCTGACTCTTGCTCTTCTTTTTCGGTTTCCGTTTCTGACTCGGTTAATTCAGAACTGCTCTCAGACTGGGATTTGGATTCGTCTGTTTTTTCTGGTTGTTTTTTCGTATCGGATTCTGTTTCGCTGGATGCTTCAGTCAGTATCTGAATTGCGCCTCCTTTTGTGGGCTGCATTTCTTCTATCTGAGTTTCAGCAGTCTGCGGTGATCCGGCCTTTTTTACAATAAGCCAGGTCTGTACACTGAAAGCAATCAACGTAAAGGCCAGTAATGCACCGATGAGAAGCAGAATGTATCTCAGATAATCAGAAAGCCATTCTTTGAATTTTTTCATGTTTTTTCTCCCTTCTCTCCTGATTGGATATGTTACCAGTACAGTGCAACTGCTTTTTTGATTGCTCTGCCGTAAAGCACTGCAAATACAAAAAAGAGGACGTAGGTTGCGTAATAAAGAAAACCGATGTTAAGCTTAAAATAGCCCTGTATTAATCCGGTAGCACCACTTAAGATGCAGGAGACTCCAAATAATACCTGCCACAGCGCGATAGCATGAATATAGCCAGCCGGATCCTTGCATTTTTCCGGTAGAGTATCTTTTGGGAGCAGTACGGTGCCCCGGACAGTTCCGGAAGTTTTCATCATTACAAAATTGACAATGATGTAAATACCGCATACGGCGATCATTAGATCGAACATTGCGTTTATTGAGAAATTATCCATGGTGTAGTCCTCTTATTTTTCTGCTTTATTCCTGTGAGCAACATGCCAGACAGCCATGCTTGCATGGATATTTGGTGACTGCCTTGAGCGGTCAAATACAAAGAAAATCCTTTACTGCCTGACGCATTTCACCTGTTTCGATCACCTTATTGTGAAGGATCGGCGCGGTTCTGATTTCTTCCACAGCTCTTGGAACCTTTACGCCGGAAATACGACAGAGTTCATCAATCAGTGAAAAATCTTCCATATCCTTGTATTTGCTGTCAATGGCGCTCATGACACTTCTGGCAAATTTAAAGGGGCTTGCGGTAGATGCAATTACTACCGGAGCGGTCGGATGCTCCGCTGCTTTCCAAGTATGGTAAACGTAGGAAGCAACTGCGGTGTGAGGATCAAGAACGTAACCGTTTTTTTCATAAACCGTGCGGATTTCCTGTGCAGTCTGCTCTTCGGTCGCATATCCGCCGGCAAAATCTCTCATGGCATTTTTCATTTCGTCTGTGATGGTGTAAGAACCGTTCTTTGCAAGTTCTGCCATCAGTGCTGCATTTTTTTCGGAGTCATTTCCTGCAATCCGGTAAATGAGACGTTCGAGATTGCTGGAAATCAGAATATCCATGGATGGCGATGTTGTAAGAACAAAGTCACGATTCCGATCATAGATACCGGTCTGGAAGAAATCATACAGAACTTTGTTCTCGTTAGAGGCGCAAAGCAGTTTTCCGATTGGAAGTCCCATATTCTTGGCGTAGAATGCAGCAAGGATATTTCCGAAATTTCCGGTCGGAACAACTACGTTCATCTCCTGCCCTGCTTTTAAAGCGCCGTTTTTGACCAGTTTTCCATACGCATAAACATAATAAACGATCTGCGGAACAAGCCGACCGATATTGATTGAGTTTGCAGAAGAAAAACAGAAGCCGTTTTTGGAAAGCTCTTCGCACAGTGCTTCATCGGAAAAAAGCTTCTTTACACCTGACTGCGCATCATCAAAATTGCCGTGAATGCCGATTACGCAGGTGTTTGCTCCTTTCTGTGTGACCATTTGTTTTTCTTGTACTGCGCTGACCCCGTTCTTTGGATAAAATACGATGATCCGCGTGCCTGGTACATCTGCGAATCCGGCCAGGGCAGCTTTTCCGGTGTCACCAGAGGTTGCGGTTAAGATAACAATTTCTTTTTTCTCGTTATTTTTTCGGGCAGCGGTTGTCATGAGATACGGAAGAATAGAAAGTGCCATATCCTTAAATGCGATTGTTGCTCCGTGAAAAAGCTCAAGATAAAAGCAGTCATCCACCTTGCGAAGCGGTGCAATTTCCGGTGTGTCAAATTTTTCATCATAAGCATGGTAAATACAGTCTTTTAGTTCTTCTTCTGTATAATCGGTGAGGAAACGGCTCATAACAGCGTATGCAGTCTCCTGATATGTCATATCCGCCAGTGATTCAGCCGGAATACCAAGCGCCGGAATCTGTTCAGGAACGTAAAGTCCGCCGTCGTCTGCGAGTCCTTTTAATACTGCCTGTGATGCAGTTACACGGTTCTGTGCGTCTCTTGTACTTCTATACATCCATTCCATATCTGTCTCCTGCTCCTTTTCTGTTTTCATGAGTATTTATGCCATATCTTGCGTTCGGCAGATAAACTCTTCCGTGAGTATACCACACGCAAAAGGTCATTGCAATGCTTGAATTACAATGACCTTTTGCTTTTTTGCTGCAGTGCGTGTTTTCAGAGTGCTTATTCCGCATAATCCCGGAATGTATAATATTCATGTCCGCCGTATTGGAAAAGTCTTGTAAGGCTGGAATCAAACCAGGCTGTATTGACTGCTTCCGCAGATTCACGTGCAAAGAAAAACAGTGCTCCCTGCGATACATCCTCTCCTGCAAGTACTCGGTCAACGGCTTCTGTTGTGGAATCGGTGACAGTACAGGTATAAATCCGTCCGTCTGAAGTCGGTTGAAACTGATCTTTTTGCCATACAACTTCCTGAATCGTATCAGGAAAATGAGGATCGCGGACGCGGTTCATCACAACACCGGCCACCATCATTTTACTGGTCACATCTCCTCCTGTGGCCTCTGCCTCTACAATTTGAAGAAGTGTATTGTATTCGTCCGAATCCATCTGATTTTTCAAAACGGTCTGTTGCGCATAATAACCAAGTGCACTTGCATTTCGGATGCCATTCTCCATCCTGGTTCGGGACAAAATGCGTTTATCCACCGCATCAATACCGGCAAGCGTATCCTCATTAGCATATCCCGAATTTACAAGACGTGTCCGGTCGGAATATGACGCCATACCGGAAACGCCGGCTACTACCCCGCTAAGGCCGGCCTGAAACCGGATTGCCCCCTGTGAAAAATCGTTCGCGTAAACTTTTCTGTGATTTTCTGCGTCAAATTCTGAAATGAGAATGGAAAGAATCGTGAGCGCAAAGACTGCAGATAACACGGCAGCAATATTTCCGATACACCTTGTCCGAACGGAAAAGATACGGGGATGGGATTTTTTTACACCTGTTTGCTGTATCATAAGAACTCCTGGATTCTCACCGGTTTTCACCGGCTTTATTCTGCTCTTTCAAACATAATAAGATTATACCTGATGCCATTCCTGATTGTCAATCTTTTTTTCATATTTTTGTAACAATTACAACAGATAATGCAATAAATATTACAGTAATATTTCTTTTCTCAGCATAAAGATGGAGAAAGAGAAGGCACAGATCAGTAACAAAAATGTCGAAAAACAACGTTTATTTGTTGCATATAAGGGGAAATGTAGAAAATTGCGCAGGAATTTTAAAGAAACGAAAAAATGATGTAATATGTTTCTGTAGAACTGATTAATGTGTAATATTTTTGTAACAAATAAGAATTTTCAAAATATAGAGCAAAAAGGATGAAAGATTGAAGGCGGAAAGGAAAAATGATATACTGAGTTTTACGAAACGTACGTGCCGTGTATGACTCCGAAATTTTTGTACAACTGATAAAAATTTTCTTGCAAAATCAGAGGCAAAAAGATTCTGAGGGTATATTACCGGAAGAAAGGCGGATTCTGAATGGAAAAAGAAGAAAAAAAGTTAAATCAGGAAGCGTTAAAAGGTATGGCAGTGCTGGCCATGACACTGAATCATCTGGCACATGTATTTTTACAGGAAGGATCCTGGAACTACGAAATCTGCGTGGCAATCGGTTATTTTACGGCTGTCACGATGTGTTATTTTCTGGTGGAAGGATATCATCATACGCATTCGAAAAAAAAATATGGACAGCGCCTGTTATTCTTTGCGCTCATTTCACAGATACCGTATCAGGGAGCACTTGAAATTCATCAGCTGAATATGTTGTTTACTCTGTTTTTGTGCTTTCTGATTCTTGTTTGTCAGGAATGGATTATGGATCCTGGAAAAAGAAGCTTTTGTGTCTGTTTGCTTGCACTTGCGACGGGCATCTGTGACTGGGGAGGGCTTGCAGCTGCATTTACGCTCCTGTTTTCTTTTACATATGGCTCAGGCAGAAAACTATTATATGCCTTTGCAGCAGATTATCTTTTGTTTGTCCTTGTACTTGTGACAGAGTATGCACAAACCGTTTCCTGGGAATTGGCTGTACTCCACGGTCTCTTCGGAGGTGTCGGTATTTTGGTTTCCGGTGTGCTGCTTGTATTTTTTTATAGTGGAAAAAGAAGTGTGCGGAAAAGTGGATTTGCAAAATGGTTTTTTTATTTGTTCTATCCATTGCACCTGACTTGTCTGTGGATAGTTAAGGTTTTTATGTGATGCACGGCAAAAATCTCTGACGTAGATCTTCACGCTCTGGTGAGCTGGATTGGAGGCGGGGCATTAAGCCATAAAACCACTCCTGTGCAAGCACATCGCGATTTCAGGCTTTTGCCCCTGGCATCTTAATATTTCATATTCTTCAGAATATCACAAAAATCAAAAGTCGCAAAATAATCACGAGGAGTTTCTGGACGGCGAATCATCTGGAAGCTGCCGTCTTCTTTTAACAGGATCTCTGCTGATTTCAGCTTTCCGTTGTAATTATATCCCATGGAAAAACCGTGAGCACCTGTATCGTGAATAACGAGAATATCTCCCATGTCAATCTTCGGAAGCTTCCGGTCAATTGCAAACTTATCGTTATTCTCACATAAAGAGCCGGTGATATCATACGTATGATCACAAGGCTCATTTTCTTTGCCCATAACTGTAATATGATGATATGCACCATACAGAGCTGGACGCATCAGATTGACTGCGCATGCATCTACACCAATGTATTCTTTGTGAGTATGCTTTTCGTTGATTGCAGTTGTGACAAGACAGCCATACGGGCCGAGCATATACCGGCCAAGCTCAGTATACAGGGCAATATCTCCCATATTTTCAGGAACAAGCACTTCTTCATACACTTTTCGTACGCCTTCTGCAATAGCGCGGATGTCATTTTTCTCCTGGTCAGGACGATAGGGGATACCGATGCCGCCAGAGAGATTAATGAATTTGATTTTTGCGCCGGTTGATTTGTGCAGTTTTACTGCCAGTTCAAAAAGAACTTTTGCGAGAAGAGGATAATAGTCGTTGGTTACAGTATTACTTGCAAGGAACGCATGGATGCCAAACTCTTCTACTCCTTTTGCTTTCATAATACGAAAGGCCTCTTCGATCTGCTGTGTAGTCATTCCATATTTGGCATCCCCTGGGTTATCCATAATATCATTGCTGATTTTAAACAGTCCACCCGGATTGTAGCGGCAGGACATGGTTTTTGGAAGATATCCAACGGCGTTTTCTACTTTTTCAATATGCGTGATATCATCGAGATTGATGATACCGCCAAGGTCAGCAGCTTTTTTGAATTCTGCCTCCGGAGTATCATTAGAGGAGAACATAATATCGTGCCCTGTAATTCCAAGTGCTTCTGAGAGCATCAGTTCTGTCATGGAGGAACAGTCACAGCCACAGCCATATTCATGCAGGATGTTGATCAAAAATGGATTTGGCGTAGCTTTTACTGCAAAAAACTCTTTATAGCCTTTATTCCAGGAAAAGGCATCATACAGCTCCTTTACATTTTCGCGAATCCCTTTTTCGTCATAGAGATGAAATGGTGTTGGATAAGTTTTGATGATCTCTTCCAGCTTTTCTTTTGTTACGAATGGTTTTTTCATTTTCATTTCTCCTCATACATCGTGTACTTATTTCAAGTCACAGTCGATATTTTGTTTATTTTGTTAAAGAATGTACCGAAGGCTTTTTATGACATAGAACATAGAATATCCTGTTATCATAAAGAAAATGCCCTCAGTTGGTGCATACTGCGACCACCGAAGGCATACATCCTTGTACGCGTAAACTTATTTTACTATAAAACAGGACAGATAAAATTGTCAATAGCATATTGGTTAATTGTCTGTATTTCCACCGAAAAACGTCCGGTCGCGGTGTTTTTTATCAACAAGCTGATTATATTGGAGAATCTGGTAGTCCTCAAGCAGTTGCTCCTGATTTTCATCCCAGCTGTGGAAAGTACCGTTCGAATCGCGGTAGACGTTTGCGTTTACAACCGGGAAATCCTGCATCAGTGAACTTAGAAATTGCTGATAACCGGTTTTGGCAATGTTCGCGTTTTCCATAAGGATACTGCTTAAATAATTAACACTGATACCATCGTAATACTGATGCTCCAATCCGTAGTTGCTCCACATCACAAAAGGAACGCGGTATCCCTGCTCGAACGAGGCAAGCGTATCATCACCTGTTGTGCCGCAGATGCGCTGAATGGTATTGGTAATATAATCAGATGGTTGATGATCGCCGAACATGACGATGATTGTCGGATCACTCTGCTGCTCAAAGTATTCCACAAGTTCCTGGAGTGCCCGGTCAGACTGATTGATCAGCGTCAGGTATTTTTCTGTGGCGACAACGCTTGTTGTTTTGTTTTCCACTTCCGGAAGCGTCAGATAAATATCAAAATCAGGTGTTTCCTTGCTGTAACCGCCATGATTCTGCATTGTAACTTCAAAAATAAACTGAGCCCCCTGTTTTTTCCCGATTTCATACTGCTCGATAATTTTGTCAAATGCAGATTTATCACTGATGTATCCCCTCAGCCGGTATGGATCTGTAAAGGAATCCTTATCCAGAAACTGATCAAACCCAAAGTATTCATAAACAGTGTCCCGATCCCAACCGGAACGATTGTACGGATGGATCGCAGTTGTTGAATAGCCAAGAGATTTCAGATAGCTGGCCAGAGAAGGCGTTTCGCTGTTGATGTATTGCTGGTATGGAATGCTTCCGGTCGGAAGAAATGCCATCGAGTTTCCGGTCAGAAATTCAAATTCTGTATTAGCGGTATTTCCACCTTTTACAGAGACATAAACTTCACCACCGACCGCTTCTTGCTGCAGTTTCTTGAAAAACGGCATGACTTCCTCACTTGTTTCAAAATCGCCCCAGACAGAAAGATCGGAAAAAGCTTCGTTCATGATAACGATGATATTCGGATTTGTGACGGAAGCGGAAATCTTTGAACTGGTATCTGACTGTGAGGCAGAGTCTGTTGCGGCTGCAAGCTCCTCTACTTTTTCTACCGAGTATCCATCCGGCTCTTCAATATTCAGAAAGCGCAGATTTCCAAGAAATGCAGCTGCGATACCGTTGTTTCGGTACAGTACGTTAAGGGTAAACAAAGTAGTATCCATGCCAAAAAAGCTCTGTACACTACTCTTCTGAATGCCTGTAAGATAACCGCCAAGACCGATCAGCCAGACGGCTGCAACAGCCAGGCGTATCTTCCAGTAATGGAATACGACTGTTGATTTGGAGGCGATCAGAATCAGCCAGATAAATATCAGAACGCTGACTGCTGCCTTCCAGGACAGGGTAAAGGTATAGTTATCTGCAACGGAAGCTGCCGTCCCAAGGGAAAGCAGATCCCATGGAACGATGGGCGAACCGCGAAAGCTGACTACAAAATAATTTGTAAGTCCGAAAATCATTGGGATAAGTGTGGCTATCTGAAAACCGCGGCGAACACTCCCAAACAGAAATGCTGCAAATCCGTATAAAAGATAGAAAAACAACAGATTCAGCAGGAGAATCATCGGGGCGAGATCTGAAATAACGTGTGTGTAATTTTCAAGCGCATACAGCGCACCAAGCGGAAAGACAAAATAAAGTATGGTGGAAAGGATCCGGCCAAACTTCACATCGAGCAATACCCAGACAGCAGCGCCTGCGCCAAGCAGGAGAAACACAGTAATCAAGACCATATTTGCACCGCTGCCGCAAGCGGTAAATATGGTAAGACACAGAATGAGTGTGGCAGCGAATACAGCAGTCAGAATTCTTTTTCTGTCCAGAACGAACAGAGATTTTAAGTTCTTCATTATTTTTACATTCCTTCTTTGCTTTATAAATTAGGTATTAAAGTCAAAAGATGCCTTACGGATTACTGTTTTTTTATATGCTGGTGTGTGAAAAGATGATCCTGACAATATTCATAATTACCGTCACATTTTGAACAGAAACGGAACTCAAGGTCATCTCCGTCCTGTTCTGTCCGTCCGCAGATCGCACATTTGTGTTTCGTGATACCGCCATGCGGCTGTACCTGTTTTACTTTTTTCTTATAGGTTTGTCTTCTGTGTACCTGATGCGGTGTAAAACGATCCAGTTTCCCGGAGATCAGGTAGAAAATAATAAAATTGAATAAAGAGGCAATAATTGCAACACGGCTCGCCCAGTTGCCGCGTACCAGGTCAGCAAGAATCAGCACGCCATAGAGCAGTCCCATCCATTTGATCCGGATTGGAATCAGAAAATAAAGCATTATCTGCATATCCGGATAGGTCAGAGCAAAGGCGAGGAAAATAGACATATTGATATAATACGTACTGAAGAAGTTTCCGATTCCGTATACCTGACTTCCGGTCATTGCATAGAGAGCACCATAGAGAATGAAAGCGCCGATTGCGGTAAAAAGCATGCCGGAAAAAATATAAATATTAAATCGGAAAGAACCCCAGGTCTGCTCAAGCGAACGACCAAGGGAAAAATAAAAATACAGCATGATGATCGTGAAGATGTCAAGACTGGAAGGTGGAATGATCACCCAGGTTACCAGACGCCAGATCTGCCCATGCAGAATATCATAAGGCTCCAGTTGGAAAAGGCTGAGCACGGAAGGGAAAAACAATTCGATTACATAACCTGCAACGTACAGAAATACCATGATCATCGGCAGATTCTGTATTGCGTATTTTCCGTATTTACGCTCAAGTTTATTCAGAAAATTCATAGGTCATCCTCTTTCTTTTAATTATTCTTGAGCATGCTTGCAAAAGTATTCCTGCAAAATGTGTCCTGCACTTTATAAAAAATTTGCAGGAAATAATTTTCAAACACACTTATATGCATTACTGCAGATTTTTCTATTATAGATTTCCGGCTACTTTTTGTCAATCTGGAAGCCGCTCCTTTTCTGCGGTTTAGATAATTTTAAGAAAGTGCATTTTATTCGGATTGCGAATGTCCGCTTTACCGCAGTCACAAAAGCAGATTGCAAATGTCTGCAAATTAAGGTTGGTTTATAAAATTTGTATTTGCCAGTTACCGATTGTTTGTATTATACTATGGAAAGAATATGCAAAATATAGAGGAGAGAAATCTATGGCTGGATCAACGTTTGGAACAATATTTAAAGTTATGACCTGGGGCGAATCACATGGAAAAGGAATTGGCGTGGTCATTGATGGATGCCCGGCTGGAATTTTACTTTCAGAAGCAGATATTCAGCCGTTTCTGAACAGAAGAAAGCCAGGGCAGAACCGGTATACGACGAAGCGTGCGGAATCTGATCAGGTAGAGATTCTTTCTGGTACCTTCGAAGGGAAAACGACAGGAACACCGATTTCTTTACTGGTAAGAAATCAGGATCAGCGATCAGGAGATTATAGTACCATTGCACAATTATATCGTCCGGGACATGCAGATTATACGTATGATGAAAAATATGGCTTTCGGGATTATCGCGGCGGTGGGCGTTCTTCCGGCCGGGAAACGATTGCGAGAGTCGCAGCCGGAGCAGTGGCTGAAAAGCTTCTTGAAGAACTTGGAATTACGTTTACAACGTATGTAAGGTCGATCGGTCCGGTAGAGATAAAACAGGAGAATTTCGATGCGTCCAGAATTGAAGGAAGCAGCCTGCGCATGCCGGATGCAGAGGCGGAAAAGCAGGCACTTTCATGGCTGGAGGAATGTCTTGAGGCAAAGGATTCCAGCGGAGGTGTGGTAGAGTGCATCGTGGAGCATCTTCCTGCCGGTCTTGGTGAACCGGCATTTGAAAAGCTGGATGCTAATCTTGCGAAGGCAATTATGTCAATCGGTGCGGTAAAGGCAGTAGAGATCGGTGAAGGGACAGCTGTTTCAAAGCTGCGCGGATCCGAAAATAATGACTGTTATCAGGAAAATGAGGATGGATCTGTTATGAAGATGACAAATCACGCAGGTGGTATTCTGGGAGGAATCAGCGACGGATCACCGGTGTGCATCAGAGCTTCGTTTAAGCCGACTCCGTCGATTGCACAGCCGCAGAGCATGCTCGGCAAAAACGGACATTGTGTGACAGAGGTAATCCATGGGCGGCATGATCCGATTGTCGTTACACGGGCTGTAGTTGTAGTGGAGGCAATGACTGCTCTTACGCTGGCGGATCACCTGCTGTTAAATATGACTTCACGGATGGAGCATATCAGAAAAATCTACTGTTCCTGATTGAAGATTGAACGCAGGTCGTGAAGCGACTGCGTTCATGAGTAAGTAGCGAAGCGGATTGCGAATGTCCGTTTTACAGCAGAAAAGAATCTTCTGTCATAAAAAAATAAAAAACAGATATTGCAAAGTCCCCAACCACTGTTTCAATTATACAGAACAATGGTTGGGGACTTTGCTTGATTTGGTTAAAAGCGATTTGATTAAGATATATTTCCAAACAGGTATTGTTATTTCTGCTCTTCTACCTTAGAGATCAGAATACAGTTTGGTGTATCGATTTTAATTGGCTTGCCCTTCATGATAAGAAGCCCTTTTTCATAGTTAATCGTAAAGAAACGAATCTCATTGGATTCATGATTGAGTACGACAAGAGTTTTCTCACCCGGAAAAACATCAATGTCTTTTGGGTACTCTCCACTGATTGGAAGACAGCAAAGCCGCGTAAGCATACCGGTTTCCTGATCAATCTGGTAAACAGCAACCGTATTTTCACCTGCAGTGGATGCATAAAGATATTTTCCGCTTGGGGAAAGTTTCATTCCGCAGCAGGCACTGCCCATTGTTTCCGGATCTCTCAATGTGGAGATTTCCTGAATCTTTTCAAACTCCGGACTTTTTTTGCTTCCGTCATAGCGGTAAACTACAATTTCGTTTGTCAGCTCACAGTTTATGTATGCAAAACGCCCATCAGCGCTGAATGCAAGAAGACGTGGACCGGAATCCAGTTTACAACGAAGAATATCATACAAAGAAAGACGTCCGCGCTTCTCGTCAACACGGTAAATTTTAACCTGATCGATGCCATTGTCTACTGCACAAAGGTATTTATCATCCGGAGTCGGTATCACGCAGCTAACATGCGGACGGAAATTCCGCTCAGCCACACTTCCGATGCCTTTATGAAAAACTCCGTCCATAACAGATCCAAGACGCCCATCGCGATGCGTATGAACAACAGTAACCTTTCCGTCATGGTAGCCGCCGACATACAGAAATTTTCCGTTTTTATCGGTGGAAAGATAACAACCGCGCATACCGTCAATTCCGACTTTGTTGATAGGTTCAAGACCGCCGTCCGGCTTGATCGCAAGAACCTCCACTCCTTCATCTGCAATTGAATACAGGTATTTTCCACTATAGGATTTTGCCATATGAGAGGCATTATTTACGGGAATGACTTCACGCTCAGTCATGATCCCCTCTTCTACATTGATATCATAAACGTGAATGCCAATGCTGGTACCATGCGTGTAAGTACCAACGTATGCAACATATTTTTCCTGCTGTGCCATCTGAACATCCTCCTGTTTTCGTATTGATTCCACTTCTGCTTCCTGTTCACGAGAACCTGGATTGTGCTAATGGATATCTTAACACAGATACCGCTTTTTGTTAAGTAAATTGAGTGAAAAAAACTGAAAAATCTATTGACAGTACAGCAGACCATGCGGTATGTTACCAGTGTTCCGTAAAGAAACAAAACGAGCTGGGTCCTTTGGGGCAGATTAGTATAGAAAGCACAGGTATTTGAACGCAGATAAGCATTCCCCCGCTTCAAGTGCGCGGAGCACTAAGCGGTAGGTAAGGGGGATGCTTATGTCAGTGGGAGTTGAAAGCTCCCACTGACAGGTCGCGAAGCGACTGCGTTCATGAAATATCATAAGGGGGACCCGCTTGCGGGAGGATTCCTTATGATCCTGCAA